>CAIFEH010000014.1_pt2 | contig 53279 bp, 45 predicted proteins | sample 7355751 | NCBI WGS metagenome assembly CAIFEH01 (sample SAMEA6864055, study PRJEB38353) | metagenome | biome: bioreactor; feature: anaerobic; material: water | place: Germany | collected 2018 | reverse complement strand
CGTGCACGAGCTCGGTGACGGCCCGCCTGGAGTCCTCGGGCCTGCCCGCCATCGCCGAGAGGAGGTCGCGCTGCAGGTGCGTCACGCACCTCTGCCAGGCGCACCCCTGGAGCTGCCTGGCGACCGCGGCCGCGAGGCCGGCGTGGTCGTCGGAGACCACGAGCCTCACTCCGGACAGCCCGCGGGCCCTGAGGCCTGCCAGGAAGGAGTCCCAGGCCTGCTCGCTCTCGGTGTCCACCGCCTCGGCGCCGAGCAGGTGCTTGCGGCCGTCGGCGCCTAGCCCTATCGCCGTGACCATGCCGCGCGAGGAGACCGACGAGCCGTCGCGGCAGCTCATGTAGGTCGCGTCGAGCCACAGGTAGCAGCAGGGGGTGCCGGACAGGTCGCGCGTCCTCATCCCCTCCACCTCCCCGTCGAGGGAGTCGCACAGCCTCGACACCTCCGAGCTCGACAGGGACGATATCCCGAGCCTCTCGGCGACCCTCTCCACCTTGCGCGTCGAGACGCCGCAGACGTACATCTCCTGCGCTATCGCGGCCACGGACACGTCGACCCGCGACCACCTGTCGAGCATGCCCTCGGGGTAGTAGGTGCCCTCCCTGAGCTTGGGGATGTCGAGCTCGACGTCGCCCACGGCGGTCTTGAGGGACCTCGACCTGTAGCCGTTCCTGCTGTTGGTCCTCGAGCCGGAGCGCTCGTTGCGGCCCGCCCCGCACGCCTCCTGGGCCTCCCGGTCCATCATCGCGTTCATCACGGCCGCGAGCACCCGGCACGCGAACTCCCTCGCGTCTCCGCACTCGTTCCAGGCGGCCATCGCCGCCGCGGCCTGCTCCCTGCTCAGCGGGGGTACACTCTGTGTCTGGGGCATCGTCTTCCTTTCTTCCGTCTTCCAAGCCAACGACGGATTGTAGGCGATGCCCCTCATCTACCCCGGGCCGCAAGCTGTCGGGTCGGGGGCATGAGGCCCCGCTCCCCGACAGCTCTTACACCACTTCTGTGCGCACTACCTTCCGGAATCCCGGGACCCCCTCCTTTTGCGTGGGCCAGTGACATCTCCGGGGTGGGGCCGCTGAGGAATTGCGACCTGTGGCAACCCGAAGGCGGTTTGGCTGGTGAAAGTCGGGCCTTGGCCGTGGATGCGACCCCGAATCGCTGCCACAACTCCGTTTTTCTCAGCTGAAATGGCGGGAATCCTGACGATGATTGCCACAACTCGAGATTCCGCAGCAGCCATTGCCCTCCGGGGTCCCGTTCGAGGTTGTCGCTGCCTGTAATGCCTCAGCGGGACTCCGGCTGGGCGACCGCCGCCAGCCGAGGTCAAAGAAGAGGCGGGCTGGTAGGGACACATGCCCGGGCGATCCCGTGCCGCGTTCGGTGGTTGTCGCGTTCGTCTTCCGGCCCAGCCCGGCGGCGATGGTCGTCGTCAGCAGCTGGCCATGGCAGCAAGCTCCCGACGTGAGTGCTCATATCAGGCTCCCGTTGCCACCGGAGGGGGTCAGCCGTGGACGGGCGACTGACCTATCAGGGCAAACGTTCGGATACCCTGGAAGCACGCCGGCTGCCGGCCACTCGAGACCGCTCACATCGGGAGTTCGCCGCCATCCCGGGAGGGTTCGAAGGGTCGCGAGAGGGGGGGCCTGCCACCGAGGGCGCCCCCGTTCTCCTTCCCTGACTTTGGAGCGCCTGCTCCATGCCGGCGATTGCGTCCCGGGGACTGTCGCTGTCACCTCTCTATGAGCCCATCTCCCGAATGGCCTTGGGCAAGTCTCCCGTCCGTCTTGCCCGGCCGGCCTCGCAAACGGTGCCACGCCTATACTTAGTGACGCCTAACGTGACCGGCGAAGTGAGGGGGAGGGCCATGCCGAAGGCGAACGCCACGACGGAGCTGGAACCCGAGCGCCTGACCGAGGAGCTGCTCGAGAGGCTGCTCTCCAGCACGAGCATCGAGTCGTACCTGGATGGGCCCGGCGTCGTGGACCGCACCCTCGTGTCGTACCTCTCGCAGCTGCTGGCGAGCCACGGGCTCACGCGCGCGCAGGTCGCCCGCGCCTCGGGCATCAATGCCACGGTGGTGTACGACGTGTTCTCCGGCAAGAGCCGGCCCGGCCGCGACCATGCCATCATGCTTGCGCTCGGCCTGGGCTGCGACCTGCGCGAGACCCAGCGTCTGCTGCGCCTTGCCGGCGTTTCGGAGCTGTGGTGCAAGGTCCGCAGGGACGCGATTCTCATCTGGTGCGTGGAGCACGGCCTTTCGCGCGTGCAGGCAGACGACGAGCTGTGGCGCTTCGGCGAGCGGACCCTGCTGGGCACGGGACCGCTCTGCGCCCGATAGCGCCGCCGACTCAGTCGCCAACTGAGGAACGGGGACCCGCTGCTAGTATCATCTGGGACTGGGCGCGCGTCCCCGGCGGGACCGTGGCCCCTTCTTAACCCCCGCGCAGGCGGAACTCTTGGACCCGAGGACAGGCGTTGGACGACGAGCAGGTGCTTCATGCCATGGGCTTGGACGACAGCTATCGCGTGGAGCGCGTGCTTGCCGACCACCCCTCGGGCGTCACGGAGCTTGTGACCCTGGACGGCGCCGGCCCGTTCGTGCGCCGCCGCATCCCGCTCAAGATCGCACGTCGCGACGTGTGGGCGCGCCTGGGCAGCTGTGACAGCCCCCGGCTCCCGCGCGTGCAGGCGACCTACGAGCTGCCCGACACCTTCGTGGTGGTGTGCGACTACGTTCCCGGCCCCACTCTGGAGCAGCTGGTGGGCTCGTCGGGCCCGCTCGACCCGCACCGCGCGTGCGAGGTCGCGCTCGGCGTGTGCGAGGCCGCCGGAGAGCTGCACGCCCATGGCATCGTCCACCGCGACATCTCGCCGGGCAACGTGATCGTGGCGGCCGACGGGGCGCACCTCATCGACCTGGGCATCGCCCGCCTCGTGGTGGAGGGCGCCAGCCACGACACGACTGCCCTGGGGACCTGGGGGTTCGCCTCTCCCGAGCAGTACGGCTTTGCGCAGACGGACGCCCGATCCGACGTGTACTCCATCGGGCGGCTCCTGGGCTACATGGTCACGGGGATCACGCCGGGGTCGGACGACTACGAGGCGGCGCTTGCCGACGGGGAGAGGGTCCCGGCCAACGTGCGCGCGGCCGTCTCGCATGCCTGTGCGTTCGAGCCGAGCGCGCGCTACCAGACGGCGGGCGAGCTCTCGGGGGCGTTGCGGGCACTCCTGCGCGGGGAGGACGTGGCCCAGGCTGCCGGCGGGGAGCGCCCGGGGCGGGTGGACGCGAGTCTCTCGCCCGAGGCTGAGGTGGCGGAATCCGACGCGGCGTCAGGTGCCCCCGTGCCGCCTGGTGCAGGGGAGAGGGACGGAGGCTCCGTTGCCCCGATCCCCCACCGCCGGCGCATCGTGGCGGTCGTGGCCGCGGTCGCGGTGGCGGCCGCCGCCGCAGTGACGGCGTACGCGGTCCTCTCGCCCCGGACGTCGGGTGGCGGCGCCTCGGGGTCTGCGTCGTCCGTCTCCTCGTCCGGCACGTCCGCGTTGGGGTCTGATGCCTCCGCCTCGCCCTCCGCGGGCGGGGCCGACTCGGCGTCCGGGATGGCTGCGAGTGCGGGCTCGTCCTCCGCGAGGCCGACGACGGGCAAGAGCATCCTCAAGTCTGACGGCGACGTCCGGGTGACCGAGGCCGGCTGGTACCTGGCGGACGGCAACGTGGTCAACGTGGCCTATGGGGTCCGCAACGCGGGGTCCAAGACCATCCTGTATCCCTCGGTCAGCGTCACCTGCCTGGATGCGGATGGCAAGGCGATCGCGACGACGCAGACCGCGCTCATGGCCGTGGCACCGGGCCAGACGCTGTACTTCGCGACCTTCGTGGACGGCACGGACGAGGCGGGGAGCATCGCCTCGGTGGAGTTTGCGGCCGACGCCCAGGGCATGGGTGCCAGCGTCTCCAGCCTCGTCCCGTCGCGGTACGCCACCGCGGACGTGCGCGAGCGCTCGGACTCCTCGGGTGCCACCATCGTGACCGGCACGGTGACCCTGGACAGCCAGGGGACGGACGAGACGGCCCAGGGCTCGGCGGTGTGCGCGGTCTATCGTGCCGCGGATGGCTCAATCGTGGGCGGCGACGTGGTCTTCGTGGGCATGCCCACGGCATCCGACCCCGCGCGCTTCCAGATCGAGGACTACGGGGTGCCTGCGCACGCATCGGTGGACGTGCAGGCGTACCCCTGGTAGGAGTGCAGGGCTTGAGCCGGGGCGTCCCCGGTGGGCGCGGGCTGTTCGCTTGGGGCGAGAGTTCGCGCGTAGCCAACAGCCGCGTGGCGTCGCGTGTGGGCGGCGCTAGAGCCATGGTGGGCTGGCGTGGTCCGCTCGGGGTGCGTTCGGCTCAGCTTGCTCCCATGGGGGACACGCGGGGCGCGGGCGTCGCGCGTGGGGGAGACGTGCCGCGGCCCTACAGACCCAGCACGTCTCGCTTCTTGGTGTCGAACTCGTCCTGCGTCAGGATTCCGGCGTCCAGCAGTTCCTTGAGCTTCTTGACCATCTCCACGCGCTGGTCGAAGGAAGGCCCGTCCGTGGCCGAGGGGGAGGCGGCCGACCCCGACGCCGGGGTCGGGTCCGCAGCTCGCTGGTCGCCTGCCGTCGGTGCCACGTCCGCTGCCCGCTGGTCGCCCGCTGCCGGCACGCCGCCTGCGCCCTGAACGTCGCCCGCTGACGGCCCTCCGCCCGCGCCCGTCTCGCCTGCCGCCTGCGCGCTGCCCGCAGACGGAACCGGTGCCGCCTGGCCGCCCGTCGGGACCCCTGCCGTGCGCGGGTCAAGCCCCGACGCCAGGTTCATGCCAAACAGCATGCCGCCCGCGTCTCCCAGGCCGTTCTCGCGCACGCCCTCGGCGATGAGCTGCTGGGCGGAGATGTCGGCCGCCTGCCGCGACACGCCCTCGTAGGCGCGGACGCCCATCTTGCGCTCGGAGAAGCCGCGCACCAGCTCGCGCGACTCGTCGGTGAACTCCACGTCCTCGATGCCCACCGACACCAGCCTGAGGCCAAAGCGCCCCTCCCAGGTGCCCGCGTTCCTGTCGTCCGCCACCACCTGGTCCGCGATGCGCGTGGACTCGCCCGGCAGCTGCGAGATGCGCACGGACGCCGAGAGCCTGTTGATCGCGGCGAGAAACGACTGCAGGAACTCGCTGGTCAGCTGCCCGCGGGCCTTGGGGTTGTCCAGGCTATACGACGTGGCGTTGGCGGGCACGAACGACCGCACCAGCCGCTCGGGGTCCACCACCTGCACGCTGAACGTGCCGTAGGCGTAGACCTCCAGGTCGCAGCCGTAGAAGGCGTCGTTGTAGGCCAGGGGCCCGTGGGTCCCGAACTTGATGCCGCGAATCTCGCGAAGGTTGACGAAGGCGACGCGCTTGCTCTGGGGCGACATGCCCGAGAAGCCCACGCGCTCGGCGGCCTGGTCCAGGATGATCTTGCCCAGGCCCCTCTCCGCGCGGTCCTTGGCGTCGAAGACGGTCGCCTCGCCGTCGCGGTACTCGTAGCCGCCTGGCTGGGAGATGACCCGCTCGATGCCCGACTGGCTGAACACGAACGCTGCCGTGCCCTCGGGCACGTAGATTACGGAGCCGTTGGTGAGAATGTCCTCGGCCCCCCGGTTTGCGCCCCTGCCGTTCTGGGAGGCGCGCCTCACGGCTGGGGCGACCACCGTGTGCTCGTCGAAGTGGCCGGCGGTGATGACGTCCTTCCACTGGTCGGACAGCACGCCGCCCAGCGAGTCAAATGCGGCATCGATGATTCCCATGGCAGTTCCTCTCGCCTAGAGCGTCTGTTTGGTGTCGCAGTACGGGCACGTGACCACCTGGCCCGCGCGGCCCGTGAGCGGGGCGTGGCAGCCCATGCAGCGGGTCGTGACCATCTGCGGGCGCGTCACCTCCGCCTTCGCCCTGTCGCGCTTGGGGCGGATGCCCAGCGCCTCTCTCGCCTGGTCGATCATGCCGACGGCTGACTCCCGGCCTACCGCGTTGGTGTCGATGCCCGCGAGGTCGCCCGTCGCCGCCATGGAGATGGCGTCCGCCCAGCGCTGGGCCTCCACGCGGGGGACGCCGCGCATGACCAGGCGGACCGGCTCGCTGCCGAACATCGCGTTGAGGAGGAAGTCGCTTCCCGACTTGGAAACGATCACCTGCGGCACTCCGTTGTCGTCCGGCAGCTGGTCGAGGGGGCGGCGCTTGACCATCCGGCGCTTGCCGTGGAACAGGCCCTGGTCCACCTCGGCCACCAGGATCAGGTTCTTGTTGGTGAGGACGACCTCGCGCAGGTCGTCCGTTCCGCTGCCGCTCAGCAGGCTCGCGCGGTTGGTCCCCATGATCACGAACTCGTCCGGCGTCAGGTTGTATGCGTCCACTGGCGTGCCTCCCATGCTTGGTCCAAGGGCCATGCTAGCTGGGACGACGGCGATTTCCTCAGTTGCCAGCTGAGACGCCCGCCGAATTCAGTTGCCAGCTGAGGAATCGGCTTCACCCCCTTTTCAGAATGTGTCTCGTCAACAGGCATAAGCTGCGGAAAGGAGCCCACATGGACTGGGAGGTAGCTGGAAAGCCGGGGGAGCAGGGGACTTCCGACGGCGGGGTGCCCAAGCCCCACAAGGGTGGGAAGGGCAGGGTCATGCTCATCGTGGTAGTGGCGCTGGTGGCGGTGTTCGCCGTCATGAGGTGCACCCGGCCGTCCAACGACGCGTCGTCCAAGAGCCTGGACTGGCCGACCTCTGGGCTCGCCACCCGGCTGCCCAGCCCCGACACCAACAAGGGCGAGGTCACCACGGACGATGACAAGACGCTCGATGCGACGCTCGCGGGGTACGACGACGGCAAATACGACAGCTACGTCAAGGCGTGCCAGGACAAGGGCTTCACGGTCGACGAGAAGAAGGACAGCACGTCGTTCGAGGCGTATGACGGCGACGGGTACCACCTGCGGCTCTCGCACTTCTCTAGCAAGGAGGAGCTGTCGCTGACCCTCGAGGCGCCCGAGGAGCTTGGGACGCTGACCTGGCCCAAGTCGGGAGCGGGCTCGCAGGTGCCGGCGCCCAAGTCCACCAAGGGGAAGATCCAGAACGACTCGTCCACGTACTTCACGGCGACGGTGGGCGACACCTCGAAGGACGACTACGCGGCGTACGTGGAGTCGCTCGTCTCCGCCGGGTTCACCGTGGACTACTCCAAGTCCGACGCGGTGTTTACGGGGAAGAACTCTTCTGGAGTGAAGGTCAGGGCCGAGTACGCGGGCAACGAGCTCATGAACGTGACGGCATCGATGCCGGATGACGCTGCTGCCACCGACAGCTCGGCGGGTGGCTCCTCGAACGCCACGGGCACGTCGAGCGCGGACTCCTCCGCAGTGACCGCCAGCTTCAAGGAGACGATGGATGCCTACGAGGCGTTCATGAACGAGTACATCGACTTCGTCGCGAAGTACAACTCCGCCAGCGCCGCCGACCAGGCGTCGATGGCCGCCGACTATACCAGCCTGCTGGCCAAGGAGGCGGACTGGGTGACGAAGGTGTCCAACCTGGACGACGGGTCCCTCTCTGCGGCAGATGCGGCCTACTACGCGGAGGTCACGGCGCGCGTGTCCAAGAGGGCCGCCGAGGTGAGCGTGTCGGTGCAGTAGCGAGGTTGCCAGGCTCGCACGAGCCGCCCGTCCGCGTCCCCGGGGTCGTGAATGGGCGGCTTTTCGGATGGTTCGGTCACAAAACCGCACTCCCCGCGGGACCTTTCCTGCCGGTCGAGGTCAAAGAGGGGGATGGGTCGGCGGGGGAGCGCACGCGCGAGTGCTCACGCGTGGTGCCTGCTGCCACGGCCTGGGGAGGGAGCTGTCCACCATCCCCTTCGCTTACGCAAACTCAGAAACGCTCTTGATTGGCTCGTGTGGCTGGCTCCCAAAATCACTCCCGTGAGGCCCCTCTGCCAGCCGAGGTCAAAGAAGGAGGGTGGGCTGGTAGGGGGACAGACGCTCGGGAGATCCCGTGCCGCGTACGACGTCCGTCACGTTCGTCCGCCAGCCCACCCCAGCAGCGATGATGCATCAGCAATCGAACCATGGCAGCGAATTCCAGAAGTGTGTACTCCCAAGCCCCTAATCCCGCCGATGACCTGGCATTTCACCGGCTGCTTGACTGAAACGGCCCCAGCGATGGCAGCAAACTCCCGACGTGAGTACTCATATCGGGATTCCCCTGCCATTTGGGCCAGAGAAGAGGTCGGGATGGCAAAGAACTCCTGAAGTGAGCACTCACATCAGGAGTTTGCTGCCACTGGAGGGAACATCCTCGGTCGGACGATTATCCTACCTGGGCAAACGTGCGGGCATCCCGGGGCCCACCGGCATCTGCCTTCCCAGACCGCTCACATCGGGACTTTGCCGCCAGGGGCGGATTGTCCCGAAGGACTTGGGGAGGGGAGGGCGTGGTTGCCGAGGGCGTCCCTCCCTCCCTTGCCCATCGATGGTCTTCGCCCCGCGTTGGTGGAGGAATGCCAGGCTGCCTGTCGGGTGAGCGGTGGCGAGGGGTTGAATCCAAATCTCATCCGAACGAATGTGCCTAAAGGGGCGTTCCCGCACTTATCGGAACGCCCCTTCGTCTTGCTTGAAGCCCCGGCGGCACCGTTTTCCCAGATGATGGGCTTGCGGAGGGACGTTTGGATGAATCTTGGCACAAGGGGGTCCCCAACCGTCCGGGGCACGTCCAAAGGCCAGCCGAACGGTCCGACGAGAACCCGTCAGGTTGTCGGGAGGCCGGCTAGACGAGGGACGCCTCGCCCCTTTGCGCGCGCTCGCGCTCGAGGCACTGGGGCGTGAGGTCGAAGTCGGCCGGGGCTATCCTCTCGATGCCGAAGGCCTCGAGGAGGCGTTCCGCGTCCCCTCCGAAGGCCTGGGCGAAGAGGTCGCAGGGGCAGAGCCAGGCGAGCTTGCCCCTGGGCTCCGAGTTGACCTCGCTCGTCAGGAGCGAGGCGTCACGCCTCGTGAGGAGGTCGAACCTGATGCCCTTGCCCTTGGGCAGCAGCTTGCGGATCTCGGAGTGATTGCGCTCGCAGCCGCCCTTCTGGTCTGCGCGGCGGGGGTCGCAGTAGTAGAGCCTGCACTCCCCGTCGCGCTCGCCGAGGGCATGGGCCAGGGCCCCCTCGTCCGCGAACTCGCCGCCGTTGTCGGTGAGCACGAGCGAGAAGACGCGCCTCACGGCCTCCTCGGACCCCAGGGCATCCCGGACGAGGCCGAGGCCATGGAGGACCGAGGGGGAGGTCTGGTCCCTGATGGGAAGCGCCAGTTGGAGGCCGGAGGGCCTGTGTACCGGCTCTACAACCCCAACGCGGGCGACCACCACTACACCACCAGCGCGGCCGAGAGGGACATGCTGAGGAGGGCCGGCTGGAACTACGAGGGCATCGGCTGGTACTCGGATGACGCCAAGACCGTGCCCGTTTACCGCGAGTACAACCCCAACGCCAAGGCGGGTGCCCACAACTTTACGACGAGCAAGTCGGAGGATCAGATGCTCGCCAACTCCGGCTGGAGGCAGGAGGGCATCGCCTGGTACGGTGTGAAGCAGTAGCGAGGATCGCTGAGCAGACAACGAACCCAATCGAGGGGGAGCCCCGCAGGCCAGACGGCCGGCGGGGCTCCTTCTTTGTGGGGTTTGGGATTCTTCTCAATTGATGTAACGCCCGTTTTGATATCACCTTTGATGTCTTTTGACCCAGCGCCTTTTGGATTGATCGCCATCACGTCGCGGGCGTCCTCGGGGAAGTAGCCGCCCGAGCCGACGAGCTCCGTAGCCTCGCCCATCAGGGCAGATACCTTGCCGGGTCTCGATAGGCGGCGTCGGCTCGGACGTCGTGATGGACGCCGCAGACGTGGTGCTGGTGGACGACGCGGCGGGCGAGCTCCCGGGCGCGTAGGGGCGTGGAGGGCGCTACTTTCCCAGGACGGCGTTGTAGGCGGCCATGGTGTAGTAGTTGTACGGCTGGTTGAAATGGGGGAGGAAGAACACGTCGAGCAGCGCAAGCCGGTCGATGGTGATTCCCTCCTGTATCGCCAGCGAGAACATGTGGATCCCGGCGCTCATGTCGTAGGTCGAAGCCATCTGGGCGCCCAGCACCACGCGGGAATGGGCGTCGTAGACGACGCGAATCTTGACCTCGGGGTTGGGCTCCTCGATGAAGGTGGCCTTCTGCACCTGCTTGAAGTCGCTCACCCTGACCTCGTGGCCGGCAGCCTCCGCCTTCACGCGGGTGAGGCCCGTCTGAACCATCTTGAGGTCGAAGATGCATATGCCCGAGGACCCCTGCACGCCGATGCTCTCCAGGGGCGTTCCGGCGGCGTTGTGCCCGGCGACGATACCGGAGCGTACGGCGTTGGTGGCAAGCGCGATGTAGGCGGGGTTCCCGCCCAGCGCGTTGTTGAAGGTGTTGGAGCAGTCCCCTGCGGCGTACACGCCCTTCTTGGACGTCTCCTGGTGGTGGTCCACGAGCAGGGCGCCGTTGGGCAGCATGTCAAAGCCCACATGGCGGAACATCTGCGTGTTGGGCTTGAAGCCAACGCACACGCAGACCATGTCGGCCTCATGGGAGCCCCTGTCGGTGACCACGCTCGCCACCTTGCCGCCCTCTCCCTCCAGGCGCAGGACCCTCTCGCCAAAGGCAAGGGTGATGCCGTGGTCTGCCAGGTTCCTCTCCATGATGGCACAGAACTCGGGGTCGAAGTTGCCCGCGAGGCAGGTGGGTGCCATGTCCACCAGCGTGACCTCTCGGCCGTTGCGCTTGAAGGCCTCCGCCAGCTCGACGCCGATGTAGCCCGCGCCCATCACCACCACGCGCCTGATCGAGGGGTCGTGAAGCTTGTCCACTACCGCCCGAGCGTCCTGGTACAGCTTGACGTGCTGGACGTTCTGCAGGTCCATGCCCGGAACGGGTGGGATGATGGGCTCGGAGCCCGTGGCGAGGATCAGCTTGTCGTAGGGCTGGTCGATGCGCGTTCCGCCGGCAGAGACGGCGTGGACCATGTGCTTGGGATAGTCGATGGACTCCACGGTGGTCTGCATGTGTACCGTGGCTCCCTTTGCCTCGAACTGCTCCTTGGTTTGGTAGAAGAGACCGTCGGGCTTGGAGATCTGGCCACCGATCCACAGCGCCATTCCGCAGCCCAGGAAGCTGATGTTGCTGTTCTGGTCGAAGATGGTGACCTGGTGCTGGGGGTAGTTGTCCAGAATTGCGTTTGCGGCGGCGGTGCCCGCATGGTTTGCCCCGACGATGACGATCCTGCTCATGGTTCTCCCCTCATGGCACGCCGACCGTGCGACGTGGTGCGACCTAATATGACACTAAATGGATAACATTAAAGGGGAGGAAACGCCAGGGGATTCTGGTGGATGGGTGGCAGAGTCGGTGGGGGCACAACCCGGGGAACCGGCAGGGGCGGTGAGGCCCGGGGCCGCCCTCACCCCGCTGACCGCAACCGACCCTGCACCGCGCCCTAGTCCAGCTCGCGCTTGCCCGTGTACAGCTGCCAGTACTCCCCGTGCTGGGCGAGGAGCTCCTCGTGCGTGCCACGCTCGACGATGCGCCCGTGCTCCAGCACCATGATGGCGTTGGCGTTGCGCACGGTCGAGAGCCGGTGCGCGATCACGAACACCGTCCGCCCGTGCATGAGCGCGTCCATCCCGCGCTCGATGAGCGCCTCGGTGCGCGTGTCGATGGACGACGTCGCCTCGTCCAGGATGAGGACGGGCGGGTCCGACACCGCGGCACGTGCGATCGCGATGAGCTGGCGCTGCCCCTGCGAGAGGTTGGCCCCATCCGACGTGATCTGCGTGTCGTAGCCGTGCGGGAGCCTCCGGATGAACGAGTCGGCGTTGGCAATGCGGGCTGCGTGCCGCACCTCCTCGTCCGTGGCGTCCAGCTTGCCAAAGCGGATGTTGTCCGCCACGGTGCCGCTGAACAGGTGCGTGTCCTGCAGCACGATTCCCAGCGTGGAGCGCAGGTCTGCCTTGCGGATGTCGCGCACGTCGATCCCGTCGTAGGTGATGGACCCCGACCGCACGTCGTAGAAGCGGTTGACGAGGTTGGTGATGGTGGTCTTGCCCGCGCCCGTGGAGCCCACGAAGGCGATCTTCTGCCCCGGCTTCGCGTAGAGCGAGAGGTTTGCGAGCACCGTCTGCCCCTCCTCGTAGCCAAAGGTCACGTCGTTCAGGCGCACGTCTCCGGCGAGAGGGACGGTGCCCCCTCCAGGCAGGAGCCACCGCCAGCCGGCGGCACCGGCCGCCATGCGCCGCGCCCCGTCCCTCTCGTCCGCCTCGTCCATGCGCTGCACGATGGCCTTGCCCTGGTCCACCTCGGGCGGAAGCTCCATCACGCGGAACACGCGCTCGGCCCCGGCAAGCGCCGTGAGCACGAAGTTGCCCAGCTGCGTGAGCTGGTTGATGGGCATGGCAGCCTGTCGCACAAAGACCAGGTACGAGGCAAGGCTCCCCACGTCGTTCTGCCCATTGATCGCCATGACCGCCCCCAGCACGGCAACCGCCGTGTAGTTGACGTAGCCGATCACGACGGTGCTGGGGACCATGGTGAGCGCGTAGGCCTGGGCGCTCGTGCCCGTGCGGCGGAGGTCCTCGTTGAGCCGGCGGAAGCCCGCGAGGTTCTGCCCCTCGTGGTTGAAGACCTTCACGACCTTCTGGCCCGAGATCATCTCCTCCACATAGCCGTCCAACGCGCCCAAGGTTGTCTGCTGCGCGGCGAAGTAGCGCTTGGAGCGCGTGCCCGAGAAGCGCGTGTACAGCACGACGATCGCGTCGCAGGCAAGCGTCACCAGGGTCAGGCGCCAGTTGAGCACCAGCAGCAGCGCGAGCGTCCCCACGGTCTGGATCGCCGCCTGCATCATGTTGGCAAAGCTGTTGTTGAGCGCCTCGCTTATGGTGTCGACGTCGTTGGTGAAGTAGCTCATGACGTCGCCGTTGCGCGTGCGGTCAAAGTACGAGAGCGGCAGCCGCATGATGTGACCAAACAGGTCGCGGCGGATGTCGAACACGATATGCTGCGCTGCGTGCACCATCACCTGCGTGTACGCGAGCGCGGAGAGGACCGCGACCCCGTAGATCGCGGCCGTGATCGCCACGTCGGCGGAGAAGCCCGCCATGTCCCCCGCGGCGATGCGGTTGACCACCGGCTTGATCATGTACGTTCCCGCCAGGTTGCCCACGCCCGCAAGCGTCACCAGCACGGCGACTGCGAGCATGTGGAACTTGGCATGACCCATGTAGGAGACGAACCTCCTCAGGGTGTGGCGCATGTTCTGCGGGCGCGCCCCGCCCGATGCCTTACTCTGCGCCATGGGTGTCCTCCTGGGTTGCGGTCTGGGAGTAGTAGAGCTCCTGGTAGATGGGGTCGCTGGCGAGAAGCTCCTCGTGTGTCCCCGTGGCGTGCACGTGACCGTCGTCCAGGATCACGATCTGGTCGCTGTCGCGCACCGAGCTCACGCGCTGCGCGATGATCACCTTGGTCATGTCGCGAACCTGCGCCAGGCCGGCGCGGATGCGGGCGTCGGTGGCGGTGTCGACGGCGCTCGTGGAGTCGTCGAACACCATGACCTTGGGGTGCGAGAGGAGCGTGCGCGCGATGCACAGGCGCTGCTTCTGCCCGCCCGAGACGTTGCCGCCGCCGTGGCCCAGGTCCGCGTCGAGCCCGCCTATGCGGTCGAGGAACTCGTCCACGCACGCCAGCCGGCAGGCGCGCAGGATCTCTTCGTCCGTGGCGTCCGGGTTGCCCCAGCGCAGGTTGTCGCGCACGGTGCCGGAGAACAGCACGTTCTTCTGGAGCACCATGCCCACGCCGGCGCGCAGGGCGTGGACGTCGTAGTCGCGCACGTCTCGCCCGCCCACCATTACGGTGCCCTCGGTGGCGTCGTACAGGCGCGGAACCAGCTGCACGAGCGACGACTTGCCCGAGCCCGTACCGCCCAGGATGCCCACGGTGGAGCCGGGGGCAAAGCGAAGGGTCACGTGCTCCAGGACGTTCCTCTCCGCCGCGGGGTTGTACTTGAACGAGACGTCGCGAAACTCCACGGAGCCGTCCGCCAGCTCCTTGGCGCCCGCCGGGTTGGGATTCATGCCAGGCTCCTCGCGCAGCACCTCGCACACGCGCCCGACGCTGGTGATGGCGCGCGCGAGCAGCAGGAACACGCTCGAGATCATGTTGAGCGAGTTCATGATCAGCAGCACGTAGCTCATGAAGCCGGTTAGCGTGCCCACGCCTATCTCGCCCGACGCTACCATCTGGCCGCCAAACCAGAGGAGGCCGACGTTTGCGATTGCCATGGCGGTCTGGAACACGGGCATGTTGAGAACCGCGCCGCCAAAGGTGTGGGTCGCCGTGTCCGCCAGCGCCGTGTTGACCTGCTCGAAGCGATCGGCCACGTGGCCCTCGCGCACGTACGCCTTGATGGCGCGGATTGCCACGAGGTCCTCCTGGAGGGTCTCGTTAAGGCGGTCCATCACGCCCTGCAGCACCGCGTAGAGCGGCGCCACGTGGCGCACGATAAAGGCCAGCGCCACCGCCAGGAACGGCAGGACCACGAAGAACACCAGGGCAAGCCTGGTGCTCATGGTGCAGGCCAGGAACAGGCCCGCCACTAGCATGACCGGGCTGCGCAGGAGCGGTCGGATGCCCATAACGAAGGCGTTCTGGATCACCGTGATGTCGGTGGTGAGGCGCGTGACCAGCGAGGACGAGTCAAACTCGTCCAGGTTGGAGAACGAGTAGTCCTGCAGGTGGGCGTACTCGGCCTCGCGCAGGTTGGCGCCAAAGCCCATGGCGGCGGCGGCCGAGAAGCGCGAGTAGGCAAAGCCGCAGACGCCCGCAAGCACGGCGACCACCACCATCTGGCGGCCCGTCGCCAGCACCAGCGAGAGGTCTCCCGAGGTGATGCCCACGTCCACGATGCGTGCCATGAGGAAGGGGATCACCAGCTCGGCGATGGTCTCCACGAAGATGAGAAGCGCCGCCACCAGCAGGTGCAGGCGGTATCCGCGCAGGTAGCGCGACACGTAGCGGAGGTCGTCCATCACAGCGCCTCCCTGTCGGGCGCGGTGTCGGTGTTGGCGCGTCGCAGGTTTGCGTGGATGCGGGTGAGGTAGTCCTGCAAGCGGGCGACCTCGTCGGGGGAGAAGCCCGCGAGCATGACGGCGCTCTCCTCGTCGCAGCAGCGGTCCCAGGCGGCGAGGGCCTCCCTGCCGGCGGGTGTGAGCTCCGCGAGCCGGGTGCGACGGTCCTCTCCCTGCGCCATGCGCACGAAGCCGCTGGAGTTGAGTGACGCCAGCATGCGGCTGACGGCGGCGGGGTCGAGCTCGAAGTACTCGGCCAGCGTGCGCTGGCTGCAGGGGCCGTTGACCCAGAGGTAGCCCAGGATCTTGGGCTGGCCGGGGCCCAGGCCGATCTTGGCCATGCGCGGCCGGAGGTAGTTGGTCTGCGCGTGGAGCGCACGGTAGAGCATCATGTGCGTGTCACTGAGGGAGCGTCCCTCCGCTGGCGCGCCATCCTGGTTGTGCATAGCTCATCCCCTTTATATGTCAACTGTTTGTCGGTGGCTAGACTACCCCAATCGGTTGACGTGTCAAGGTTGATATGTCAACGAAATTAGGGACGCGCACGTGGGGCGTCGGTGGGGGAGTGCCGCGGCGGGGTGCTGAGGAAAAGCGAGTTGTGGCAGCGCGGGTGCCGTCTGGACGCCGTCCCGGGCGGATGGGCGCCGAGGAAGGTGGGGTACTGGCAATCGGAGGGCGGTTTCCACCGAGGAATGTCGGGTGTTGGCGGGCGGAGGTCCCCCTCCCATTGCCACAGGTCGCATTTCCTCAGCAGCCGGCGGGCTACGATTGCCACAGGTCGCATTTCCTCAGCAGCACCGCGCGCCGACGAAGCGCCCTCCCTCCCGGCGGCAGGTCGCACGCCGGCAACGCCCCCGCCCTCCGTCGCGGCTGCCGGTGGTTCTCCCGCGTCTCTACCCCAGGTCGCTCGGCCCTTCGCCCGCTGTCGCCTCCTCCCCATGCAACGCATGCCTGCCGTAGTGCTCGTGGGCTACCAAATGTGGCAAAATCATGTAGGAGAATTTTGAACGTTTAGAGCGACGTGCGAACGTCTTCAAGCACGAAGAGGGGCTGCGTGGAGAGGGCCGCGCATCTGCATCGTGGGAGGTGCACCAGCGCGGAACGTACTACGCAGGAGAGGTCATGTCGTTTGGCGACATGGAGGAGACCGTGGAGTACAGCAAGGACCTCGTGCGGCGATTCTTCCAGGACTAGGTGGGTGAGACGGGCATGGACCAGGTAAGGGTGATCGAGCTCAAGGAGAGCGTCTTCGCCGACAACGACGCAGAGGCGGACAGGGTCAGGGCAGAGATGCGCGCCCGCGGGCAGTTCCTCCTCAACGTGATGAGCTCGCCCGGGTCGGGAAAGACCACGACCCTCACCGGGCTGATCAACGCGCTTAAGGGAGAGTACCGGATCGGCGTGATGGAGGCCGACATCGATGGCGCCGTGGACACCGACGAGATAATCCGCTCCACGGGGGCGCGGGCCATCCAGCTGCACACGGGAGGCATGTGCCACCTGGACGCGGGGATGACGAGGACGGGGCTGGAGTCGCTCGAGACCCAGGGCCTCGACCTGCTGTTCTTGGAGAACGTGGGCAACCTGGTGTGCCCGGCGGAGTTTGACACCGGCGCCAGCGCAAATGCGGTGATCCTCTCGGTCCCCGAGGGCGACGACAAGCCGCTGAAGTATCCGCTCATGTTTGAGAAGGCGGACGTGGTGATCCTCAACAAGATCGACGTCCTGCCGTACTTCGACTTTGACGAAGACAAGTTCGAGACGTACCTGCGCCGGCGCAACGCCTCCTGCGACGTGGTGAAGGTCTCCGCAAAGACGGGCGAGGGCATCGACGTGCTTGCCAACTGGGTGCGCCGCCGCGTCGAGGCTTGGAGGGGGTAGAGCATGTCAGAGCAGTTTGGGGAGCCTCGCTCCATCTACCAGAACGAGGCCGAGCGCAACGCCGCCGTGGCAAAGCTCGCGCGCAAGATCACCGACGCGGTACCGCACAAGATCCGCGGCATCAGGACGGACGACCCGGAGTACTGGGGCCTCAAGGAGGTCCTCACCGACGAGATGGTGGACCTCGCCAACCGCATGAAGCTGCGCAAGTTCTACACCCTTGAGCAGATGATCTCCCTCGCGCCGCAGATCGAGCCCGCCCACCTGCAGGAGCTCCTTGACCAGATGAGCGTGATTGGCATCCTGGAGTACGACTACGGCGACAACTACGACCACGACGGCGAGCTCAAGGACCGACCGCGCACCAAGCGGTGGCGCCTGCCGTTCTTCGTCCCCGGCTCGGCGGAGCTGTTCAACTCCACCAAGGACCGAATCGACCGCAACCCCGCCGTGGCGTCGTTCTTCGAGCGCATGACCTTTGTCCCTCTCGCCGGCATCACGCAGATGGTCCCGCCCGGGGGCGACGGCATCGGCATGCACGTGATTCCCGTGGAGAAGGCCGTCGACTTCCAGAACGAGGCCGTTGACCTGGAGCGCATCTCGTACTGGCTCAAGAAGTACGAGGGTCACATCTCGGCTGGCATGTGCTCGTGCCGCTACTCTCGCACCAAGCTGGGCGAGGGCTGCGCGGACGACCCCGACGACTGGTGCATCCAGGTGGGTGACATGGCCGACTACACCGTCGAGACGCACCGTGCCCACTACATCACCTCGGAGGAGGCGCTTGACATCATCAAGCGCGCCGAGGACAACGGCTTTGTGCACCAGATCACCAACATAGACGGCCAGGACAAGATCTTCGACATCTGCAACTGCGACGTGAAGATCTGCAACGCACTCCGCACCAGCCTGCTGTTCAACACGCCCAACCTCTCGCGCAGCTCGTACACGGCCAAGGTCACGCCGGAGAAGTGCGTGGCCTGCGGCCTGTGCGTGGAGTCCTGCCCGGCCGGCGCGGTCAAGCTGGGGCAGAAGCTCTGCCGTGCCGACGGGTCGCAGCCCAACTACCCGCGCGCGATTCTCCCCGACGCCATCCGCTGGGGCAAGTACGCGTGGGACGAGAACTACCGCGACACCGCCCGCATGCACAACACCTGGCCAACGGGCTCTGCCCCCTGCAAGGCGGCATGCCCCGCGCACGTGCCGGTGCAGGCGTACCTTAAGAAGGCGCGCGAGGGCGACTACCGGGGCGCCCTGGCGCTGATCAAGACCATGAACCCGTTCCCGGCGGTGTGCGGACGCGTGTGCAACAAGCGTTGCGAGGACGCCTGCACGCGCGGCACCGTGGACCAACCCGTGAGCATCGACGCCGTGAAGAAGTTCGTGGCCGACCTGGACCTGGCGTCTGGCTCGCACTACGTTCCCACGCCGGCCGTCCCGTCGGTTCATGGCAAGTTCGACGAGAAGATCGCGATCATCGGCGCCGGTCCCGCGGGCCTCTCGTGCGCCTACTACCTGGCGCTTCTGGGCTACGCTCCCACGGTGTTCGAAAAGCACGAGCAGCCTGGCGGCATGATGATGTACGGCATCCCCACCTACAAGCTCGAGAAGGACGTGCTGCAGGCCGAGATAGACGTGATCCGCGAGCTGGGCGTACAGATTCGGTGCGGCGTCGAGGTGGGGCGCGATGTGACGCTGGGCCAACTGAGGGAACAGGGCTACCAGGCGTTCTACGTTGCCATCGGCTGCCAGGGCGGACGTCGCCCGGGCGTGCCGGGGGACGATGCGGAGGGCACCGACGTAGCAGTCCACTACCTGCAGGATTCCATGGAGAGGGGCAACCCCCCGATTGGCGGGAGCGTGGTCGTGGTGGGCGGCGGAAACGTCGCCGTTGACTGCGCGCGCAACGCGGCAAGGCGCGGTGCCAAGCAGGTGACGATGGTCTCGCTCGAGGGTCGCGACGAGATGCCCGCGACCAACGCCGAGGTTGCCGAGACGCTGGCAGACGGCGTCGCGGTCGAGAACGGCTGGGGCCCCAAGGAGGTCCTCACCACCCCCGACGGCCGGGTGCGCGGCATTGTCCTCAAGCGCTGCACGCAGGTCACCGACCCCAAGACCGGGCGCTTCTCTCCCCTGTACGACGAGGGCGAGACCCGCACGGTCGAGTGCGACCGCATCGTGTTCGCCATTGGCCAGGCGATCGAGTGGGGCGGCCTGCTGGAAGGGCGCTCCGTCGAGTTCCATCACGGAAACTACCCCAAGGCCGACGCGCTCACGTACCAGACGGACGACCCGGAGGTCTTTGTGGGCGGCGACGTGCTCACGGGCCCGCGCTTTGTGATCGATGCCATCGCCGCCGGCCACTACGCGGCGGAGTCGCTGCACCGCTTTGTGCACGAGAACGCATCGATGACCATTGGCCGCGACCGGCACGACTACCGGGAGTTTGACAAGGACGACCTGACCATTGGCTCGTACGACACGGCCGGCCGCCAGGAGGAGGGGAGCGACCCGGAGGGCAGCGACCGCTTCCGCGACGTGCACCGCACCCTCACCGAGGACCAGGTGCGCGTGGAGACGTCCCGCTGCCTCAGCTGCGGCGCGTCGGTGGTGGATCCCAACAAGTGCATTGGCTGCGGCATCTGCACCACGCGCTGCAAGTTCGATGCCATCCACCTGTACCGCGACCACCCCGAGATGACCAACATGCGAGCCGCCGAGGACAAGGTGGGCGGGCTCGTTGCCTACCAGGCCAAGCGCGCGCTCAAGATCGTGGCGAACGCGGGCTCGCCGGAGGCGAAGGCAATGCGCGAGAAGCGCCGCGAGTACGAGCGCGATCACAAGGAGTTCAACCGCACGCATCCCAACACGGGGAACTCGGAAGATGCATGAGCTTGGCATCGTCGTGCGCGTGATCGACATGGTTGAGCAGGCCGCACGAGAGAACGGAGTCAGCAAGGTCGTGGGGCTCGACCTGGAGGTCGGCGAGGTCAGCACCGTGGTCCCCGACTACTTTCGCGACTGCTTCGAGTGGGCGATCAAGCGCACGGACTACATGCGGGAGTGCGAGCTCAACCTGGTCGTGGTGCAGGGGACGTCGTACTGCCGCGACTGCAAGAGGACCTACCGCACCACCGAGTACGGCAAGGCGTGCCCGTACTGTGGGGGATACGACACGTACCTGGTGACCGGGCGGGACGTGACCGTGAGGGACATCCGCGTGGTTTAGGGGAGAGGGGCGCTGACTTCCGGGTCGCGCCCCTCTCCGCTGGCGCGTGCGGGAGACTTCGGACGATCATGCGAGTGGGGGGCGAAATGACTCCGATGGTGCCGTCCTGCCCCTCTTAGGAATCCCCTGTCGTGGGCGGTGGCGCGTCAAGACCCGAATCATGGCAGCGAAGGCCCCGCGCGAGCACCCACGCGGCCGTATTGCCGATATGGTTGCAGGTTTGATTTGCTATCGACGGGGGAGACGTGGGGTTGAGGGATGGGGAGGGGCCACCCCTGCTGAGAAATCTCGAGTTGTGGCAATCTGAAGGCCGATTCCGCCGAGGAAAGCGGAGCATTGGCGGCCCAGGGTCCGTCCCAGGGCCCGTTCCGGTTCCACAACCCCACCCAAGCCCGTCACTTAGCGTGCATTCGAACGCCCCGATTGCCACAACTCGCATTTCCTCAGCACCCCTGCCGTCGGGATGCCCACGGAACTCCCCGGTGCACCCCCGGCGCCCGATTGCGGGCCATTCCCTCGCCCGATACCGACGAAACCGATAGCCAGGTGCTACCGTTGGTGAGTCAGCCCCGATCAAAGGAGAAGGAGTCCCCATGGCACACGACGAGAATGGCATCGGCACCACCTGCGTGCAGGGCGGCTACGTCCCCGGCAACGGCGACCCGCGGCAGGTGCCCATCGTGCAATCCACCACGTTCAAGTACGACACCTCAAACGCGATGGGACGCCTCTTCGACCTGGAGGACAACGGCTACTTCTACACCCGTCTGCAGAATCCCACCAACGACGCCGTCGCGGCCAAGATTGCGCAGCTCGAGGGCGGTACTGCGGGCATGCTCACCAGCTCGGGCCAGGCTGCCAACTTCTTCGCGTGCTTCAACATCGCCGAGGCGGGCAGTCACATCGTCGCCAGCTCTGCCATCTACGGTGGCACGTTCAACCTGCTCGCGCACACCATGGCCAAGATGGGGGTCCAGACCACCTTCGTTTCGCCGCTGTGCTCGGACGAGGAGCTCGAGGCGGCATTTCGCCCCAACACCAAGGCGGTCTTTGGCGAGACAATCGCCAACCCGGCGCTCGCGGTCCTCGACATCGAGCGCTTCGCGCGGGCGGCGCACGCGCATGGCGTCCCGCTGATCGTGGACAACACGTTCCCCACGCCCGTGAACTGCCGTCCGATCGAATGGGGCGCAGACATCGTCACCCACTCCACCACCAAGTACATGGACGGCCACGCGGTGCACGTGGGCGGCGCGATCGTGGACTCGGGCAACTTCGACTGGATGGCGCACGCGGATAAGTTCCCCGGCCTCACGACGCCCGATGAGTCGTACCACGGCATCGTGTACGCCGAGAAGTTTGGCAACGCCGGCGCGTTCATCACCAAGGCCACGAGCCAGCTCATGCGCGACTTTGGCTCCATCCAGAGCCCGCAGAACGCGTTCTACCTCAACATGGGGCTCGAGAGCCTGCACGTGCGCATGCCGCGCCACTGCTCCAACGGCCAGGCGGCGGCGGAGTTCCTGAGCGGGCACCCCAAGGTCGCGAGCGTGCGGTACCCCGGCCTCCCCGGGGACCCCTACCACGAGCTTGCGGAGAAGTATCTGCCCAACGGGAGCTGCGGCGTGGTGAGCTTTGACGTGGCGGGCGGCCGTGCCGCGGCAGAGAGGTTCATGTCGGCGCTCAGGATCTGCAACATCGAGACGCACGTGGCAGACTCGCACACCTGCTGCCTGCACCCCGCAAGCTCCACGCACCGCCAGATGACCGACGACGAGCTGGTCGCGGCGGGCATCAGCCCCTCGATGGTCCGCCTGTCCTGCGGCCTGGAGGACGTGGACGACATCATCGCCGACCTCGACCAGGCGCTGGCGACGCTGTAGGACCTTGGGTCGCGTGCGGCTTGCGCCGGCGTGGGGGAGAGGAGCGCCCGTCCGGCTCGTGACGCCCTCCCATTGGGTGGGCCGCACACGCCGCAGGAGTGGCGCCAGCGCGGGGCTCGGCGTCCCTCTCGCCCATGGCGTCATGCCGCAACGGTAGAATTGCCCCGAGGAAACGACCCATACCAGAGAGGATGCGTGTCTCCCATGGCAGACGAACAGATGGCAGCGCAGGCGGCGGACACCGAGGCGGCTCCCGAGGCGGCTGCGGCCGGGGGAGTGTCGGAGGAGGCCCCCCAGGTGGACCCCAGCGCCCCCACGATCGAGCCCGTTGCCGATCAGATCGACTTCGACACGTTCTCGAAGTCGGACATGCGCGTGTGCAAGATCCTGGAGTGCTCCGCGGTCAAGAAGAGCAAGAAGCTGCTGCAGTTCACGCTGGACGACGGCTCGGGCACCAACCGGACCATCCTCTCGGGCATCCACATGTACTACGAGCCCGAGGAGCTGGTGGGCAAGACCGTGCTGGCGATTGTGAACATCCCGCCGCGCAAGATGATGGGCGTCGACTCGTGCGGCATGCTGCTCTCGGCGGTGTACGAGGTCGCCGGTGAGGAGCGCCTGCACCTGGTGATGCTGGACGACGCCATTCCCGCGGGCGCCAAGCTGTACTAGTGGCGTGGGGTCGGGTGGCTGCGACGCAGGTGCCGGCCTCCCGACCCGTTCTTCCATGTGAACGAAGAAGGGGCCCGTCGGGGACGCTGACCCGGCGGGCTCCACATGTTGTGACTGCGTTCCGTCAGACGTGCGACAGGAACGGCACGCTCCCCTCCCCAAAAGACACAATATGCTGTATGTGGCTCTTCAGTAGACACAACAAGTGGACACCAATGACACTACTCTGATAGCATATCAACCCAAGCAGGACCTACGGTCCGCACCACGAAGCCATCCGCCGCGCGCACTAGCGGCGTCACCTACCAGAACGGGGACCACATGCAGGTAATCAAGCGAGACGGCCACACCGAGGACTACGACGGCAACAAGATCGTCCGAGCCATGGGGCGGGCTCTCGAGGAGGTCGGCGACCCCGCGGGGCGGGACGATGCCGCCCTCCAGGTGCTGCTGGCGCAGGTGGAGGACGCCCGTCGCCAGGTCGGGGCAACCGAGGTCGAGCAGATCCAGGACCTGGTTGAGCGCACGCTCATGCAGGAGGGCCACTTTGACGCGGCGAAGGCCTACATCCTGTATCGCCACCGTCGCGCCGAGCTGCGCCTGGCCCGCCGCTCCATCTGCGCCCTGGTTACCGGGGCGCCACTGGGGGAGAGCCACATCCCCACGGGTGAAGCGCGCGCGTCCCTGGGGGAGGCGCCCGCGACCCCGTCGCCCGCGGCAGCGATCTCTGGGCACACGGCCGAGAGTCCCCTCTCCGCCGGCGGAGACGTTGCCACCGCGCACGCCACGCCCCTCTCGCCCGAGCGCGCCACCGCGGCAACGGAGGGCCCGGAGGCCGCCCGCCGACTGGACGAGGAGCTGCTGCGCATCACGCGCGACTTCTCGCAGGAGACCTATCCCCTTGCCGCGCTCGCCGCAAAGTTCCAGGGGTTCGCGAAGCCCTCGATGCCGGCGGACGAGCGGGCGGACGCCCTGGTGCGTGCCGCCGTCGAGCTCACCACGCCCGAGGCGCCGGACTGGGAGCGCGTGGCGGGTCGTCTCCTCTCGCTCGTTGCGGGGCTGCGACTCTCGCGGCAGGAGGGGGACCGTGGCATCGGCGGCTTCTACGACAAGCTGCGCTACCTCACGGACCAGGGCCTGTATGGCGCCTACATTCTCCAGGGCTACACGCGGCAGGAGATAGACCAGGCGGCCGCGTGGATCGACCCCCGTCGCGACGACCTCCTGGACTACCCGGGGCTCGACCTTCTCCTCAAGCTCTACGTGGTGTGCAGCCACGACCACATTCCGCTGGAGTCCCCGCAGGAGATGTTCATGGGCATCGCGCTGCACCTTGCCCTGAGCGAGAGGCGCGAGTCGCGCATGGGTTGGGTGCGGAGCTTCTATGACATGCTCAGCAGGCTCGAGGTCACCATGGCCACCCCCACGCTCTCCAATGCGCGCAAGCCGCACCACCAGCTCTCCAGCTGCTTCATCGACACCGTGCCCGACAGCCTCGAGGGCATCTACCGCAGCGTGGACAACTTTGCGATGGTGTCCAAGTTTGGCGGCGGCATGGGCATGTACCTGGGCAAGGTTCGCGCCAAGGGAGGGAGCATCCGGGGCTTTGAGGGGGCGGCGGGCGGCGTGATCCGCTGGATCCGCGTGATAAACGACACCGCCGTCGCCGTGGACCAGCTGGGGGTCCGCGCGGGCGCGGTTGCCGTCTACCTTGACGCCTGGCACCGCGACCTGCCCGAGTTTCTGCAGCTCCGCACCAACAACGGAGACGACCGCATGAAGGCGCACGACGTCTTTCCCGCGGTGTGCTACCCGGACCTCTTCTGGCGCATGGCCGAGGAGGACCTTGACCAGCCGTGGCACCTCATGTGCCCGCACGACATCCTCACGGTGAGGGGCTACTCCCTGGAGGACTACTTTGGCGACGAGTGGGAGAGGCGCTACCGCGAGTGCGTCGCCGACCCCCGCATCCCCAAGCGCACCGTCACCGTAAAGGACGTCGTGCGCCTGGTGCTGCGCAGCGCGGTGGAGACGGGCACGCCCTTCGCCTTCATGCGAGACACCGTCAACCGCGCAAACCCCAACCCCCACGCCGGGGTGATCTACTGCTCCAACCTCTGCACCGAGATCGCCCAGAACACCAGCGAGGTCACGAGCGTCTCGCAGGAGGTCGTGACCAGGGACGGGGACACGGTGGTGGTCACCACCACGAGGCCGGGCGACTTCGTGGTGTGCAACCTCGCCAGCCTCTCGCTGGGGCGCCTGCCCGTGGAGGACGACGCGCGTCTCGCCCGCACCGTGAGGACCGCCGTGCGCGCGCTGGACAACGTGATCGACCTTAACTTCTACGCGCTGCCTTACGCCAAGGTCACCAACCGGCGCTACCGGTCCATCGGGCTGGGCGTCTCGGGGTACCACCACATGCTCGCCAAGCGCGGCATCCGGTGGGAGGGGGAGGAGCACCTGCGCTTTGCCGACGACGTGTTCGAGCGCATCAACCGCCACGCCATCGAGGCGTCGTGCGACCTCGCCCGCGAGCGCGGGGCATACGAGAGGTTCGAGGGCTCGGACTGGCAGACGGGCGCCTACTTCGAGAAGCGCGGCTACGTCTCGCCGGAGTGGAGGGAGCTGGCCGGCCGCGTGGCGAGTCAGGGCATGCGCAACGCGTACCTTCTCGCCATAGCACTCACCAGCTCGACCTCGATCATCGCCGGCACCACGGCGGGGCTTGACCCGGTCATGCGCAAGTTCTTCCTGGAGGAGAAGAAGGGATCCATGCTGCCCAGGGTCGCGCCGGAGCTCTCGCCCAAGACCTGGTGGTACTACAAGCCGGCCCACCTGATCGACCAGACCTGGAGCATGAGGGCCGCGGGCGTGCGCCAGCGGCACATTGACCAGGCGCAGTCCGTGAACCTCTACATCACCAACGAGTACACCATGCGGCAGGTGCTCAACCTCTACCTCGAGGCGTGGCGCGACGGCGTCAAGACCGTCTACTACGTGCGCAGCAAGTCGCTTGAGGTGGAGGAGTGCGAGAGCTGCTCGAGCTAGTGCCAGCCGCCAGCCGCGGTGGCGCACCGCCCGCCGTGGGACAACCGCTCGCGGTCGTGGCCGCACGGCCCGTCTCGACCGCCTGCCAATAGGAGGGAAGACCATGCAAGCACAGACCGAGGGGCGTCTCTCGCCCAAGGCGCTCTTTAACCCGGAGGGCGAGACCGACGTGCGCAAGCGGCGCCTGATCGGGGGCAACACCACCAACCTCAACGACTTCAACAACCTCAAGTACGCCTGGGTCTCGGACTGGTACCGCCAGGCCATGAACAACTTCTGGATCCCGGAGGAGATCAGCCTCTCGCAGGACGTGAAGGACTACCCGCGCCTGCTGCCCGCGGAGCGCGCCGCCTACGACAAGATCCTCTCGTTCCTGGTGTTCCTGGACTCGCTCCAGACTGCGAACCTGCCCAACGTGGGGGAGTACATCACCGCCAACGAGGTCAACCTCTGCCTGCACATCCAGACCTTTCAGGAGTGCGTGCACTCGCAGAGCTACTCGTACATGCTCGACACCATCTGCAGCCCCGAGCAGCGAAACGACATCCTGTACCAGTGGCGGACCGACGAACGGCTGCTCGCCCGCAACACGTTCATCGGCAACCTCTACAACGAGTTCCAGGAGCGTCGCGACGCCCAGGCGCTCCTGCGCGTCATGATGGCCAACTTCATCCTGGAGGGGGTGTACTTCTACTCCGGCTTCATGTTCTTCTACAACCTGGCGCGCAACGGAAAGATGCCCGGCAGCGCGCAGGAGATCCGCTACATCAACCGCGACGAGAACACGCACCTGTGGCTGTTCCGCAACATGATTCTGGAGCTGCAGCGCGAGGAGCCCCAGCTGTTCTCGCCCCAGGCGGTGGACGAGCTGAGGGAGATGCTCCTGGAGGGGGTCCGGCAGGAGGTCGCGTGGGGCCGCTACGTCATAGGGGACGACATCCCTGGGCTCACGAGCCAGCAGGTGAGCGACTACATCCACTACCTGGGGAACCTTCGCTGGGCGTCGCTCGGCTTTGGGCAGCTGTACCCGGACCACGCGGAGGAGCCACCAGACATGGCCTGGGTGGCGCAGTACAGCGACGCCAACATGGTGAAGACCGACTTCTTCGAGGCGCGCTCCACGGCATACGCCAAGTCAACCGCCCTCGTGGACGACCTGTAGGGGCATTTGCCCGTGGCGCATTGGGTCCCGGGGCGACGGCGCACGACGCGCGTGCCACGTCCCTCTCCCCACGAGGATTTGACACGCCCGCCGGCGATGGCAAGAATGGGCGGGAACCTCACCTGAGAGGCATACCCCTTCGACGATGGGAGCAGCGATGGTTGTCACCGATACGCTCACGATAGGATCGGCCAAGGCGGAGGGCCTCATGGTGCCCCAGCTTGCGGGCGAGGGTCACGCGTCCCTGATCGTGATTCGCTGCGCCAAGGGGTTCCTGATGTGCGGCTACCTCAGCCTGGAGAAGGCGGAGCAGCTGGGCGACGCGGCGGTGCGCGTGGCGGGCGGCAGCTTTGAGGAGGTCCTGGCCAACAAGGTCACGGGCGTCAGCCCCAAGGCGGCGGAGCTCGGCGTCACGCCCGACATGACCGGTGCCCAGGCGGCCGAGGTGCTCAACCGCTAGCGCTTGGGCCGGATGGTTGGGCGTCGCATGCCCGCGGCGCCCAGGCGCATCGACCGCGTTGGCGGGACAATCTTCTCGCAGGTGGCGCTTGCCGTCTTTTGCCTTAACGTGTGGCCCGAGGAGTACGGTGCGGCAGTGAGCGACTATCAGTGGGTGTACCGCTGGATCGAGCCGTCGGACTCGCCAAAGATACGTCTCATTGGGGCGGTTGAACGTCTGGCACGGCCCCACTCCATGGCAGAGTCGTTTGCGCACCGCGTAACCGAGTCGGACGAGTGCGCGTCGGCTAACCTGGAGTGCTGCGAGTGGACCAACCCCTTTACGGGCGAGAAGCGCCGCGCAAGCTTTGCGGACCTGTTCGAAGAGGCGCTTCCAACGTATCCGCAGCCGGCGGAGTCGTTCGTGTGCGGGGACAAGCAGCGCTTCGACGCGATTGTGGGCGGCTTCAACTACGACGGCCGTCCGGCGTAGGCGCGACTAATCCCCTCCCGCTCTTAACCGGTATGTGAGAATCTTCTCGGCGTTTGTGCAGGTAGATTTTCATGTGATTCTCAGATACCGATATAGAACGGGAGGGGCGGCGAAGCAGAGCGGATGATCACACGAAGCTGACTTCGACGTCGCCGGTGCCAAGGGCATCTGCCAGGCCGGTTGCGTCATCGAGGCGCCCAAGGTAAACGTACTCGTATCCATCGTTGGCATGATCCTCGTAGAAAAGGACCAGGCAGTTCCCCGAGAAGGCCCAGAGCTCACATGCCGAGAGACACTCGGGCGACTGGGGGCTACCAGGGAACTCTCTACCCGTATAGCAGTACTTCTCGTTACCGTTGTGTTCTTTCATCGTGAGCTTCAGGGGCATCCACGACGCCAATTCAGCACCCGCATCGGTAAGGGCAAGCCTACCGAAAAACGACTTGCCTCCAATGTGCAACTCGAACTTGTCCACTTCCTCACCCCCTGTCGCCGGTGGGGGCGTCTTGGCTACCTCTGTGGTCGTGCCAGAATCGCTCACATCCTGCTCGCGGGGAGTCACGCCGCATCCCGCGAGTAGGGAGAGGACGCCCGAGAGTCCGCACAACAAAAGCGCTCTGCGCGTCATAACCATGGCTACAAGCTCTCGCGGAAGATCCGCTCGACCTCCTCGGTCGTCAGCCTGTGGTAGCCGCCGTCCAGGATGAAGGTCGCCTTCACGGCGTCGGGGATGTTCTCCTCGGTCAGCCCCAGCTCGCGGGCGCTCTTCACCACGCCGATCTGGTCCATCCACCCGCCCATGGCGTCCAGGCCCGCCTCGGCGACCTCGCGCTCGGACTTCCCGGAGCCGTCCACGCCCCACACCACGCGGGCAAAGCGCGCGAACCTCTCCGCCCCGTAGGGCATGACCAGCCGATAGTAGGGCAGGCTCACGGCGGAGAGGGTCATGCCGTGCGTGGCGTCGGTCACCGCCCCGATGGCCTGGCCCAGCATGTGGACCTCCCAGTCGGTCGGCTTGCCGCACGCGATGAGCGTGTTGAGCGCCCAGGTGCAAACCCAACTGATGTTGGAGCGCGCCTCGTAGTTCGTGGGGTCCCTCACGGCGATGCGGCTGGCGTGCACCAGGCTGCGCATGAGACCCTCGGCGATGTAGTCGCTGGTGTTGTCGTCGGTCCCGGAGAAGTACTGCTCGCAGATGTGGTTGAAGGCATCGTAGATGCCGGCGCGCATCTGGTAGTCGGGCACGGTGAAGGTGAGCTCGGGGTTCACGATGGCGAAGCGCGGGATCACGTCGGGGCCGAACACGTGGCCGATCTTGAGGCCCTCCCCGTGGCTGGTGATCACGGAGCCGGCGTTCATCTCCGAGCCGGTGCCGCTCATGGTCAGCACGTCGCCCACGGGGATGACCCTGCCGGTCGGCTCCTCCATGCGCAGGTACAGGTGCTCCCAGGGGTCGCCCTCGGTCCAGGCGGACACCGAGACGCCCTTGGCGTAGTCGATGGTGGAGCCGCCGCCCACCGCCAGGATCAGGTCGACGTCGTTCTCGCGCGCGACCCCCGCGCCCTCGCGCAGCTTGTCGGCGGTGGGGTTGGACATGACGCCGGGGACCTCGAGCACGGTCTTGCCGGCGGCCTCGAGCGCTGCGACGACCCTGTCATAGAGGCCGCTCCGCTTAATTGAGCCGCCGCCATAGGTCAGAAGGACCTTGGGGCCGTACCCCGCGAGCTCGCCGGGGAGCTCGTCGAGCGCGTTGGGCCCAAAGTGGACGCGGCAGGGGTTCTCGTACGTAAAGTTGCCAAGCATGATAGTTGCTCTCGTCTGTTTGATATGCCAGGTGGGGTTTGTGTCGTGTGGCCCTTAGAGGCCAAGGCCCTGAATCCAGGCCTCGAGCTCGCTGGTAGAGGGCCTGTCGTTCATCATGCGACCATCGAACACGCGCGCCTGGGGAACAAGGCCGCGCATCCTGCTTGCCGCATGAGAGATGCCGCTGCTTCCGCTTGTCGCAAAGGGAACCACGGTCTTCCCCCCAAGGTCGCAGGCCTCCAGGAACGTGTCGACGATGCGGGGCTCCACGTACCACCAGATGGGGAAGCCCACAAAGACTGCGTCGTACGAGGAGAGGTCCGGTGCGGCCTGGGCCAGGGCGGGACGAGAGGAATCATCGCCCACCTCGACAGACGACCTGCTCGAGGAATTGTTCCAGTTGAGGTCCCGGCTGGAATAGGGCTCTGCAGGAGAGATGCGATAGAGGTCTGCACCAGCGGCCTTGGCGAGGGACTTTGCCGCCCTTTCCGTTGTGCCAGTGGCGCTGAAGTACGCAACGAGTGCCTTGCTCATCATGCATGTCCTTTCTCGTGGGCAAATTGACCCAAGGGGAAGAGAGCGTCTTTACGCGATATTGGCGAACCTGAAGTTAGGTTTAGGGCAAGCGAAAGTGACATTTACTGTGCACTATTTGAGAGGCGCCTAAGCTTGAGCTGTAGCATGCCCAAGTTACCGACGGCAGCAACGAGCACTCCGACGAGAAACCACAGGTCAGAATTACCAAGGCACAGCACCAAAGCCGAGCCCACCACAAGGGATAGTGCCGAGACGAGAAGGTCTTTCTCGCCAAGCGCAATACCATGGTGGTAGTAGGCGCTATCCGCAAGAATCGAGACGAAATACAGCCAGAGAGAGCCAACCATGAGCACAGAGGTGAAACCCCTGTCTGCTTCTGGGTTACCAAAGAACTCTAATGCGACGGTCACCAGGTTGATGGCCATGACAATAAAGTAGTGGCTGAACATGAGGCGCAACGCTCTGGCAGATCTGTGGTGGTCGCAAAGGCGGTGGAGCTGCGTCTCGTAACATCCAAACAGCGCGAGAATCGCAGAGAAGACCAGGATTGGCCTGAGCGAGACCCGGCCCACGTCGAAGAAGCCCGTCATGCCCACAACGGCCTCGCCAAAAGTGACAATCGTAAGCAACTCGAAGCGCTCTGCGAGGTGAGGAAAGCTGATGATGCTGATGTCGAACCTCCCCCGAATGAAGAACGGGAGGAATGCCCCCACCAGCACTGCGGCCACATCCAGCCAGATGACAAGCGGTCCTGGTCCAAGTGCCGAGAGAAGCGTTGCGGCGAGGTAGAGGCCACAATCGACAGCAAGGATGGTGAGCGAGTTGTACGCCGCGGCAGCATCCCGCTTCTTGACTCTGGTCTGGATGAAGTACATCACCGCAACGCACAAAAGCATCACGAGCATGGCAAGGTTGAACGCAAGTGACATCTTGTCCCACTCGGCAGAGATGGTGTTGGTCATATAGACCGTAGCCATCATGTTGACAGCCGTCAGTAAGTACTCGTACCACGTCCAGCTGCCGTAGCGGTTCACGTAATTCGTGAGGTATAGCCAGGACTGTAGGATGACAAGGCACACGACGACGTAACTTGCGAGCCTCCAAAACGGAATCACGCCCCCCATCGGCTCCTCGACCAGAAGCGTAAGTCTAGACACGGCATACACGTAAATCAGGTCGTAGAAGAGCTCTATTGGTTCGACGGTCTTCTCCTTCACCTGCATAGAGTGGCCCTCCCCCGCGCCGATGGTACCGTTGTTACTCACTGTCGAGGCGCAGGCATCCGCCCAAGCGCTCGCCAAGGCTCCAGTACGAATAGGAGGGAAACTCAAATAGGACAGGCGCTACCTTGCCGTAGTCGATTCTGCCTTTCTCGTCCAGGCAATCATCGTCCACGTATGTGCCGTCAATCGCGAGCACAAAGGTATCAAATCCGTCGGTCTCGTACACGTCTACAACCGAGCACGCAAGCGAAAGGGGCGACTTGCTGATGAGGGGTACGCCATTCTCGGTGGGGTTCCAGGCAAAGAAATTAGACTTGTCTTCCTTGGCGCCGCTTACGCTTCCAGCGTGATCTGCCGCACGGAGAAGCTTCTCGTTTATGAGATTGATTGAGCAGGTACCATTCTTGCGGATCCACTGGTTGGTGTAGTGCTGCTTGGCGCAGCTGATGGTTACCCTGTCGTGTCCGATGATGCCTATATGCGCCACGAGCAAACAGTTGGGGCCTCTGTCCGTCATGGCACCCACAACCGTCACGGGCGTGGGGTACAGCGCGAGCTTTGACCCAAGGTTCTTCTTTCCCATTGTCTCTCCCTAGTCCATCTTCTTTTCCCAGGCGCGGACCGCGTTGATGCCGAGCGAGTCCGCAACCCTTTCGAGTTCCTGTACCTCATGGGTGGAAAGCACGATAGAGCCTGCCTTTGCAGCATCCGCCACATGGCGCTCCCTCGTGACGCCCACGATTGGACGCGTCCCCTTCGCAATCGCCCAGGCGACGGGAATCTGCGCCGGTTCCACATCGTGCGCTTCCGCGACCTTGGCGAGCTCTGCGTTGAGGGTCTCGAGCCTGTCGAGCACGGGGTTGTACTTTTGGGCGCGGGCAGAGCCCTCTGGCATGGGGCGGGTGGTGTCGTACTTGCCGGACAGGGCACCCTGCTCGAGCACCATGTATGACCAGAACTCGACGTCGTTCTGGCGGCACCAGTCCAGGATGCCCGAGTCCTCGGATGAGCGGTTTATAAGGCTGAAGTGGTTCTGCACCGCACCCAGACGAAGGCCATGCTCGCGCAGGATCGCATCTGCCTGCTTGACCTCCGCGAGATTGTGGTTGGACACGCCAATCACAGGGGCATCGTCCCTACCCTCGAAGTACGCTGCGAGCTCGCCGATCCAGCGCGGGGCACCCACCGTGTTGTGCACCCAGTACACGTCGAAGTGATCGATTCCCATGGTGTGGAGCTGCGCCTCGTACATATCGGCCACGGCGGTCTTCGACGAAGCGTCCATGCACTGCGGGGTGAGCTTATCGGAGACGCGATAGCTTTCACGCGGAAGGCCGTTAAGGAAGCCCGCAAGCATCTTCTCGGACTCCCCCATGCCATAGACGTATGCGGTGTCCCACAGGTTGAGGCCCGCACTCATGGCGGCATCGAACACGGGACGAAGCTCGTCTGCGGTGAGGCCATGGCCAAAGGTTCCGTCGTTACCCCAGGCCCAGGCCCCAAGCACGACTTTAGGGTTCTTCTTGCCACTCATGCTGTTCTCCAATCGTCCCAATGGCGCTTTCTTAACTCGTTGGCACGATTCTCGAACTTAAACTATGGTTTAAGTCAATATACTTTCTTTAAAGTATGAAAGCAACTTCACAATTCCGTGGTAGGATGCGGGACATCTTGAGGAAGGAAAGTACTTTGGATAAGGTCTATACCATTGGAGAAGCAGCTGCTGCACTGGGAATGCCGGCGTCGACGATACGCTACTACGACAAGAACGGACTGTTTCCCGACATGACGCGAAGCCAGGGCGGCATCCGCGTGTTTACCGAGGACGACCTGGAGTGGGCACGCTTCATCGAACGGCTCAAAGTCTCGGGCATGCCCATACGCGAGATCAGACGCTACATCGACCTCTATCAAAAGGGAGACTCAACCATCGAGGAGCGTCGGCGCATTGTGAACGAGAGGCGCGAGGCGATTCTCCGGCAAATGGAGGACCTCAGGCTCTCCCTCGACTTTATCACCTATAAGTGCTGGTATTACGACGTGGCGAAAGAGTCTGGAACCTGCGACACGCCCAAGAACATGCCCATCGAGGAGCTCCCTGAAGACATTCGCCGCATCAAGGCGAAGTGCCGGATAAACCGGTACTAGGAGGACAAGCTCGCACGAAAGTTTCGGCTCCCATCCATTGCCAATGCTAGGTTTTCCTCAGCGGAAACGTCCCTCCGATTGCCACTACTCGCTTTATCTCAGCAGCTTGCCCCTGCAATCGCCTCTCGCCGGCAAAATCAGTGACTCCCAGGGGTAAGGATGCCGCCCCTCCGCACCTGGTGACCCGCGTCGCAGCGACCCGTCACCAGGTGGTCCTGTGCTCGTCGGTCACCGCCAGGGTCGAGCGATCGACCAGGTAGAACCCCACGAGCTGGGCGTCACTCTCCCCATGTAGATAGACCTTCTGCAGCACCAGCTCCTCCGCCGGCACGCCAGCCGAGTCGGTCGTCTCCCCGTTGTCGTACAGCCGGTACTCGACCGTGACCGGGGCGCCGTCCAGCTCCTCGGTCGCCGTTCCCAGGCTCGCGTAGAGCTCGCCCTTCGCGTTTCGCCCAAAGGCCAGGGCGTCCATCTTGGGGACGATCCCCTGGTCGTCGAGGTAGCGGGCAACGGCGAGCATCTGGTTCTGCGTGCCGAGCGGATCGTCCGAGGACGCACTCGATGAATCTCCCATATCTCCTCCGGATGCTGCCGTCCCATTGTCCCCGCCGTCCGACGAATCGGTGGGGGAGAGGGACTCCACGCCGTCCCCGTCGGAGGGGTCGCCGGTCGAGAGGGCCGCGTCACTCTCGCCGCCAGCCGACCCGGTGGCCGCGGAGTCGCCCGAGCCCGAAGCCCCCGTCTGCCCTCCCCGCGCCGTGTCGTATGCTTGCGCCAGCTCCCAGGGCTCCATGAGGAGCGGGTCGGACGCGCGGTAGTAGGCAGTGCGGGACTCGTCGGGGTCGTAGCCCGCCCAGTCGACGGCCAGGTAGTCGTAGGTCCGCTGGCCAAGCGGCCACGGCGCTCCGTGAGCCCTGGAGTCCGATCCTCCCGCGACCGTCCCGCCGGCCAATACGTCCGGCACCCCGGTCCTCAGGACGCGCTCCGTCCCGTCGTAGCCAAACGACGCGGACAGGAGCGTGCCGCACGCAGCCACAAGGCCGAGCAGCACCACGGCGACTCCGTCCAGGATGGATTGCACCCGCGTGGTCGTCGTGGCAAGGCGGTCCCGTCGAACCCGGCGAAACAGCCAGACGGCGGCCATGACCGCCAGGGCAAGCACGAACACCGCGGCAAGCGGTGACGCGACCGTGGCGTAGGGGATGCGTAGCGACCAGCCCGACACCGAGTCGATCCCCAGGTCGAGCCCATAGTAGAAGAGGCAGTGCGCGAGCATCAGCGACACGGTCGCCACCCCCAGGGGATGCGCATGCCGGGAGAGAGAAATGCCGTCGACTGCGGCTTGGGCCTCGTCCCACCGGCCGTCGGCGGAGCTTGGGTCGTGGGGAGAGGGGTCTGCGTGGCTCCCAGCGGTGCCGCCCTCGAGGCGATCGACCCAGTCCCCCACGAGCTGGTCGCTGGGAAATCCCCTGACGGACGCCGCGGCGATGCCGGAGTACCGAACGAGCCAGTCGCGGGCGGACGGCTCGGTCGGAATGCCCGGCTCGAGCGGGACTTGCTGCCGGCCGTCGTCCGACGGCGCGGGCGTCGCGGCGTCGCCGCTGGCGGGAGGCTGGCGTCGGCTGGCGAGCGGGTGCACGGGGTCCGTAACGGCGTCGTCGCGCCGCGAGGCCGACGGGATTCCGTCGCGGGCGGGGGCGTCGTCCCTCTCGCCTGTCTCAGTCGAAGCAACCGCGAGCGCGTTGAGGAGGTAGAAGAGCTTGAGCTGCTCGGGCGAGAGGAGCTGCGTGTCCACCCGCCCGAGGGCGTTGATGGCGAGGTCGGGACGCGAGCGCAGCACGTCGATGCGGGCGATGGACAGCAATACCTGCGACGATGCACGTTTGTTGCGTTTGCCCAGCCAGCGGTACGCGTACAGTGTGTAGTCGTGTCGCGCGTCGGGTGGGAGGGTGCGCGAGCGTCGCCCGAAGGCGAGCAGCGTGGCCTGTCGGAGGCCAAGGGCGACGGCGACCACGGCGGCGTACGTCCCGAAGATCGCGGCAATCCCGATGCCCTCGATCACTCCCAGCAGCCAGGCGCAAGCGACCGCTGCCGTGGCGACGGTGAGGATGCGCAACAGCCAGATCGCCGCCCGCAGGCGCCTGGCGACGGAGAGACCTCGCGGGTCCCAGGGGTAGTCCGGCGGAAGGGGAGACGAGAGATCGTAGATGCTCGCCCGCGGGTCCATGCGCGTCCTTTCGGCTGGCGGGAAGGTTCCCCTCGATTGTATTGCGGGGCTTAGTGCCGTACCTTGTCCACGGGGCCCTGGACGCCTCTCACCTGGGGCGGGTTGATGGTTCCGTCACCTCAACAGGCACGCTGAACGTGCCATCGTGCCAGGTGCAGCGGTAGACGGCGCAGTTTCCGATGAACCTGGACCAGTAGCTCCCGTGCGAGGTGGGCGTCAGGTACTCGAGGATGCCCTTCATCAGGATCGCGTGCGTGGAGACGAGGACGCAGGTACCCGGGGCGAGAACGACGTCCTCCATGAAGTCGCCGGCGCGCGCCGCCACGGCTGGGAGCTGCTCCATCCCGTCCGGCGCCGGGTTGTGCGCGAAGTCCGAGAAGAACGTGACGACCTCCGGCGCGGGCTCCCGCAGGTCCATCCCCTCGTAGGGGCCGTAGTCCATCTCGAGGAGACGGTCGTCCGTCTCGACCGGGACGCCCCCGCCCGATACGATGCCTGCGGTCTCGACCGCGCGGCGGAGCGGGCTCGAGTAGACCCTGTCAAACGCGACCGAGCTCCCCTTAAGGAGCCCGCGAACCCGCATGGCCTGCTCGCGTCCCTGCTCGTTGAGAGGCACGTCCCTTCTCCCCTGGAGCTCGTGCCTCCTGTTGGCGTCGGTCTGGCCGTGCCTGACGATGTAGATGTCCACGCTGCCTCCTGGTGTCAAATCTACCATTGGGGAGCGGCTCGGCGGGGTGTTCATGGGCATCGTGGAGAAGGCCAACGGCTTTCCAGGTGGCGAGGGGGCGGCCGGGGGATCTGTCGCGTCGGAGATGCGGCGCCTCACACCAGCCCCAGCTTGCCGATGATCTGAATCAGGTCGTCTATGGATTCCGCCCTCCCATGCTCAACCCACGTGGTGAGCACGCTCAGCGTGAATCCGGTCCTCACGGCAATAAAGTAGTCGCCATGCGCGGGGTCCACGCCAGGGATTGCGCCAAAGCGGTCGCGCAGCTCACCGGCAACCCGCCGATGGCTCGCATAGACGATGTCATAGCGATTGATTTTCACAAGGAGCTCAAGAATGTCGCCATGCTCCATCCAATACGAGAAGTACCGGCGCAGCATCCTGCGCTCATCCCAAAAGGCGTCTGGGCCCAGCGAGCCCAGCGCCTCTCGAAAGCACTCGTCGCAGCGCCAAGCCAGCAGGTCTGAGAGGTTGTCGAAGCTCCGATAGAACGTGGTGCGCGCCACGCCGCTCTCATGCTGGACGTCGCTAATCGTCACCTGGTCAAAGGGCCTGTGTCCAAGGCAGGCCATGAGACCCTCGTACAACGCGTGCGCCGAGCGAAGCGTTCGCCTGTCGTTCCGAATGTGGTACATGTCATCCGCCTCGAATCCCCAGCGCAGCCTTGAACGCCATATCGCTACAACGTTCCCTCCGCCTGTATCGGTTCTTTACGCTGCAGTTGTAGCGTATTTATCGCAATGCTACATACCAAGTGACGCAGGCACAAGGAGTTGCACCACAGACGAGAAGGGGCAGGCATGTACGCGTTGTGGCTTTGGTTCGTAGGCTGGGGATGGCTCTATGCCATGATTGCAATGAGCGCGGTACTCGTGGTCCAGATGGTTGTCGCCAAGCAGAAGGGGGAGCCATGGGGTGCGCTGCGTTCGCTCGGAGCGCTTGCCGTGATTGTGTTGACGCTCCATGTGTGGGAGGAGTGGGTCATCCCCGGCGGCTTCCACTACGTCTATAACATCGGCTCCGACGCGTTGCTGCGAGACCGCTACCCCATGAGCCAGCTGACCGACATGATCACCAACCTCGGCGGGGCCGTGCTGTGGTTCGTCCTGGCGGAGACGGACGGGTACGGCCGGAGGATGGGCTTTGCGGTCATGCTGTTTAGCTACTTCGAGTTCGCGGTCCACAACCTGCTGGCCTACCAGTCGATGACGATCCTCTACGACGCCGGCATCTACTCAGGCTTCTACGCACCCGGCCTGGTAACGGCGGCTGCCTGCTGGCTGCCCCTCGGGGTTGCGCACACCATCTGGTTCGCGCGCGAGGGCACGCACTGGAAGGACGTGGTCGGCGGCGTGGTGGTGCTGGTCGTTCTCAGCCAACTGCTGGTGACGCTGCCAGAGAGCCTCCTCAAGAGCGAGGAGAGCCCCTACGCCTTCGAAAACGCCGGCTGGTATGAGCAGTTCGTTGACCCCGTGACGCAGGAGGTATCCGCAACGGCGAACACGACGGCGTAGGTGAGCTAGGTGGCGGGGTTCCTCTACGAGAGCGGCCCCACGGGCTTCGACCTCAAGCAGCGCGGCACTTTTGGCCGCGTCAGCTTCGGTCTTGTGATGCTTCACGTCGAGGGTGCGGTAGGCGTTGAGGCAGGCACGGCTGGTGGCGCGCAGGTATGGGTCGTCCTCCCATGAGCCGCCGAGGGGCGCCTGGAGGAGGAACTCGCGGATGTCCTTCTCGGCGCTCTCGTCCACGCCCTTCCACCCTCCTGCAAGTGAAACTGGGACGGAACCCGCTGGCGGCTCCGCCCCTGCAAAAAGCCCGTCGGCTCTTACATTGGAGCATAGTGCGCATCCCAGGATCTCAAAAACCAACGGGAGGGATAGGCCGATAGAGGAGTTTCTCTCTTTTGTACAGCTATGCCTAATATGAGAAAATAATAAGCGTGAATGTGAAAAAGGGGGCGGCATGGTGGAACTGCTGGAAATCGCGAGAGGGCACAACGGCTACGTGACCGCCGAGCAGGCAACGGAGGCGGGGATACCGCGACGAGAGCTGTCCGAGGCCACGGAGGCGGGCGACCTCGTGAGGCTCGACCGGGGGCTCTACGCGCTACCCGACACGTGGGAGGACCCGCTCGTAGTCGCGCAGCACCGCTTCGCGCGCGGGGTGTTCTCCGACGACACGGCGCTGTGGCTCTGGGGCCTCTCCGACCGAGCGCCCTTCTCGCTCACCATGACCTTCCCCAGGGGCTACAACAAGACCTCGGCCAAGGCGGCGGGCATCGCCTGCCGGTCGTGCGCCGACGACGTGCTGGGGCTGGGCCTCGCGACCGTGAGGACCCCCTACGGAAACGAGGTGCGTGCCTACGATGCCGAGCGGTCGCTCTGCGACGTGGTGCGCGGCCAGAGGGTGCCCGACGCGCAGACGGTCGTGCCGGCGTTCAGGAAGTACGTGCGCGGGGAGGGCTGCGACCCGACCGAGCTCGTCTCCTACGCGCGCAGGCTCGGCGTGGAGGGTAAGGTCCGGACCTACCTGGAGGTGCTGCTGTGAGGACGAGGAACGCGATGCAGCTGAAGGCCCGCGTGAACGCGCGGGCCCGCGAGGCCGGGGTGCCGCCGCAGGCGATGATGCAGAACTACTTGCTCGAGCGGTTGCTGGAGCGCCTGTCGCTCTCGCCGTGGCGCGAAGAGGTCGTGGTCAAGGGCGGCCTGCTCATATCGTCGCTCGTGGGGGTGGCGTCGCGCACGACGATGGACCTGGACACGACGGTGCGGGGCTTCACGCTCACGCACGAGAGCGCCGCGCGGGCCTTCCGCGAGATATGCGCCGCCAAGGCCGACGATGACTGGGTCTTCGAGGTCGTTCGCACCGAGGATATTCGGGAGACCGACGACTACCCCGGCATCCGTGTTCACCTGCTGGCGAGTTACCCGCCGATGGCGGTGCCGCTCACTGTGGACGTGACCACCGGCGACAGGATTACCCCGGGGGCCATTGCCTACGAGTGGCCGCTGCTGTTCGACGACCGCAGCGTGAGCGTGATGGCTTACCCCCTGGAGACCGTGCTCGCCGAGAAGCTCGAGACGGTCGTGTCCCGCGGCGTGACCAACACGCGCCCGCGTGACTTCTACGACATCCACGTGCTGTGGCGGACCCGGAGCGGGCGGTGCGACCTGCCCACGCTCGCAGAGGCGCTCGACGCCACGTGCGAGAAGCGCGGCAGCGTGGGGAGGGTGGCACACTGGGAGGCGGTGCTCGACGAGGTTGCCGACGACGCCACGATGCTCTCGCTGTGGGGGAAGTACGTCCGCAAGACGCCCTACGCAAAGGGGCTGACATTGCCCGAGCGCTGCGGGACGGCGAAGGGCATCATGCGGGAAATCGGGAGATAGGGGCTTATGCGCGAGCACGCAACGGACGCGGGATCGGGCAACGGGCTTCCCCGTGAAATCATCATCCAGCGGTACTTGCCCGAGGAAGCTGCTGAGGCTTGTACGCAAGAGAAAGCCCTTTTCGCGCAAGAGCCCGACCTCCCCGGTCTCGAGGACTTAAAACAGAAGCTCGAGGAAAAGGAAGGCGAGCTCAAGGGACGCATCTGCTCCGACATCCACAGGCTGTCGTCTCTCGACGCGAATGCGAGGCTCCGATCGTCGAGTCTGGCAGTCGACGGAGTCCCACCGCCTGCGGCAACGTGGCAGGAGAGGAGCAGCAAGTGCTACCCATCAACATATTTTGTATTGCCCATATCTTCTGCAGGTAGGGATGGATGTTCGAGACGAACGTGTCGCCCTTCTTGTATGCGGTCCCAGCGCTGGCGGGAGCATCGCCATCGTATGGCTCGATGCCGCCGCGGTGGTGGCGCGATCGCAACCGCGGCGCGATTCGTATCAAATTCGTACCACTCGACCCATGCATAGCAAAGCAGGTCAGAGGCTTAAGCCTCTGACCTGCGAATTTATGGTGGGCGTTAGAAGATTTGAACTTCTGACCTCTTCCGTGTCAGGGAAGCGCTCTCCCCCTGAGCTAAACGCCCGAACGTTGAACGCGGTGCGTGGGGTCGCACAGCGCGTTAGCTACTATAAAGGAAGGAACCGCTCCGCGCAACTGGAAAATGGGGATTTTTCCGGCGCGCATGATCTGACCGTGTCAGTGCCCATGGAAACCCGGCTCCACGAGATGACGTACGGGGCGGCGCGGTAGCTGCCAGCCTCCGCTCGATGTCGGGGGCAGAGCCTCTCGAGCCGCATGCATGCGAGGCGCGACGCCTACACTTGGTGCCAGGAGATGTCTCGCAAAGACAGACGGGTGGGGGAGAGGCCCATGGCAAACTTCGTGACGCTGCACGCCATGCGGCTGGGCGACGCCCCCAGGGACTGGGAGTCTTGCCTGCGGCTGGTTGCCCCGCGCTACCGTGAGCGCGCGACGGGTCCCGCGCCGGAGCCCTCGCGCCTGGGAGAGTTCGCCGCCGGGCTGCTGCTCGCCAGCGTGCTGGGCGTTCGGGACGACGCGGCACTCTCCGTGATGCCCGGCGGCAAACCCGAGCTCGTCGTGGGCGACCCGCACATCGGCATCTCCCACGACGACGGCATCGCCGTCCTCGCCACCGCCCACGCACCCGTGGGGGTGGACGTGGAGTGCGTCCCTCCCGCCTTCTGCCGTCGCGAGCGGAGCGCCCTTGGGATGGTGCTCTCGGCCCGCGACCTCGTGCTGGTCGAGGAATCCGCCGACCCCGCGCTCGCGTTCGCCCGCGCCTGGACGCGCGTGGAGGCGGTGCTCAAGGCCGAGGGCTGCGGCTTTGTCTACTCCGTGCGCGGCGGGCACCTGCCTCCCGGATGGCGGGTCGCGACATTTGGGCTGGGTGCGCACGTTGTGTCGGTCGCCGCGCGCGAGGAGCCCTCCGTCGCAGTCGAGTGGCATCCCATGGCGAGGGCGATCACGCTGCTGTCCTGAGCGTTTGCCGCAACGGTCCCGGCATGTCGGGCGCCAAGTCCGACGCGCCGAGCCCGAAATGTACGAGAAACCGGTGCCCCATGCCATCCGAGCCCACCGGGCGCCACCCCCAGGGTGGTGCTCAAGAATTGCGAGTTGTGGCAATCCCAAGGGGTAGTGCCACCCAGAGCTGCTGAAGAATCTTGAGCTGTGGCAATGATCTGGCCCTCTGGGATGCAACTGACTCGATTTCAGAGGGGTTTGGCGCTTTCAGATTGCCACAACTCGACATTCCAAAGCAGGCGTCGTCCCGAATGGCCCCCGGGGCCCCGTCGCGGCTGCCACAACTCGAGATTCCTCAGCAGCCATCCGTGCCGGGGGCTCGGGGCGCCGCCCCAGCGCGCCCCGAGCCTCCCCTCCGCTCGCCCGCCGCCCGGAAGACCGTGCGCACGCACAACGCGGGCATCGCTTTCGCACCGTTTTTCATCTGCGCAGACGATTACCGGGAGGTCCTCCCCACATACCATCAAGCCGACTGCGTGACGGGCCGCGGGCATTCCGGTGCCGAGGCCGCGCACGCCACTACACGTCCCAGGAGAGGGGTCCCTATGGCAAAGCACAAGGTAATGGGCATCTGCGCGGGCATGCACGGCGGCAACGGGGAGATTGCGCTCAAGGCGGCGCTCGAGGTGCTGCGCGACAAGGGCGCGGATTGCGAGCTCATCAACCTATTTGACTACAACATCCTCCCGTGCACCGGCTGCGAGGGGTGCACCATGCAGATGGGCGAGATTGCCCAGCATCCCGAGAAGGAGTACAAGGGCTGCGTCCTCAAGAACAAGGACGACGTGGACCGCCTGATCGCCGAGATGCACACCTGCAACGGCGTCCTGATCGCCGTCCCCACCTACGACCTCACGCCCAGCTCGCTCTACACGCGGTTCGCGCAGCGCTTCCTCGCCTACGAGCTCTCCTTCCTGCTCCAGATTGGCGTCGTGAAGGAGAACCCCCACACCGTCGCCGGCCTCATCTCCGTCGGCGGCTCCATGCACGACTGGCAGACGCTCTCCCTCGAGAGCCTGCAGGCCACCATGTTCACCATGTCCCTCCAGGTGGTCGACCGCTACATGATTCAGCGCTCCGCGCGCCCGGGCTCGGTGCTCACCTTCCCGGAGCAGGTGGAGCGCTGCCGCCAGATGGGCGAGCACATCTGGGAGGCCATGGAGACGCCGGTCGAGGAGCGCACCTGGCTCGGCGACCCGGACGACGGCGTGTGCCCCAACTGCCACTCCAGCCTGGTCTACCCCGGCGACAGGCACTGGGACGGCATCGAGTTCCCCTGGGAGTGCGCGGTGTGCGGCGCCGGCGGTGACCTCGTGACCGACGAGAAGACCGGCCGTCCCAAGCTCAAGATCGCCGAGAACGGGCTCATCCGCGACCGCAACGACGACAAGGCGCGCGCCGAGCACCTCAACGAGATCATCAAGACCCGCATCGAGTTCTTCCAGAAGAAGGATGCCTACAAGGACTCCTTCGACCACTTCCGCTCCCTGACGTTCCCCACCGTCTAGGCGCAGCGGGTCAACGGGATAGCAGGGCGAGACGGTACGTCCGCTACAGGCGAGAGGGTCGGGTGCCACGGCAGGCGCCCGGCCCCTTCCCCTGGCATGCGCCCGACTGCCCGGCGCGAGCCTAGCCCTTCCCCTTGGCGGGCTGCTCCTCCCGCTTGGACTCGGTGAAGTCCAGGCGGCGGGTGCAGATGCGGGACTGGAACAGGTCCAGGTGGAACAGCACGCGCAGGGAGAGCTGCAGCAGGAAGCGGTCCTCGCCCGAGGTCAGGTCCATCCCCAGGATCTCGCGTACGCGCCCCATGCGATAGAGCAGGGTGTTCTTGTGCAGGTTGAGCATCTTAGCCGCGCGATGCGTGTTGCCCGCGTTCTGCAGGTAGATGAAGAGGGTGTCCATTAGCTCCGTGCCGTGCTCGCGGTCGTAGCGCGCGAGGCGCATGACGCTGGGGTGCACGAAGTTCATGAGGTTGAGCTGCCTGTTGGTGAGCGCGAGCATCTGCACGTAGGCGTAGTCGCAGTAGTGGTACAGCCACCCGTCGTCGAGGTAGGGGGAGACGATCTTGCCGCAGTCGATGGCGGCGCACGCCTGCTCGTAATGGCTGCGGATGTGCGTGAGGTCGTTAAAGGCGTTGCTCACGCCAACCGTGAGGTCGTTGACCATGGCGACCTTGCGCAGCATCCCGTCGGTGTAGTCGTCCAGCCTGGCGTCGTCCTCGCGCGAGAAGAGAATCACCAGTGCGTGCTCGTAGGTTGCGTAGATGCTGCTCTGCAGGCAGCCCGTGAGCTGCGCCGCGATGGAGTCGAAGTCATGCGGCGCAAGGTCGGCGTGGTTGGGCCGTATGACCGCCACGTAGAAGTTGGGGAGGGGCCTGAAGCCGAGGACGCTCAGCCTCCTCGCCGTGACGGCGTGGCTGGGCTGCTCGTCGTTGAGCAGGTTCACCAGGAAGTACGAGTCCATCTGCCCGCGGCTTGCCACGTACAGGCTGGTCTTCTGCATCTCCTGCGCCACGAAGCGCCCCAGCCGGGCCATGCACTCGACGTCGACGTCGCCAAAGGGGTGGTTGCGCTCGACCATCATGGTGTGCGCGATCGTCACCCCGTGGACCACGGACGGCGTGACCATGGTGTTCGCACCCAGGACGTCGTTGTAGATGACGACGGGGCCGCTCTGCTGGGCGCACCTCTCGGTGACCTTCTCGCGCTTGATGAAGTTGATGCCCTCCTCCAGCACCGACTCGTAGAGAAACTCCTGTGAGAGCACGCGGTCCGCCTGGTGCGTGGCGTCCGGCTCGGCGCTGGAGTAGCGAGCCACGTAGTGAAACGCGGTGTCCACCACCACGATGGGGTTGCCCAGGGCGCGGGACGCCTCCTCCACCACATATTGCAACCCCCGGTTGGAAAAGTGCGCGGTGAGCATGCGGCGCACGATGTCGGTCACCCTGACGTCCTCGAGGAAGAACCGCTGCACCTGGTTGTAGCAGGAGAAGGGATTCACCTCCCCCCGGAGCAGCACCGCGTTGCACGAGGGGCTCTCTACGAGCATGGAGGGGATCTTGTCGCAGCCAAAGAGCACCACGTTGTACATGCGCGTGTCGGGAAGCTCGGACGGGAGCGTCACGTCGTCCGTGAAGTAGAGGACGTTGGGCTGCGGCCCGTCGTCCACCTCGGTGAAGAACGCGATGGTGTCAATGGTCGCGCCCGGGTCGGAGAGGCTCTTCTCGGCGACGGAGTCCTGGGGGAGACGTTCCAACAGTGCGTTGAGTTCCAAGGATGCTCGCTTTCCTCATATGTGCGGACACACAAAGGATAGGCTAAATCGGGCGTCATTCGTTGGCCACCAAGGCATGGCCCGGGCGAACGGCCTGCGATATATTCGGGCGGAATCCAGGCACGGCGACGGGCGGGGGATCGCGTGGTGAAGAAGGGTGCTCACGAGAGGCGAGACAAGACGCCCCCTGTGGAGGAGAGGATCGAGGACGCCGTCTTCGAGCTCATCAAGACCACGGACATCACCAGCGTCAGGGTGCGCGACGTGGTTCGCCTGGCAGGGGTCTCTCGCTCGACCTTCTATCGGCACTACGACAGCGTCGAGGACGTCGTGAAGCAGTTTGAGGGCTCCATCCTGAACACCATGCGAACCATCAACAAGAGCGCCCTCAAGATCCAGTTTGACAAGGCGGAGCTTCGGCCGACGCAGGCCATGATCAGCCGCATGGAGGTGCTGCGGGAGAAGCGCGACAGGATCGTCGCCCTCAACAGCCCCCATGGGGACCCGGCGTTCCAGCATAAGGCGACGATGCTCATGCACGAGTACTTTCGCATACGCCTGCAGGGCATGGGCGGGCCGGAGGTGCAGCGCGACCTGTACCTCGCGTTCGTGATTGCCGGCCACAACAACCTCATCCAGTACTGGCTCGAGAAGCGGCCCGACATCCCGCCGGAGGAAGTGGCGGGGATGCTCAACCGCCTGTACTACTCTCCGTTCTTCGTCGACGAGAAGAGCGCCAGCGACTTCCCCTGCAACCCGTTCGCGGGCATATAGGCCCCGTTCGCCCGCGCGTGCCGCGTCTGGGCGCGAGCCGCGACGCCGTCTCCGGGGCGACCGAAGACACCACAGTCTACCTGCGCGTTTGTGCGACCGCACGAAGGCGGGCGCAGGGGGAGCCCGATTCTTTGTGCGTCTCCCATGAGGGCCGTCTACCAGCGAGAAGAGACAAACGGCCTGCCAGTGTCCCGCATCGCGGGACAGCCTCCGCTCAGATGTCCCGCGCGTCCGATTTTGCCGCCCGTATCCTGAGCCTCGCAGGCAAGAGAAGCCCACTTCGGAATGCGAGCAGAGGAGTGATCGGTTTGGTCAAGCTTGGCAAGCAGGCGCGCAGCGTGTCCATTGTTGGCGTTGGCTGCACCCCGTTCAAGAACTTCGAGGACCACCCACAGACCAAGGGGATGAGCGAGGGGGACGCCTTTGGCTACGCGGCCCTTGAGGCGATCGCGGACGCCGGCCTGGAGCCCCGCGACATCCAGTACTTCTACCACGGCGCCGCGAACCCGTTCATGATCGGGGACTCCCTCACCCCCAACATGCAGGTGGCCGACTGGTTTGGCGTGCGCGGCATCGGCTCCGTGCACCACTCCGAGGCGTGCTGCACCGGCTACGTCGCCCTGCAGGAGGCCGTGCAGGCCGTGGCCTGCGGCACGTACGACGTGGTGCTCTCGGGCGCCGTCGACCTCGCCGCGTCGCTGCCCGTGGTCGACGCCCCGGGCTGCTTCCGCCGCGACTTCCCGCTGTCCGAGATGCTCCCGTCCATCCCCAAGGTGTACGACCGCGCCTACGGCCGCCCGTTCGACTCCGCCTTTGGCATCTCGTTCGACAACTGGATCAACAAGTACCGCTGGGACTACGACCTCACGGCCGAGCAGATAGACGACGCGCTCAACGGCGTGTCAAAGTCCCTGCGCCGCGACGCGGTCCTCAACCCGCTGGCGTTCTCCACCAAGGACTTCGACCAGCTTGCGGCCGAGAACAACCTCCCCGACGCCGACGCCTACCTCAAGGGCTTCGGCAACCCCAAGGTCACGCAGTACCTGCGCGTGACGGGGTTCGAGATCAAGTGCGACGGAGCCGCCGCGATCGTGGTCATGCCCACCGACATGGCCATTGCCCGCGGGCTCGACCACAAGGTGATCGACGTGCTGGGCACCGGTGCCGCCGCCTACGAGGGCGCCACCCCTGACAACGAGTACAACGGCACCCGCGACGGCGTGGAGCAGGTGTACGAGCTCACGGGCGTCTCGCCCGACGAGCTTGACCTCCTGTTCGTGAACGACTTCTTCCTGGCGGGCGACATCGTCGCCGCCGAGGAGGTCGGCTACATCCCGCGTGGCGAGGCCTGGCAGTACGCCATCGACGGCCGCATGGGCTTTGACGGCGACCGTCCCATCAACACCCACGGCGGCCGCTGCAACTTTGGCCACGCGCACGGTGCCTCCGGCGTGGCGGACATCGTGGAGGCGGTCCGCCAGATGCGCGGCGAGGCCGGTGCCACGCAGATGCCCAAGGTCCCCCAGACCACGTTCCTGCGCGGCTTTGGCGGCGGCCAGAACATCCGCTGCCAGATCCTGCGCACGCACGACTAGCCCGCCGAGCGAGAAACCCCTTTGGGAGGTACGAGAAATGCTACTTGAAGACATGGAGCCCATCGCCAAGAGGTTCTACGACGGAGTGGCGGAGGGCAAGCTGCTGGGGCGCAGGTGCACGGAGTGCGGCGCCATCGAGTTCCCGCCCCACCTTGGCTGCAACGCCTGCGGCTACCACCAGACCGAGTGGGTCGAGCTCTCGGGCCACGGCACCCTGGAGTCGTTCGTGGTGCCCGGCATCCAGAACGACAAGCCCTACCTCAAGGCGGTAGCGCCCTACGGCTACGGCAAGGTCAGGCTGGACGAGGGGGCCGCGTACTCGTTCGTCGTGTTCTGCGGCAAGAAGAAGGTCGTGAAGGGCCTGCAGGAGCGCCTGTACAAGGGCCACGAGTCCATCGGCGTGCACTTTAGGCCCATCAAGCGCGTCGTCCCCCAGAAGGAGGGCTCCGACGTCATGGTCGAGTGGTGGCAGCCCTGCTTCGAGCTCGACGAGGTCGCCGAGTAGGGGAGAGGGACACCGGCCGCCCCAGCGGCCCGTCCCGCCGGCATCAGGAAGGCAAGGGGCCCAAGCGCCCAACGAGAAGGGAAGCGTCACATCATGGCAGACGAGAAGCTGTTCGACACCATCGCGGGTCTCGCCAAGGAGGCCTACCAGACCGACGTCCAGATAACCCCCGACACCACCTTTGACGAGCTGGGCAAGCAGTCCATGAAGATGATCGCCCTCACGTCGATGATCGAGAACGAGCTGGACGCCGAGGTCACCGTGTCCGAGATCATGAACATGAAGACGTTTGGCGAGCTCGTTGACCGAGTTGCCGAGGAGGCAGAGGAGTAGCTCCGGCCCGCCTCGGTCGCACGCACAACCCACTGGTTGAGAAGACCTTGGGGGCGGTCCCCCCGGGGGCCGCCCCCTCTCATAAAAAACGGAGGGAATCAGATGGACCTTATGGAAGACATGCGCGGGCGCGCCAGGGCCAACGTCCAGCGCGTCGCGTTCTTCGAGGGCGAGAACCCCACCATGATCAGGGCCGTGGCGGAGCTCGCCGGGCAGGGGCTGGCGGCGTGCGTCGTCGTCGGCGACGCCGAGGCCGTGCGCCACAACGCCGAGGCCCAGGGCGTCTCGCTTGAGGGGGTCGAGCTGGTCGACCTGGTGGACGCCGAGGCCAACGAGGCCTTTGCCCAGCGCTACGAGGCGCTCCCGAGCTGCCCCTGGAAGCCCAAGGGTGTGCGCCGCCGCGTGGCCCGCCCGATGGAGCGCGCCCTCATGATGCAGGCCCTGGGCGACGTGGACATCACCTTTGGCGGCATCGACTGCCCCACGGGCGACGTGATCCTGGGCGGCCAGACCATCGTGGGCCTGGCGGACGGCATCGACACCGTCTCGTCCATGGGCATCTTCGACATCCCCGGCTACGAGGGCCCCGACGGCCAGCTGCTGGGCTTTGGCGACTCCGCCGTGTGCCAGGACCCCACCCCCGAGCAGGAGGCCTCCATCGCCATCGCCGCGTGCGAGACCTGGGAGGCCCTGACGGGCAGGGAGGCGCGCTGCGCGCTGCTGTCCTTCTCCACCGACGGCTCCGGCGCGGGCGACATGGTGCAGAAGGTGCGGGATGCCCGCGACATTGCCAACCAGCGCCGGCCCGACCTCAAGATCGACGGCGAGTTCCAGCTGGACGCCGCGCTGCGCCCCGCCGTCGCCGCGCACAAGGTACACCGCCAGAGCGACGTCGCCGGCAGGGCCAACGTGATCATCTGGCCGGACCTCAACGTGGGCAACGTGGGGGTCAAGCTCGTGCAGATGTTTGGCCACGCAAACGCCTACGGTCCCATGCTGCAGGGCTTCAAGAAGGTCGTCTGCGACTGCTCCCGCTCCGCCCCGGTGTCCGAGATCGTGGGCAACGTCGTGATGAGCTGCGTGCGCGCCCAGGCGCTCGCCGCGAGGGGGGAGAAGTGATGGCAGGAAAGACCTACAGGATCCTCGTGATCAACCCGGGGTCCACGTCCACCAAGGTGGGCCTGTTCCAGGGCGAGGAGTGCGTGTTCTCCAGCAACGTGGCGCACGACGCCAAGCGGCTGGCGCAGATCGGGGACGTGTCGTCACAGCTCCCGTACCGCCGCGACATGATCCTCAAGATCCTGGGCGAGAACGGCGTGGACCTCTCGACCGTGGACGCATTCGTCGGCCGCGGCGGCGGGCTCGTCTCGCTCGAGGGCGGCGTCTACGCGGTGGACGACCGCCTGCTGGACGACGCCCGCCGCGGGGCGAACGGCGTGCAGCACCCCGCCCAGCTGGGGAGCCAGCTCGCCCACGAGTTCGCCGAGCGGTACGGCAGGCCCGCCTATGTGGTGAACCCGCCTGACACCGACGAGCTGTGTGACGACGCCCGCATGACCGGCATGAGGGGCGTCTACCGCAACGTGCACCTGCACGCGCTCAACCTCAAGGAGACGGCGATCCGCCACGCCAAGTCGATGGGCAGGCGATACGAGGACTGCGACTTCGTGGTGTGCCACATCGGCGGCGGGATCTCGGTCAGCGCGCACCGTCACGGCAGGATGATCGACGGGTTTGACATCGTGGGCGGCGAGGGCCCCATGACCCCCACGCGCTGCGGCGCGGTGCCCGTGGTGGAGGTGCTGGGGTACCTGCGCGAGCACGGCACCGACTCCACGCGCAGGCTCTGCCAGCGCAGCGGCGGCTTTGCCGACCTGCTGGGGACCTCGGACGCCATCGAGGTGTGCGAGCGCGCAGACGCGGGCGACGAGGCGGCGCGGCGCGCCTGGAGCGCCATGGAGTACCAGGTCGTCAAGTGCATCGGGTCCATGGCGGCGGCGCTCCACGGCAGCGTGGACGGCATTCTCCTCGGCGGTGGCATGGTCCACAACCAGGGGCTGGTCGACTACATCCGCGACGCCTGCGGGTGGATCGCCCCCGTCACGGCGTACCCGGGCGAGTTCGAGCTCGAGGCCATGGCGGCGGGAGCCATCCGCGCGCTCTCGGGCGAGGAGACGGTCAAGGCATACACGGGCGAGCCGGTCTTCGGTGGCTTCGCCTGCTTCGAATAGGCAGTTGCGTACTAATAGCTGGTAAACCCGACGTTCAAGGGAGCATGTGATGTCTGATAGAAGAAAGATCAAACTCGTCCAGGCGCTCACGGGGGCAATCGTGCTGACGCTGCTCATGCAGGTCATGCCCGTCCTTGGGTACGCGAGCTACATCTGGATGCTCTTCCTGCCGCTCCTCCTGTTCTTCGCACTCGGGGCGGACTTCAAGAAGATCCCGTCGATGGTCGTCGGCTATGTCTGCGGCTGCCTCTGGGCGATGGTGAACGCCCTCGTCATGCAGCTCTTCTCGGCGTTTGGAGACAACCTGTTCCTCTCGAACGTCCTGCCCACCATCATCGTCATCTTCCTCATCCTGACCACGCACGAGAACCTGCTGGAGGGGACCATCTTCGGCAACGTCCCCAGCATCTTCCTGGGGCTCTCGACCTCGTTCTTCGTGTTCATGCTCAACGTGCCGCTGACGCCCCTGCACCTCATCGGCTTCTTCTGCTACGGGCTCGTGCTCGCCTCCGCGCTGGTGCTCTCTGGGATGGCAGTCTGCGGCGCGATCTTTGGAAAGGAGCGTGCGATGGCGGCGTTGATGCCGCTTCCGCAGGACGGAGAAAAGGGCAGGAAGGGCGCCGGGCAGACCCCCGACGCCGCGTCGGACGCAACAGGGAAGTAGGTGAGGATCCATGCCCGAGAGGGGAAAGCAAGGTCCGGAAGAGGTCCAGAGCAAGGTCGTCAGGAGCCTCGGCGAGGCGCGTGCCCTCTATGAGGGAAGGCCTGGGGCCGCGCGGTACCCGCACGTCTTCGACCCCATCGAGATTCGCGGGAACGTCTACAAGAACAGGCTCATCGCGGCGCCGACGATGTTCTTCCACGCCGCCTACTTCATCCCGCAGATCGCCGAGAACATCTACCGCATGGTGGGCATTCGTGCGGAGGGCGGCTTTGGCTGCGTCTCCACCGGCGAGCTCCCGGCAAACTTCGAGGAGAGCCGCGGCGCCTTCATGGACCGGGCCATCGATGTCCACCACTACTACGGGAGCGACTTCGACAAGGCCAAGGAGTACGCCGACCGCATCCACGCTGGTGGCGCCCTCGCGTACTTCGAGTTCTCCCACGAGGGGCTCGAGGCGGACGACGCCGACCAGCCCTGGGGTCCCGACGACATGGTCCGCGAGGACGGCAGGCACGTCTTTGGCATGGACCTCCAGATGATGGAGAAGGTCTGCCACGACTTCTTCGACCTCGGGCGCTTCGCGACTGCGGCGGGGTTTGACGGGGTCCTCCTCCACGGAGGGCATGGCTTCCTGATCCAGCAGTTCGTCTCACCCGCGACCAACCACAGGACCGATGAGTTCGGTGGCTCCATCGAGAACCGCTCGCGCTTCCCGAGGATGCTCCTCCAGGCGTTGCGTGCGGGCGTGGGAGAGGACAGGGTCATCGAGCTGCGCATGAGCGCGGAGGACGGCGAACCCGGTGGCATGACGCTTGAGGACACCTGCGGCTTCGCCGAGCAGATCGACGGCCTCGTGGACATCTTCCACGTGTCCAACGGCATCAAGAAGCTAGGCAACGGCAGTGACACGTTCAGCGACATCTTCGACGTCCACGGCGTCAACCTCGAGCGCGCGGCCGCCATCAAGGGACACCTGCACAAGAGCCTGGTCGCGGTCATCGGCGGGTTCAACAGCGTCGCCCAGGCGGAGGAGGCAATCGCCGCGGGCAAGGTCGACTTCGTCGAGTACGCCCGCCAGTGCTTTGCCGACCCCATGTTCATCGAGAAGACCCTCGACGGCAGGGAGGACATGGTGCACCGCTGCGTGCGCTGCTTCCACTGCTACCCCGGCTTCTGCGAGCACAAGACCGACATCCCCCTCTGGTACCAGCTGCCGCCCGAGGAGTTCATGAAGGTCTACAGTCCCGCGGTCATGGGCGACTGCTCCATCAACCCGGAGTCTGGCCTGGGCTTCTACCCCGACCGGCTGCCCAAGCCCACGGGCAGGCGCCGCGTGCTCGTGGTCGGTGGCGGCGTGGGCGGCATGCAGGCGGCGATCACCGCGGCACGTCGCGGGCACGACGTCGTGCTCGCGGAGGCGTCCGACAGGCTCGGTGGTGTCCTCCTCTTCTCCGAGCACGACCACGACAAGCGCGAGTGGTATGACCTCATCGGGGTCCTCCGCCGCGAGCTTGCCGAGAGCGGGGCGGACGTGCGGCTCAACACCACGGTGGATGCCGACTACATCCGGGGTATGTCCCCCGACGCGGTGATCGTCGCAGTGGGGGCGCACAACCGTGGCTGCAAGCTGCCCGGCTCGGAGCTTGCCATGGACGCCGCGGATAGCTACTACCACCTGGACGAGCTTGGTCACTCCATCGTGATCGCCGGCGGTGGCCTCACGGCCTGCGAGACCGCGCTCAACCTGGCGAGCCTTGGCCATGAGGTCACGATGGTCGTGCGCAAGCCCCGCATAACCCCGAGCACGTTCGGCTACTACCGCAACGCCCTCCTCGACGAGATGGACAAGCGCGGGATCAGGCAGCTGCTCTCGACGGTGCCTCTGGAGTTCACCGCCGACGGCCTCGTCTGCGAGAGGGCAACGGATGACAAGGGCACGCCCGGCGGGGAGCGCCTGGTGATTCCTGCGGACACGTACATGTACTCGTTTGGGATGGAGCCCAACTCACAGCTGGCGGGTGACCTGATCGCGGCGGCGAAGGAGGTTGGGGCTACGGCCTTCAACGTGGGCAACTCCAGCCGCGCGACGATTGTGCGCGACGCCATCCACGACGGGTACAACGCGGCGATGGCGGTTCTCTAGCGCCTCTCCGCCAGTGGTTGAACCCTGCTAGTTGGCATGGAGAGGGGGCGGGGGGGGGGGGGCCCCCCCCCCCCCCCCCCCGGGGGGGCGGGCCCCCCCGTGGGGCCGGCGCGGGGGGCCCGCGCCCCGCCGACCCCCGTCGCGCCGCCGGCCCCC
>CAIFEH010000009.1_pt2 | contig 59574 bp, 53 predicted proteins | sample 7355751 | NCBI WGS metagenome assembly CAIFEH01 (sample SAMEA6864055, study PRJEB38353) | metagenome | biome: bioreactor; feature: anaerobic; material: water | place: Germany | collected 2018 | reverse complement strand
AGGCGTGTGCATGCCGTGGGAGGCGCCTCGACTCTTATCTCGCCCCTCCATTAATAACATGTGCTGGGCTAGGACCTGTCGGTCATGATTGAGTCCAGATTGTCTAAGGGACCGCGGATGTCTTACGACGCCGTGTGGAGGATGCTGCGGCGTGTTGTTTCCGAGACCGGGAAGGCGTGCTAATCGGGGATCGGCATGGTCGGCATCGACGAAGCCTACCTACAGAATGGGTTAGAGAGACATTCTCACTACGATTCTCACTACGGTGGATCTCGACGACCGGAGGGGCCGCGCCTTCAACGAGGACAGGGACAATGGCTTTGGTTGCTCAATATTGCGTTTTGTCGTCACGTAACTTGCGGGTGACTATCCGATAATCCCCATCTAAATTGTTTGTGAACACTTCTGCAGAACAAGGGTTGCCGCTGGCAGAAAACAGGCTGAAGACACTTTTAACATTTCAAAAAACATCCGAGAATTGATGTGGCTCATTTCATGTTTGAAGCCAAACAACTATCTTTTCAGAGAAGGGGGACTTACGAAATGCTATACGAGCCTGTTGAATGTTCTGCCGTTCATGACTGCAGGGGACCTTTTGTACGTGTCGAACGTACAAAAGTGCCTTCAGAGGAAGTCGTCCTTCCCTTGTCTGGAACAAGTCGGATTACCTTCCTGTGCGGGGAAGCTGGCATGGGGAAGACCAATCTCATTTGCCACATTCTTGATAACGAGGAATCCCGTGGTGCGGTCGTGAGAATTTTCGATCTCTCGCGCTCTTGCTGTCTTGATGTCCCTGAGAAGGTATATCGGATTTCTCGGGAAGTTGTCTCGCTTGCAAATATAAATTCCCGTGTCGTCGTGGGAATCGACGGACTTCCCCCCGATGGCGAGCAAGCGACTCATCGCGAGGCACGAGCGATTCGAAAGATGGCGGCAGCTGGCGCATACATTCTCATTGCCATTCGTCCAGAGGCACGGGCGGTCGCCGAGCTTCTCCCCGAGGCAAAGGTCGTTGGCGCCAAAGACCTCCTCTGCGGGGAGGGGATGTCGGACGAACCGGTTCGCTGGAGCTTCACTCACGGGATTCCTTCTCTTGAGTATTCGTTAATGGGACCTGCGTCTTCACGCGTTATTAATTGCCAGGATGCCGTTACCGCGAAATACGTTGATGCACTCGCTCGCCTTTCGTCAGAGTATCTTCGGGATAGCCTAGACGAAGAGGAGCGGGCACTTCGGGCAACGTTGATGCTCTTGGGTAGCGGGGAGCTGGCGAGCGTTCGAGAGATTCTTCCAAGGACGGATGACGAGGCGCTTCTCTGGCTAAGGGTGAGCGCCCCTCTGTTTGACATCAATCTGGTCAATTCCAAATTTTCCGTTGCAGGTCTCTGCGAGAATGCCCTGCTCGAAAAGTGCCTCCCTATGCTACGGGGAACCTGCAGCAAGTGGGGGGACCTGGTGCTTGGAGTGGTATGGGCGCTTTCGAGGCGCGGCGACTTCGCTCGTGCCTCGCTTGTCGGCTCAATGGTCGATGACCCGGAGGAACTGAGCGCCATCGGCTGCCATTGGGGCGAGGGGCTGTTGTTCTCTGGGCAAAGGGAGTTTTTGAACCGCTGCCTGGCTGCGGCAGACGATTCGGGCGTCCGCGCTACCCCCGGGTACCTGAAGTCGAGGCAGCTCATTCTGGAAGTGGATGGGCGCCTTTCCGAGGCGAAAAGCGGTCGCCTTGAATGCGCTGGCTTTCTCCCAAAATCAGGACGGAGCTCTTTTGACTGGGGCGTTTGCCGATTGGTGGCGGACTGTAGGGACAGGGCAGTATCTGCCTGCGGCAACATGGGTCAACCGGGTGGGCAGCTGCGTGCCACAGATGCCGCGCTTGTCCTCCACGGCAAAGTCATGGGCCTCTTGGCGGCGGGGGAACTGAAGAGCGCCTTTACAGCTATGCTCGACTCGCCGTTCCGCAGGGAACCCAGAACGCTTCCTGCGGCACTGCTATGCGATGACTTTGCGTTTGTGAGCGCACTCCTGGGCGAGAGGTTGACGCCGGAGGAAAAGAGGGACGTCGCTGCCGCAGAAAGGATTATCGGAGGCGCCTCTCCCCGGAGGCTTGGAGTTTATCGCGTGACCGTCAACCGGGCCCTAAGAGTCGTGATGGGGCATGCCACATCGATCAAGGGCGTCGAGCGTGCAATCAACCGCGCGGGAGAGAATGGCGACACGCTGATCGAGGCATCATTCCTGTTGGCGGCAGCTGTCGCGGACCTACGGTCAGGCGGGTGCACCCGCGCGCACGTGAGGGCTTCGAGGGCAGTTTTGCTGGCAGAGAGCGGGGGATCCTCCTACCTCGCGGACGTGGCCAAGCTGTTGGACGCTGCAATTCTCCTCTCCCTTGGGGAGGGCGCGACTGTCGCGGCAAAGAACTCCGACCTCAGCGAACCGGCTCTTAGGGACCTTATGCGGTTGCTTCTTCATGCCAATGGAGGTGGTCTCTCGCCCCACAAGTCGTTCGAGCGTCTCTCCAAGGCACGATGCGACAGAGAGGTCCTCTGGATTGTGTCCCTACTTTCGAAAGACTGCGGCGAGGTTTCGCGTGCCTTCAGGTCGGTTGCCCCACATGCCTGGACGGATCTGATCGACGAGGAACCGTCAGACAGCGAGAGTGTGCCCGAGACCCCTGAGGGTAATCACCTCGAGGGCGAGGAGGGGCTCCTCGTTCTTGAGGAGCCGGAGGACAAGACCTATAGGATTAACGTCCTTGGTGGATTCTCCGTGTACTGCGAGGGCAAATTGGTCGACCCGCTCAAGTTTGGGGCGAGGAGGGCTCGCGACCTGCTTATTGCCCTGGCGGTTACGCCCGGGCACGAGCTCAGACGGCACGAGGCGTTGCGCGCGATTTGGGGGGAGACGGACTACACCGACGGGATGCAGAAGCTCTACGAGGCGGTTGCTGCCGCGAGGAAGGTGCTCCGCGCCCAGGAGCTGGGGGTCGATCCCTTTAGGAACGTTCGCGGCAGCGGTCTCATCGCCCTAAACCCGGAGAGCGTGGGAACGGATGTCGACGTGTTCCTCTCCGAGGTCGAGAGCGTCCTTGCGGATGGCGCTGGGGATAGGGCCGCGATGGACCATGCACGACTGGTGAGACGGGCCTTCTCGACTGGTCCCTGTGGGCTGGGAGGCGACCCAGTCGGAGCGTGCGAGGATGCGGGCAGGGCATTGGATGCCTCGTTTGCCGATAGCATGGCTGTGGGAATCTCGGCTGCACTTCGCTTGGGGAGGCCCCTACTCGCCTGCCAGTTTGCGGAGTCTGCCCTGGAAGTGGCCCCGGGGAGGGAGGACTTGCTCATAGGGTTGGTGAGGTCCCTTACAGAGCTTGGGAGAATGGTGGAGGTCGAGCAGCTTAGGAAGGACTATCGCGCAAAGGTTAAGAAGGGCGAGATGGTCCCCTGCCCAGAGCTGGAGGAGGCATTTAGGGAGGCGATGCGGCGAAGGGACGACGAAAGCCTGGAACAGTAACACAACGTCAATGCCATTTTAATGACAGAGATTCTCAGCTGACGGTCAGCGTGGCCCAACGGGTACATTGGTACGCGTTGAGAACTATGGATAAGAACCCTCTGTCATGACAAAGGATGCATATGCCTAACCTATTTTCTCGCCTCATGTCGAAGGGCGCAGACAAGCAGCTCAAGGAGTTTCGGAAGATTGCCGACCAGGTGAACGATCAAGAGCAGACCTTCCACGCCATGGACGACGAGGAGCTGAGGTCGCAGACCGCACGCTTTAGGGAGCGCTACGACAACGGAGAGCCCCTCGATGACATACTGCCCGAGGCGTTTGCTGCTATGAGGGAGGCCTCGAGCAGGACCCTTGGCATGCGTCACTTCGACGTGCAGGTGATAGGTGGCATCGCGCTCCATCGCGGCATGATTGCGGAGATGAAGACCGGCGAGGGCAAGACGCTCGTCTCGACCCTCGCCGGCTACCTCAACGCAATCTCCGGCAAGGGCGTCCACATCGTCACGGTAAACGACTACCTCGCGAAACGCGACAGCCAGTGGATGGGGCAGGTCTATCGCTTCATGGGCATGGACGTGGGCCTGCTGCAGAACGGGATGCGGCTCCCCGACAAGAAGCCGGCCTACTCGGCGGACGTGACCTATGGCACCAACTCCGAGTTTGGCTTTGACTACCTTCGCGACAACATGGTTACGAGGGCGGATATGCGCGTGCAGCGTGGGCACAACTTCGCCATCGTCGACGAGGTGGACTCAATCCTCATCGACGAGGCACGTACCCCGCTCATCATCTCTGGTGCCGGCACAAAGTCGGCGAGTACGTACAAGGACTTCGCCCGCGCCGTCCGCGGTCTCAAGCCCGACGTCGACTTTGAGATGGACGAGGCTAAGCACACCATCGCCGCGACCGATACCGGCCTCAAGAAGATTGAGCGGGCCCTGGGCATCGATGACATTTACGCCGATATGAGCGGGCAGCTGGTCAACCACCTGCAGCAGGCACTCAAGGCCCAGTACATGTTCCACCGCGACCAGCAGTACGTCGTTGCGGATGGCGAGGTTAAGATCGTCGACGAGTTTACGGGTCGAATCATGGAGGGCAGGCGCTACTCCGAGGGCCTGCACCAGGCAATCGAGGCGAAGGAGGGCGTGCTCATTCGCGAGGAGAACCAGACCCTTGCGACCATCACGCTTCAGAACTACTTCCGCCTCTACGACAAGCTCAGCGGCATGACGGGCACCGCCATGACCGAGGACGCGGAGTTCAGAGAGATTTACAACCTGCCTGTCCAGGCAATTCCGCCCAACAAGCCGGTCATTCGCGTCGACCACGACGACCTCGTGTACAAGACCGTGGACGCAAAGTTCAACGCCGTTGCGGATGACGTCGTGGCGCGCCATGAGAAGGGGCAGCCGGTGCTGGTGGGTACCGTCTCCATCGAGAATTCCGAGAAGCTCTCTCGCATCCTCGACAAGAGGGGCATCAAGCACCAGGTCCTCAACGCCAAGTTCCACGAGCGTGAGGCGCAGATTGTTGCGCAGGCGGGTCGCGAGGGAGCCGTCACGATCGCGACCAACATGGCCGGTCGTGGTACGGACATCCTGCTGGGTGGCAACCCACAGTTCCTGGCGTCCGACCTTCTCGCCCGCGATGGGGTCGACCCAGAGGAGGCAACCCCCGAGCAGAGGGAGGCGGCGCTGGACGAGGCAAAGGAGACCTGCGAGCGCGAGAAGGAGCACGTGCTTGCCGCGGGTGGCCTCTGCGTCATCGGCACCGAGCGCCACGAGAGCCGTCGAATCGACAATCAGCTGAGGGGCCGTTCCGGCCGTCAGGGGGATCCGGGCGAGACGCAGTTCTACCTCTCGCTGGAGGACAACCTGATGCGCCTCTTTGGTGGCGAGCGCATGGACCGCATTGCGAGCATGATGGACAAGTACGACATGCCCGACGACATGCCCATCCAAGCCAAGATCGTCACCAAGGCTGTGGAGAGCGCGCAGCGCAAGGTCGAGCAGATCAACTTCTCGATGCGCAAAAACGTCCTCGACTACGATGACGTCATGAACAAGCAGCGCCAGGTCATCTACGAGGAGCGCAACAAGATTCTGGATGGCAAGGACCTCGTCGCGCACGTCGAGGAGGTCACGCTCGATACCGTGCAACGCAGGGTTGCGGAGTTCTGTCCCGAGGACGGCGACCCAGAGACGTGGGACTTCAAGGGTCTCTCGAAGTGGCTGCAGGAGCTCACTGGGCGCACCGATGGGCCAGCGGCCAACGAAGACATGGAGCAGGGCGACATCGTCGATGCGATCGACGAGTACGTCGTTTCCTGCTACCACGAGAAGTCCGAGAGGCTCTCGGACGAGATTATGCAGCAGCTCTCGGCACAGGTAATGCTGCGCGTCATTGATACCCGCTGGATGTCTTACCTTCAGGAGATGGACTACCTCAAGACTGGCATTGGACTGCGTGGCTTCGGTCAGCGCGACCCGCTCGTGGAGTACAAGACGGAGGCATTTGCTGCATTCACCGAGCTCGTCAACACGATGTACGAGGACTTCCTACGTACGATTCTACGCATCGAGCTCGCCGTTGCTCCCCAGCAGCCCGAGGATGACGGGTTGAGGGGCGCTCACTACTCCGGTCCCGAAGAGGTTGACGGCGACCATGGAAACAGGCGCGCCCCCTCTCACCTGAAGGCGGCGGGACAGGGGGGTGGCACCCCCGCGCCGTCCAAGCCAATGACGTATCGCAAGTCCGAGGACCCGGATCCGTATGTTGGAGTTGGCCGCAACGACCCCTGCCCCTGTGGCAGCGGAAAGAAGTTCAAGAACTGCCACGGCAGGAATCGCTAGGCGGCGCCCGTGGAGAAGACTGACATTGAAGCATTGGGCGAACGCCTCGACCAGGTCGAGGGCTACCTGCACGTAGGTGAGAAGCGCGGCCTGGTCTCGGAGCTCGAGGCACAGAGTGCGAGTGCGGGGTTCTGGGACGACACCGCGGCGGCAACTGCCGTTATGGCGAGGCTTAACGCCGCGAAGGACGATGTTCGTGCGGTGGATGAGGCACGCTCAAAGCTCGAGGACCTCGAGACGGCGTTCGAGCTGGGGGAGGAGACGCAGGACCAGGACATGCTCTCCGAGGCGGAGGGCATACGCTCCGAGCTCGAGGGGTATCTTGGAGAGCTGGAGCTCTCGAGCTGGTTCGTGGACGACCTTGATCACGGCGATGCAATCGTGACCATTACCCCCGGTCAGGGCGGGCTAGAGGCCCAGGACTGGACGGACATGCTCTTCCACATGTACCTCGCCTACTGCGCGAGAAGGGACTGGAAGGTCGTTGTGAACGACGCCCCCGCTGCGGAGGGCATTGGCATCGACAGAGCCACCTTCACGGTCTCGGGCAAGAACGCATACGGGATGCTCAGGGCGGAGCAGGGGGTTCACCGGCTCGTGAGGATTTCTCCCACCGATGCGAAGAAGCGTCGCCAGACGACCTTCGCCGGCGTCGAGGTCCTCCCGGTGCTTCCTGATGACATCGAGGTGAAGATAGACCCGGGTGACCTCAGGATTGACGTGTACCACGCGTCTGGCCCCGGCGGCCAGGGTGTCAACACAACCGACTCGGCGGTGCGCATCACGCACATCCCTACCGGAATCGTAGTCACCTGCCAGAACGAGCGCAGCCAGCTGCAGAACAAAGCGGCAGCGATGCAGATCCTGAAGAGCCGTCTGTACGAGCTCGAGAAGGCGCGTCGCGACGCGGAGATCGACGAGTTGAGGGGTCCCAAGCACGAGATTTCGTTTGGCAACCAGATCAGGAGCTACGTGCTGTACCCGTACCAGCTCGTGAAGGACCTCAGGACGGGTGTCGAGACGAGCAACGTCGACTCGGTGCTCTCGGACGGGAATCTTGACAAGTTCATCATCGCCTACCATCGCTGGGTGGTCGGGGGCGGTGAGGGCAAGTGATGCCGCGAGGCGGAATCCGGACGGCGGTCCGCGACACCGCCCTGATCGTCTTTGGCTCCTTTGTCTACGCCGTCGGCATTGACTGCTTCGAGATTCCAAACGGCCTTGCGGCGGGTGGGCTCACGGGCGTGGCAACGATCACGTCTGCACTCGCTGCCAATGCGGGGATAAACCTGCCCGTTGGCATCCAGACCATCGCCATGAACGCGGTTCTCCTGGGGTACGTCTATGCAACGACTCATGATGGCGGCTACGTCACGCAGAGCATATTCGGAATGATTGTTTCGGGCCTCTTCACCGACCTCCTTGCGCCGGTGCTGCCCGTTCCCGTCCACAATGACCTGTTGCTCTCAGCAATCTGGGGCGGCGTGATTGCTGGCGCGGGCATCGGCATAGTCTTCCTGTCGGGCGGGAACACGGGTGGGACCGACATCGTCTGCCAGCTCATCGCCAGGCGGACGGGGATGCCGCTCGGGACCCTCGCCATCATCGTCGACGGTGCGATTGTCGCGGCGTCGATTCCGGTGTTCTCCCTGACCAATGCCCTCTACGCTGGCGTGGCGATGTACATCAGCGGCAGGGTGATAGACGCCATCGTCGATGGTCCCCTGACCGCTCGCGTGGCGCTCGTGATCTCGTCGGAACATGACAGGATAGGCAACCAGATCCTGTACACCCTTGGCAGGGGCTGCACCGAGCTGCAGGCGCGCGGCCTCTGGAGCGGTAGCAGCAGGCCCGTCCTGATGTGCGTGCTCGGCAGGACGGAGACCCATCGCCTCAAGGAGATCGTCGCCGGGATCGACCCGGATGCCGTCGTCATCGTCACCGAGGTTCACGAGGCATTTGGAGAGGGCTTTACGCAGATAGGTTCGGGATCCTAGGGGAGAGGCACGACCGACGATCTCGCATGCGGTTTCCCCGGGGATGTGGAGCCGTTGTGGGGGTGCCCCATCTGGCGAACGCATGGAGTCACGCGCGGAAAACCGGCCGCGGTTAACGCGCTCCTGCGTTAGCATCTGCAGCCACGGGGCACGTTAGGCAGTCTGCCCCTGCCGCCACCGGCGGCGAAACGCGCAACAAGGAAGAGGGGGACACATGAAGTTCTTCATCGACACCGCCGACCTCGACGAGATCAGGGAGGCCATGAGCTGGGGCGTGCTCTCGGGCGTGACCACCAACCCGTCGCTGTACGCCAGGACGGGCGGCAAGCTCGCCGACTTCGAGGCCCACATGGCCGAGATCTGCCGCGTCTGCGAGGGCCTGCCCGTCTCCGCCGAGTCGCAGGCCAAGACCACCGAGGGCATGGTGGAGGACGCCAGGAGGCTCGCGGCGCTGGCCCCCAACGTCGTCGTGAAGCTGCCCATCTGCGAGGAGAGCCTGCCGGCGACCCACCAGCTGGCCTCCGAGGGCATCCGCGTCAACATGACGCTGGTGTTCTCCGCCCCGCAGGCGCTGCTGGCGGCCCGCGCCGGCGCGCGCTACGTGAGCCCCTTCGTCGGCCGCTTCGACGACATCGGCGACGACGGCCTCGCCCAGCTCGAGACCGTGGTCCGCGCGGTCAAGAACTACTCCTACGGCTACTGGGACGGGGAGGGCGGCCCCGAGATCATCACCGCCTCCGTGCGCACCCCCAACCACGTGACCCAGGCCGCCCTCATGGGCGCCGACATCGCCACCGTGCCCTTCGCGGCGCTCAGGAAGTGCGTGAGGCACCCGCTCACCGCCGAGGGCAGGGCGAAGTTCGACGCCGACTGGGAGAAGGTCTCCGCCGGGGCGTAGACGTTGCAGCGGATTCGCTCCGCGATTCAGGCATCTTGCAGACAGGCTCCCCACGGATAGAGGGTCCGTGGGGAGCCTCTGGTTTATCTGTGCCCAGATGGGGGCCTAGGGGCGCTATCCTCGGTCTTTGCTAGAATGCCAACGAATCTGTCATGTATCGCTATGTAGAAAAAGGAGCTCTAGTGGCCAACCACTTTCGCAGCAGCGAGCGACAGGGGGACGAGGGTGCGCAGCAGCCCCTCGACAGCCAGGAGGCGCAGGGCAGCGAGGTGACGGACCAGGAGCAGGCCAACTTCGTGCCGCGCCACTCGGCCCAGCACGTCGCAGCCTCACCCGCCCCCAATGCGCAAGCAGAGCCGGAGGCCCCCCAGCAGGAGCAGCCGGCAGGCTCGATGACGGTCGCGAACCGGGCGGAGGACGAGATAACGTCCCAGCCTGGGTATACGAGCGTCTTCGCACCCCTGAACGATGCGGGCGCACCTGCGGTCTCTCGTACGGGCACCCCCACCATCACGCTCAAAAACGCAACACTCATCTACCCGGCCCAGCCTAACAAGCCAGCGCTGGAAGACGTGAGCCTGGACATCTACCCTGGCGAGTTCGTGTTTGTCGTCGGACACTCCGGCTCGGGTAAGTCGACGTTCCTCAAGCTCCTCACGCGCGAGCTCCGTGCCACCAAGGGGCAGGTCATCGTGGCGGGGAGGGACCTCACCAAGCTCCGCAACAGCAGGGTTCCGTACCTCCGTCGCCAGATCGGCACTGTGTACCAGGACTTCAAGCTCCTTCCCGACAAGACGGTCTACGAGAACGTCTCGTTTGCTCTCGAGTGCATCGGCAAGTCTCGCGCGGTCATCAAGGCGCAGGTTCCCGAGGTGCTCAGGCTCGTCGGCCTTGCCGAGAAGATGGACAACTACCCCGATCAGCTTTCTGGTGGAGAGCAGCAGCGCGTCTCGGTGGCGAGGGCCATGGTCAACCGTCCGCCCCTTCTGGTGTGCGACGAGCCGACCGGAAACCTCGACCCCGCAATCTCGCTGGGCATCATGAAGCTTCTGGACCGAATCAACCGCACCGGAACCACCGTGGTCATGGCGACCCACGACCGCGAGATGGTCGACTCTATGCGCAAGCGCGTCATCGCGCTCGAAGCTGGTCACGTGGTCCGCGACCAAGAGAGGGGAGGTTACGGCTACTATGGTGCCCTCTAACCTAGGCTATTCGCTCCGCGAGGCCGGACGCCACTTCCGAAGGAACTGGTCCACCGTCCTGGGGGCCATCGTTACCATCTTCCTCTCGCTCTTTGTGATTGGCCTCTTCGTGATGGGGTCGGTCATGATTGGCAACCTCGTCGGCAACGTCGAGAACTCCGTCACCATCCAGGCGTTCCTCTCCGACGACGCCGACAGCAACGCCGTCCAGGCCCTCCAGACCAAGATAGAGGGGTGGGACGACGTCGAGTCTGTCAAGTACAAGAGCAAGGACGAGGCGCTCGAGGAGTACAAGCAGTCCATGAGCAACCGCAACGCCTCCGACGTCGTTGCCGCGCTTGATGGCGAGAATCCCGTCCCCGCCTCCTACGTGATTACCCTCAAGGACCCGCAGAAGGTCGAAGAGGTTGCCAACAAGCTTATCCAGGACTCTGACTTCCAGTCGGTCGCCGATGGGTCGGACGCATCCTCTGCGGTCTCGTATGGGCGCGAGACGGTCGAGCGTCTCTTCAGCGTGACGTACTACCTGCGCATGGGCGCAATCGTCCTCGTCGTGCTCCTCTCGTTCATCGCGTTCGTCTTCATCAACAACACCATTCGTCTCTCCATCGCCGCCCGTCGTCGCGAGATTGCGATCATGAGGCTCGTGGGCGCCTCGAACGGCTTCATTCGCGGGCCGTTCCTCACCGAGGGCGTGCTCGAGGCCCTCATTGGCTCGCTCCTCGCCATCGGCGTGCTGCAGGCGGGCTCCCAGGTCGTGCTTCCCAAGCTTCAGCAGAGCCTCTCGTTCCTCTCGTTCAACCTCCCTGCGCAGGTGGTGGCGGCAACGTATGGAGCGCTCGTGGTCATAGGCATCCTGCTCGGCCTGTTTGGCTCCGCCATCGCGATGAGGCGGTATCTCAGGGTATAAGAGTTGCGAAGTCAGAAGACTTTGCCGATGGGGCGGTGCGGTTGCATGACCGTGCCGCCCCCGTCTTTTTTGGAGGGGTATGGCAAGAAGGCATCCTGGCGGAGGTCGGAGACGCGGTGGTGCACCGCGGAAGGCACGCAAGCCCCGCCAGACGTTGACGGGGCTCATCAGGGTCACACGTCCCGGGGTCGCCACCGTCGACACCGCCGAGGGGCGCTTTGCCGTGGGGCGCGGTGGCATTCGCGAAGCGATGAACGGCGACGAGGTTCAGGTCTCCCTGAGCACCAGGAGGGGAGGCGAGCGGCTTGCCTACGTCCAGGCTGTCCTCATGAGGGCGACCACGACCTTCGCGGGCACATACGCCGACGCCGCGCCACTCGGCATCGTCGTGCCCCTCGACGGTAGGATCAGGAGGGACTTCTTCGTTCTGCCCGAGGATGACTCTGCCAGCCGGTTGGGCGTCAGCGACGGGGACGTGGTCTCCGCCAGGATCCTCGAGTATCCCGCGCGCCACTCCTCGGGCGTGGTGACGCTCGACCGCAGGCTTGGGGGCGCTGATGACCTCGACCTGGACATGGAGTCGGTCATCGCATCGTACGACCTTGCGACGGACTTCCCCGAGGAGTGCTGCGAGCAGGTGGAGTCGGTGCGGGTTGACGTTGAGTCCGCGCTCGCGGGTGACCCCTGTCGGCGCGACCTCAGAGATCGCTCGTGCATGACGGTCGACCCCACCGACGCGCGTGACTTCGACGACGCGGTTGGCGCCCGGAGGGTAGAAGGCGGATACGAGGTGGACGTCCACATCGCCGACGTGACCCACTACGTGCCCTGGGACTCGCCGGTCGACCGCGAGGCACGTCGCAGGACCTGCTCGGTCTACCTTGCGGATCGCGTCCTCCCGATGCTGCCCGAGAAGCTCTGCAACGACGTATGCTCGCTGGTCCCCGGCAGCGACCGCCTGTGCATGAGCGTCCTAATGCGCCTCGACGTCCATGGCAACGTGACCTCGTTTGATGTTGCCCCATCGGCCATCAGGTCACGGGCGAGACTTGACTACGACACCGTCGACGCGCTGTTGGATGGTCGCGCCGAGGAGGCCTCCCTTCCCGCCGTCGAGGGTGGCCCCGAGGCGATTGCCGGTCAGCTGCGCATCCTGGACGAGGTCGCCTCGCTCAGGCGCGAGGTAAGGAGCCTTCGCGGCGCGATTGACTTCGAGACCCGGGAGGCGAAGGTCATCCTGGACGAGAGGGGCAAGCCCCAGGGCGTGTCGGTGAGGGAGCGCACCCGGGCAACGGGGCTCATCGAGGAGGCCATGCTCATGGCCAACGAGTGCGTCGCGTCGCTTCTCTCCCAGTCGGACGTACCCGTTGCGTACAGGGTTCACGAGCGTCCCTCTCCCGAGGACCTCAAGGAGACGCTCCCGGTCCTGGGCGAGCTGGGGCTCCTGCATGGGGATCTGGCAGAGAGGCTGGTGAGCGGGGACCCTATGGCAATGCAGGAGGTGCTGCGCGCCGCGCATGGGACGCAGGCCGAGTACCTGGCGAGCTCGGTGCTCCTGAGGGCGCAGAAGAGGGCGGTCTACCTTCCGCGTAACGACGGGCACTACGCGCTGGGCGCGCGGGCGTACTGCCACTTCACGTCTCCCATCAGGCGTTATCCCGACGACACGGTTCATCGCGCGCTCAAGGCGCTGTTACATGGGGAGCTTGGGTCCAAGGAGCAGGCGCGCGTGGCGGAGGCCCTCCCTCAGCTCTGCAGGGACTGCAGCGATAGGGAGAGGGTTGCCGACTCCGCCTCGCGTGCGTCACAGAAGGTGAAGATGGCCGAGCTCTTCTCCGGGCATGTGGGAGAGGACTTCTCGGGCATGGTCGTTGGGGTGGAGCGCTATGGTCTGTTCGTCGCCCTCGACGACACCTGCGCCGAGGGGCTCCTCCCGGTGAGGGCGCTCGGCGACGAGTGGTTTGCCTACGACGAGAGGCTCCTCTCCCTCACGGGGGAGGAGAGCGGCAAGAGGTGGAGGCCGGGCCAACGGGTCGCGGTCACCGTGACGGGCACCGACCCCGCGCACGGACGCATCGACTTCGCGCTCGCGGGCTCCGTGTCGAGGGAGTGGGCACAACGGGGTAGGCTACAGGTATAGCGACGAGACGCGGCGGTGCCGCGATGGGGGACAGATGGAACAGACGGACATGACGGAACGGCTCCAGACCGCCGAGGGTCTGCTCGTGCAAGGCCAGTCGGAGCAGGCGCTGGAGCTGCTGCGAAAGCTCGCCGAGGACTGCGAGGAGTACGTGGACAAGAACTGCCCAACCACCGACGAGGTGCAGTGGTTCAGCTTTCCCACGCTCTTCGAGCGCCTTGCCTACAGGCGGGTCGAGAACGACCCCCGCGAGCTCAGGGATGTTGGCGAGCCGTTTGACAGGCTCTATAACGACCTCGCCCTTGCGAGCGTTCACGAGGGGGACTACACCACCGCGAAGCAGGCCCTGAGCCAGGCGGTCCGTTGGAACCCCATGGGTTGCGAGTATCGCCTGAACCTTGCGGATCTGTATCGCATAGATGGCGACCCGCAGGAGTACCTTGCGCTCACCTACTCCGTGTTCGAGCGCGCGAGCGATGCCCGTCACCTCGAGCGCGCCTTCGCCAACTTTGCGGAGTACTTTGAGGTCCAGGACAAGCCGCGCGCCTCGGCCGCGGCGCTCAGGGCTGGCCGTCGGCTTGGAACGGAGGATCCCACGCTCGCTGCGGCGCTCGACCAGGCAAGCGGGACCGAGCGCGACCCCGACTCCGTGACGGATGACGAGGCGCGCGACCTCCTCGCCCAGGAGGGACTGCCCGACGGCGCCAACGCCGAGATCGCGGTGTGCCTGCTCATGTGCGCCACCGACGCTGCCGCCATGGGCCAGCGTGACGTCGCCACCAACCTCACGGTCCGCGCCCGCGACCTTGTGGGCGAGGACGCGGCGATGACGCTGCTCGGTCTCATCCGCTCTGCGGACGAGGAGGATGGGGGTGCGACTGATGCCCGCTAGCAAGAACGCGCGCGGGAAGAAGACGATCTCCAGAAATCGCGTCGCCCGTCACGACTACCTCATCGAGGACACGTGGGAGGCGGGCATAGAGCTCACGGGCTCGGAGGTCAAGAGCCTGCGCGAGAGGCCCGCCCAGATATCCGACTCGTTCTGCATCATCCGAGGCGGCCAGCTCTTCCTGGTGGGCGTCCACATTCACCCGTACTCCAACGGAGGGGTCTGGAACGTGGACCCCGACCGCAGACGTAGGCTCCTGATGCACCGTCGGCAGATTGACTATCTCGATGGCAAGCTGCGCGGCAAGGGCTTGGCAGTAGTCCCCCTCGAGCTCTACTTTGACGAGCACAATCGCGTGAAGCTGCAGATTGGACTGGGCAAGGGAAAGAAGCTCTACGACAAGCGCGCCGACATGGCGCGTCGGCAGGTCGACCGCGACATCCAGCGCGCACTCAAGGAGCGTAGCCGCGGGTAGGGAATTGTGACCAAGGAGGAAAGGCATGGACGCGAAGGCGCTGTTCAAATTCTCTTCGGGGCTCTACGTGGTCTCGGCAAGGTCTGGGGACGACGTGGGCGCGTGTCTCGTGAACACGGGGCTTCAGCTCACCAGTGAGCCGCTCCAAGTCGCAGTGGTGGTCAACAAGCAGAACCACACTCACGACGTCATCAAGTCCGCGGGCCACTTCGCGCTCTGCCCCCTCACCCAGGGGGCCGACATGCCCTTCGTGGGGAGGTTTGGGTTCAGGACCTCGACTGAGTTCGACAAGTTTGCCGGGATAGAGACGCGTACCACCTGCCTGGGCGACCCCTTTACCCCACAGAACGCCGCGAGTGTCATTGCCTGCCAGGTCGTCCAGACCCTGGACGTGGGGACCCACACCGTGTTCGTTGGCGAGGTTCGCGATGCCGAGGTCCTGGACGATGCCCCGCTCCTGACCTACGAGTACTACCACACCGTCCTCAAGGGAAAGACACCGCCAAAGGCGTCCTCCTACCTTGGCAACCAGTAGGCAATCACAGGAGTCACCCTTGGATAAAATGATATTATCCAAGGTGCATTTAGGGGTGGCCCATGGGAGGGCCACCACGTGGAGAGGAGTCACCATGGCCGACGAAGAGAAGAAGACCTACACCTTCCGTTGCACCGTCTGTGGCTACGAGGTCACCGTTGACACGCCCGAGCTTCCCGAGGACTACGTCTGCCCCGTCTGCGGCGTTGGCCCCGACATGTTCGAGCTCGTCGAGGAGTAGGCGAGAGGGTACAGGAACCATTGCCGACGGGGCGGTGCCTTTGGGTGCCGCCCCGCCGCGTGTCTTCCGGCGGAAGACGCTCCCGCCTCCCCGGCGTAGCTCCTCTCGCCCAATGGCACATGCCGTTTGCGGAAGACGGGTTGACTGTAGTAGCTTCGTTCCTGTTTGTCGTGAGGGAGAGGGAACGGATGAAACTACTACGAAAGCGGGCGTCGCAGACCTCCGAGTCCGTTTGGCTGGCGCTGGTCCTCGCCTGCTCGGGCGGGCTCATGGACGCATACTCGTTTCTGGGCAGGGGAAAGGTCTTCGCCAACGCGCAGACGGGGAACCTGCTGCTGCTTGGGGTCAACATCTCCGAGGGAAACTGGGACAGCGTGAACCACTACCTGTTTCCCGTCATTGGCTTTGCCCTGGGGTGTGCCCTCGCGCACGAGATCAAGCTTCACCTTAGCCATGGCATGCACTGGCGCCAGTATGTGGTTGCCTGTGAGGTCATCCTGCTTGGCGTGGTCGCGTGCATGCCGGAGGCCTCGAACCTGGTGGCAAACAGCCTCACGTCGCTCGCGTGCGGCATGCAGGTGCAGGCGTTCCGCAAGCTCCACGGGCGCCCGTTCGCCACGACCATGTGCATCGGCAACCTGCGCAGCGGCACGCAGGCACTCGTGAGCTACATCCACGGAGGTGTTCGGAGGGACCTCAGGACAGCCTTCCTCTATTACGTGGTCATCGCGACCTTCGTCCTGGGGGCCATTCTCGGCAACTTCCTCCTGTCCACCTTTTCCCTCAGGGCGATACTCGCAAGCTGCGTGCTGCTGCTCGTCGCGTTTGTGCTCATGTTCGAGGACCGCGAGAAGCGACAGCGCCTTGCCGACCAGGTGGATTCGCCGTCTCGGAAGTAAGGTGTACGGCCTGGTATGGGTATACTCATACGGTCCCGATGGGGACGCGTACGTTGACAGCTCGCATGGTGGCAGCAGCCCCATTTCCCACGTGGGGGTGACTGGTTTCGACAGGGTAGGTCTGAGGTGGGCAGCAAGCCGTGGTCTCCTCGCCACGTAAAACAGGGGTACCGTCAAATTGAATTGACGACAACTCTTATCAGGGCTCTTACGCCCTCGCTGCTTAATCTAATTTAGCAGCCGTCAAACTGGGGGTCTCTCCCGCTCCCGGGGCGACGTCATTTTAGGGAGACGCTCGCGCGGACGTGGTCGGTATGCCGCGCGCTAAGCTCGAACCGGCTGGGGCGCCAAGCGCGAGTCGCTGGGCGTGAGGCGTCCGAGACCCAACAAGCGACTGAGCTTGGAGACACCTGCCAGGGGTTTGCCTTGGACCGGAGTTCGATTCTCCGCACCTCCACCATGACAAGCGAGGGGCCGTCCCGTTGGGGCGGCCCCGTTTTGCATGGGACCTTGCCTCGCCGAGGTACAGCGCCGCTCCGGGTCTCTCGCGGATAAGATGGTTACGAATCGAGACGGGCAACATGCCGCGGTCGCGCACGTATTGCCCGGGCCAGTGGGCTACGTGACGACAGGGGGTAGGGATGGAAGGTGCCAAGGGGTCTGGCAACGCGCTGGTGCTCGAGGGCGGTGGCTTCAGGTCGATGTTCACCGCCGGCGTGCTCGACGTGCTGCAGGAGCATGGCGTCTACGACTTTGACAGCGTGTGGGGCGTCTCCGCCGGTGCGATCAACGCCGCTAGCTTTAAGAGCCGGCAGATAGGTCGCACTATGCGCATCATGCTGGCGTTCAGGGACGACAAGCGCTTCATGAGCCTGTGGTCTCTCGCCAGGACGGGCGACCTCGCGGGCGGTAAGTTCATGTACGACGAGATCCAGAACCATCTGGATCCCGGGGACGACGAGACCTTCAACTCCAATCCCCTCAGGATGTTTGCCGTGGCATCGGACGTGGTCTTTGGCACCCCAGCCTACCTCGAGTGCAAGAGGTTCCCCGACGACCTTCCCTACGTCCGCGCGTCGGCTTCGATGCCGCTCGTGAGCAGGCTCGTGGACGTGGGCGGTCACCGCTACCTCGACGGGGGCACAACCGACTCCATCCCCTTCGAGGTTGCCCTGGGCAGGCCCGGTGCGCCGAAGGTAGATGGCTACGAGCCCGCGAGCCGGGCGCTTGTCGTGGTCACCCAGCACCGCTCCTACGTCAAATCTGGCGCCAACGAGCGCGCGGTCGTTAGGAGCCACCGCTACGACGGGTTTCCGTACTACCTGGAGGCGACCTCGACCCGGGCCGAGCGCTACAACGCAAAGAGGGAGCGGCTCTTCTCGCTTGCCAAGGAAGACGAAAGCCCCGTCCTCGTCCTCGAGCCCAAGAGGCCCGTGGAGGTCGGTGCCACGGAGCACGACGGGGAGAAGCTCCTGAGCCTCTACCTCGAGGGAAGGTCGGTCGCCGAGGAGCGCTTGGGGGACGTCGAATCGTTCCTCTCGCCCGAGAGGGGCTGAGGCGCCTCCTGGCCTGCCGTGCTTCCGGCCCGCTATAGTGGTCAACTTCTGTGTTGTCTTTTTGAGGACCGCCGTAGCGTCACATGAGTTGTATACTTCTAAAGCTTTTCCACTGAGCCCCGTAATCTCTAGGAAATAGCGTTCCGTCAAGTTGCATCTGGAGGAGTCAAGTGACTAAGTCGACTCAATACGCCAAGCCGGGCGAGGTCGAGCGCAAGTGGGTGCTCATCGACGCTGAGGGCGCTACCCTCGGCCGTCTTGCCACCAAGGCTGCGATGATCCTGCGCGGCAAGAACAAGCCCCAGTACACCCCCCACACCGACACCGGCGACTTCGTTGTGATCATCAACGCCGACAAGGTGGTGCTCACCGGCAACAAGGCCGAGCACAAGAGCTACTGGCGCTACTCTGGCTGGCTGGGCGGCCTCAAGACCGAGAGCTTCAAGGAGGCCATGGAGAAGCACCCCGAGCGCGTTGTCGAGCACGCCGTGAAGGGCATGCTGCCCAAGACCACCCTTGGCCGCAAGCAGGGCACCAAGCTCAAGGTCTACGCAGGCCCCGAGCACCCGCATGCCGCCCAGAACCCCGTCAAGATCGATTGGAGGGCCTAACCGATGGCTGACAACAGCGCTGTTTACACCGGCACCGGCCGTCGCAAGGAGGCTACCGCCCGCGTGCGCCTCGTTCCCGGCACTGGAAAGATCACCGTCAACGGCCGCGACGCCGCCCAGTACTTTGGCCGTCAGCAGCTCGTCGACAACGCCTGCGCACCCTTCCGCGTGACCGACACCATGGGTCGCTTCGACGTCCTGGCCAACTGCGCCGGTGGCGGCATCAACGGTCAGTCCGGCGCCCTTCGTCTGGGCATCGCTCGCGCCCTCCTCGAGGCCGGCGAGTATCGCGCCGATCTCAAGAAGGCCGGCTTCCTCACGCGTGACGCCCGTGCGGTCGAGCGCAAGAAGTACGGCCTGAAGAAGGCTCGCAAGCGCCCGCAGTTCTCGAAGCGCTAGTTCTTCGAGACCCGAGCACCTCGTCAGGGGTCTGCCGCAATGGGTCGGCAGGCCCCTTTTTCGTATACAGGAAGGCGTCGCCCTTTCAGCGACGCATCAGGCGATACAAAAGGGGACGACCATGAAGTACTTCGGAACCGATGGGTTCAGGGGAGTGGCCAACGAGGGCCTCAACGTGGAACACGCCTACAAGATCGGGCGATTCGTGGGCTGGTACTACGGCGCTCGGGTTGGCAAGAAGGCGCGCGTCGTGCTGGGCAAGGACACCCGCCGCTCGAGCTACATGTTCGAGTCTGCCCTCACCTCCGGCCTGGTCGCCTCTGGCGCCGACGTGTACATGCTGCATGTCATCCCCACTCCCGGTGTGAGCTACGAGACGGTGGATGGCTGCTTTGACTGCGGCATCATGATCACCGCGTCGCACAACCCCTACACCGACAACGGCATCAAGCTGGTCAACGGCGAGGGCTACAAGATGGACGAGGACGTCCTCCAGCAGGTTGAGGATTACATCGACGGCAAGGTCGAGGTGCCCCTCGCAACCGGAGAGGCAATCGGACAGACCGTCGACTACATGCAGGGCCGCAACCGCTACATCGCCTATCTCATCGCAAGTGCCAACTTCTCCCTGCAGGGCGTCAAGGTCGGCATCGACTGCGCCAACGGCGCCGCCTCTAGCGTCGCCAAGCCCGTGTTCGACGCCCTAGGTGCCGACGTCAGGGTTATCAACAACGCGCCCAACGGCTTCAACATCAACGTGAGCTGTGGTTCCACCCACATCGAGGCACTGCAGCGTCACGTGGTGGAGCAGGGGCTGGACGTGGGCTTTGCCTACGACGGCGACGCTGACCGCTGCATTGCCGTCGATGAGCGCGGGCACGTGGTCGACGGAGACCTGATCCTGTACGTGTGCGGTAAGTACCTCTCAAAGCACGGTCGCCTCGCGGCGGGGACGGTCGTTCCCACGGTCATGTCTAACTATGGACTGTTCAAGGCCTTTGACCAGGCAAAGCTCAGCTACGAGACCACCGCGGTGGGCGACAAGAACGTGTATGCCTGCATGCGCAAGAACGGCTACTCCCTTGGCGGCGAGCAGTCCGGCCACATCATCTTCGGCGACATCGAGTGCACCGGCGACGGCATCATGACTAGCCTGCGCATTATGGAGGTCATGCGCGCGGAGCGCGAGCCCCTCTCTGCCCTCACCAGGCCCGTCAAGCTCTACCCGCAGCTTCTCGTCAACGTGAAGGTCACCGACAAGGAGGCCGCGATGGCCGCCCAGCCCGTGCTCGATGCGGTCAAGGAGGCCGAGGAGTTCCTCGCCGGCAACGGCAGGGTGCTCGTGAGGGCGAGCGGGACCGAGCCCCTGGTGCGCGTCCTCGCCGAGGCGCCCGAGAAGGAGCTCTGCCGCCAGGCGGACGACATCGTGATCAAGGCGCTCGAGCCCTTCAAGGCATAGCCCCCGCGATAGAATTCACTGGAGTGAAGAGAGACCGTGACGACCGGAGGAGACTGACACATGTGTGGAATCGTTGGCTACACGGGAAAGAAGCAGGCGCAGGACTACCTGCTCGCCGGCCTTGCCGCCCTTGAGTATCGCGGCTACGACTCGGCGGGGATCGACGTCCTCTCTGGTGACGGCGAGCTGCACGGCGTGAAGTGTGCCGGCAGGGTTGCCGCCCTGGTGGAGAGGTGCCGCACGGCCAACCTGGTGGGCAACACAGGTATTGCGCACACGCGCTGGGCGACTCATGGCGCCCCGACCGACAGGAACGCCCACCCCCACCTGGACTGCAGCGGCCGCATCGCCATCGTCCACAACGGCATCATCGAGAACTTCCAGGAGCTGCGCGCCTATCTCGCCCGCGCCGGACACACCCTGAGGAGCGATACCGACTCCGAGGTCATCGCCCACCTGGTCGAGGACGCCTGGAACGGTCCCGCAAAGGGTGACCTCGTGAGCGCCGTGCGCTATGCGTGCAAGAGGCTCCAGGGGACCTGGGCCCTCGCCGTGGTGTGCGCGGACGCCCCCGGGCAGGTCGTCGTCGCGCGCAAGGGGTCCCCTCTCGTCGTGGCCTCCACGCCGGACGGTGCCTACGCCGCCTCCGACGTGACCCCGCTCGCGACCGTGACCTCCCACGTGATCCAACTCGACGACGACCAGTTTGCGCGTCTCTCCCAGGACGGCAGCGTGGTCGTGTACGACGCTGACGGCGCCGTCGTCGAGCACCCCTCGACCCTTGACATCGACTGGGACGCCTCCGCGGCGACCCTGGGCGGCTACCCCGACTTCATGGCCAAGGAGATCAACGAGCAGCCCGAGGCCATCGAGCGCCTCCTCCACGATCGCCTGGGCGAGCACGGCATCGAGATGGACGAGCTCAACATGACCGCCGAGGAGCTCGCGTCGGTCGATCGCATCTACCTCGTGGCGTGCGGCACCTCCTACCACGTGTGCCTCATCGCTCGCGCGATGATCGAGGACTGGGCAAAGATCCCCGTGTTCTGCGAGTATGCCTCCGAGCTCAACTACAAGGAGCCCCTCGTCACCGACCACACCCTCTGCGTTATCGTCACGCAGTCGGGCGAGACGGCGGACACCCTTACCGCGGCCCGCAGGATGAAGGGGCTTGGCTGCAAGGTGTTCGCGGTGACCAACGTTCTGGGCTCCACCGCCGCGCGCGAGAGCGACGGCACCCTCTACGTGCAGGCCGGCCCCGAGATCTGCGTGTGCTCGACCAAGGCCTACACCGCCCAGATGGTCGCGTGCTCCCTCCTCGCGCTCAGGCTTGCCCTGGCAAACGGCCAGATGGACCAGACGGAGGTCGAGAGGCACTTCCGCAACCTGCAGGCCATGCCCGCCCTCATCAGGGAGGTCATCTCGCGCAGGTGGCAGGACCAGGAGGCGTCCCGCCTGTTCAGGAGTGCCCATTCGGCGCTTTTCCTGGGCCGCGGCGTTAACTCCACCACTGCCTACGAGGGCGCCCTCAAGCTCAAGGAGGTCAGCTACCTCCACGCCGAGGCGTACCCCGCCGGCGAGATGAAGCACGGCCCCATCGCCCTGCTCGAGCCTGGGTTCCCCGTGGTTGCCATCGTGCCCGCCGACCACGTGCACGACAAGACCGTCTCCAACATCCAGGAGGTCATCGCGCGCGGTGCCACCTGCATCGCGGTTGCGACGGACGGTGACGAGAAGATCGCCAAGCTCTGCGACAACGTGCTCTGGATTCCGCCCGTTCCCGAGGAGTACCTGGTGCCCATCGTCGCCATCGTGCACCTGCAGATGCTTGCGCGCTATGTCGCGATCGCGCGTGGCTGCGACGTGGACAAGCCCCGCAACCTCGCCAAGTCCGTGACGGTGGAGTAGGCAACGTGGAGCTTGCCGGCATAGGGGTGGACATGCTCGAGATCGAGCGCATGAGGCGTGCCCTCGAGCGCCACCCCAACCTCGCCCGCCGCGCGTTCACGGAGGAGGAGCGTCTCTACTGCGAGTCGACGGCACGTCCCGCCGAGCACTATGCGGCCCGCTTCGCCGCAAGGGAGGCGGTCCTCAAGGCGCTGGGGACGGGGTTTGGGAACGGAATCGGTCTGAAGGACGTCTGGGTGTCGAGGGGCGAGCACGGCCGCCCCTCGGCCGTCCTCGAGGGACGGGCGGCCGAGGTCGCCCGGGAGCAGGGGGTGAGGGAGGTCGCCCTCTCGCTCTCCCTCACCCGCGAGGTCGCGGTTGCCAATGCCGTCGCGGTGACGGACGCCGTGCGCCCCAAGGTGGACGAGACGCCCACCCCCGCCCAGGAGATGCAGGCCTCCTTCAAGCGGGCACGGTCGGTGATCGACGAGCTCGAGATGCTTCAGGATGGAATAGCGGACACGCTCGAAGGCGGGGCCGAGGGCCCCTCCGACGGGGGCGCGACCGACGAGACGGGGGAGTGACTCCAACAGATGCAGCCAGTACTTAACGTGGAGGACGTCCGACGCGTGGAGGCGGCACTCACCGAGGTGGGCGTGAGCGTCTCCGAGCTCATGCACCGTGCCGGTGCGGCCGCTGCGAGCGAGGTTGCCCGCATGGAGGGCGCCGACACCGTCACCGTGCTCGCGGGTCTTGGCAACAACGGCGGCGACGGCTGGGTTGCGGCCGAGAACCTGCACGGCAAGGGGTTTGACGTCACCGTCGTGACTCCCGTGGAGCCGGACGACCTGAGGGGTGACATCGCGAGGGTCGTCGCAAAGAGTGCGCAGGACAGCGGTGTCAAGGTCGTTGTCGGTCCCCCGCGCGAGACCCTCGACGTCCTGCTCATGGGCTCGGACGTGGTGGTCGACGCCATGCTGGGGACAGGCTTCCACGGCGAGCCCCGCGCCCCGTTTGACATCTGGATCGACAGCGTCAACGCCTCGGGCTCTCATGTCATTGCGGTCGACGTCCCGTCCGGGCTCTCCGCCCAGACCGGGCTTGCCAGCGGCAAGTACGTGGTCGCCGACCTCACGGTGACCATGCTGTCGCTCAAGCCGGGGCTCCTCTCCGACCGCGGGCGTGACGCCTGCGGTGCCATTGTGGTTGCCCCTCTCGCCGAGCAGACCGAGCGCCTAGTGCGCGAGGCGGACCCCGTGGCGTGGCGTGCCGACCTGGACGATTACGTGGATCTCCTGGAGCCCCCCTCCAACGCGGTGGACAAGTTCACCCGTGGGTCGGTGCTGGTCGTTGGCGGGTCCTCCCGCTTCCCCGGCGCCCCCATGATGGCGGCGATGGCGGCGGCGCGTGCGGGGGCGGGCTACGTCACGCTCGCGGTGCCTGCGCAGATTGCCCCCATCGTGCAGTCGCAGATGCTCGAGATCCCGGTGGTCGCGCTTCCCTGCGAGGCAGACGGGACCTTCTCCCTCAAGGCGGCGGACCTCGTCGCGGAGCTGGCGGAGAAGCGCTCGGCCACTCTCGTGGGGCCGGGCATGCGGGTGACCTCGGGAACCGTTGGAATCGTGTCAACCCTGCTCGCGGGAAAGCGCCCTCTGGTGGTCGACGCGGATGCCCTCAACTGCATCTCTCGCCTGACCTCCAACCGAGTGGACGACTTCCCCGAGCTGCTCCGCCGAGACGCCCCCCTGATCATGACCCCGCATCGCATGGAGCTGGCGCGTCTCGTCGGCTTGCAGGACACGCCGCCCACGTCACTTACGTCCGCGATGGAGGCCGCGAGGCGTATCGTGTGGTCCGATGGCGGCAGCGAGATCTGCGTGGTCGCCAAGGGTTCCGCAACGGCGTGTGTGAGCGTGGACGTGGCGATTCTTCCCAAGCCGGGCCCCGCGGCGCTCGCCACGGCGGGCTCTGGGGACGTCCTGGGTGGCGTCATCGCGGCGCTTCTCGCCCGTACAGGGGTGGCGAACGAGGACCTGCCGCTTCTGGCGGCCATGGCGTGCGAGATGCACGGCTACGCCGGAACCATCGCGGCCGAGCGTTATGGCTCCCGGGGGGTCATGGCACGCGACATCATCGACGCGCTGGGACCCGCCGAGGACGCCTTTGAGGAGGAGGTCGCCTTCCCCGATGCGGCGAAGTCTGGCCGTGAGGGAAGGCGTGACGAGGGCGCGGACGGCAAGGGCGACGAGTAGCGACCGAGGAGGATCGATGCCGAGCTTCAACAATCCCGCGGACAGGTGGGCCTGGATAGAGGTCGACCTCAACGCGATTCGCAAGAACACCAGGGCGTTCAAGTCGCTCCTTGCCCCTGGCGTCCAGATGATGTGTGCGGTTAAGGCGGACGCCTACGGCCACGGCGCGGTCGAGTGCACCAAGGTCATGCACTCCGCCGGGGCCGACCAGTTTGCGGTCGCCACGGTCAAGGAGGGGGTCGAGCTCCGCAAGGCGGGCATCGAGTGGCCCATCCTGATGCTCAACGAGTGCCCGTTCGAGGCACTGGACACCCTTCTGGAGTACGACATCATCCCCGCCGTGTACGACACCGAGTTCGCGCTTGCATACGGCGAGAGGGCCGTGGCCGCCAACAAGGTGGGCAAGTACCACCTGGCCATCGACACCGGGATGAGTCGCATCGGCGTCATGCCCCAGGACGTCCTGGAGTTTAGGCATTCGATTGAATTCCATCGGGGGATTGAGTGCGCGGGCACCTTCACGCACTTTGCGACCGCGGACGTTATCGGCGACTGGGACTTTAAGCAGCAGAGCAAGCGGTTCATGGACTCCGTGGGCAGGCTGCGCGACGCCGGATACGAGGTCGGCCTCGTGCACTGCGACAACACCCCGGGCACCGTGCTGCACCCCGAGCTTCACAACGACATGTGCCGTGTGGGCATTGGCCTCTACGGCCTGCAGCCATCCGAGACGACCGCGCCGCGCATTGCCCTGACCCCCGCGATGAGTGTGCGTGCCCGCGTGATGCGCGTGGCCACCCCCGGCGTGGGAGAGGGCGTGGGGTACGGGATGACCTATCGCATCCCGCGACCCAACACCCAGATTGCCACCGTCCCCATTGGGTATGCGGATGGTCTCGCCCGCTCCCTCTCCAACAACATGGACGTGATCGTGAACGGCGCCAGGACCCGTCAGGTCGGCCGCATCTGCATGGACCAGTTCATGTTCGCGGTCGACCCCAACATGCGCGCCTACCGCCAGACCGAGAAGGTGAAGGTTGGCGACCTGGTCACGGTCATGGGTCGTGACGGTGACGAGGAGATCACGGCGGACGAGATCGCGAAGCGCCGCGACACCATCAACTACGAGGTCACCTGCAACTTTGGCAGCATGCGCCTGGATCGCGTGTTTGTGTAGGAGGTTGGCCATGTCGGTGATGCACATTGCCGGTCACGAGCACCAGGGACCGCGTGAGGTGACACTGGAGGAGGTCCGCGCCACCCTGGGCAACTGCGAGCTGTGCCCGCTGTGGGAGACGAGAAACAACATCGTCTTTGGCGTGGGAGACCCGCATGCCCGCGTGATGTTCGTGGGCGAGGGCCCCGGCAAGAACGAGGACCTGCAGGGCGAGCCCTTTGTGGGGGCAGCGGGGAAGAACCTCGACCAGCTCTTGGGGCTTGCGGGCCTCAAGCGCGAGGAGGTCTACATTGCCAACGTGGTGAAGTGCCGCCCGCCCGGAAACCGTAACCCGCGTCCCGAGGAAATCGAGGCATGCTCGCCGTTCCTGCGCGAGCAGATCCGGTCCATCTGGCCCGACGTGATCGTGTGCCTGGGCAACTTCGCCGCCCACTTCGTGCTCCGCACCGACCAGGGCATAACGACGCTGCGCGGGCGCTTTCACCAGACGGGGCACTTCTACGTGCTCCCGGTGTTCCATCCCGCCGCCGCCCTGTACCACAGGGAGTGGCAGCAGTACCTGGACGACGACTTCCGACTTCTCGGCCAGTGGCTCAAAGACCATCCCAGGGAGGACTAGGCGATGGAAGCGCTACCTAGCATCGAGGCGCGCGGGACATACGTTTCCCGCAATCGCGAATCGACCATCGCGCTCGGGGAGGTCCTGGGCACCCTGCTCGGGGAGGGCGACGTGCTGGTCCTCACGGGCGACCTGGGCGCGGGAAAGACTCAGCTCACCAAGGGCATAGCCCGTGGGATGGGCGTGACGGACGACGTCACGAGCCCCACCTTCACCATCGAGATGGTCTACCAGGGCTCCAAGCTACCCCTCTACCACTTTGACCTCTACCGCCTCGACGGCCCGGACCAGCTGGACGACACGGGGCTCTTCGACGTCCTCGGCTCCGATGGGCCCTGCGTGATCGAGTGGGGCGAGCAGTTTGCCGAGCAGATAGGGGACGAGCGCGTGGACGTGTTCCTCTCCCGCCTGGACGACGAGGTGGGCGCGGGGGTGGAGCCGCCACGGCGCATCAGGCTCCAAGCGCACGACCGGCGTGGCGAGGAGCTGGTCGACGCCCTGGACGCGGCGTTGGCCGCCAGGCGCTAGACTGGATGGGTTGGCTCCCAGACGTCGAGAAGGGGCGCAGAGATGACCCAGACAACCAGCCAGAGCACGAACGGGGCGGACGAGAGGACCATCCTGGCCATCGACACCTCGACGGATATGCTCGCATGCGGGGTCGCCCGCGTGCGAGGCGGGCACATCGAGATGCTTGCGAGCGGAGACCATCTGTGCCGCCGCCAGGCAAACGTCGAGCTGGCGCAGACCGCCCTCGACTGCCTGGGGCGAGCGGGTCTCTCGATGAACGATGTGGACGAGGTGCTCGTGGGCCGTGGCCCAGGGTCGTTCACCGGGGTGCGCATAGGCATCGCCACCGCCAAGGGCATCTCGTGTGGCATCGGTTGCCCCCTTCGCGGGGGGTCGACGCTCGACTCGGTCGCTTGGGGCGTCTGGAAGGACGGCTATCGCGGAAGGCTTGCCGTCATTGGCGACGCCATGCGGGGCGAGGTGTACCCCGGCATATACCGCGTGGATGGCTCCGGGGCGCATAGGGAGTTCGAGGCGGAGGTCGTGCTGAAGGCTGACGCCGCGGTGGAGTCGCTGCGCTCTAGGGCGGACTCCGCGTCCCTCCTCCTTGCCGGCGACGGCCTCAAGAAGTACCGGGACCGCTTCGAAGCGGCTGGGTTTGACCGCTTTGCCGAGGCGCGCCTGTGGCATCCCGGCTCCGAGGGGCTCGTGAGGTCCGCCGAGGCGCCCGACTGGCGACCGCCCGTTGGGGATGGCGACCCCGCCCTTGTGCTGCCCGTGTACACGAGGCTCTCGGACGCCGAGGAGAACGAGCGCAAGAGGCTGGGCATGAGCGAGCCCGCGAGCGTCGAGGTCACGGGCGTCGCAGATGCGCTTGCGGACCGGCACCTGCAGCTTCGCCCCATGTCGGTGAACGACCTTCCCGCCGTCGCCGCCCTCGAGGCGGAGGCATACGCGTCCGTGGGTCACACGCCCTGGACCGAGGGGATGTTCTACGACGAGCTGTCCCAGCCGCAGCGCAGCTGGTGGGTCGCCCACGACCAGGGCGAGGTGATTGCTTTTGCCGGGGGCATGCTCGCCGGCTCGGACTTCGAGGTGAGCGAGGTGGTCGTCTCCCCAAGCCGTCGACGCCAGGGGATCGCAACGAGGCTCCTCTCCCGCATCGCATACGACGGCCAGACGCTGGGGGCATCGACTGTCTCGCTTGAGGTCTCAAAGGGCAACGCCGCAGCCCGGGCTCTCTATGAGGGGCTCGGGTTCAGACAGGTCGGATTGAGGCCAAACTACTACGACAAAGGGGACGACGCGCTTGTGATGCGCGCCGACCTCCCCCTGCGCGCCTCCGAGGGGCTTGCCCTTGAACACGTGGAGCCCCACGCCTCCATCCGCCCCTGGCCCATCGTCCCGCGCCCCCGGAGCCAGGCGGAGCGAGACGCGATCAAGGCGGCGGGCCCCCTCGTCCTCTCCATCGAGTCCTCCTGTGACGAGACGGCCATGGCGGTCATCAACGGCAGGGGAGAGATCTGCGCGAACGTGGTTGCGACCTCGGTGGACTTCCATGCTCGCTTTGGCGGGGTCGTCCCCGAGATTGCGAGCCGAAAGCACGTCGAGGCGATCGTGGGCGTGTACGAGGAGGTTATGGCACAGGCGGGGGCGCACCTTGGGGTGGACACCCTGGCGCCCTCGGACCTCTCGTGCGTTGGCGTGACTGCTGGGCCCGGCCTCGTTGGAGCCCTCGTGGTGGGTGTTGCGTTCGCGAAGGGGCTGTGCGCTTCCACGGGACTGCCCCTCACCCCCGTCAACCACCTGGAGGGGCACCTCATGGCAAACCTCTTCCAGACTCCCGATCTGCAGCCCCCGTTCGTGGCCAGCCTGGTCTCTGGCGGCAACACGATGCTCGTCCACGTGAGGGGCTGGGGAGACTACCAGGTCTTGGGGGCAACGATCGACGACGCGGTGGGGGAGGCGTTCGACAAGGTCGCAAAGGCCCTCGGGCTGGGCTATCCCGGCGGCCCGGTCATCTCCAAGCTCGCGGCAGAGGGGAACAAGAAGGCCATCCACTTCCCCCGAGCGATGATGCACAGCCACGACTACAGCTTCTCGCTCTCGGGCCTCAAGACGGCGGTGATCACCTACATCGAGGGCGAGAACCGGGCAGGCAGGCCCATCAACCTCCCCGACCTTGCGGCCTCCTTCGAGGCGGCGGTGATTGACGTGCAGGTTGCGAAGGCGGTAACCGCGGTGGAGGAGACGGGCGTCTCCGACTTCTGCGTTGGCGGTGGCGTGGCGGCAAACCCCCAGCTCCGCGAGGCCTATCGCAAGAGGTTTGGGCGCATGGGCGTAAGGGTGACCGTGCCGCCCATGGTGGTCTGCGGCGACAACGGGGCGATGATCGCGGTCGTCGCGCTCAGGAACTATCGTGCGGGCGTTCTTGCGGACCTCTCGCTCGATGCTAATCCAAATGCCCATCTTGGCTGCTGGTCGAGCGACCTGGCTCCGGTCGTCTCCGGCGAGTGGCCTAACAAGTAGGGTGTCGAGTACGCCATCCACCGAATCGGTCTCCTTCCGCTCCCGGGAGGAGACCGATGGCATATCTTAGCCGCATTTGGCACAAATTCTCATAAATGTGAAAAACATGGCAAATAAATTCGAAAACAAGAAAGGAAAGACGAATAAACCCGATTAATAAAACATTTCGTTGACAAAAGAAGATGAACCATAGCCCCACAAACGCCTACACTGGGTTCTCGTCGCGCGGGACTTTCTCGCATTTGGTTGCAAGGGGGAGGGGAATGGGTCCCCTCCGGTTGCGCGCGCAGAAGGGATACCAGAGAGTTTTTGTAGGAAAGAGGATTCGCATGGCAGGTAACACGAACAATCACACGAACGGTCAATCTTCGTCATCAACGGGTAGCGAGTTCTCTCGCCGCGGATTCCTCAAGCTCTCTGGCCTGACGGCCTTCAGCGTCGCGGGCGCCAGCTTCCTCACCGCCTGCGGTCCCGCCGCACAGGGGACCTCCTCGAGCTCCACGGGCTCTTCCGATTCCAGCTCGGACAGTAACGCCGGAAGCGGCGTGCTGGGAGACGGCAAGACCATGCGCGTCGGCATGGAGGCGGCGTACGCCCCTTACAACTGGCAGGCTTCCTCCGAGTCCGACACCACGATTCCCATCGAGAACGTCGATGGTGCCTATGCGGACGGCTACGATGTACAGATTGCCAAGAAGATCGCGAAGGCACTCAACATGGAGCCCGTTGCCGTGAAGATGAGCTTCACCGGCCTCATTGACGCCCTCAACAACGGCCAGATCGACATCATCTGCGCCGGCATGTCCAAGACCGCCGAGCGCGCCCAGTCCATCGACTTCTCCGACCCGTACCTCGAGGACGGCGTGACGATCGTGGTCAAGAAGGACTCCAAGTACGCATCCGCGACCAGCCTCGACGACTTCTCGGGCGCATCCGTCCTCGGCCAAAAGGACACCCTCTACGACGACGTGATCGACCAGATCCCGAGCGTCAACCACCTCACCCCGGTCTCGACGGTCCCCAACGTGGTGGACCACCTCGAGAACGGCACCGCCGACGCCATCACGTTCTCGTCACTCTCCGTCTCGGGCCTGCTCAAGCAGTACAGCGACCTCGTGGAGGTGAAGCTTGCCGACGGCAAGGGCTTCAAGGACGCCACCAACCCCGACAACGCCGGCCTGGCCAAGGGGCAGGACGCCGTCATGGAGAAGGTCAACGCCGCGATCAAGGCGGTCTCGGACGACGAGCGCAAGAAGATTTGGACCGACTGCATGGACAGGCAGCCCGAGTAGCCCCATAGGCGGGGGAGGCTGGCATCGCCAGAAACCACGTGTCCGCGCCACGACGGCGCGGGCACGTTCTTCGTTCGAAGAGGACGACAATCCGGAGGATTCAGATGACCTCAGAATCAGACAACTCAAGCCAGAGGGCGAAGGCTGGCAACGGCAGGGTCGCGAGCTTCCTTCTCGCCGACCATCGCTACGTGTTCCTGGGAACAAGCGTCGTGGCGCTGCTTGGCATGCTGCTCTCGAGCCAGCCGCGCTCCTCGATGAGTTTCCTCGCCCATGCGTATGCGGTAGAGGTGCTCATGTATTACTTCCTCGCAGCCTGGGTGGTGCTCTCGCTCGTGGCGCTCGTCAACAAGCTGGCGCGGTGGAGGGATTACGCCGTCGTCTCGCCGTTCGTCCGTCCGGGCTTCCGCAAGGTCGAGAGAATCCTCTCATATTTCGTCTGGGCATTTGCAATCGTTCTGTTCGTCGATCGTGGGGTCATGGGTCTCTTTGCGATAACGTCTTCGGCAATCGCCTCGAACTCCAACCCCAAGGACTCGCTCTCCAGTGCCATCTACATGCTCTACGAGGGAAGGCAGATCTTCGCGACCGGCATCGCGACCACCATCGAGCTCGCCGTGTTCGGCACGCTCATCGCCTTCTTCCTCGCCCTGCTGCTGGTGTTCCTGCGCATCCAGAGGATTGATCGTCCCGACAACGACCTCGTGCGCTTTCTCAAGGTGATAGGCTCGGGATTTGCCAAGGTGTACAGCGCCGTGGTCCGCGGCACGCCCATGATGGTCCAGGCGGGCATCATCTACTTCGCCGGGTTCGGCATGTTCAAGGGCTCGGGGATGTCCGTCACCCAGGTCAATGGCATTTGGTCCACGTTCATCGCGGGCCTCGTCACCATCTCCCTCAACTCCACCGCCTACATGATGGAGGTGCTGCGCGGCGGGATCGAGTCAGTGGACAAGGGGCAGGCCGAAGCAGCAAGGTCCCTGGGCCTCTCGCAATGGCAGGCAATGACCAAGGTCGTGTTCCCGCAGGGCATTAAGTACTCGATCCCCGGCCTCTCGAACGAGCTCGTCATCAACATCAAGGACTCCTCGGTCCTCTCCGTCATCGGCGTGTTCGACCTCATGTTTGCCACGACTACCGTCGCGGGCATCTACTACCGTCAGACCGAGACCTACATGGTCGCTGCCGTGTTCTACCTCATCCTCACCATGGTCGCCTCCAAGCTGCTCTCGATGTTTGCCAAGCGCCTCGACGTGAAGAGCGGCCCGGTCATGGGCACCTCCGACACCACCATCCCGTCTGCCGAGGCAGAGCACTAAGGAGACGAACAGATGAAGAGCGCAAACGAAGAGCATGCCAGCACGTCGGAGCCGGTCATCAAGGTCGAGGGGCTCAGGAAGTCCTTTGGCAGCCACGTCGTCCTGAAGGACATCGACTTCACCGTCATGCCGGGGGAGGTCGTCACCATCATCGGGGCCTCGGGCTCGGGAAAGTCGACCCTGCTCCGGTGCATCAACCTCCTGGAGATCCCCGACGCCGGGCACGTCTGGTTTCATGGCAAGGACCTTGCCGCCCAGCACGTCGATGTGAACAAGCTGCGAGAGAAGATCGGCATGGTGTTTCAGGGATTCAACCTGTTCAACAACATGAACGTCCTCGACAACTGCACGCTTGCCCCCGTAACCCTGAAGAAGATGGACAAGGCCGAGGCGGAATCGGTTGCGATGGGGCACCTGAGGTCAGTGGGGCTGGAGGAGTTCGCCAAGGCGGATGTCAACACGCTCTCGGGTGGTCAGAAGCAGCGCGTCGCCATAGCCCGCGCCCTGTGCATGAGGCCGGACCTCATGCTGTTTGACGAACCCACGAGCGCCCTCGACCCCGAGATCGTGGGTGAGGTCCTGGGCGTGATGCGCGACCTCGCCAAGGACGGGATGACCATGGTGGTCGTCACGCACGAGATGGACTTCGCGAAGAATGTCTCCGACAAGGTCGTCTTCATGGATCAGGGCGTCATCGCCGAGGAGGGCTCTCCCAGGCAGATGTTCACCTGTCCCAAGCATCCGAGGACCCGGGAGTTCCTCTCCCGGTATCTGGAGGACACCAAGGAGAAGTAGTTACAGGGGGGGGGGGGGGGGGGGGGCCCCCCCCCCCCCCCCGGCGGGGCGGGCGGGGGGGGGGGGGGCGCCCCCCCCCCCCCCCCCCCCCCCTCTCGCTCGGGTTCGATTCGGCCTTATAGTGGGGGCACGCAACCGATCATGGAAGGAAGCCGCAAATGGCACGTTCCATTGTCAGCTCCAAGCACGTCTACCTCGACATCGACCACCCCGACGTTCCGGCTGACATCGTGATTGAGGGAGACAGGGTAAGGGAGGTCGTCCCCAGAGGCACAGGTGATCGGGTGGCGGCGAACTCGTACCACGACTATGGTGATGCGTTCGTCTCCCCCGGCTTTCACGACGCCCACCAGCACGTGCTTCACACGGCGCTCTTCCCCTCGTCGCTCGCGGACCGCTATCCCGGCAAGAGCGAGTCCGATTGCGTGGAGAGGCTCCGCTCCTTCGCGCTCGAGCATCCCGGCGATGGCTGGCTCATCTCCCAGGGCTGGCGTTCGGCCCTCTGGGACCCCGCCGTGCCCCCCACCCGCGACTCGCTGGACGCGGCGTTCCCCGCGAGGCCGGTCGCGATGTGCTCCGGCGACCTCCACACCCTCTGGCTCAACACCGCGGGCCTTCGCGCCCTGGGCATCTCGGAGGATGCCGTGCCGCCGGCGGGAGGCATCTTCGACCGCGACGCCAATGGTCGTCTCACCGGGGTGCTCCGAGAGGCGGCGGGCATGGTCTACACCGCACGGGTGTTCTCGCAGATACCTCGTGAGGAGCTCCTGTCCATCTACGTCGACTACTTCCAGCGCATGCTCGCCCAGGGAGTCACGAGCGTCTGCGACATGGCCCTCTCCGCTGTCCCTGGGGCGGACAACGTGAGGGAGGACGTATACGAAGGGCTGCTGGCGGATGGCAGGCTTCCCATGCGCGTGAACATGTTTCCCCAGCTGGTGGGGGACTTCGACCGCATCCAGTCGCTCCAGGCGCGCCTGACGGGGCCGATTCTGCGTGCCCCGGGCATGAAGCAGTTCTTCGACGGAGTCTCGAGCGCGCACACGGCCTGGCTCACGGAGCCCTACGCCAACCCGTACTTCCCCGGCGACTGCGGCAGGCCCACGGTCGACCCCGAGCGCATGCGAGAGCTGGTGCTGGGCGCCGCGAGCCGCGGCATAGCCGTCCGCATCCACACCATCGGAGACCGCGCCATCCACACGGCGATCGACATCTTCAGGGAGGCGTACGAGCGCTACGGAGCCCCCCGCCAGGGCGCTAACTCGCTGGAGCACCTTGAGAACCTGCTTCCCGGCGACGTCGAGGCCCTCCGCGATGCCCACCTGGTGGCGTCGGTCCAGCCTCAGCACATCGTGATCGACGTGACGCAGCCCGACCGCGATCTGGGGCCGGAGCGCGCAAGCCTGATGTGGCCCTTCGCGAGCTATCGCAAGGCGGGCGTGACCATGGCGTTTGGGACCGACTCGCCCTGTGTGGACCCGCTCTCCATGGAGGTGCTGGGCTGTGCCGTCACGCGCGAGGACCCTCGCACGGGGGAGCCGCGCGGGGGCTGGCTGCCCAGCGAGCGTATCCCCATGGACGTCGCAATCGACGCGTACACGCGGGGGAGCGCTGTGGTCGCCGGGCGCGCCGACGAGCTGGGCACGATCGCGCCGGGCATGCTGGCGGACCTCGCGGTGTTCGACCACAACCTCATGTCTACCCCCGCCGAGCGGCTGGGGGACGTCCGTGCGGTCGCAACGTACGTCGGCGGCGCCCTGGCCTGGGAGCGATAGCCGGGCGGAGGTGCCCGCGCCCCTCTCGCTGGCATATGATTGCAGTCGTCGCCCAGCTAAGGAGGAGCCATGCAAGACGGATTCGTCAAGGTCGCAGCGCGCACGCCCGAGGTCAGGGTAGCCGACGTGGCCTTTAACGTGGACGCCTGCGCCAAGGCGGTGAGGCACGCCTGCGCCATCGACGGCGCCAAGGTCGTGGCCCTCCCCGAGCTTGCGGTGTGCGGCTACACCTGCGAGGACCTCCTGTGGCAGGACGAGCTGCTTGACGCCTCCGAGCGCGGCGTCGCCGAGCTCGCGCGCCGCTGTGCCCCCTACGACGCCCTCGTGCTGGTGGGTGCCCCGGTGCGCGTCGCCTCCAAGCTCTACAACTGCGCGGTCGCCCTCTGCGGCGGCAGGGTCCTGGGCATCGTGCCCAAGCAGCACATCCCCAATTACAACGAGTTCTACGAGGCCCGTCACTTCTCGCCCGGTCCCTCGCGCTGCGTACGGGTGCCGTTTGCGGGGGAGACGGACGTGCCGTTTGGGGCCGACCTCCTCCTCGCCTGCCGTCAGCTTCCCGAGCTCGTGGTCGCCGCCGAGGTGTGCGAGGACCTCTGGGTCGCCAACCCGCCCTCGACCCGTCATGCGATGGCCGGGGCGACGCTGGTGTGCAACCTCTCTGCGTCCAACGCCATCGTGGGCAAGGCAGACTACCGCCGCTCACTCGTGGTGGGGCAGAGCGGGCGCCTTGCCTTCGGCTACGTGTACGTGAGCGCCGGGTGGGGCGAGTCCACGCAAGACCTCGTGTTCTCGGGCCACGACATGGTGGCCGAGAACGGCACGCTGCTGGCGGAGGGGCGTCCCTTTGGCGCGGGGAGCGCCACGAGCGAGATCGACGTGAGGATGCTCGCCGCGGAGCGCCGGCGCCTCTCGACCTTTGCGGTGGATGCCTCGCCGGAGGAGTCCGGCCACGTGGTCGTGTCCTTTGACCTGCAGATGGAGCAGACCGACCTCACCAGGTACGTCGACCCCCACCCCTTCGTTCCCTCGAATGTTGCCCGCAGGGACGAGAGGTGCGAGGACGTGCTCTCCATCCAAACCTTCGGCCTCGCCAAGCGCCTTCGCCACACCGGCTCGCAGTGCGTGGTGATCGGCGTCTCGGGCGGGCTCGACTCCACGCTGGCCCTCCTGGTTTGTGCCCGCGCCTTCGACGTGTTGGGGTTGGACCACACGGGCATCCTCGCGGTGACCATGCCGGGCTTTGGCACCACCGACCGCACCCACGGCAACGCGACGGTCCTGGCCGATGCCCTTGGTGCCACGCTGCGCGAGGTGCCCATCGCCGCCGCCGTGAGGCAGCACTTTGCTGACATCGGCCATGACGAGCGCGACCACTCCGTGACGTACGAGAACGCCCAGGCACGCGAGAGAACCCAGATCCTCATGGACCTCGCCAACCAGGCGGGCGGACTCGTCGTGGGAACGGGTGACCTCTCCGAGCTCGCGTTGGGCTGGGCGACCTACAACGCCGACCACATGTCGATGTATGGGGTCAACGCGGGCGTGCCCAAGACGCTGGTGCGCCACCTCGTGCGCTACGTTGCGGATACCACCGACTCCCCCGAGCTCGCAGAGGTGCTGGGCGACGTCCTTGACACGCCTGTCTCGCCCGAGCTCCTCCCAGCGACGGGGGACGGCACCATCTCGCAGCGCACCGAGGACCTCGTTGGCCCCTACGAGTTGCATGACTTCTTCCTCTACCAGGTGCTGCGCCGTGGCTTCCCGCCCCGAAAGGTGTACCGTCTGGCCCGCCATGCCCTGGGCGAGAAGTACGACGACCAGACGATCATGCGATGGCTCAAGACGTTCTATCGCCGTTTCTTCTCCCAGCAGTTCAAGCGCAGCTGCCTGCCCGACGGCCCCAAGGTGGGCTCGGTCGCCGTGTCGCCGCGCGGTGACCTCCGCATGCCCTCGGACGCCTGCGCCACGCTCTGGCTCAGCGAGTTGGAGGACCTGTAGGGCTGTCCCCACGGGGGTGCGGCGCGGACGCTTATCTTCTCTACTAGGGGATGGGTGAGAAAATCTAACTTGAACGACTAAGATTTTTTTCTCTTCCGTTGTTTAAGTCCTTCGTTCTGGGTAATATTCACAACGTTGGCTGAGCGAGCGGGGTGCAAGCCCCGCCCTGCGAAATCAGGCACCAGCGTGGTGCCCCAGAAGGAGGTACTTACCTATGACACTGAAGCCACTGGGCGATCGAGTCCTCGTCAAGCCCGCCCCCAAGGAGGAGAAGACCTCTACCGGCCTGTACATCTCCTCGGGTGCCCAGGAGAAGCCGCAGCGCGGCGAGGTCATCGCCGTCGGCGCCGGCAAGCTCAACGACAAGGGCGAGCGCGTTGCCCCCGACGTCAAGGTTGGCGACCAGGTGTACTACGGCAAGTTCGGCGGCAACGAGGTCAAGATTGACGGGGAGACCTACCTGCTCCTCCGTGCCGACGACATCTACGCGATTATTGCCGAGTAAGCAAGGTAATTGGATATAGGTACCCCGCGTACCCATTTGGAGGAAGCAGACAATGGCTAAGGACATTACTTTTGGCACCGACGCCCGCGCCAAGCTGGCCAAGGGCGTTAACACGCTTGCCGACGCCGTGACCACCACCCTCGGCCCCAAGGGCCGCTACGTGGCGCTCGAGCGCTCCTACGGCGCCCCCACCATCACCAACGACGGCGTCTCCGTGGCCAAGGAGATCGAGCTCAAGGATCCCGTCGAGAACATGGGTGCCCAGCTGGTGAAGGAGGTCGCCACCAAGACCAACGACACCGTGGGTGACGGCACCACCACTGCGACCCTGCTCGCCCAGGTCATCGTGAACGAGGGCCTGCGCAACGTCGCCGCTGGCGCCAACCCCATCGCCATCCGTCGTGGCGTCGATAAGGCTGTCAAGGCCGCCGTCGACCAGATGAAGTCCTCGGCGCAGGATGTCTCGACCAAGGACCAGATTGCCGCCGTGGGCACCATCTCGGCCGGCGATCTCGAGATCGGCCAGAAGATCTCTGACGCCATGGAGGTCGTGGGCAAGGACGGCGTCATCACCGTCGACGAGTCCAACACCTTTGGCATCGACATCGACACCGTCGAGGGCATGCAGTTTGACAAGGGCTACATCTCCCCGTACTTCGCCACCAACAACGACACCATGACGGCGGAGCTGCAGAACCCCTACATTCTGATGACCGACCAGAAGATCAGCAACATCCAGGACATCCTACCCGTCCTCGAGGCCATTCAGAAGAGCGGTTCGCCTCTGCTGATCATCGCCGAGGACGTTGATGGTGAGGCGCTGGCAACCCTAATCCTCAACAAGCTCCGTGGCACGCTGCAGGTCGCGGCCGTCAAGGCCCCTGGCTACGGCGATCGCCGCAAGCGCATGCTCGAGGACATTGCAATCCTCACCGGCGGCCAGGTTGCCATGAAGGAGCTTGGCGTCGAGCTCAGCGACGTCACCGCCGAGATGCTCGGCCGCGCCAAGTCCGTCAAGATCACCAAGGACAACACCACGATTGTCGACGGCGCCGGCGCCAAGGACGCCATCGAGGAGCGCGTCGCCCAGATCAAGGGTGAGATCGAGCACACCGACTCCGACTTCGACAAGGAGAAGCTCAACGAGCGTATGGCCAAGCTCTCCGGTGGTGTCGCGGTCATCAAGGTCGGCGCGGCCACCGAGGTCGAGCTCAAGGAGATCAAGCACCGCATCGAGGATGCCCTGCAGGCTACCCGCGCTGCCGTTGAGGAGGGCATCGTCGCCGGTGGCGGCGTGGCGTTCCTCGAGGCCGCCAAGGCGCTCGACGGCGTCGAGACCGTCGACAACGACGAGAAGATCGGCGTCGACATCGTCCGCAAGGCGCTGCAGGCCCCTGTGAAGACCATCGCCTCCAACGCTGGCTACGAGGGCTCCGTCGTGGTCGAGAAGATCAAGACCCTGCCCGAGGGCGAGGGCCTCAACTCCGCCAACGGCGAGTGGGGCAACATGATCGAGATGGGCGTCCTCGACCCCGTCAAGGTCACCCGTACCACGCTCCAGAACGCCGCGTCCGTCGCATCCCTGATTCTCATCACCGAGGCCACCGTCTCGGACGAGCCCAAGGACACCTCCATCGAGGACGCCATCTCCCGTGCGGCCGCTGCCGGCGGCCAGGGTGGCGGCATGTACTAAGCCGTCAGGCACAGCGAGAGACCATCGCGCATAGGCTGGACCCCGCGACCCATCTGGGCTGCGGGGTCCTTCTCGTATGAGTGGGCGTGAAGCCGCGGGGTGCGTGTGGCCCCGCCAGCGAGGCGTAGTAGAATGAGTGGCTGCACGCGCGGCGCAGAAGAGGGGAGAGGGACCTTGGCGAAGCGACGCGACATGATCGATGACCTCATCGACATCCAAAACGACTTCCAGGCAATCCAGAACCCCCTCGGGGGCATCGCCAACACGCTTGCGACCGACCCGTCCCAGGTGAAGGTGTACAACCCGGCGGACTACAAGGAGAAGCCGCGGCCCAACTCCGTGTACTGCCTGCGCGTCTCGGCCAAGAGCGACGCTGCGTGCTCCAAGTGCTTCGACGTGTGCCCCGTGGACGCCATCTCCATCCAGGGGTCCACGGTCTCGATCTTGGACTCGTGCCGCAAGTGTGGCCTCTGCACCATGGTCTGTCCCACCGAGACCATGCTGGCGCAGAAGATCATGTCGCAGCAGCTCTACGACAAGGTCGCGCGCATCGCCTCGGCATACGAGAAGTGCTACGTAACGTGCACGCGCGCCCTGGGGAGGCTTCCCAAGGACAACGAGGTGCTTCTCCCCTGTGTGGGTGCCATCCCAAGCGAGGCGTGGTTCGCGCTCCTCACCGAGTTCGACAACCTGAGCGTGTACCTCCCGCTGGGCATCTGCGACCGCTGCCGCACGACCACCGGCGAGGAGGCGTACGTCGAACAGATCGGCCAGGCGGAGGAACTGAGCGGTGGCGCCGTGGACCTGGAGGTCGACGAGGCGGCCATGACCCACGAGCAGACCCGCGCCTACAAGCGCAGCCAGTTCATGAGCAACGTGGCGCAGGCGGGGCAGCAGCTCGTGACGCGCTCCAATCCCGCCCTTGCGGGTGCCCAGGCGGTCGCCAACCGCATCCGCGCGCACTCGCGGCAGCTCACCGAGATGCAGCGCTCGCTCGAGCACGAGGTTGGCGTTAAGACGCAGCTCAACCGCAGGCGCATCCTCACACAGAAGCGCAAGGTGATGCTCGCGGCGATTCAGCAGCAGCCCAAGCTCGCCGAGGGCTTTCACCTGGACGTGCCGGCGTGCGACTCGTCCAAGTGCACCAACTGCGGCGACTGTGTGCGGGCATGCGTCCAAAACGCCTGCGACCTGGATGCGTCGGGGCACTTCTCAGTTGCCTCGGCCTACTGCGTCAACTGTGGGGCGTGCGTGGTGGCCTGCCCCGAGGGGGCGCTTCGCATGGAGGAGTGTGACAGCGCAGACCTGGTCGTTCGCGACGAGGAGAAGGAGCGTCGCGAGCGTGAGGCCCAAGCCCAGCGCGAGGCCCTGAAGAAGGCCAGGGAGCAGGGCAAGCGCGCATTGAACAAGGGGCTCGACGCCATAGAGCGCCTGGCCGACGAGTAGGACCGGCGGAGGCTCCGCCACAAGACACAGGAGTTGAGGACGTGGCACTTTCCATTGGCATTGTGGGACTTCCCAACGTGGGCAAGTCGACCCTCTTTACCGCACTCACCCGCAAGGGTGGCCTGGCGGCGAACTATCCCTTCGCCACCATCGATCCTAACGTGGGCATCGTGGACGTGCCCGACGAGCGCCTGCAGAAGCTCGCCGACATCGTGCACCCCGCCCGCATCGTCCCCGCAACCGTCGAGTTCGTGGACATCGCAGGCCTGGTGCGCGGCGCAAACGAGGGAGAGGGCCTTGGCAACCAGTTCCTCTCCAACATCCGCAACACCGACGCCATCTGCGAGGTCGTGAGGTACTTCTCCGACCCCGACGTGGTGCACGTGGACGGCAGGGTGGACCCCGCGTCTGACGTTGACACCATCCAGACCGAGCTCGTGCTCGCCGACCTCGGCACCCTGGAGCGCGCCATTCCCAAGCTCGAGAAGGAGGCTAAGCGCGACAAGGAGAAGGCCCCCAACCTCGCCATCGCCAAGCGTCTGCAGGAGTGGCTCAATGAGGGCAACAGGGCCGCTGACCTCGACATGACCGACGACGAGCGTGCTGCGGCACACGACCTCTTCCTTCTCACCATGAAGCCAATCCTCTATGTGGCCAACGTGGACGAGGACGCCCTTGGCAAGCCCGTGGCCCAGGTAGCGGGCCAGGATCCCATCCCCATCTGCGCCGAGGTGGAGGCGGAGCTCGCCGACCTCGACCCCGAGGAGGCCCGCGAGTACCTGGACTCCCTTGGACTGGAGCACAGTGGCCTCGAGACCCTGGCGCAGGCCGCCTATCGCCTGCTGGGGCTGCAGAGCTTCTTCACCGCGGGTGAGAAGGAGGTCAAGGCCTGGACGGTCCGCATCGGCGCTAAGGCGCCCGAGGCGGCCGGCGTCATCCACTCCGACTTTGAGAGGGGCTTCATCAAGGCCGAGACCATCAGCTACGAGGACTACGTGTCCCTAGGCGGCGAGCAGGGCGCCCGCGAGGCGGGCAGGCTCCGCATGGAGGGCAAGGACTACGTGGTACAGGACGGCGACGTGATGGTCTTCCGCTTCAACGTGTAGGGGGCCATCCGTCCCGCGTGGAACCGCATGCACGAACCAATAGGGGAGAGAGGGCCGACGCTGGTGGCGCCGACCCTCTCTTGTATCGCATGAAGATGTGATGCTAGTTGCCGCTTGAATAGCTGCCGTAGCCGCTGCCCGAACCGGAGCCGGATCCCGACGAGCCCGAACCCGACGAGGCCGAGCCAGACTCGCTCGAGCTCCAGCCGCTGCCCAGGACCACGATGATGTCGGCGCCCGTGGAGTAGCTCCCATCGTTTGCCTGGACGCTGGTAATCCCCAGCTTGTCTGCCGCTGCCTGCGCCTTTGTCTGGGCGTCGCTCCCGTTGTAGATGACCGTTGAGGTCTGCGTTACGTAGCCGCCCGTCTTGGGGGTTGCGGTGAAGCCCATCGAGGCGAGGCTGTTCGAGGCGCTGGTGGCCGAGCCGTCGGCGGCCCCGGCGTTAAGGACGACCACGGCTCCCGAGTAGGTCTCGCTCGTGCTGCTTGACGACGAGCTGTCGCTGCCATCGCTGCTGCTGGAGTCGTAGCTCTTGCCCACGGAGCCCGCGACGCCGTCGGTGGTGTCCTGGCTGGAGTCGGTGTAGGGGGTCTCGCCGGCGTCCACGCGCTTCATGATCTGTTCCCACTCGCTGGTGTTGACGACCTCGTACCAGGTGTTGTTGACGTACTCGGATGTGGTGGGGAGCTGGCCGGAGTACACGTCGTTGTCCACGTCCATGCCCGAGAATTGTGTGGCTAGGCTCACGATGGAGGCAACGTCCATGTCGGTGGTGACGTAGCTGGCCATGGTCGAGACCGTGGACGCCATGGTCACGGGGTCGCTGGCAAGGACCTTCTTGATGATGGCGCCGATGACCATGCGCTGGTTGGCGGCGCGGTAGAAGTCGCCTCCGCCGTAGTTGTCGTAGGCGTGACGCGCGCGGCAGAGCAGGGCTGCCGTGGTGCCGTCTAGGGTCTGCTCGCCCGCGGGGAGGTCTAGGCCGGTGTAGTTGGGGTCGGACACCGCTACAGGGAGGTTCACGGTGACGCCGCCGACCTTGTCCACGATCGATGCGAAGCCGTCCATGTCCACCTCGGCATAGTGCGAGATGCTGACGCCGGCGAGCTTGGAGACGACCTGGGTCACGTATGCCGCGCCGCCGATGGAATAGGCTGCGTTGATCTTCTGCGTGCCGTTCTCCCCCATGTCGACCATAGTGTCCCTGGGGATGGAGATCAGCGTGGCCTTCTTGTTGGAGGGGTCGATGCGCGCAAGGATGATTGTGTCGCTTCGGTAGGCGCTGTCGCTCGTGCCGTACTCGCCCTCCTCTCGCTCGGCATCCTTGTCGGTGCCCAGGAGGAGCATGTAGAACGGCTCGTTGTAGCTCGTCTCGGTGAGGGTGTCTCGCAGGCTGCTGTCGACGCCGCTCGAGAGCTTGCTGTTGATGCCGTGGATGTAGGCGGCGACGGCGATGACCCCGCTTGCGGCGACCGCGAGGAACGCGACCAAGACGACCTTCAGGACGCGGCGGGCACCGTGCGACTTCCTCTTGCTCGCATAGTGCTCTGCGCCGTGTGCGCGCGAGAGCTCCTGGAAGTTAGGCTCGCTCGACTTGCCAGAGTCACTGCGGCCCTTCTTGTCTTCCTTGTTGCGTCTATGCATGGGTAAGCTCCCGCCGTTCCGTTCGATTTCGCTTATTCGTAGTCGGAGCCCACTATGACCACCACGTCCGTGCTCGTGGGGAGGGTTCCGTCGTTTTTCTCGTATCCTACCTTCTCGCCCAGCGTCTTTGCCACGCCGGCGGCCTCTGCCTCGTTATCTCCGTTATAGGCAACGTAGGTGAGGTCGGACTTGTGCGTGGCGGTGTTGGCGATGGCGGTGAAGCCGGCGTCGCCAAGGGTCTGCGCAACGGTGCCAGCCAGCCCGTCCGTCGAGGTTGCGTTGTACACCGCAACGGTGCCGGTGTAGGCCGCCTCCACGTTGGAGTCGCTGGGCAGGGTGAGGTCCTTCTCCGTGGAGGACGACGCGGAGCTGCCGTCGGTCGACGCCGAGACCCCGGACGACGGGTCGTCGCTCGAGCTCTCGTAGGGCGAGAGGCCCTTGTCAACGCGATCCATCATCGTCTTCCAGGCATCCTGGTTCACGATCTCGTACCAGGTGTCGTTGATGTACTTGGACGTGGTGGGCTCCATGCCCGTCATCACGTCCTTGCTGGTGTCCATACCGGCGAACTTGCTGGCAAGGCTCACGATGGAGTTGACGTCCATGTCGGTGGTGACGTAGCCCGCCATGGTCGAGACCGTGGACGCCATGGTCACGGGGTCGCTCGAGAGGACCTTCTTCAGCACGGCGGTAATCACGGCGCGCTGGTTGGCGGCGCGGTACAGGTCGCCATCGCCGTAGCTGTCGTAGGCGTGGCGCGCGCGGCAGAGGAGGGCGGCGGTCTTGCCGTCCAGGGTCTGCTCGCCCGCCTTTAGATCGAGGCCAGTGTAGTCGGGGTCGTAGACGTCGATGGGCAGGTCGATGGTCACGCCACCCACCTTGTCCACGACGGCAGCGAGGCCGTCCATGTCCACCTCGGCGTAATGGGAGATGGGCACGCCGGCAAAGTCCGAGATCACCTGGGTGGCGTAGGAGGCGCCGCCGATGGCGTAGGCGGCGTTGATCTTCTGGGTGCCGTGCGACCCCAGGTCGACCATCGTGTCTCGGTGGATCGACACCAGCGTGACCTTCTTGTTCGCGGGGTCGATGCGGGCGAGCATGATGGAGTCGCTGCGGTACGAACTGTCGCTCGAGCCGTACTCCGAGCTCTCGGCGCGCGCCTCGTCCTTGTCGGTTCCCAGGAGGAGCATGTAGAACGGCTTGTCCCCCGAGCTCTTTGAGAGCACCCCAAAGAGCCCGCTGTCCAGCCCGCTCTTGAGCTTGGAGTTGATGTCGTGGACGTATGCGAAGGCGCCTCCCGCGACCACGGCAACTGCCACGAGGATTCCCACGACGACGTTGCGTATCCGCGACCTGCGCCGGATGCGGTTCTTGATAACATAACGGGCCGCAGAGCCGTCTCGAGAGAGTTCCCGGGCGTCGACCCCCCTGGCCTCGGGATCTGTGCTCTTCCTCTTACGGAACAAGAGCGCTCCTTTGGTGACGCGTCGTGACGTGCCTGTTCGTTAAGCCCAACCAGAACATGGTAGACGCGGAGCAGGGCAAACGCATGAAGTACATAAATGCAAGCATGCCTTTACGGCAAGTCGGCTCCGTGACTTAGAATGACTGCGGACAGTAGTGGAGGCCGCCTTCGCCGGGGGTTGTTGCCCTTGGGGTCTCGGCCATAGGAACGGGAGCATCCATGCAGGCAAACAGGCCCGCCCAGTTCGTTGCCGTGTTCGACTTTGGAGCCCAGTACGGGCAGCTCATCGCGCGTCGCGTGCGCGACCTGCACGTGTACTCCGAAATCGTGCCGTGTGATACCAGCGCGGAGGAGCTTAAGGCCATGGCACCCTCCGCGATCATCCTCTCCGGTGGTCCGGCCTCGGTGTATGCGGACGACGCGCCCGACATGGACGCCGCGGTCTTCGAGCTTGGGATTCCCGTGCTCGGCTTCTGCTACGGCCAGCAGATCATGGCGGTCAAGCTGGGCGGCAAGGTCGGTCACACCGAGAAGGGCGAGTACGGCCCGGCCCACCTCGTCCGCAGGGGCGAGAGCCGCGTCCTCGAGGGGACGCCGCAGGAGCAGACCGTGTGGATGAGCCACCGCGACGCCGTGAGCGAGGTTCCCCAGGGCTTCTCCGTCACCTCCGTCACCGATACCTGCCCCGTCGCCTCCATGGAGGACGCCTCGCGCAACCTCTACGCCACCCAGTTCCACCCCGAGGTGCGCCATACCGAGTGCGGTAAGGCGATTCTCAGTAACTTCCTCTTCAACGTCTGCGGGCTCGAGCCCAGCTGGACCATGGAAGGCATCATCGACCAGAAGGTGGACCAGATCCGCCGCGAGGTCGGCTCTCGCAAGGTCATCCTGGCCCTCTCGGGCGGCGTCGACTCCTCCGTGGTGGCGGCGCTGGTCCATCGTGCCATCGGCGACCAGCTCACCTGCGTGTTCGTGAACCACGGGATGCTCCGCAAGGGCGAGCCCGAGATGGTCGAGGAGGTCTTCCGCGAGCAGTTCCACATGCCGCTCGTGCATGTGCACGCCGAGGAGCGCTATGCCAAGATGCTCGCCGGCGTCACCGATCCCGAGAGGAAGCGCCGCCTCATCGGCACCGAGTTCTGGAAGGTCTTCTTCGACGAGGCCCAGAAGATCGGCGACGTGGAGATGCTCGCCCAGGGCACCATCTATCCCGACATCATCGAGTCCGGCGCGCGCAAGACGGGCGGCAAGGCAGCGACCATCAAGAGCCACCACAACCTCATCCCGTTCCCGGAGGGCGTGCACTTCGACCTCATCGAGCCCCTGGACCACTTCTTCAAGGACGAGGTGCGCGAGCTGGGCATTGCCCTCGGGCTCCCCGCAAAGATGGTCTGGCGCCAGCCGTTTCCTGGCCCTGGCCTTGCCATCCGCATCATCGGCGAGGTGACGCCCGAGAAGCTCGCGATCCTCAAGAACGCCGATGCCATCGTGCGGGAGGAGCTGGACGCCTACAACCAGCGCCTCTTCGAGGAGACGGGCGACCGCAACTCCGAGCACGCGTGTTGGCAGTACTTTGCCGTGCTGCCCGACATCAAGTCCGTGGGAGTCATGGGAGACGAGCGTACCTACCAGCGTCCCGTCATCGTCCGAGCGGTGGAGTCCACCGACGCCATGACCGCCGACTGGGCGAAGCTGCCCTACGACGTGATCGGGCGCATCTCCAGCCGCATCGTGGACGAGGTCGAAGGCGTGAACCGCGTGGTGTACGATGTCACGCCCAAGCCGCCTGCAACGATCGAGTGGGAGTGATTTTGGGGTTGTAGCAGACTGTCGCACTCCGCTGCAAAAAGTGACGTTTCCGCAGGTCAAATACCATAAACGAGGATTCGTCAAGTAGCAGAAGGTTGCAGTCCATAGCACTCCAAACGGGATTATTTGTGGCAGATTTTGTGGCAGCGCCACAAGGGTGAGGGAACATCGAAAGCTCAGGAAATGAGCGCGCGACTCGATAGAGGCTCGCGGCGCTCTTTCGTATGCCGGGAGAAAGGCGAAGAGAAGGGCGCATCTTTGATGTTCCACCAGGCAGGTCACCGAGAGTTTCCAACAGCGCGGCGCGGCTGCGGCTTGAGGTGGAGCCTCCGCCGCTCCGCGCCATTGAAAACTCGTGCACGGCTTGGGCGCCAGACCAGAAACGGGGCCAGGTCGGGTTTCCAACACCGCGCACAGGACGCGCGGCATTGAAAACCCGCGCGAGGGCCACGCACCTGCGAAGGGCAGACACCGGGGCGCTGGCGCGCCCCGGTACACTCAACGTCGTCCATACAGGAACCAGAGCAGGAGTCCCAGAGGGGCGGCCAGAACGCACAGCACCACCGCCGCCACATCAGCCAGGCCCCACGCCAGCTCTTCCCGCAGCCGCCCGCTCACTTGAGCATCTCGTTCACGCGCCGCTGCACTGCCGCGTAGTTCGCGCCGAGCCGCCTCTTCCTCTCGGCCCCGTTGCCGTACTTGCCGGCGATCACGGCACGCGCAAGCGCGTCGATGTCCACGGCCTTGGCCGCAGCGCCGTCCGACTTCGCCGAGCCGACGCTCTTCGCCTTCCCAGCCCGCGAGGTGTAGTCCAGGCAGATCCACCCGGCGCCGCTCTTCAGCCTGCCCCAGCCGTCGCGCGTCTCCACGATCGTATACGTCCCCCGATCCCGGATGCAGCCCGTCTTCGCGTACCCGGTCCCCGGCCCCTTGCGCACGTTCAGCGCGTCGCACGTGACCTTCACGAGGAAGACCCCGGAGCCCTTGTCACCGCTGTCACCACCCGTCACCGGTGACGCCTTGGTGACGCCGGTGACGGTCCCGTCCAGCCGCGCGTTGACCTCGGCGGCCAGCTTCCCCATGCGGGCGTGCAGCCAGGCTCCCGGGCAGGCGGTCGAGGCGAACATGCGGTGCTCGGTGAGCGACCCGTCGCTCCCGCCCGTGTAGTTCAGCCTGAACCCGTACCTCTGGCAGATGTCCACGCACAGCGCCACGAGCGAGTTCCACGTCGCAGCCGTCATCTTCCCGGTCGCGTTATCCACGTTCCCGCACTCGATCGTGATCGCCCGGTTGTCGTTCCAGGCCGAGCTCGAGGTCCAGGCTCTATCGCCCTCGTCCACCGACATGGCGATGTCCCCATCGACCCCGATGCAGTAGTTGCTCGAGGCCTGCCGCTCGGCCCGGGCGAAGTAGTCGGCGCACTGCTTCCCCGACCACCTGGCCGCCATGTAATGCGGCGTGATCTTCGTGACCTTGCACCCGCCACGGCCGGCCGAGTGGTTCCTACATATATGTGTATACGAGCACAGCCTACTCTTCGTCATCGTCAGCCCCCTTGCCATCGGCGTCCAGCCCGTCCCTGCGCTCGGTGTCTTCACTCATGGGAACCGCCCTTCTCGCCCTCGGAGCCGCCCCGGGAACCGTCGTCGCCAGCCCCAGCCGGGCCCTCCACGTGCTTGCCGATCTCCGCCATCACCGGCGAAAGCACAGCCATCACCAGCGCCACCACGAGCGCCCGCCACTCGGGCCCGATCGCCAGCGTCCCCACAAGCAGGTCCAGGTTCGCCACCACGACGCCCAGCACCCCCTGCACGACGGTCCGCGCCAGACGCCACCACCACTCGTTGCCGCAAAGAAACTCAGTCAGTCCGCCCATCACCTGTCCACCTTCCGCTCGATGTCCTCGACGTCGTTCTTGAGCAGGGCCACGTCCCGCTCCAGCAAGTAGGTTCGCTCCACCAGCGTGTTGTGCTTCTCCACCCGCCGCGTCAGCTCGTCGATCTTCTGCTCCATGACGGCCCGCGACCGCGAGTTCGACGCCACCACGCCGGCCAGCGTCACCGCGCCCCCGATCAAGGCCACAATCACCGACTCCATACGAGAAGACCCCCTCAGACGACGCCATCCAACGGCACCATCGTCTCAGGGGGTCACAAACTCGCCGGCACCGCCGACCAGCCCGCAGAGCCCGGCAGCGCCCTACGACTTGGCGGTGAGGTAGCCCTCCTGCTCGTCCCTGTCGATCACGCAGTACTTGTAGCTGGTCTTGGTGCTGTCCCAAGCCGTCCCGTTGCCGCCGACGAGCGCCTTGCAGGAGTAGAAGCACTGGTTGCCCGTCGCCCCGCTGGGCAGCTCCCAGGCGGGGTCGGCGTAAATCGTGGTCAGCGCCGAGCAGGACGAGAAGGCGTAGAACAGGTCGGTGAGCTTCGAGGGGTCGAGGCCGGACAGGTCGATCTCCTCGACCCCCGTACACGACGCGAACGCGAAGCGCATTGAGGCCACGGGCCTCAGGTTGCCCAGCCCCTCGAAGGCGGTCACCCCGTTCATCGAGTAGAACCAGTAGTCGAGCCGCAGGGCCGAGAACCCCGCCGTGGCCATGTCCGCCAGCACCCTCACCCGTGTGAACTTGCCCTTGGACTCTCCCCATGGCAGGGCCGTCGCCGATGCGTAGGACGCCTGGGCGCAGCCCCGCCCGTGGGCCACGACCTCGCGCGATGCGTCCACCTCGGAAGATGCCGACACCTCGCACACGCCGTCGCCGTAGACCGTCCCCCAGAGCCATTGCCGCCGGTCGTCCGCAGGGTTTGTCAGCACGCCGCCAGCCCCAACCTTGCAGACGGACCCTGCCGTTGACTGCCCGCAGGTCTTGAAGTCCGTCCCGCCCACCAGCCGGTAGGCGCCGGAGAACATCATCGACGAGCTGGCCAGGGCCGAGGCGTCGAAGCTCGTGGCCCAGATGGTCTCCAGCTCGGGGCAGGTTACAAACATCTGCTTGGCCGCTGTCATACCGGAGAGGTGCTGGAACCCCACCACCTCTGTCATGGAGCTGAACCCCTTGAAGAACCAGTCGAAGTTGGTCATCCCCAGCTCCGAAACCACGGCCGAGAAGGACTCGTCGATGTAGGCCCGTTTGACCTTGAGGCGCACCCCGTCCCAGGGCCGGTCGCCCTCCTTCGCATATCCCGCGGTGGACACCTCCCAGGCCGATACCACCTTGCCCGAGCCCGACCTCACCTGCCGTCCATCCAGGTAGTTGAACTCGAGCGTCCCGTCGGAGAGCCACAGGGCCCGGGGCTTCAGCCCCGCGTCCCAGACCAGGTCCCGTATCGCCTGCGCCATCTCCCCGGGCTTGTACTTCGTCTCGAGTCCGTTCTGTCCCCGTATGGCATCGGCGATGGCTGAGAACACAGAATCGCCGATGACGCCGGTGGCAGACCCGAGCGTAGCCACCGACCCGTCCCCGGCCTTGGAGCCATCCAGCGCCGCCACAGCAGCCGCCATCTCCGACGGCTTGTACGTGGCAGAGGTCCCGTTCTGCTCCCGTATCGCATTGGCGATGTCCCCGAGCACGCTTTCGCTTATCAGCCCCATGCCCATGCTAGTAGCCCACCTCCGAAAGATCCGGGAACTGCGCCGTCACCCACTCCTTTGTCGCGTAGGCCGAGAGGTCCGGTGTCGCCCCGTCCTTGCCGTCGGCACCCGCAGGCCCTTGCGGCCCGGTGTCACCCGTATCGCCCTTGTCTCCCTTGGGCCCCTGTAGGTCGGAAGAAGACGACCCGGATGCGCTCGTGACGGTCAGCACCGTCCCGTTCCAAGAGTGCGTGCAAGAGATGCCATCGGCACCAGCTGCTCCGGTAGCTCCCGAGTCTCCCTTGGGGCCTTGAGCGCCCGTGGCGCCAGTCTCGCCTTGCGCCCCCTGTGGGCCAGTAGCGCCCATGTCCCCTTTCTCGCCTTTCTCTCCCTTGAGCGAGGCCAGCTGCTCGGCCGTGAAGTCGTCGTAGGTGAAGGCGTCGCCCTTTGGGCCTGTGGCACCAGTCGCCCCGGTCGCGCCGGTGTCGCCCTTTGGGCCTTGCGGTCCGGCCTCGCCCTGAGGGCCTTGTGGCCCCATTGCCCCAGTGGCTCCAACCGGCCCCGTTTCGCCTTTGGGCCCTTGCGGCCCGACCAAATCGGCAGAGCTCGTGCCGCTTGCGCTCGTGACCGTGAGCACCGTGCCCGCCCACGAGTGGGTGCAGGAGACGCCGTCAGTTCCGTCCTTGCCGTCAGCACCGGCTGGCCCGGTTGCTCCCGCGTCGCCCTTCTCGCCCTGGGGCCCGGTCGCCCCGTCCTTGCCATCTTTGCCGTTGAACTCACCTGCATCCTTGGCAGCTTTGAGCTCAGCGGCAATCGCCAGCACGTCGTCGGTGGCTGATTCGTACTTCTTGATTGCCTCCACGAAGAGGGTGAACCCATCGGGAATGGATAGCGTGCCGACAAGAGAAGTCCCCACCTCAACGTCGAAGGCCGGCGAGGCGATAGCACGCTCGCCCCAGGAGAGCATGACCTCGCACTCCGCCGACCCCTCGTCGCTGGCCATGGCCGCAGGCCAGAAGACCCGGAACCTGCCCTTGGCCGCGTCAACCGCCTCGAAGGCCTCGCACCCCCGCGTATGAGCCTGCCGGTGCCGCCAGACCAGATAAAGGTGGCAATCGCCCCCGCTCAAATCAAGGGCGCTACCGTCCCTCGCGATCGTGAGCAGCATCCCGCGCCCCTTGGCGTCCTGCGGCGAGGCCGTGAGCGAAGTCGCTATCTGCGAGTCCGCAGCGTCCCAGGTGACCTCGGCCAGGCCATCGCCGTCGAGAATTTCGGTCGTGTGCGCCATCAGTACTCCTTAGAACCCAGGTCCTCGAACGAAGAAACCGTGTCCGCCGCCTGCGTGGCCGTCTCCTCCACAGACGTGACCCTGAACGTGACCTCGGCCGCCGTCTCCCAGCTGGCCCGCTCGACGCTCCCCAGCGTCACGTGTACCTGCGGCCGGGCGGAGGCCCCGAAGGTCCGCACCCGCTTGACGCACCGTTGCCTCAGCCGCCAGTCGTGCCCGCCTGATGCGTCGATCACCGCCACGTCGTCGCCAAGCCCTATAGGGATGGAACCTTCCAGCATGGCCGCATCGCACTCGTAGGTGACCCTCGGCTGGCAGGATGCCGCCAGGGCCTCTTTCGTCAGAGAGAGCAACTTGTCCGGGTCCTCGCAGTCCGCGAAGACCACCTGCCCGAAGGCATGCACGCGCTCGCCCCGGTCGGCGTCCCAGCGCCCCCAGAGCTTCCGAGCCTCATCGTCCCCGACCCACTTCACCCCGCCATTCACGTCCGCGAACGACAGCCGCCGGGTGTAGCCCCCGGTAAGCTCGCCCGTCTCCTCGTCCTCGATCGGCAGCCCCTTGCCCCAGCCGTAGAGGGCGGTGAAGACCTCGTCCTCCAGGACGGTGCGGGTGCAGCCAACCAGGTTGTGCCCGTAGGCCAGCCGCGCCCCGTGCCATCCTCCCCGGCTGTCGAGCAAAGAAATGGTCCGCTTGGAGACCCGGTTGCCAGACACCTCGAAAGAGGCCTCCAGCTCCCCGCCCCAGACCTTCTCCACGCGCCGAAGAGCCGCCAGGGCGTTTGTGTGGTAGAGCAGGCACCCGTGCCTGCCAGTAGGTTCGACCGTCCCCAGCGACCAGCGAGTATGCTTCAAAATGGCATTCAGCGCCGCAGTGGCATCCTTGCTCACCAGCTGCTCCTGCTCCACGAAGTCCCGCAGCAGCTCGCAGAGAGACGACTCGGCATAGACGTGCGCCACCCCGGCGGTCTCCTCGTCGGTCCGCACGACCTCGTGCTCCCGCCAGGCGCCGCTATCCGGGTCCCGCCACACCAGCCGGTCGCCCTTCTCGGGTGCTACCAGGCAATCGAACTCCAATGTATCCTCGCCACCGAGCTCCTCGGTGTGCGCCAGCTCGCCGACCACGGGTAGGGTCCCGACTCGCTCGTCCCACCGGTCGAACAGATACAAGGTAGGAACCATCAAGCCCACCTCTCCGTCCACCGCACCGAGTGCTCCGAGCACCCGGAGAAAGCTAGCGACATGTTGCCCGGTCGCAGCGAGAAGAAGTCAGACCCCAGCGTCACGTTCCCCGTGGCATCGGAACCGTTCACGGCCACCGTCTGTCCCTCCATGTCGATGAGCACGGCATCGCCAGCTGAGAAACCTCCCTCAACCCGGACGAACGCCCCAGAGAAGGAATCGGTCACCTGCACAGCGCTCCCAGCATTGGCATTCATGCCGACGGTCGGCCAGGTTCCCCAAGATCCGCCGACATTGAATGCACCCAGCGCCGAGCTGTCCGCCTTTCCGTACGCGATGGGGTCGAAGCACGTGAAGGTCACCACGGCCGACCCGTCCGAGAACAGCGAGGTCCAGTCCGAGACCCCCGTGCATACGGCATCGTGCCATTCCAACTCCGGTTCCCCGGGCACCACGAGCGCGCCACCGCTCGGGCAGACGAGCCACCCACGCAGCAGCCGCCGAACCTCAGCCAGCTCCGCCGTCGTGAAAGCGTGGTTGTCCATGAACACGCGAAGCCGCAGCACCAAGGGCTCGACATCGCCAGAAAACAAGAGGCGGCCCGGCCTACCGGGAACCTCGGCAGTCTCAGCCTCCACCACATGCCCCACAGGCTCCACAAGCTCGGCGCTCACGTAGGCCGAGAAGTCATGCCCGTTGTACGTGAATGAGCTCACAGCTGCCCCCGAGCCCGCGCGTAGGCCGTGGCCCGCCTCTGCTGCTCGCGCCCCAGCCGGTCGGTATCGGCCGCCGATCCCCGGGCCGCCACCGACTCGCGCGAACTCTTGTATATAGGAGAAGAGCCTGCCCCCGGGGAAGGGGAGGCCCCCGCCTTCCGCGACACATCCTTGTCAGCCATGCTCGACCACCGCCGTCAAAGAGAGGGGAACATCCCAGAGCCACCTGCCAGAACTATCACGCCCGGCAGCAACCGGCTGGCCCATATCGCCAGCCAGAACCCGAAGGGGCGCCTTTGTCATGGCCAGCCAGTCCACGCCAGCGAGCCCGGCGGAAACCGCCCGAGCCGTGACCTCGGCATCGACAGGTGAGTCCATGCAGACATGAACCGTCAGAGCCCGAACGCCCCGCACGGACCCATCGGCCTGCAAGGACTCCCGCTCGAAATCCCCGGAGGAGACCACGATCGGCTCCTCGCACAGCCAGGGCGCCACCGGCACCCCAAAGGCGTTCGAGTATCCCAGCACCCGCAAGGCCGAGACGACCGCGATAACCTCGCCGTAACCGTCGCTGTCCATAAACCCCACCTTTCCAGAACGTGGCCGGAAGTCCTCCGGCGGGGGCACATCCGCCACGTCCTCGCTAGCCTCACGGAACGGAAGAGCGCAAGGAAGGGGCAACGGGCGTCACCCCTCCCGCACGTCCGCCGGTGCTCCCAGGGCCCGCCGTCCGCACGTCGTCCCAAAGGACGGCAAGGATGGGGGCCACAGGCCCCCATACCCCCGCCTTCGCGGGAATCCGCCCCCGCGCCGCGCTGCTCGCACGGCCCAGCACGTCCGCCAGCGGCGCGATAACTTGGCACTCCCCCAAAGGCAACCCACCAGGTTGTGTCATGTTGAGCGGAAGCCGCCGCAGGAGGCTGGAGTCGAAACATCTACTCACAGCAACGAACCACCCACAGGTCACCCCAGTTGCAGCTCCCAATGGTGCACCTGCCCACGTATCACGCAGCACCGCTTGCAGGACTTCACCCACATCCGGGGCAGGTCGTTCACGATCACCTTGCTGCCAGCCGGTATCTCGAAAGCACCCTTGGAGTTAACGGCATCCACGAACAGCCTCCCGACCACGGCGCTTGCATGCGCCGGGTCGTCCACGACCTGGTCGCAAAGCTCCAGCCTCACGTGCCGCACGAGCCTGGCGGCCAAATACCCGCCGGCACCGTCGGTCGGGTACACCAGCATGTCGTCCGGCAGGAGCCTGGTGGGTATCGGCCTCATGTAGCGAGCCATGCCCATCACCGACCAGCCCCGGAAAATGCAAGTCCCGTCCCGGCAAGCTCCGCCAGCGCGGCCTGCCGAGCCACCTCCAACCCGGTGGTGCCCTTCTCCATGTAGTTCGTCACCTTGAAGTCGCCTATGGCATATCCTCCCACGCGCCCCTCGCCGAACTCCGCGAAGGCGTCGCAGCCCGCGCACACGGCCCGCCCCCAGCGCACGATGTCGCCCACGTCCTCGATCCAGTCCGCAGACAGCCCGCCGCAGAGCTCCCGCACGCAGCGCAGGGCGGCGGGCAGCGCCTCCGCGAAGGCCTCGGCCGTCAGCGTCCCGCCATAGGAGTCCCTATAGAAAGGGTAGGAGGGGCCGCCCACCGCGACAGTGGCCAGCCCTCCATCATCAATAGCAGCCACGACACACCGCCTAGCCGCTCGTCTTGGCTGTACTCGCCGGCGCGGCCGACACGGCCACCCCCGCCAGCTTGTTGTCGAACAGCTCCACGATGCCGTACTTCCGGTACTTCATCATCCAGCTGTCCAGGTCCTCCAGCTCGTCGGGGGAGAACACCCGCCCGGCCACGTGCTTGCCGAACTTGATCACGGCCGACTTCTCCACGACCATGAAGTTGATGGCCCTGCCGTCGGCGGCCTTCGAGTACCCGAACCCGGCGTCGCCGTCCCCGGAGTTCAGCGCGATCTTGGTGTAGAACCGCACCTGCGGCACCTCCACGATGCGGGCGAACCGGGTAAGCACCCGGTTGGACATGTTGGGGTTGGCCAGGCTGAAGTCGTCCAGCACCCCCTTGAGCGTCGGCGTGATGAAGAGGTAGCGGCTCTCGGTGGCCACCTGGTCCTCGTCCATCCGGTTGGTCACGGAACGCAGGCGCTTGAGCACGTCCCCGGCCTCGGCCCCCGAGAAGTCGTCGGTGTCCACCTCCACCCCCTCGTGCGAGGCGATCTCGGAGAAGGTGTAGGCGTCCGCCTCCGGGGCCACCTGGGTCCGCTGCAGCTCGGCCCCGGCCGCCACGAAGCAGTCGAAGACGGCCGCCTCCTCCACGTCCATGGTGTCCGCGAGCAGCTTGATCCCGCGGTCGTACGCAAAAGTTTTCGTCTCGTACGAGAAGTCGATCGAGCCTGTCTTGTAGCCCTCGTTCCTCACGTAGTCGCCCAGGCCCGTGACCGAGATCCTCGGCACCAGGATCTCCTTGGCGTGGGCACCGGCCCGCACCATGCTCCGGGGCGAGGTCAGGCACCCCGACACCGAGGCCCGCTGGTACACCCGGTCCAGTATGTCCGTGTAGCTCTTCCGAAACGCGATCTCGTTCGCCATGGCCTACCGCCCTTCCTTCTCGTCCGCAAGCCCCGCGATCCGCTCCCAGCGCTCCACGTCACGCCCGTCGCCGCCGCCGGCAACGCCGGCCGGCTCCAGCCCGGTCGCGCCTGTGGAGAAACCGTGAAGTTGGGAAGTGTTTTGGGAAGTCCCCGGTACGGCCCCCGAAACACCGGCTCCGGGACCCGCGAACATCCACGGGCAGGCCTCGGCCAGCGCTGCCACCCGCTCCTCGTCCGAGCCCTCGTAGTCGCCCAACAAAGCCTTCGCCGCCTTCACAGACCGGGCCCCTGCGGCCCGCAGGGCGAAGTCCACCCGCTCGTCGGCCATCTGCCGCTTCAACTCGGCTATCTGGGCGTTCAGCGCCTCGGCGGTCTCGGCCGACTTGGCGGCCTCGGCCACCTGGGCCGAGAGCTCCGCGATCTTGGCGTCCTTGGCCGCCAGGGCCTCCTGATAGCCGTCAGCGCCAGGGTCGCCAGTGCCCGTCACCTGCCCCTGCGGCTCCTGCCGCCCCGGCTGCGCTGCCGGCGTCCCGGCCTGCTGCCGCGCCGCGCCTCCCGCGCCCTGCTCCTCGATGCCTGCCGTGCCCGTCGCCTGCGTGCCATTCGCGTCACCTTCCATGGGGGACCGCCTCTCTGCTCGTGCGGGCGCCCCCTCGGGGGCCTCACCCGCAAACCAATACGTGAGGCCATCTTCCACGACCGTCACAAGGAGCCGCATTAGCTCACGGCAGACAAGGCCGCAATCCGGTCCCATATGCGCTTCCCGCATCAAAAACCTGGCCTTTGTGACCGCCCCATACGCTTTTCACCTGCCGTTATGCAAGCCAGGAGAAAGCGAGGAAGACATGGTCTGTGGAGAAAAAGAGCATGGGGCACAGAGGGGCAAACGCCCCATCACCTACGGCTACGCGCGGGTGAGCACGAGGGAACAGAACCTGGACCGTCAGCTCGACGCCCTGGCCGCCTTCGGGGTGGACAAGCGCCACATCTACACCGACAAGGCCTCGGGCAAGGACTTCGATCGCCCCGCCTGGCAGAGGCTCGTCGGCAAGCTCAAAGCCGGCGACTGCCTGGCCGTCAAGTCCATTGACCGCCTGGGCCGCACCTACGACGACATCATCGACGTCTGGCGCCACCTCACCAAGCATATGGGATGCGACATCGTGGTGCTGGACATGCCGCTTCTCGACACCCGCGAGCGGGGAAGGGGCGCCACCGATGCCCTCATCTCGGACATCGTCCTCCAGCTCCTGTCCTACTTCGCCCAGGTGGAGCGCGAATTCATCCGCCAGAGGCAGGCAGAGGGCATAGAGGCCGCCCGGGCGCGGGGCACCAAGTTCGGCCGTCCCAAGAAGGCCAAGCCACGCTCATGGAAGCGGACCAAGGAAGACTACCTGGCAGGCCACATAACCAGGAAGGAGGCCGCCGCCAGGCTCGGCGTCTGCGTGCGCACCTTCGACGGATGGCTCAAGGAGTCCAAATAAGATGCACGAAAAGAAAGCGCTTCTCCAGAGACAACGTTTCCGCAGGTAAAGGAACCTTTTTAGATGCGCAAGAAAGTACAACGTTCCTGCACGGGGTGGATTTGACGCTGCCCGCAATTGTGGAAAGCGGCTTACCTGCGGGTTTGTGAAGGGGGATGGTGTAGAATGTCTACGTTTTTGTAACGATAAAAAAGCGTACCTTTTTGCGCTCCCATGGAGCCGCAGGGGGTGCGCCCGTAACTCCGCGAATGCCGCGGGGGGGTGCTCGTGGAGACGTATTCAACGACGGATAGGGGTAAAGCCGACGTTTCGGCTCAGTCCTCCGGTCTCCATGTCTTCGCAACAGCAAGCAGCAGCCCTGAAGAAAAACCATCGAGCAGCGCGAATAGCCAGGTGGCCCCCAGCCCAGAGACCATGGCCGCCGGCGAGCGCCTCCGTCACGGCCGCCTCGGCTTCCGGTTCGCCAAGCGGGCCTTCGACATAGCCTTCTCGGGTGTGGTCATTGTCGTCGGTGCCATCCCCATGGCCATCGTCTGCGGGGCCATCTGCGCCGAGTCCGAGGGCGCCCCCATCTACTCGCAGACCCGCGTGGGCAGGGATGGCAAGCGCATCCGCGTCCTCAAGCTCAGGAGCATGGTCTCCGATGCCGACGACGTCGAGAAGTACCTCAGTCAGGAGCAACTTGCCCAGTGGAGGCGCGAGCGCAAGGTGGACGCGGACCCCCGCATCACCAAGGTGGGCCAGTTCATCCGGTCCACGTCCATCGACGAGATCCCCCAGTTCCTGAACGTCTTCGCGGGCGACCTCTCGGTCATAGGCCCCAGGCCCATCACGATCGACGAGCTGGAGCAGCACTTCACCGCCGAAGGCAGGAAGGCTCTCCTGTCCGTGCGCCCGGGCATCACCGGCCCCTGGCAGGCGGGCGAGCGCAACGAGGCCACCTTTGAGAGCGGCAGGCGCCAGCAGATAGAGCTGGGCTACATAAGGGACGCAGGCATTGCCGAGGACGCCCGCGTCTTCTTCGCCACCTTCGGGGCCATGTTCGGCAAGAAGAGGAGCGGCCGATGAGCGCCCCCGTCATACCCATCAAGAGCGAGGAGAGGGCGACCCGGATCTGCCAGGTCGTGGCCCCGGAGTGCCCGGAGGGCCTCGCCTCTTCGCTTTTCTACTACCGAAACATCGACCGGGCCCTGTTCCAGTTCGACTTCGTGGCGCTGGGCGACGTGCCTGCGTTGCCCCAGGACGAGGTCGAGGCCTTGGGCGGCCGCGTGTTCTACCTGCCTGGCCTCGGACATCTTCGAGACTGCAGGGCCGCCTGCCGCGAGCTCTTCCGCAAGCACTGGGAGTGGGAGACCGTCCACGCCCACATGGACGAGCTCTCCGACGTGCCCCTCGCGCAGGCTTCCAAGGCCGGCATCCACATGTGCATGGCCCACGCCTACGGCGACGGCTCGAGGACTCCCGACGCCCGCATGCAGAGGCGCGTGACGAAGAGGGCCACCGTCCACCTCGCGGCGAGCGAGGGGGCGGGCCTCTGGCTCTACGGGCAGGGCCAGCGCTTCGAGGTCGTTCCGGACGCGTCGAGGCTCGGGGACGACGAGCTGGCGGATGCCGTCCTGCACCTTGAGCGCATGTACGCGTTCCTGAGCCACTGGGTGGAGAAATACAATGAGCAGTAGCGATACCCCCATCCGCGTATGCCAAGTCGTGGGCAACATGAACGGCGGTGGCGTCGAGCAGGTGGTCATGAACTACTACCACCACGTCGACCGCTCCCGTGTTCAGTTCGACTTCGTGGTGACCGAGGGCTCCACCCTCGTCCCGAGTCAGGACATCGAGGGCCTAGGCGGCCGCGTCTTCCTGGTCCCGCCCTACAAGCAGCTCGCCGGGTTCGAGTCTGCCCTGTACGGCCTGTTCAAAGGTCACCCCGAGTGGAGGATCGTCCATTCCCACATGAACGCCCTCAGCGTCTTCCCGCTGCACCAGGCGGCAAGGGCCGGGGTGCCCGTGCGCATTGCCCATTCCCACAGCACGTCTGGTAAAGGCGAACTCCTGAAGAACGCGGCCAAGGCCATCCTGCGCACCCAGGCCAACCGATATCCCACGCACCGTTTTGCTTGCAGTAAGTTCGCAGGCGAGTGGCTCTTCGGGAAGGGCGTGCCCTTCGAGGTCATGTACAACGCCATCGACCTGGACCGGTTCTGGTTCTCTGCCCCGGGGGGGGGGGGGGGGGGCGCCGGCGGGGGGGGGGGGGGCGGGTGGGGGGGGGGCGGGGGTGGGGGGGGGGGGGGGGGGCCGGCGCGCCCCCGGGGGGGGGGGGGGGGG
>CAIFEH010000013.1_pt1 | contig 60006 bp, 49 predicted proteins | sample 7355751 | NCBI WGS metagenome assembly CAIFEH01 (sample SAMEA6864055, study PRJEB38353) | metagenome | biome: bioreactor; feature: anaerobic; material: water | place: Germany | collected 2018 | reverse complement strand
GACCTACGGAGCCACGGTCCGTCGCTCTGCCAACTGAGCTACACCCACCATTTGGCCCACCCGCAACGCGCTTGTCTATAATGCCCAAAACCCCTGGGTCTTGCAAGCGAGAATTCAAAATTTTCTGCAATCCGACTGCAGCTTCTGGGGAAGGCAACCATAACGGGCACTCCTACCTGCGCAGTCGCTGTTCAGCAACTCGTGTGGAGGACGTTTCATGAAGCTGAAGAGAAGAGGACGCGCTCACCACAGGAAGAGGCGAAACCGGAAATGGGGGCGACGTCCGAATCGGGTTCCGCCCATACGGACAGTGCTCGGGGGCATCCTGGTGTGCGTCGGCCTCTGCATGCTCGCGGCGGGAGCAACACTCGTCACGCCTCAGCTCTGCGAAATCCCTGTTGGTCTAGCTCGGGCGCGGGTGGTCCGCGAGCCAGGAGCATCCACCCCGGGCACCTCGGCGAGAGTGTCCTGGCAGCGGGTGAGCGAGACGTGCCCCAACGCGGTTGCCTGGCTCGAGGTCCCGGGGGCAGGAATCGACCTTCCCGTCATGCGGCCTGCTCCCGAGGACCCGGGTTACTACCTCACGCACTCCGCGGGGGGCTTGCCCTCCCCCGCAGGCGCCCCCTTCATGCCATGCGAGTCTGGCCCGGACAACACCCACGTGGTGGTGTACGGACACAACCTTGCCGGGACGGGAGCAATGTTCTCTCCCCTCAGGACCTGCCACGAGCAAGGGGAGTTCGTGGATGTGCTCGCAGGGGGCGCACGATGGACGACTTCGGTCGGGACGGCGTCGTTCCACCCGCTCTGCGCGTCCGTCGTGGGAAGCGATGACGCGGAGGTGCAACGTACATACTTTTCCGACGAGGGTGAGCTGCGGGAGTGGCTCCGATCGAGAGTCGCCTCGTCCACAGCCGTCGCGGGAGACGTCCAGGCATGGGTCGCAACCGCCCAGAGGGCGCTCACGCTCGTGACTTGCAGCTCCGCGACTCCTGGGCAGCCAACCCGCACCGTCGTGACATTCGTGACGTGAGGTGCCTGGTTGCGTCCTCCCCGTCTCCATGGGTAATCGCGGGAGGGGCTGACTCGTTCATCAAGACCGGCTGTCTCCTCCAACCGGGAAGGGCTGAAACCCTAGGGGGCCACAAATCCCCGACAGATCAAGCCTGAGAACGAAGATGGGTTTGCCCCCTGCCCCGTGGTCAGCCCCGGTAGCAAACTCCTTGATGTGGGAGCTCGTCCGAAAAGCCTGCCGCCAATCGGAACGATATTCAGATTGGATTGAAACCATTACGCTCATGTCAGGGAATCGATAGCCAAGGAATTGGGGGGTCGTTCCCCTCTCGCCCAGCCCGCCCTTCCACGCGACAGGCCATCGTCGTTCACCCCTTCGAGCGCTGCTCATTCCGAGGATTGCGCGAGGCGTCGGCTGAATCCTGCTTCGACAGCCCGGTCGGCAAGAAACTCCCGTTGTGAGCACACATTTCGGTTCCCTACTGCCAGAGCAGTCGGTCGACCGAGCGCCATCCCCCAGTTTGATTACATCAAACATTAATCTTTTGCGGCAAACTCCCGAAGTGAGTGCTCAAAGTGAGTGCTCATAAGGGGAGTCTCTTGCCATTAGGCCCGCCGATTCCTTCCGGGCGGCAGCAACTTCCCGATATGTGCACTCACATCGGGAGGCTGTCGCCACGTGTCGGTAGGCTGCCGCCTCGTGCGAGCCCCCCACCTGGGGGATCGTCAAGTGGGTCTGGCCCGCGCGGGCTCCCCTCCCGCGGGAAAGCGCTCATGTAGGGAATTGGCTGCCACCCGGCCCCATGGGCGGGCGACTCTTCGCTGCGCGCGACCGAGTCCGCAGGGAACCCGTTTGCCACCTGGCGCGTTGAACCTCTCTCTCGAGGGAGTGCCGTCCCGCAGTGGGCCGCGCCACCCCCCTCCTTGACTTCTGAAATTCCTCCAGCTGCAATTGCCCCAAGGGCACCCTGGTTGACACCCCTGAGTCGATTCGGATAATCCCGCTCCCCCAACCTTGAACGCGCCAAGTGCTGGGGATACACTTACTCCATCGCGCTAAAGTGCCCTCGATTCCTACTCCGTAGGAGAAGTGGAGATTCCGACATGACTCGCACTGGCCTCACGATCGATCGCCGCGGGTTCCTCAAGGCGTCCGCAATCCTGTTCTCGTCCGCAGTGATTGGCCTCTCCACCGGTTGCGGAAGCACCCCAGGCTCCTCATCCAGCAAGGACTCATCTTCGAGCGACAGCAGCGCCTCTGGTCTCGCGGCGTTTGATGGCAACTTCATCATCGGCTTTGACCAGGACTTCCCGCCCTACGGCTACGTGGGAGACGACGGCAACTACACCGGCTTCGACCTGGATCTGGCAAAGGCGGTCTGTGACATCGAGGGGTGGACCTACTCCCCCAACCCCATCTCGTGGGACGCCAAGGACGGCTTGCTCAACAGCGGCCAGATCACCTGCATCTGGAACGGCTTCACCATCGAGGGGCGCGAGGACGACTATGCCTTCACCAACGCGTACATGGAGAACCGCCAGGTCGTGGTGGTTCGCAGCGACTCGGGAATCTCGTCCCTCGCCGACCTCAAGGGCAAGAACGTGATCACCCAAACTGACTCCGCCGCCTACAACCTGCTGAGCTCCGGCGGCTCCCAGGAGGAGCTTGGCAAGACCTTTGCCCAGCTCCAGACCATTGGAGACTACAACACGGCCTTCATGATGCTCCAGAACGGGTCCGTCGATGCCATCGCCGTGGACTACCCGGTGGCAACCTACAACATCGGAAGCGACACCTCTAAGTACGCGATCCTGGACGAGGCACTCAACTCCGAGCACTTTGGAGTGGGCTTCGCCAAGACCGACGAGGGCCGTGCCCTGGCAAAGCAGGTCGAGGCAGACCTCCAGAAGCTCGACGAGCAGGGCAAGGTCAAGGAGCTGTGCGAGAAGTACGCCGACCAGGGCGTCTCGTACGACCTCTGGTGCCTGCCTAAGGCGAAGTAGTCGGCTCGGGCAAGACAGGCAGGCCCCTCGGGGCCGCAATCTGACAAGGGGCGGTGGGACGTGGAGATCTCCACGATGCTTGGCATGCTCATGCGGGGGTACGGCGTATCCCTGCAGATATTCTTCGTGACGCTCCTGGGGGCGCTTCCCCTGGGCGTCATCCTGGCGCTGGGGCGGCTCTCGCGCTTCAAGCCGCTCTCGGGGCTCGTGGCCCTGTACATCTCGGTCATGCGCGGCACTCCGCTCATGCTCCAGATGTTCGCGGTCTTCTTCGCGCCCTTCTACATCTTTGGCATCAGGACAGGCTCCGGCTACATGTACACGGCGGTCATGATCTCGTTCGTGCTCAACTACGCCGCCTACTTCGCCGAGATATACCGCTCCGGCATCCAGAGCATGCCGCGCGGGCAGTACGAGGCGGCCGAGGTCCTGGGCTACAGCGCGCCCCAGACCTTCTTCCACGTGATCCTCCCCAAGGTGGTGAAGCGCATCCTCCCCGCCATGGGCAACGAGGTCGTCACGCTCGTGAAGGACACGTCTCTGGCGTTCTCCATCGGCCTGGCGGAGATGTTCACGCAGAGCAGGGCGCTCGTGGCGTCACAGAGGAGCATGGTCCCCTTCGCCCTTGCCGCCCTCATCTACTGGGTCACCTGCCTGGTCATAGAGTTCCTGCTCAGGCGTGCCGAGAGGAGGCTCTCCTACTACCATGACTAACCGTTCGAGGATCTCGATACCGCGTCCCGACCAGAGCTTCGCGTCGTTTGCCGGCCTTCCCGCCGTGTACGTGCACGGAGCCACCAAGTCGTTTGGCGACCGTCAGGTGCTCAGGGGCATCGACCTGATCATCAACAAGGGCGAGGTCGTCTCGATTATCGGCCCCTCGGGCGCGGGCAAGTCAACGCTCCTGCGATGCCTCACCCTGCTTGACCGCTTTGACGGCGGCACGCTCGCCTACGGCGACGTCGTGGTCGCCAAGCCCGCTAGCGACGGGTCAGGCATCGAGTACGACCGCGAGTCCATCCCCCAGGCGCGCATGCGCTTTGGCATCGTGTTCCAGGACTACAACCTGTTCCCGCACCGGACGGTGCTCCAGAACGTCACCGACGCCCCCATCATCGTGCAGCACCGTGACCGCGCCAAGACAGAGGTCGAGGGGCGCGAGCTGCTGGGGAGGCTGGGTCTGGCGGAACACGCCGACAAGGTTCCGTGCCAGCTCTCGGGCGGCCAGCAGCAGCGCGTCGCCATCGCGCGTGCCCTGGCAATGCATCCCAAGGTCATCTACTTCGACGAGGCCACGAGCGCGCTGGACCCTCGTCTGACAGCCCAGATGCACGACCTCGTGCGAGAGCTGGCGAGAGGGGGCATGGCCGTTGGCATCGTAACCCACGAGATGGGCTTTGCGCGAGACGTGAGCGACCGCGTGGCCTTCCTCTTCGACGGCGAGATCGCCGAGGAGGGCACCCCGGAGGAGGTGCTGGGCAACCCGTCCGACCCGCGCACCCGCTCCTTCCTCTCAAGGGCGGAGGACTGAGCCGCTGGCAGCCGGCGGGATGGGTCGCGACAAGAGAAGGGGGTCCGGCGTCAGCCGGGCCCCTTCGCGTTTGCCTCGTGTCTCTCGCCTAGACCAGGTACTCGGCAATCTGCACGGCGTTGGTGGCGGCACCCTTGCGGATCTGGTCGCCGCAGCACCAGAACGTGAGGGAGCTGACCCCTTCCGGCGCCGAGAGGTCTCGACGGATGCGCCCGACGTAGACCAGGTCCTGGTCGCTGGTGTCGAGCGGCATGGGGTACGACAGCGTAGAGGGGTCGTCCACGACCTTGACCCCAGGTGCCGCCGCAAGGATCTCGCGAGCCTGGTCGGGCGTGAGGGGGCGATCGAACTCGCAGGTGATGGACTCGGAGTGCGAGCGCATGACGGGGACGCGCACGCAGGTGCAGTTAACGCGGACCTCGGGAAGGTGCATGATCTTGCGGCCCTCGTTCTGCATCTTCCACTCCTCCGAGGTGTAGCCCTCGTCCTTGAAGGAGCCGATCTGCGGGATGAGGTTTGCCGCAAGCTGGTAGGCAAAGGGCGAGGTGTCGCCCATCTCTCCCCCATTGGCCAGGACCGAGGTCTCGCGCTGCAGCTCGCGCAGACCGGGCATGCCGGCGCCGGAGGCGGCCTGGTAGGTGGAGACGATCATCCTCCTGAGCCCGGCGGTCTTGTGGAGCGGGTAGGTGGGCACCAGGCCGATGATCGTGGCGCAGTTGGGGTTGGCGATGATGTTGCGGGGATGGTTGGCGATGTCGCCCGCGTTGATCTCGGGCACCACCAGCGGCACGTCGGGATCGAGCCTGAAGGCGTGGCTGTTGTCCACGCACACGGCGCCGCGCCCGGCGGCCTCGGGGAGAAGCGCCTTTGCGATGTCGTCACCGGCCGCACCGAGGACGATGTCGACCCCCTCGAACGCCTCGGGGCGGGCCTCCTGGATGGCGACCTCCTCGCCCCTGAAGATCAGGGTCTTGCCCGCGGAGCGGGCGCTTGCCAGCGGGACGAGGTGCGAGACGGGGAAGTCCCGCTCCTCCAGGCACTGGAGCATCTGCGTGCCTACGACACCGGTGGCTCCGAGGATTGCGACGACCTTCTCACTCATGGGAAACCTCCTGTTTCGTGTGCCTACGCGAGGGCCTTGGTCGGGATCTGGACCATCTCGCCGGCAACGAAGTTGTCGTAGATGACGTTGATGGCGCGGTCGAAGTCGGCGTTGTTGACGCCGACGATGATGCTGATCTCCTGCGAGCTCTGGGTGATCATGCGGATGTTGATGCCCGCCTCGCCCAGGCAGCCGAAGATGCGGCCCGAGGTGCCGGCGCGCCGGCTCATGTTGCGGCCGACCACGCTGATCAGCGCCAGGCTGTCGATCACGTTGATGCTGTCGGGCTTGAGCTCCTGCTGCAGGTCGTTGACGATGGAGTAGATGCTGTCCTTGACGTCGGACCCGTTGACCACGACGCCAAACGAGTCGACGCCCGTGGGGATGTGCTCGATGCTCACGCCGTAGCGCTCGAAGACCGAGAGGGCGCGGCGCAGGAAGCCAACCTGGTTGGACATGTGGGCCTTCTGCACGTGCACGGCCATGAAGTCGCGCTTGCCAGCGATGCCGGTGATAAGGTGCTCCTGCTCGTGCTCCTCGGCCGTCTCGCGGATGATGGTCCCCTTGGCGTCGGGGTCGTTGGTGTTCTTGATCTGGATGGGGATGTTGGCCTCGCGGACGGGGAAGATGGCCTCCTCCTGCAGGACGGACGCGCCCATGTACGAGAGCTCGCGCATCTCGTCGAAGGTGATGCGGTGGATGGAGCGGGGATTCTTGACCACGCGTGGGTCGGCCGCGAGAAAGCCCGAGACGTCCGTCCAGTTCTCGTACACGCCGGCGTCGATGCAGCGCGCGAGAATGGCGCCCGTGATGTCGCCGCCGCCGCGCTGGAACAGCTTGATGGTTCCGTCCACGGTGGCGCCGTAGAAGCCGGGGAGCACGAACGAGCCCAGGCGGGCGACCGCGTCGCGCACGCGGGTCTGGGTGCGCTCCATGTCCACGGTGCCGTCGTGGTGGAACACGATGGCGTCGGCGGCGTCGAGGAACGGCAGGCCCAGGTACTCGGCCATGAGCTGGCCCGTGAACCACTCGCCGCGCGAGACGATGTACTCGGGGCTCAGGCTCTGGATGACCGAGGAGAACTCCTCGAACTTCTCCGCAATGGGGTACTTGAGGCCCAGCTCCTGCGCGATCTGGACGTAGCGCTGCTCGATGGACTCGAGCAGCGAGCTGCAGTCGACGTGGTACTGGATGTGCGCGTTCACCAGCAGGAGTAGGTCGGTGATCTTGTTGTCACCCGAGAACCGCTTTCCAGAGGCGGAGACGACCACGAACCGACGGTCGGGGTCCGCCTTGACGATGGAGCGCACCTTCTTGAACTGGGCTGCGTCTGCGACGCTGGATCCACCAAACTTTGCGACCTTGATCATGCTGCCCTAGTCCTCCCGCGCGATCGCAGCCATGAAGCTGCTTGGGTCCTGGTCGAGGACGTTCACGAACGCCTCGTGCGCCTTCTCGGCCGTGATCCCGCGGAGCAGGAACGCCCTGTCGCCGCCAACGAACTCGAAGTCCTCGGCGTAGGGCTCGCTGTCCTCCACGTACGAGCTGGTGCGGATGACGTAGTCGCTCGTAAGGAGCGTGGGGTCGTACTGCTTGGGGGTGTCGATGTCGTAGTGCGGGACCCTGCCCTCGGAGAAGTCCAGGATGTCCTGCACGATGGCGTTGCCCGTGGGGAGCGAGCCGGCGCCCTGGCCGTAGAACTTGAGCTCGCCCACGGTGGTGCCCACGAGGGTGCAGAGGTTGAAGTTGGAGGGCACGTTGGCCTCGAGCGACCTCAGGGGGACCGCCACTGGCTCGACGGCGGCGGCGTAGCGCCCGTCGCCCTGCACGGCGCGGCCGAGCAGCTTGACGGAGAGCCCGCGCGACTCGAAGAGGTCCAGGTCCGCCTTGGTGAGCGTGCGGATGCCGGTCACGGGGATGGAGCCGGTGCACGTGGTGTCAAACGCCACGCTCGAGGCGATGATGGTCTTGTTGCGCACGTCGATGCCGTCGATGTCGGCGGACGGGTCGCGCTCTGCGTAGCCCAGACGCTGCGCCTCGGCCAGGACCACGTCGAAGTCGGCGCCCTCGCGCACCATGGCGTCCACGATGTAGTTGGTGGTCCCGTTCATGATGCCCGAGATGGACGAGATGTCGTCGATCCTGCGCGCCTTGAGGATGCTCGCGATCCAGGGGATGCCGCCGCCGCACGTGGCCTCGATGTACAGCCCGGCGTGCGAGAAGTTGGCCTGGCTCACGAACTCGCCAAAGTGCTCCGCGACGACGGCCTTGTTGGAGGTGACCACGCTCTTGCCCGCCGAGAGGGCGTCCATGATGAAGGTGTGCGCGGGCTCGATGCCGCCCATGCACTCGACGACCAGCGAGATCTCCGGGTCGTCGACGATGTCCTGGAAGTTGGACGTCATGCGGGGGTCGGTGAGGCGGTCGGGCAGCTCGAGGATGCGCGACACCTCCACGCCCTCCACGCGGTCGGTCACGATACGGTCGACGCCGCGGCCCACGACGCCGTGGCCCAAGATCGCAATCTTCATGCTCTCCCTATCTTTCCACTGTGTGACGGGCCGGGGACCCGCCACGCCCAAAGGCTATGATACGAACCAAAGTGCAGGACCATACTCGTCGGGCGCGACGGCCCCGAGGCAAGGAGCACCACTTTGATGAACATGTTGTATCACAGCACGCGCGACGGCTCTAATCCCGTAACAAGCAAGCAAGCAATACTGCAGGGCATCGCCCCAGACGGCGGCCTCTACGTGTCGGACGGGCTGGGCCAGGCGAGGGTGGACCTCCCCTCCGTCTGCCAGGAGGGCTACCAGGCGACTGCGCGCAGGGTCCTCTCGACCCTCCTCACCGACTACACCGAGGACGAGATCGCGTCCTGCGTTGCGGGGGCCTACGGGGACAACTTCGACTCCCCGCTGGTAACGCCCCTCTCGCCCGTGGGCAAGGACTGGCTCCTTGAGCTCTACCACGGCCCCACCTGCGCGTTCAAGGACGTCGCGCTGCAGATGCTCCCCCGCCTGATGTCGGTCGCGCGCGGGTCTGACGGCCGCCACGTGATGATCGTGACCGCCACCTCGGGCGACACGGGCAAGGCGGCCCTCGCCGGCTTCGCGGGCGTCGACGGCTGCGGCGTCACGGTCTTCTACCCCGAGGGCAAGGTGTCCGACATCCAGCACCTGCAGATGGTGACGCAGGAGGGTGGCAACGTCGCCGTGTGCGCGATTCGCGGCACCTTCGACGACGCCCAGACCCAGGTCAAGCGCATCTTTGCCGACCGCGGGCTCGCCGGCCGCCTGGCCAAGGGCGGCGTGGTCCTCTCCAGCGCCAACTCAATCAATGTGGGCAGGCTTGCCCCGCAGGTCACCTACTACTTCAGCGCCTACGCGCAGCTGGTGGGCACCGGCGCCATTGTGGAGGGCGACGAGGTCGACTTCGTGGTCCCCACCGGCAACTTCGGCGACATCCTGGCGGGCTACTACGCCAAGCGCATGGGGCTCCCAGTGGGCAGGCTGGTCGTGGCGTCCAACGCCAACAACGTCCTCACCGACTTCATCACGACCGGCACCTACGACCGCAGGCGCGAGTTCCTCAAGACCATCTCGCCCTCCATGGACATCCTGGTTTCGTCCAACCTGGAGCGAATGCTCTACTACCTCACCGACGGGGACTGCGAGCGCGTTGCCTCCCTCATGGCTGACCTGAGGGAGAAGGGCTCCTACTCCATCGGAGACGGGCTGCTGGGCAAGCTGCGCGAGACCTTTGACTGCGGCTTCGCGGACGACGACGAGACGCGTCAGACGATCCGCTCCACGTGGGAGGGCGACCACCGGCTGATCGACCCTCACACCGCCGTCGCCAAGACGGTGCTGGACAGGATCCCCCGCGAGGGACGCCAGCGCGTGTGCCTCTCGACCGCCAACCCGTACAAGTTCTCCGCCGACGTCCTCGGCGCCCTTGGTGGCAACGTGGAGGGTCGCGACGGCTTCGCGTGCATGGACGCGCTCCAGGAGCTCACGGGCATCGCCGCCCCCGCCCAGCTCTCCGAGCTGAGGGACAAGGCCGTGCTGCACCCCGACGTGTGCGACCGAGACCAGATGGCTGCGTTCGTCGAGGGCGCGTGCCAGCGGGTGTTCGCATGAGCGGAGCGCGCAAGGCCGTCGTGAGCGTCCCCGCGACCTCCGCAAACGTGGGCGTGGGGTACGACTGCCTGGGCATAGCGCTGGACCTCAGGGCGACCTTCACCTTTGAGGAGTCCGACGGGCTCGTGATTGACGGCTGCCTTGAGAAGTTCCGCGGCGAGGACAACCTTGCCTGGACAAGCTACCTCGAGGCCTGCCGCCGCATGTACCGCGAGCCCAGGCCAATGCACCTCACCATAGACTCGCCCATCCCGCTCTCGGGCGGGCTGGGGTCAAGCTCCACCTGTGTGGTCGCGGGCGTGGTGGCGGCACAGCTGCTCAACGGCGACGGCTTTGACCCCCAGGCGGCCCTCAACGTGGCGACCTTCCTGGAGGGTCACCCCGACAACGTCGCCCCCGCCATCATGGGCGGCCTGGTGAGCTCCTTCTCGGACGGCAGGGACACGCGCTCCCTGCGCTTTGATGTCGCGGACGGCATCTCGTTCGTCGCCATCGCCCCGCCCTACGAGGTGAGGACGGCGGACGCCCGCAAGGTCATGCCCGAGAGCGTGTCCACCGAGACCTGCGTGTGGCAGGTGGGCCATGCCGTGGCGACGGTACAGGCCCTCCAGTCGGGCGACTGCGACCTCCTCGCGGCGGCCTGCCAGGACCGTCTGCACGAGCCCTTTCGCGCGCGCCTGATCCCCGACTACGAGCCGCTCAGGCGCACCGCCCTCGCCGCGGGCGCCGCCGCATTCCTCATCAGCGGCTCCGGCTCCACGATGCTCGCAGTCTGCGACGGCGACGAGGGAGCGAGGCGCGTCGCCAACGCCGTCAACAACATGGTCGAGAACCATATCGACGGGCTGTGGGTCCGGGTCCTGGGATGCAGCCCCGAAGGCGTGACGTTCGAGGTCTAGCCTTCTACATGACCCGCACATTGCAGCGGTCCCCGAATGCCTCGGGGGCCGCTTTCCTTTTCGCCGGGGAGAGGTCACGCTTCCACGTCGCAGCACCACCGCACGGGCGTGGCGGAGAGCCGCAGCTGGTAGGTGCCATGGGAGAGCTCCGCCTGAAACCTCTCCTCTCCCCCGTTCAACGTGAATGGAACGCACGTCTCGCATGAGTCGCCTGGTCGCAGCGAAGCCCCACCAACCACACCGTCCCCCGTGACCCCCTCCATCGTGGCCCACAAAGACGTGTCACTGACCAGGTACTGGCACCTATCCGGTGTCACGGCCAGGATGCTGCCGAGGTTGAGGCGACAGTCGCGGGTGCCCTCGTTCGAGAGCCTCATCGTCGCACAGAGGATGCTACGTCGTTTCCCCGGGGGAAGCAGTTCTCGAGCTGCCGGGTACAATTCGACAAGCTCATTCGGCGAGAGCAGCCTACAGCCGGTGAAGGTGACGACGAGTCCCTCCGTCTGCTCAAGGTTCGCGTCATCCAGAAGGGCGCCATCCAAGGCAATCTCCTCACCCTCCTTGCGAGCCTCCACGGGCGGCATCACGGAGCTGTCGTTCACATACCAGATGCGGACAATGATGACGAGAACGACGGAGAGAACGAGCGCACGGATTGCCCACGGTTTCGTGTTCCCTGGCGAGCCAGCCTTCATTGTCCCATCCCCTCGATCTTCTCCACATGCCCCTCTGCAAGCCGAACGAGCAGGTCGTGGCGGATCTTTGTGGTGACGAGGTCATGCGTGGCAATCACGAGGGTCGCACCGCGAGAGCGCTCACGGCCCAGCGCTTCAATCAGGAGTGCCCTCCCCTGCTCGTCCAGAGCGTTTCCAGGCTCGTCGAGCAGGACAAGATCGGGCTCCTCCATAAGCGCCGCCGCAATTCCAAGCCGCTGGCGCATCCCGAGGGAATACGTTCGGAACGGCTTTTTGAGGCTTGGGTCGAGCCCCATGCGCCTCATTGCGTCACACACCTCGTTCTCGCCCACGCGCCCGCGAATCGAGGCGAGGCAACGAAGGTTTGAGAGGCCACTTCTACCGCCGTCGAACGCGGGACGTTCGAGGAACACGCCGACGCTCGGGGGAAAGTCGCAATCGCGCCCCAACTGTCTCCCGTCGACCACCACGGAGCCCTCACTCGCCTGCACGAGCCCACACATGAGGCGAAGCAGCATCGTCTTGCCAGAGCCGTTCGTCCCTCGGAGGATGACCGTCGCACCCCTTGGGATGCTCATCGTGATGTCCGCAAGCACGTCCACGCCGCCGATCGTCTTGGTGGCGTGATTGATGACGACCATGTCCCCATTCATTGGGAAAGCCTCCTTCCCAGCACGTCCAGGTGCCGAAAGACGAGCCCGCCGCCCACGATCGAGACGAGGCAGAGGGAGAGGGCGAACAGGGCGCCGGTCCCTGGGCTGACCCCTCCCTCCAGGAACTGACCGCTTCGAGCGGCCATGAGGTAGTTGCCGAGAAGCCACGAGCGCTGGAGGAATATCGAGAGGAACAGGTACCCCAGGGTAAGCCCATAGGCAACGAGAGGATGCAGGAGCGTCGCGAGAAGGAGCTGGACCAGGCACACCGCACAGCTCACCAGGATGGCGCTTCCCAGGAACGCCTCCATCGGCCAGGGTGCGGGACAGAGCGAGCCAACGTCAAACTGCAGCAGAAACGGGGTGAATGACGAGACCTCCCACGAGAGCCTTCCTGAGGTGGAAAGCACCCAGGCAAGGAGAGACAGGAGACAGGAGCCCCACATCGCCAGGACAACGAGGACGGTCCAGACGCAGGTTGCCACCCACCACGCCACCCTGCTCCCCGAGAGCACGAGCGCCAGCCCGCCCTCCCCGCGCAGGTCCTCGAAGGGAAACCGAAGGGTCGAGAACGCCATGAGCGAGACGAGGAGCATCCATGCGGCGGGAGCAGAGACGGCGCGGTCTATCGACATCGACATGGGGTCAACGTCCAAGTTCTTGAGGCCGGCAGTGAGGTTGGCCAGGTAGTCGGCGTAAGAGGCATCTGCCAATGGGATGCCCGAGCCTCTCAGGGCGGAGGCGAATGCCAGGCTCGCCGCGACCGCAAGGAGGCCCGCCCCGACCATGCATCCAAACGTCTGGGGAAGACTCTTCCTGATTGACCTCAGCAGGAGACGAGCGACTAGACCCACGACAGGTCACCCCTCCCCAGCAGCCAGAAGGCCAACGATGACACACCGGCCATAAGGCCGGCGACAACAAGGAGGGCGATTGGCGTAGCCTGTGGTCCCGCCGCCCCAAGATACATGAGGGTGGGAAGGTCGAACGAGGGAATCTCAGTTCCAAGGACGCCGGATAGCCTCGTGGTCAGAAACCTCACGAGAAGCTGCACGAGCTCAGCCCCCGCAAGCAGGGCGATACGGCTTCTCACCAGGCAGGAGGCGGCCATAACACAGGTCGCCCAGAGACCAGCAAGTAACATGTCGATGCAGGTCCAGCAGAGTACGAACAGAGCGGGCGCGTTGTAGTACAGGAAGGCGAGTGGAGTCCGAGAGTCAACGATCGCCTCAAGGTAGAACAGGCTCGTGGGTGTGGGGAGCGCTGCCGGGGCGATGCACAGGCTGAGGACCACACTTGCCACGACCGGAATGCCAGCAGCAAAGGCCCCTGACAGGAAGCATGAGCAGTACTTTGCCGCCAGCCAGTCCCCCCGATTCCCCACCCGCGTAGACTCTTGTGCAGAAAACCCGTTGCGCAGGTCCTCGCCCAAACTCCACGACCACGGGACGCAACAGGCAAGCGGCATCAAGGCATAGAGGATGTGAGTCGTCGGCTGGCGCGGATCGACCGCCGCCCAAAGGGAAAATGCCGACAGGCTCTCGATCCCATATGCCTTCTCGCCCCCGTAATCCCTCACGAAACCCGCCACCGTCGAATAGAGGCGAAAGTTTCCCCAGGCGCTTGCGGCAATCAGAACGCACGAGACCGCGAGGGACACCATCATCCACGGGGATTCGAACGCCCTCTTCAACTCACATGTGAGCAACCTCCCAAAGTTGGCTGGCATCAAGCACCCCCCAAGACGACCTCGCACGAACCGCTCACTCCACTCGATTCCTTTGAACCAATGACCGAGACGAGCTGGTCTCCCGGGGAGACGGGCGCCCAGAACCCCATGCGAATCGTCTTCTCCTCCCCTGGCGCAAGCTCATACCAAAGGGCTTGGTCCTCCCCGGCACCTTCCGGCGTTCCGTCGAAGTAGCTCACGTCGCCGATGTACGCGGTTCCAACGCGAAGGAAGAAGTCGCACGGAAACCAGTACTTCCCCTCCTGCTCAGGCGTTACCAGCGACGTCCTGGGACGCGCCCCGGAGTTTCTCAGCCAGATCGAATAGACGACGAGCTTGTAGCCCTTCCCCTCTGCGAATCGCTCGTAGTCCGGATCGAGGCATTCACTCCGGGAGAGGCCCGCCGCCCCTGAGTCGTCAAAGGTGCCGACAAGATTGACTTTCAAGTCCATGGGGCCAACCCAGCCAAGGGTGTTCAGATAGGTCAGCACTGGCTCGCGGCCCTCTATTCCCACTCCCTCAATGGTAGGGGCATCCGATGACTCCAGGGGGTCCGGCACCCCGGCCAAGGTGAAGATCTCCCCAGCCTCATGGGTCTGCGAGACCTCCTCCCCCGCCTTCCTCTGGCTTGCCTCCACCTGTCGCGTGAGCTGGCGGTCCCTGAGGTCACCAATCACAAATGCCAGGGATGGGACGAGAAGGCACGCGACGAGCACGACGATGACTATCGCCCTGGTTCTGGATGAGGCCTTCATGGCAACGTCTCCAATTACGTCAAACAAGGAATCGAAATCTGGCAGGGCAAGAGGGCGAACCTACTTGCTCAAAAATGGATACGATCCTGAAGAGTCTGGGCTCCAAAACCCATTCATTGTGGACCCATATTTGCTGGCAGTCTGTACGCACCGAATACGCGCGTAGGACGCTTCAGTCCCACGCTTCGAATAACTCTCGTAAACATTCGAGTGAATTAGGAACCTGCCCGTCGTTCTTGGAGTCACATAACCGCCAACGGTTTGGTTGCTACTCCCTGTTCCTCGAACATCGGATGCCCCGTCAACGTACAAGCGATATTGGCTTGGGGTCATCGCCTTGATGTAGATGTACACAGGCGATGAATTCCCCTTGTACCTCCAAGAGGTTGATTGACCGGAAAGCCTGCCGGCAAATGAGAAGGCATAGCCGGTATCTTGGGTGCTCCTCCGCGGAACAGTGGCATATGCAGCCGAAGCTGGTGCAATCAATGACATTGCAACCAAGAGCGTGCATGCCGCATGATGATATTTTTTGATGTGGTCGAACATCATCTCTCCTCCCGACACTCTACCTTGCCCTGCCAGGAGGCACTATCTACTACGCAAGAGATAAAGTCTGTAGACACCCACGTACGAGCTGGTAAACGGTGGTGTCTATACCACTCGGGCTACGCCTTCGTCCTCTACCGCCGGTTGGCGCCGCGATCCGGGAGGAGAGGAAACGCTCCAACGATGATCCCCGCCCAGAGGACGGAGGAACGAACGACGTACTCCAGGGCAACCGGCACAGTCGGGTTCAGCACGTTTGTCGCCAGGCTTGTCTGCAGCGCATCGGAAATCAGGTCTCCGATGCTTGCACAGAGGATGAGCGAACAGGCTAACCATAGGAGCACCGATTGGCTCGGCGCCCTCCAGTTAAGGACAAGAGCCACTCCGAAGGCGAGAAGGAAGGCCTGCGCGTTTTCCGTCGCGATAGAGATGACGAGCGCGCAGGCGAGGAGGGCAGCGACCGCGATGTGCGGCTTCTCTCCCCGAGCCCGCAGCCTTACAGCGAAGCCACAGCACCAAATGACGAGGAATGGAGTCAGTTCCTTTGAGAGCGATAGGAACGGCCAGATAGACGACCGCCACAGCGTTACGAGCGATGCGGCCAGAACGATCAGCGTGCACCGCGTTTTCGCGACGGCAGTCCCGTGCGAGGGACCAACCGCCCCATCGAAAGGGGCGAGAAAGGCAAACACCCAGCACGCGGTGACGATGGCACATGCGGCGAAGAGAAGAAGGGTTTGAAGCCCCGTCTCCGCATAGCGACAAGTCACCCCAACCAAGGCGAAGGATACGGCAGGGACGAGAAGGACGTTCCAAGTCGATCGCACAAGAGGGAGCCCGACAGAGCCAAGCCTCCTAGCGCCCAACGTCCCAAGGAGCATCCCCGACGCAATGCCATACGCGACTGCATTCTTACAGGACCATCCAACGAAAAGCGAGACGCCAGGTACCCTCCAAGGGAGATCGCAAGCAACGAGACAAGCAAATGTGACTGCCTTAACGAGGCGAGACGGGGCTTGAATCCTCTCCCCCTTGGACACGGGCTGGTTTGCGGGAACGTCTCCGCGGAAGTAGGAGACAAGGCCATCTCGCGAGGTCACGCCAAGCTTGCGGTAGACGCGCTGCAGGGTGTTGCGAACCGTGGAGGGGCTCACGGAAAGCTTACCCGCCACCTCGGAGGAGGTCATGCCAGTACAGGTCAACCTCACCATCGTCGCCTCTCGCTCGGTCAGCCCATGTTGGCGAAGCTCCTCGATGCTCGGTGTTGCCCCACCAAACATGTCGTCGGAACGACTCGCCAGCAAGCTGCGAACACCAAGGACGAGAATGATAGCGGACAGCCCCAACTGAGCAATCAGGGCGGGAGCCCAAGTGTGCTCGAGAATGGTGGCATCTGGGGAGATGACCCTCACAAGGCAACGGAAGCCAAGCTCCCCGCAGGCAGGAGCGGCAAGCAGCTTCACCCTCTCCTCTCCCTCGCGATTGCCCGTGCCATACCATGCAACGAGTTGCACGCCAAGTGAGACAACAGCGCAAACGAGGAAGGGAACCAACGCAAGGGGAGACGGACCGTCCGTCCCTAGGAGGAGGGGGCTGGACCCGTCGACTGCCGTGTTCACCGACTCGCGTGGAAGGAGCCCCGCCCAAGCAGGACCACGGAGGAACCCCACGGTGAAGGCCAACGTCCCGGTGATTACCAGCGGCCAACGAACCATCTCGTCACCCGCTTTACCGCCCATCCGCCCACGAGGGTGAAAGGCACCGCAGCCCAAGGCCGCAAGGCACCAGAGGGCTAGCTCGAGCGTGCCATTCTCGATCAGGGACGGGCGTATGTGAGAGACAAGCCACATCGATGCGCCGACGAGGTCGTCCTGCGGGCGAAGGGAAAATGCGGCCCACCCCAGAACGAGGAGGAGCACGGAGGACGCAAGTGATACTGCAAGAAACCCCTTTGAGAGGACTTGGCGGCAGCCACTGGCCTTTGGGTCCTGAAGCCAGCGAGCGGCAGAGAGTCCCACGATGAAGGCAACCCCCGCATACGCGATGTCACTCACGAAAGAGAGCGAGGGAACCGACCGCACAAGGGTGAAGGTGCGGCCCATCATGGGTGGCACCGATGCGAGAAGCGAGACCCAGACGACCCAGGCAACCATATGCGCGGGACTCCCCTCAACCCACCGCAATGCAACCTCCCAACGCTTGACCAAGATCCTTCCAGCATAGCGAACCCTGAATATTGCCTGACACTATATTGCATGACACTAATACGGGCCCCGCTCTGGCGAACGGGGCCCGATTAGTAACCCATTACCACAGGCGTTACCCGCCCAGGTAGGCCTTCCTCACGTCGTCGTCGTGCAGCAGCTCCTGGCCGGTGCCCGTCTTGGTGATGGTGCCGGTCTCGAGGACGTAGCCGCGGTCTGCGATGGAGAGCGCCATGGAGGCATTCTGCTCCACCAGCAGGATGGTCGTCCCCTGTTCGTTGAGCTCCTTGACGATGTCGAAGATCTCCTGTACCAGGATGGGCGCCAGGCCCATGGACGGTTCGTCCAGCATCAGCAGCTGAGGACGGCTCATGAGGGCCCGCCCCATGGCGAGCATCTGCTGCTCGCCACCGGACATGGTGCCCGCGGACTGCCCCATGCGCTCCTTCAGGCGCGGGAAGCGCTCGTACACGCGCTCCATGGTCTCCTGGTTTTCGGCGTCGCTCCTGGTGTAGCCGCCCATCTCCAGGTTCTCCTCAACGCTCATCTGCGTGAAGACGCGCCTGCCCTCGGGGCACAGAGCGATGCCCATCGAGACGATCTTGTGGGGCTTGATGCCTATGAGGCTCTCGCCCTTGAACTTGACCTCGCCCGACTCGGGCTTGAGCAGGCCGGCGATGGTGTTGAGGGTCGTGGACTTGCCCGCGCCGTTGGCACCGATGAGGGTGACGATCTCGCCCTCGGAGATGTCGAAGGAGATGCCCTTGACGGCCTTGATGGCGCCATACGAGACGCGAAGGTCCTTGACGGAGAGAATCGTCCCCATCTACTTCACCTCCTGCTTGCCGAGGTATGCCTCGATGACCCTCGGGTCGTTCTGGATCTCCTCGGGAGTGCCCTTTGCGATGATCTTGCCGTAGTCCAGCACGGCGACGACCTCGCACACGCCCATGACGAGCTTCATGTCGTGCTCGATCAGGAGCACCGCAAGGTGGAACTCGTCGCGGATCCTGAGGATGTTCTCCATCAGGTCCTCGGTCTCGTTGGGGTTCATGCCAGCGGCGGGCTCGTCGAGCAGCAGCACCTTGGGGTGCGTGCCAAGCGCTCGCAAAATCTCGAGGCGGCGCTGCTCGCCGTACGGGAGGTTGCCCGCCTTGGTGTTGGCGAACCTCTCCATGCCAAAGAAGCTCAGGAGCTCCATGGCCTGGTCGTGGAACTCCCGCTCCTGCCTCCAGTGCATGGGGGTGCGGAAGATGTCGTCCACCAGGCGCGTGGACATTGAGTTGCCGAGACCCACCAGGACATTCTGCTCCACGGTCATCTGGCTGAAGAGGCGGATGTTCTGGAAGGTGCGTGCGATGCCCATCTTGTTGACCTGCACCATGCTCTTGCCCGCGGTGTCGATGCCGTCGAGCAGGATCGTGCCACGCGTGGGCTTGTACACGTTGGTGAGCAGGTTGAAGATCGTGGTCTTGCCCGCTCCGTTGGGGCCGATGATGCCGCTGATCTCGCTTCGGCCCATCGCGATGTTGAAGTCGTCGACGGCGGTGAGGCCACCGAAGTCGATGCCCAGGTGCTCCGCCTGGAGGACGGGAATCGTACCCAGGTCCCTCTCGGGGATGAGGTTGGGGGACTCCATCTGAACCACGACGCCATGGCGGTTGTTAGGCATTGGCCTCCACCTCCTCGCTCTTCTGCTTGGACTTCCCGCGGAACAGCTCGCCGTTGATGAGCTTCTCCAGGAAGTCGCCCATGGAGAAGTCGTAGGTGCCGAGCAGGCCCTGCGGGCGGAAGATCATGACCAGGATCAGGACCACGGCGTAGACGACCATGCGGTAGTCCGCAAAGGCACGCAGCGCCTCGGGCAGAATGGTGAGAACCGTGGCGGAGAGGACCGAGCCCAGCATGGAGCCCATGCCGCCCAGGACGACCATGACCAGGATCTCGATGGACTTCATGAAGCCGAACTTTGCGGGGGCCATGACGCCGATGCACCCGGCGTAGAGCGCTCCACCGACGCCGGCGAAGAAGGCGGACACCACGAAGGCGAGCGTCTTGTAGTAGGTGGTGTTGACGCCCGTGGCCTCGGCGGCGATCTCGTTGTCGCGGATGGCGAGGATGGCCCTGCCGTGGCGAGACTTCATCATGGTGTGAATCAGGAAGAGGACGATGCCCACCACGATGAAGGTGTTGAGGAAGTTGGTGTAGCTGGGGATGCCGGTGAGGCCCTTGGCACCGCCGGTGAGCTCGAAGCCCACCACGCCGTCGATGTTGAGCATCACCACGCGGATGATCTCGGCAAAGCCGAGCGTGATGATCGCCAGGTAGTCGCCCTTCAGGCGCAGTGCCGGGATGCCGATGATGAGGCCGCTCAGGCCCGCCATCAGGCCGCCGAACAGCACGCCCACGACGAAGAGCACCACCGCCATGGGCTCGCCCGTGACGAACGAGCGCATGTTGAGGTCGAAGACCGGCATCATGCGGATGATGAAGATAGCGCACGAGTAGCCACCCACCGACATGAAGCCGGCATGGCCAAGGGGCAGCTGCCCCAGGTAGCCCGTCGCCACGTTGAGCGAGACCGCCATGATGATGTAGATGCCGATCTGCTCGATGACCGTGGTCTGGTAACGGCTGATAAAGTCGCCATCGATCAGCCCCTGCCCAATTGCGAGCATCGCCACAAAGAGGAGCGTGTTGATGATATAGCGCTTCTTGGTGGAGAGGGTCTTTCGTCCACCGCCGTGCTTCGACGCCTTGGCGGTGACGTACGGCCGCTCCTGTCCCCCATTGAGTTCTTGGTCCATCGTGCCTCCCCTAAACCTTCTCGTTCATGGTGCGCCCGAGGATGCCCGTGGGCTTCACGATCAGAACGATGATGAGCAGAAGGAACACCACGGCGTCGCGCCAGACGGAGAAGCCCATGGCGGACACGAAGACCTCGGCGAAGCCAACCAGCAAGCCGCCGATCACGGCTCCGGGGATTGAGCCGATGCCACCAAGGACCGCGGCGACGAACGCCTTGGTGCCCAGCATGATGCCCATGGTGGGCGTGGCCTGGGTGTAGGCCATGCTGTAGAGCACGGCGCCGATGCCCGCGAGCGCGGAGCCCACCGCAAAGGTGAACGAGATGGTGTTGTTGACGTTGATGCCCATCAGACGGGCCGCGCCCATGTCCTCCGAGACGGCGCGCATGGCCTTGCCGAACTTGGTCTTCTGCACCAGGAGCGTGAGGATGATGGTCGAGACAGCCGTCACCACGACGGTGAGGATGGCGACACCGTTGAAGGTTGCCCCGCCAACCTGCGGGTTGGGCAGGTTAAAGTAGGTCGGGACGACCTTTGCGTCCGCGCCAAACACCAGCTGCGCGCCGTTCTCGAGGAAGTACGAAACGCCGATGGCCGTGATCAGGACCGAGAGGCGCGGTGCGTTCCTCAGCGGCGCGTAGGCGACCTTGTCGATGAGGACGCCCAGGACCGTGCACCCCACAACGGAGAGGATGATCGCAAGGACGGGCGACATGCCCAGCTGAGCCATCACGATCCAGGATATGTACGCACCGACCATGATGATGTCGCCGTGTGCGAAGTTGAGCAGCAGGATGATGCCATACACCATCGTGTAGCCCAGTGCGACGAGCGCGTAGATGCTGCCCAGCTGCAAGCCGTTGAGCACCTGCGTCAAGAACGTCATGGCACACACTTCCTTTCTTCGTCTTGCGGGGGCGCGTGCTAGATACCCCCTATGCGCAAGGGCGCCGGGGAGACTCTCGCGCCCCCGGCGCCCTAGGGCATTCCTACTTTGAGAGTGACACCCTAGCTGGCCTCGATGGTGTCGAACACGCTCTCCTTGCCATCCTTGAAGGTGATGACCAGGGTCGGCTTCACGGGGTCGCCGGTGCCGTCGTACTTGATGGTGCCCGTGACGCCGTCGACGGAGCCGGACGAAATGGCGTCGATGATGGCCTGCTTGTAGTCGTCGTCGGAGGGCTTGTACTTGCCGTCCTTCTCGACCTGCTCGATGGCGGTCATGACGACCATGGCGGCGTCGTAGCCCAGCGCGCAGAAGTTGGAGGGGTCTGCGTTGTACTCGGCCTTGTAGTCCTTGATGAACTGCTGGACCTTCTCGTCGTCGTTGTTGACGGTGAAGGAGCAGTCATAGTAGCAACCCTCAAGGTCGGCGGCGCTGGCGTAATCCTGGTCACCGCCCACGATGTTGGACCAGCCATCGGCACCAAGGAAGACGCCCTTGTAGCCCAGCTGACGGGCCTGGGTCACGATCTTGCCGTCGTCCTGGTAGTAGTTGGGGCAGAAGATGCAATCGGGGTTGCCGGAGATGATCGTGGTCAGCTGCGCCTTGAAGTCGGTGTCGCCGGCGGAGTAGCCCTGCGGGTCAGCGACGGACGAAAGGCCCTTGGACTTGGCCTCCTTGACGAAGGCGTCCTTGACGCCGACCTCGTAGTCTCCGCCGGAGTTGAAGATGGCACCGTAGGTCTTGTAACCCTGCTTGGCCGCGAAGTCGGCCATGAGCTTGCCCTGGTAGGGGTCAGTGATGCAGGCGCGGAAGGCGTTCTTGCCGTACTTGATAAAGTCGGCTGCGGTCGCGGACGCCGAGACCAGCGGCATGTTGTCGTTCACGGACGCCTGGGCGACGGCGATGGATGGGGTGGAGGTCACATCGCCGATGATGGCAACGACGCCGTCCTCGACCATCTTGTCGTAGACGTTCTTGGCCTCGGTGGCGTCACCCTTCTCGTCCTGGGTGTCGAGGTCGATCTTCTTGTTGTTGATGCCGCCCTTGTCGTTGAGCTGCTTCACGTAGAGCTGGGCTCCGTTGCGAACGGCGAGGCCATACTGGGCCACGTCACCGGAGTAGGGACCCATCAGGCCGACCTTGATGCTGGAGTCGTCGCTAGAGGAGGACCCACCACCGCAGGCGGTTAGAATGGATGCACCACCCAGACCCGCAGCAGCGATGCCACTCAGCTTGACGAAGTTACGCCTGCTCATAGCGTTTGCCATTGTTCACCCTCCCTGGGCTAGACTTCCCGGGCCGCCCCGTGGCGACCTCTCAACGGGTACTCTAGACGCAAGCTGAAGGGCGTGCCCTCAGAACGGGCATCGTTTTCAAGCTCGTAACACATTCGACAACTTTTTATGATGTTGCCTCATCTGGCGTTTTGACGTGCCATTTCTTCCATGCTCGATGCGAAGGCGCAGGTTTCGGGACTATAAATGATTTCATTGCCTTGCAATCTTGGCCACTGCAAGCGAGCAGACCGCTCCAAACGCCACGCCGCTGAGGTCCAACAGGACGTCGGTGACCCGTCCGCTCCTGCCGGGCACGAACAGCTGGATCGTCTCGTCCACCACGGGGACCAGGCACACGAGCAGGACTATGAGCCGGGTCGCGGCGCGCGACCTGGTCCCCATCGCATTGGAGAGACGCCACCCAAAGATTCCCAGGACGGCGTACTCAATGAAGTGCGCCATCTTGCGCACCAGGAAGGTGCGGTCGCTCCAGCTGGTGACGCCCATGGCACCCAGCAGGTCCATGATTGGTTTGAGGCGAGCAAAGAAGTCGCTCTCGCCCGAGGAGGCGGTCCCGTCCCTCAGAGAGTGCCCCCATATGAAGGCCATCCACAGGCACAGGACCAGGACTCGGAGCGAAACTGATGGCTTTCCGCCTGCCTTGCCCCCGCGCCTCTCAAACGGCATGGGCTAGGCCTCCCTAACGGAGCCGGCCATGTGCTTGGGGCTGCCCTCGCGACCCTCGCGCCTGCGACGCGCGAGCCTCGCGAGCTTGTTGGTCCCCTCGGTCGACTGACTGCCCCCCTCGATCACGCGGAGGTAGTCGCGCGACGACTTGCGCGCGGCCTGCGAACGGTTGTGCGAGAACTCGTCGTCGATCAGGTAATCCACGTACGTCTCGGTGTCCACGACCTCGGGGTGCCCGGCGGGGGCACGGAAGGGAATGAAGCTCGTGGGCCCCTCCAGGCCCTCGGGGTCGTCGATGGTCTCGATGCCGCCGATAGCGTCGCCGGCGAAGGGGGTCGCGGGCGTCATCTGCTCGAGCCTCTCCCCCATTGCGGAGAGCGCCTGCTCCCACATGTCATCGTGGTCGAGCTCGCTCGCCGAGCGCTTGGCGGGAAACATCCCCTGGTCGACCTCGGCGACGCTTTGGGCGATCACCGCGGCGCGCGCCTTTGCGGCGGCATTGGGACGGGGCGAGGGAACGACCCCGCGATGCGTGGGCTTGGGAGAGACGTCGCCCATCCAGCGCGGAACGTGCAGGCTCTGGGTGTCGTCCAGCTCGTCGCTGGCGACCTGCGCGGCCGGCTTGCCGCCCACGTACACCACAGAGTCGCCCAGGCGGGCGTTCCACCAGCCGGTCCCCACGTCCCCCACGGTGCCGTCGGCGCGCTCGATCACGGGGAGGTCCTCAAACGGGTCGCGGTCAAAGCGCTCCGCGAGCACCTCGCGGACCCCCCGCGCCCGCTGCGCCATGCGCTCAAGGAAGTTCTCGCGCCTCACGTAGTTCTGAGCAACGTCCTCGTAGTCGCTCGAGGCGTGCGAGGGGTGGTCGGCGTCGAAGACCTGGGGAAGCTGTCGCAGGCGCAGCCGTGCCGTCGAGGCGGCGGAGTCGTCGGCGAGGTCCTCCTCGCTCGACACCCCCGCAGGGGCAGCCTGTGCCTCGGGCACCTCGGGTTCCTGGATTGCGTCCAGCGGCTCGAACACACCGGTGACCTGGGACTCGGATGCATCCGCCAGCGGATGGAACGCCCCGGTGGCCTGGGGTTCGAGGGTCTCCCCCAGCTCCCTCTCGTCGTCTGAGATTTGGGAGAAGAGCGCCTCTCCCCCGTCGCCCTCGGTCGCCTCGCCGTCGGCGGGTTCAAGCTGTCCGGAGAGGTCCGAGGCGTCGGCATCGATGGCCGACCCCCAGGGGATTGAGGGAGCGGGCTCACCGGGCTTGCGGAAGTGCCTCCCCCGGTACTCGGGCTCGGCGCTCGCGATGGGCTCCAGGCGGTTGGTCACGTCCAGGGAGTCGTCGTCCAGGTCGCCAATCGCCGCGGACTCCTCGTTCGAGGCCACGGCCTCATCGGCGGCGATGGCACCCTCCCCCACGCCTGCATTCCTTCGAGCGGAGGCAGCCTGATAGGCACGGGTGACCGCAATGCCGGTGACGACGCCGATTCCAAACGGGACAATCACGGAGAGGGGCGATCCACCGTCCGCGCCATCAGCCGTGGCAGCAAGGGCGGTCGCCGGGCATGCGAAGGCAGCGACACCGAGGAGCCCAGCCAGGATTGCCGGATTGCTCTTCTCAACTGCCATGAAACTCTCCTCCGCTTAGACGCCGAGCGCAAGACGACCACTCTTGGAGAGGAGAAGACAGCACCGGGACCCAGGGGCTCCCGGTTGGCGACAACGGCTTGCTTCGTCTCTGCTTCGTGTACCGTCGTGATATGCGCTTGGGAGCAACCTCCCAGACGCTACCTATGATACCGAGCAATTTCATGGATTCAAGCCAGATGAGGGGTTTGACCCTCGCTGTGGGTGTCGCTTGCATGGCAGGAACACGTTCTTGCACATGTACCTCGTGGCGCCCGACATATCGAGGTTCGAGACGTCGATGCTCTTGAGAGGCACCTCAAAGGCATCTCCGTAGAAGGTGTCCAGGATGAACAGAGAAGACGAATCCGCAGGTGCCACCCCACCGCGGGCAATCATCGTAAGGCGGGGAATGTATGAAAACGGCGCCCGAGGGCTAGCCCCCGGGCGCCCGTTGCGAGCAGGACTTTGGGACGTTCCTACGACACGTAGTCGGACATCTGCGCCTTCTTGGCGGAACGGATGAGGAACTCCGCGTTGTCGTTGGTCGCGCGCAGACCCTTGACCAGGGCGGTCGCGGCGCGCTCGGTGTTGTTCATATTTGCCAGGACGCGGCGGATGCCCCACACGAAGGGCTGCAGCTCCGGGTCGAGGAGGAGCTCCTCGTTGCGCGTGCCGGAGGCAATCGGGTCGATGGCGGGGTAGATCCTGCGGTCGGCGAGGTCGCGGTCAAGCTTGAGCTCCATGTTGCCCGTGCCCTTGAACTCCTCGAAGATGACCTCGTCCATCTTGGACCCCGTGTCAACGAGAGCGGACGCCAGGATGGTGAGCGAGCCGCCGCCTTCGATGTTCCTCGCGGCACCCAGGAACTTCTTGGGCGGGTACAGCGCCGCGGAGTCGACGCCGCCGGAGAGGATCCTGCCGCTGGCGGGCATAGCGAGGTTGTACGCCCTCGCCAGGCGCGTGATGGAGTCCAGGACCACGACCACGTCCTCGCCCATCTCGACCAGGCGCTTGGCGTGCTCGATCACCAGCTCGGAGACCGCGGTGTGGTTGCTTGCCGGCATGTCGAACGTGGAGGCCACCACGGTCCCGCGGATGGAGCGCTCCATGTCGGTGACCTCCTCGGGGCGCTCGTCCACGAGCAGGCAGAACAGGTGCACCTCGGGGTTGTTGGCGGTGATGGACTGGCAGATCTTCTTGAGCACGGTCGTCTTGCCCGCCTTGGGGGGCGAGACGATCAGGCCACGCTGGCCCTTGCCGATGGGCGCGACCAGGTCGATGGCACGGCCGGTGATAGAGTCCCTGCCGTGCTCCATGACCAGGCGCTCGTTGGGGAAGATGGGCGTGAGGTCGCGGAAGCGCGGCCTGCCGCGCATCTCCTCGGGGGGACGGCCGTTGATGCTGTCGATGTGGTGCAGCGGCGGGTACTTGCTGTTGTTGCGCGCGGGCGAGACGGAGCCCTTCACCTCGTCACCCGGGCGAAGGCCGTACTGCCTGATCAGCTGCTGGTGCACGAAGGCGTCGCCGTCGCCCGCCATGTAGTTGCCCGTGCGGAGGAAGCCATAGCCCTCGTTCTGCATCTCGAGGATGCCCTGCACCGGCCTGAAGCCCTCGGCGAGCGCCGCGGCCTCGTACACCGCCTCGGCCAGGTCCTTCTTGCGCACGCCCACGTAGGGGATGCCCAGGGACTGGGCCTTCTCGCGCAGCTCGGCGACCTTCATGAGCGAGACCTCGTCGCGCGTCAGGCTGGGCTCCACCTGCTGCTCCTGGCGGCGGTCCCTGCGGTTGCGACGGCGGTTGGAGTTGCGGTTGCCACCGTTGCCGTAGGTGCCGTTGCCGCCGTTGTGCGAGGCCTGCTGCCCCTCGTGGTTGCCCTGGCGGTCGTTGCCCTGCTGGCGACCCCTGCGGCGACGCTGCTGGTGCTCCTCGCCGTGCCGCTGCTGCTGGTGCTGGTCGCCCTCCTGCTCGCCCGCGTCGCTTGTGGCGGCATCTGCCTCGGCGAGCGTTGCCGCGGGAGCGCCCAGCACGCGCTGCCCGGCCTCGTCCTGCGCCTTCGCGGCATCCGTGGGACGGCCACCCTCCTCGGTGGCCTGCGGGGCGTCGGCAGCCACCTCCTCGGCGGGCTTCACCTTGCGGGGACGGCCACGGCGGCGCTTGGGCTTCTCGGCCGCGGGCGTCTCCTCAACGGAAGTCGAACCGCCCTCGTTGGCCATCTGTGCAGCCTTGGGAGTCTCCTCCGAAACTTGGGGCTGAGGTGCCTCGCCCTGCTCGGGGGCATCCTCCGCCACATTCACCTTGCGGGGGCGACCACGGCGGCGCTTGGGTTTCTCCTCCACGGGGGCCTCGGATGCCGTCGCGGGCTGAAGCTGCAGCTCGACCTGCTCCGGGGTGCCCTCCTCGCCCTTCTTGGCTGCCGTCTTGCGCGTGGTGCGCCTGCGACGCGGCTTGGGGGCCTCCTCAGACTGCGTGGGCTCCGAGCCCTCTTCCTGGTTGTCTTCTGCCATCAAGGCTACCTTTCTTGCGCCAGGCAGCTTCTATCCGCCGCCAGGTCCAAAGCTGTTCTCATATGGGGAGAGGCGCGACTTCACGTGCCACAAAACGGCATTTACAAGGGAGTGATGTCACGCTGGAATGGCAATGCCAGACTCACATGCGTCGCAGCCTCGCGCAACGAGCCGAATATAGCATAACCACGTCGCAATGCCAGCATGCGACATGAAAAATCGCCCGATCCCGCGGCCAAAGGCTGGATTTCGGGCGATTTGCATTCATTCTCTCGTGTTGGGAGGGCCTACTCGGCACCGTCCTCCTTCTGGCGCCTCCTCGTGCGAGGCCCACGCCTGACGACGACGTCCGAGATCCTTGCCCTCAGGTCCTCGACCTGCGCCCACCCGCTCTCGGTGAGCCGGATGTTCACAAAGCGGGAGCCGGGGACCTCGGCGCTCTTGGTGACGACGCCCTCCTCAACCAGGGTCGAGACGGACATCGAAACCGTGGGCTGAAGCAGTCCAAGGGCATTGACCAGGTCGGAGATGGTCATGCCCTCCTCCCCGCCCATCGAAAGGCCCAGGAGCGTGAGCTCGCCGGCCATGCAGGGGATGGCACCCATTGCGTCGATGTAGCGGCAGATGCGATCCGCCGTCGTGCGGCTGAGCGACTGGCCGGGCAGAATCTGCGCACGGGTGCGCTCGCAGAGGTCACGCACGCAGGCACGCCCATCGTCGGTGACGGTGCAGACCACGTTGCGACGGTCGACGCTCCCCTTGACACTGCTGATGAGCCCCAGGTTGGAGAGGTGCTTCGTCCTGTGCGTCATGGTCGGTCGCAGGGCGCCCTGGTACTCGGCAATCTCGGACGTCTTGAGACCGCGACCCGAGATCATCAGCCTGCATAGGATGGCGAACTCGCTGAAGGTCAGGCGCCTCTTTGCCTCTATGTCCTGCCTCACGAGGTTGTATGCCCTGCGTATGGACATGTACTCACGAAGCTCCATGCGGCATCCCCATCTCCCGTGACCTAAAGAGAGACGCCTCGTCACGATGGTGGCGAGGCGTCCCGCACTCGGTTCCAACGTTTATCTGACCATACCCCTAGTTGCAGGGGGTCCATCCTTGCAGGATGGCATAGTTCACTTCGCTGAAACCTAATTGTTTAACGAGCGCAGAATTACATCACATCCGGTGCGGTGACACCGATGAGCCTGAGAGCGACCTCGAGGTTCACACGCACGGCGTCGATCGCGGCGAGGCGGGCACGGGAGAGGCCCTCGTCCACCGGACGCCCCTCGCTGGGGAGCACCTGGCATGCAGCATAGAAGCCGTGGAAATCACCGGCGAGCTCCTCGCAGAAGTGCGTGAGGCGGAACGGAGCGCGGTCGCGCGCAGCACCGGCGATGAGCTCGGGGAACTCGGAGAGCTTGCGCGCCAGGGCTGCCTCGGTGGGATCGGTCAGGAGCGAGAGGTCGTAGTCGGGGCCAATGGCCTTCTGGGCAACTGCCTCCATGCCCATCTCCTGCGCCTGCTCCTCGGTGACGCCCGCAGCCCTGCGGAGGATGGAGCAGATGCGAGCGTGCGCGTACTGCACGTAGTACACCGGGTTGGAGTTGTTCCTCTGCTTCACGGCCTCGATGTCGAAGTCGATGGTCTGGTTGGAGGACTTGGAGATGAGCGTGTAGCGCGTGGCGTCGACGCCGACCTCGTCGATCAGCTCCTGGAAGGTGACCATGGTGCCCTTGCGCTTGGACATGCGGACGGGCTCGCCGTTGCGGAGCAGGTTGACGAACTGGCCCAGGTCGACCTCGAACTTGCCGGGGTATCCCAGCGCGTCGCACACGTTGGTGACGCGGGCGATGTAGCCGTGGTGGTCGGCGCCCCACAGGTCGATGGAGTAGTCGTCGCGCTGGAACTTGTTCCAGTGGTAGGCGACGTCGGAGGCGAAGTAGGTGTACTCGCCATTGGACTTGATGAGGACGCGGTCCTTGTCGTCGCCAAACGCGGTCGACTTGAACCACAGGGCGCCGTCGTCGGTCTTGTAGAGGTAGCCCATGTCGTCCAGACGCTTGAAGGCGCGGTCGACCTGCGAGGTGCCCGACTCGTCCTTAACATAGAGTGAGCGCTCGGAGAACCACAGATCAAAGTGGCAGCGGACCTCGTCGCAGGTGGCCTTGATGCGAGCGAGCATCTTCTTGTAGGCGCGCTCGCGGAACTCGGCGTCGCGGGTCTCCTGGTCGACGTCGACCCACTTGTCGCCGTCCTCCTGGAAAAACTCGCGGGCGATCTCGACGATGTAGTCGCCGCCGTAGGAGTTGCCGCCAAGGGCCTCGTTGAACTCGTCCATGTACGGGTGGTTCTCGGGGTGCTCGTCCGCCTCGTCGTCCACGTACGCCTCGCGGTCCTTGAGGAGCTTCTCGTACGCCTGGTCGACGTCGATGCCCTCCTCGCGCATGATCTGCACGAGCTGAAGGTAGCGCTTGGCGACCGAGCGGCCAAAGACGTCCATCTGAGAGCCGTGGTCGTTGATGTAGTACTCGCGGTCAACGTGGAAATTGGCGTGCTCCAGCACGTTGCACATGGAGTCGCCCAGTGCGGCCCAGCGGCCGTGCCCAACGTGGAGCGGGCCGGTGGGGTTGGCCGAGATGAACTCGTAGTTGACCTTAAGGCCGTGGCCCTCGTCACACTTGCCCCAGTCGCCGCCGGCCTCGCGCACGGTGCGGAAGACCTCGTTGTTGGAGGCGGCGCTCAGGTAGAAGTTGATGAAGCCGGGACCTGCAACCTCGACCTTGGAGACCTGCGGGTCCTCGGGCATGTGACTCACGATGGCGGCGGCGATCTTTGCGGGGGCCATGTGCGCCAGGCGGGCGGAGCGCAGGGCGACCGTCGTGGACCAGTCGCCGTTGGAGCTGTCCGCCGGTCGCTCGACGCCGAGGTCCTCCACCTCGAACTCTGGCAGGTCGCCCGCTGCCTGCGCAGCGGAAATGGCTTGCTTCACAAGCCCCTCGATCGTCTCTGGCATGAAATCTCCTTAGGTCGTGCCAAAAATGCAAAAGAACGCATACTTAGTGATTGAGTTTATATCAGGCACAAGGCATGGTGGGTTCCCATTTGCAAATGAATCAGATTCGACTTGCCCGGACTCACCGTCCTAGCTGCGACCCGACGCGCGACGCTCCCGGCGCGCGAGCTCGGAGCGCGTGCGAGCTAGGCCAAGCTCGAGCCCCACCGGGTAGGTCTGCGGGTTGAGGAAGCGCTTGACGGCGGGGTCGAGCCTCATGAGCGCCTCGCGGCAGCGCGCCTTGGCGGCCTCGATCCCCTCCGGGACGCCGCTGGGCTCTCCGGCATCTACCAGCTGGGTCAGGAGCTCGCGGGGCTCGGCGTCGCCCATGTCGTAGCTCACGTACTCGTCCAGGACGTCCACCATCGACGAGGAATCGTCACTCGCCACCGCGTCGTCCACGATCATGTCGCCCACGGGGCAGCCCGACGCGTCGTAGAACCTCCTCACGTGCTGGACGCCCGGGATGGTCCGCTTGTACGCGGTCTCGGAGAGCTTGATCACGGGCTCCCACGGGCTGTCGTGCGTGGCGCGCGTGGCGCTCAGCTTATAGACTCCACCGAGCGAGGGCTGGGGGTCACAGGTGGCGAGCTTGGTGCCCACGCCAAACGAGTCAATGGGCGCACCCTGGGCAAACAGCGACTGGATGGTGTACTCGTCAAGGTCGTTGGACGCCGAGATCTTGACATAGGGGAGACCCGCCGCGTCAAACTCGCGGCGCGCCTCCTTGGTGAGCTTGGCGAGGTCACCCGAGTCGATGCGTATTGCGGCGAGGCGCTCTCCCCTCTCCTCCATCTCCTTGGCGACGGTGATGGCGTTCTTGATGCCCTGGTGGACGTCGTAGGTGTCGAGCAGCAGGACGCAGTTCTTGGGCATCGACTCGGCGAATGCCCGAAACGCCTCGAGCTCGCTCGGAAACGCCATGACCCACGAGTGGGCGTGCGTGCCAAACACGGGGATGCCATAGATCTTGCCTGCCAGCACGTTGGAGGTGGAGCTGGCGCCGGCGATGTAGGAGGCGCGAGCGACCGCAAGGCCGCCGTCGGGGCCCTGCGCCCGCCTCAGGCCAAAGTCGGAGACCGGATGGCCCTCCGCCGCATGGACCACGCGGGCCGTCTTGGTGGCAACGAGCGTCTGGAAGTTGACCAGGTTGAGAAGGGCGGTCTCAAGCAGCTGGCAGTCGATGATGGGACCCTCGACCCTCACCATGGGCTCGCGGGGAAACACCAGGTCGCCCTCGGGAACGGCCCAGACAGACACCCGCATGTGGAAGCCGCGGAGGTAGTCGAGGAAGCCCTCCTTGAACATGGGGCCGCCACCCGGCGCCTGGATGGAGGCGAGGTAGTCGATTACGTCGTCCTCGAATACGAAGTTGCTCACGAGGTCCGCAATCTGCCCCATGCCGCACGCCACGGCGTAGCCACCGCCAAACGGATTGTCGCGGAAGAAGACGTTGAAGCACGCCTCGGCGTCGACCATCCCCGACTCCCAGAAGCCTTGGGCCATGGTGAGCTCGTAGAGGTCGGTGTTGAGCGATACGTCATGTGGGTTCGTTCGGTCTGTCAGTGCCATGGTGCCTTCCCTTCGAGAGGCGCCCCGTCACGCACGAAGCACGACGGGGCGCACCTGGGCTACCTTCCCAAGTTCATGACCAGAATGATCGCGACTGCGACCACGACGATCCCGACGAGGACGATCTTCTGCCCCAGAGGCATCTTAAGGTCGTCGTCGGGCTCCATGATCTTCGCGTTGCGCTCGCGGACCTCGCGAATGCGCCTGTCCTCCTCGGCGTCGCGCTGTGCCCTCTCGCGCTCGCGCTTGAGCCGCTCTAGCTCGGCACGCTCCTGCGCGGCGCGGCTGGCCTCCTCGCGCTGGGCCTTCTCACGTCGCAGCGCCTCCAGCTCCTCGCGCTCCTCGTCGCTCAGCGGCTTGGTGTCGTCTGCCATCGCACGCATCCCTTCTCGGCCCGCGTCCGTGCGGGCCACATAAGCAAGCCTAAGGTTAGCCCTTGTCGCCCAGTTCGGGGCCGCGCACCCCGGTCGCGTCGAAGGCGGGTACGAAGCTCTCGGACACCGTGCCCCCCTGCTGCCACCACATGCGCTCGAACCCCAGGTCGTCCGCGTGGTCCAAGACCTCCTCGTACTCGTCGTCCGTGACGGTGCGCGCAAGCGCGCCCCCTGCCTCGCGGCACTGGCGGTTTGGGGTGTACTGGTTCATCACCGAGAGGTCGACCTCGTTGCCGCAAAGGTCCCACACGCGGTCGAGCACCGCCTTGGAGTCGTCCGCGTGCCCTGGAAGCACAAGATGCCTCACCACGATGCCCCTGAGCATGCTGCCGTCCTCCCCCAGCAGCCTGCCGCCCTTCGAACGAAGCGAGGCGAGCATGCGGCCAAGCGCCCTGTGTGCCACCTCGGGGTAGTCGGGAGCCTTCGAGAGCCTGCCTGCAAGCTCGCGCGAGGCGTACTTGTAGTCGGTGAGCCACACGTCGATCACGTCGCCCATCTCGTCCACGACCTCGGCGGTCTCGTAGCCGGAGGTGTTGCACACGATGGGGATCGTGAGCCCGGCATCGCGGGCGAGACGGACCGCCTCCCTCACGTGCGGGGCGTAGTGAAGGGGCGTCACCAGGTTGATGTTGAGTGCGCCCTGCCCCTGGAGCTCGAGCATCATCTGGGCGAGGCGGGAGGTCGAGACGGGGAGCCCAAAGCCCTCCTGCGAGATCTCGTGGTTCTGGCAGAACACGCAGCGCAGGGGGCATCCCGTGAAGAAGATGGCGCCGGAGCCCGCCTCCCCCGAGATCGGGGGCTCCTCCCAGTAGTGGAGCGCGCTGCGGGCGACCCTCAGCGTCGACGTGGCACCGCAGAACCCCGCCACGCCCTCGAGCCTCCGCGCCCCGCACGCACGTGGGCAGAGGCTGCATCGCCTGTACGATTCTGCCGAGACCATCCCGCTTCCTCCCTCGCGACGGGCGTCAGGGACATCCCGTCCCCGGAGACCCACAGGCCAACCGCCTCCGGCGGTGGGGCCGCGCGGTGTGCGCCTCTCGGACGGATCCTCAAACGTAACTCGTCGCCCTAAGGAAAGGGCACCCTGGCGAAGCCAAGGTGCCCTGCATTTACATGGTGGAGATGAAGGGATTCGAACCCTCGGCCTCTGCCTTGCGAAGGCAGCGCTCTCCCAGCTGAGCTACATCCCCAGGCGCGTTTTCGCGCAAGAGGTAGTATCCCGATTTCCACTGCGGGTGTCAACCACTTTTCGCGACCAAATGAAATGTCGCCCCCTGCGGTCGCGTAATGAACCCACCTCTCAAAAAGGTGGGTGCCCTCGTCGTCTCTTCCAGCTTCCCCAACAACGGGGGATGCCTGTACTAAGAGCGATATATGGGCTCCCTCGAAACGCTTGTCGGTTCACCCTTTATTGCTCCGCAGGGGGACGACATCTTCAATATACGAGAACCTAGCCGCAATGCCAGTCTTGACTTGGGGAGCGGCATCGCAAAGACTAATGAAATGCAGGTGTTCGCGCGGCTTCAGCCAGCCAAGGCCTTTGTGGACGTCCCCTCTCCCCCATCTTCGGCCCAACCTGCGCGCATCCCACTGCGCGTGTGCTTTTCCAAGCCGGCGCGGCACTTTGTTCCCCCTGGATGAACATCCTGTATCATGGACGGGTCTATGCGACGTCGATACGGGTGGGGGTGAGAAGCGCGTGATTCAGTCTTGGGTCTCGTACCTATGCGTGTTTGCCGCGGCACTTCTCACCTCGCTCGCCATAACCCCGGTGGCGGGCAAGGTCGCCTGGAAGCTCGGCGCGGTCGACTACCCCAGTGCAAGGAGGATCAACAAGAAGCCTATCCCACGCATGGGCGGCATCGCGGTGTTCTCCGGCATCATCGCCGCGTTCGTGATCCAGTACCTTGGCTCCCTTTACCTGGGCTGGCCGCCCGTCCTCATTCCTAGCCCCCACCTCGAGAGCCTGCGATACGAGGGGATTGCGTTGGGGTTCGCGATCATCTTCATCACGGGGATGCTGGACGACGTGTTTCAGCTCAAGCCGCTCCAGAAGCTTCTCGGTCAGGCCATTGCGGCATCCGTCGCCGCCTTCGCAGGCTGCGTCATTGGCGTGATCGTGAACCCATTAACAGGTGGTCCCCTCGAGCTCGGCTGGCTCGCCTATCCCATCACCATCGTCTACCTCGTGGCCTACGTGAACATCTTTAACCTCATCGACGGCCTCGACGGCCTTGCATCCGGCATCGCCGCAATCGCAAGCCTCACGATGTTCGTGCTGTCGTATCTTGCCGGACGCGGCGACGCGGCAGCGCTCTCAATCGCGATTCTTGGCTCCACCCTCGGGTTCCTGCGCTACAACTTCCATCCCGCGAGCATCTTCCTCGGTGACTCCGGCTCGCTCCTCATCGGCTACGCCCTCGGGGCGGTGTCCCTGCTCTCCGTCACCCGTGTCGCCGGCCTCACCACGATCATCGTCCCCCTGGTCATCGCCGCCGTTCCCATCATCGACACGTTCTCTGCCATCGTCAGGCGCTGGAGGGCGCACGTGAGCATTGGCCAGGCAGACCGCGGGCACATCCACCACCGCCTCATCTCCGAGGGCTTTGACCAGAGGGAGGCGGTGCTCTTCATGTACGCATGGACGGGTGTGCTCTGCCTGGGCAGCATCGTGATGACCCAGGTCTCGCTCTGGCCCCGCATGCTCATTTTTGCCCTGCTCCTGGTTGTCTCGGCGATCATCGCACGCCACCTCCACCTGTTCCGTCCCGTCCTGCTGCACCACACCAACCCCAAGACGGGAGACGACGAGCTCATCTCACCCCAGGACCCAGACTTCGAGGTGGAGGAGGAGCGTCTGGAGGAGCGGGAGCACTTCCATCACCACCACCAGGACGAGAACTAGAGCGAGGGACGTGCGCGCACGCCTTTCCCCCACTCGTCCCTGCAGCCTCCTCTGGCAGAAGGTCGCTCGCGCGAGAGCCTCCGCCCGCCCGGCGTCGCCTGTCGCGTGGCGCCTCCCCAGTTGACGGGACATCAGCTCTGGAACCATGGCAGCCAAAGCCCGATGTGAGCGCTCATATCGGAATCCATTTGCCATAGTCGCACGTTTTATCTCAAACAACTGGGCATGGGTAAGGGTCAGCGCCCACAATGGGCCCCGGGAGCCTGATGGGTGCACTCACACCCGGAGCTTCCTGCCAATGCTTGTGGTTTGATGCTGGTCACCCATACGGGGGCCCACACTCGAGAAGGGGGGTTACCTCCCGAGCGTGCATCAATGGGCAGCCGTCCATGGAAGGGCAGGCCACCGTTTGAAAGTGGCCAGTCCGGAGTGACCCCCTCCCCTTCTAAAACTCTCGACAACCCATCGCCTCCGGCAGCGCACGGACCCTCGCTTCCCCTGCGGATGCTCTTCCTTGGGGGAGAAGTGACGCTCACCACAGTGTTTGCCCCGCAGGGCAAGAGGGGATGGCCACCCCATCCCCTCTTTGGCCCTTGTGGCTTCCCGCCGAACGCTGGAACCATCGGCACAATAGAGCTCAAGATCACGGGAGAGATGTCCAGGCATCCACATACGAGAAGGGCCCCCTCCCGTGGGAGAGGGCCCTTCCAACTGGCTTGGGACCTTGTGCTACTCGGCCTCGGCGAGCGCCTTCTTGGCCACGTTCGCCAGGTCGGCGAAGGTCGCCTCGTCCTCGTAGGCAATCTGGGAGAGGACCTTGCGGTCCAGCTCGACGCCAGCGAGCTTGAGGCCGTGCATGAACTTGCTGTAGGAGAGGTCATTCATGCGGGCCGCAGCGTTGATGCGCTGAATCCAGAGGGCGCGAATGTCGCGCTTCTTGTTGCGGCGGTCACGGTACTGGTACTGGCCGGAGTGCTGGGCCTGCTCCTTCATGCCGCGGAAGGTACGCGAGCTGGTGCCGTAGTAGCCCTTGGTGAGCTTCTTGAGGGTCTGGCGCTTCTTGCGACCGGCGACTGCGCGCTTGACACGTGCCATATCTAATCAACTCCTAGAAAACGAAATTATGCTGACGCGTGTGCGCCTGTTACTTGCCCATGCGCTGCGACACGGTCTTGGCGTCGCTGGGGCACAGTGCGGTCTCCTTGCGGAAGCCACGGATGCGCTTCTGGGACTTCTTGGTAAGGATGTGGCTCTTGAAGGCCTTGGCGCGCATGATCTTGCCAGTGCCGGTGCGGCGGAAGCGCTTTGCCGAACCCTTGTGCGTCTTCATCTTGGGCATGCTAGTTCTCCTTCTCGGTCTCCACGTCGTCCTTGTCGGCCTTCTTCTCGTCGAAGGCACCCTTGATCGGGGCGACGACCATGTGCATGTTGCGGCCCTCCATCTTGGGGGCGGACTCCACGGTGGCGTAGGGCTTGAGGTCCTCCGCCAGGCGGTCGAGCACCATCCTCCCCTGCTCGGGGTGGGCCATCTCACGACCACGGAACATGATCGTGATCTTGACGCGCGCGCCCTTCTTCAGGAAGCGCATGACGTGGTTCTTCTTGGTGGTGTAGTCGCCCACGTCGATCTTGGGGCGAAACTTCATCTCCTTGACCTCGACCTTGACCTGCTTCTTGCGGGCGGCCTTGGCCTTGCGGTCCTGCTCATACTTGAACTTGCGATAGTCCATGACCTTGCAGACCGGAGGCTCCGCGTTGGGAGCGATCTCCACGAGGTCGAGGTTCTGCTCGTCGGCGATGCGCTGGGCGTCGCGAATGCCGAACAGACCAAGCTGGGAACCATCGACGCCGATCAGGCGGCAGGTACGCGCGTTGATCTCGTCGTTGATGCGAGGACCCTCGTTCTTGGCTATCTTTTACACCTTCCTTCGTCTGTGCCTCACGGCATTAAAAAACTCCCGCAGCCATGCCAGCCCAGGAGACAGACCCCACCCGTGGTGGGAAACTCTTCTCTTGACCAGACAGCTGCCTTGGGCGCCGTGTAGGTGGGGGTCTCTCGACCCCGCTTCTCATAACACACTCGGATTATGATAGGAGCAAACCGTCGCCCCTGCAAGTGGAAATCCAGCCCCACCATATCTGCATGGACAGGCGAGACAAACCGTCCACTATTGCCGTCACGTGCGACCAGGGGGATCGACGGCAACATACCTCGGGGGATGGACACCCCGCACGACGTGCCACCAGGCATATCAATAAGTGGTGCCCCGGGTGGGACTCGAACCCACACTCCGTTGCCGGAAGCGGATTTTGAGTCCGCCGCGTCTGCCAATTCCGCCACCAGGGCCTGACGATTCCATCGACGCCTTCGCATGATACCAGAACGCGCCGCACCCATGGCCTGAGCCCGCGAGCTACGCCAGGAAGGGATTCTCCCTCAGCTCGCGCGCCATGGTCGTGGACTCCCCGTGCCCCACCAAGAGCGTGGTGTCGGGGTCGATCTGGCTCGCCATTCGATGCAGCGACGAGAGAATCGCGCCCTCGTCGCCGCCCTTCAGGTCCGTCCGGCCGTGCGAGCCCGGGAACAGGGTGTCACCCACAAAGCAGACGCCCCGCGCGGACCCTCCGCCCACAAGGCACACCCCACCTGGCGTGTGACCGGGCGTCTCCATCACCCTAAACGTGGCGGAACCCACCCTGAGGACGTCGCCCTCGCCCAGGAAGCGATCGGCGAGAGGGGCGTTCTCGTCGTAGCGCAGGCCCATCTCATTGACCTTGCCGGCATGGGTCGCCAGCTCCTCGTCCGCACGGCTGATGGCGTAGGGGGCGCCCGTCGCACGCCTGAGCGCGGCGACGCCTCCCACGTGGTCCCCGTGGCCGTGCGTGGCGGCGATGAGGACCACCTTGACATCCTCCAGGCGCGAGGCGATCTGGTCGCCCCAGTCGCCCGGGTCGACGACCATGGCCTCACCGTCGCTCACGTACGCGTAGCAGTTGGTCTGGATGGGGCCAACCACGAACTGGCGTATCTGGTCCGCCGAACCGTCCCTCTCGCTCACTTGACGCGCCTCTTCATCTGGTTGGAGCCCTCGCCCGGCATGATGCGGCGGGCGTCATACACGCTGGGGACGCGCCCCACGGTGGCGAGCATGGGCGCGAGGCGGCTGGCGTCGCTGATGGCGACGAGGAACCTCAGGCGCGCCACGCCGGAGCTCGAGGTCTGGGTCGCCGCCGAGAGGATGTTGCCGCCCGAGTCGCCTATGGCGATGGTCACGTCCTTGAGGAGCCCCATGCGGTCGGTGGCCTCCACCACGATCTCGACCTGGAACTCCGTGGCTCCCGTGGTGTCCCACTCGACCTCGATCATGCGCTCGGGATGCGCCATCAGGCCCTTGACGTTGGGACAGTTGGCGCGGTGTACCGATACGCCGCGGCCGCGGGTGATGAAGCCCACGATGCTGTCGCCTGCGACGGGGTTGCAGCAGTGCGCCAGGTGCACCAGCAGGTCGGGGTCGCCCTTCACCACCACGCCGCAGTTGCGCTGGCGCCTCTTGTCCGAGGCCGCACGGACCTCCGGGCTCGCGAGCGGTATGTCCTCCGCGAGCGCCTGCTCCTTGGCGGTGCGCTTGGCGGCGACGCGCTCGGCCTCGGCGACCTTCTCAGGGGAGTTCTCCTCCAGCACCCCGATGACCTTGTTGGCAACCTGCTTCACGCTGAGCTTGCCGGCCCCAACGGCCGCGAACAGGTCGTCGGCCTTCACGAAGTCGAGCTGGCCCACCACCTTGTCGATCGCCTTGGTCGTGCGCTGGGCCGAGATGCCATAGCCGTGCTTGCGCAGCTCGTGGCCCAGGTCGCTTCTCCCCTGCTCTGCGTCGTCCACCTTGCTGAGCGAGGTGAAGTACTTGCGGATCTTGGCCTTGGCGGAGGGGGTCGCAACGATGTTGAGCCAGTCATGGCCGGGCTTGGAGTTCTTGTTGGTAAGGATCTCGACCCTGTCGCCGTTTTGCAGGCGATAGGTCAGGGGGACCACCGAGCCGTTGACCTTGGCACCAACGCAGTGGTTGCCCACCTCGGTGTGGACCGCGTACGCGAAGTCGAGGGGCGTGGAGTCCCTCCTCAGGCTCATGACCTCCCCCTTGGGAGTGAACACGAAGATCTCGTCCTCAAAGAGGTCCACGCGCAGGTTGTTGAGGAACTCGTGGGGGTCACCCATCTCGTCGTCCACGGTCCAGTCAAGGCTGCGGCGGATCCAGTTGATCTGGCTGTCGATGTCGCGGTCATCCTGGCTCATCTTGCCGCGCGAGTTGCCCGAGCGCTTGTACAGCCAGTGGGCGGCGATGCCGTACTCGGCCTGCTCGTGCATCTCGTAGGTTCTGATCTGGATCTCGATGGGGCGAGCGTCCGAGGCGATCACCGTGGTGTGCAGGGAGCGGTACCCGTTGGGCTTGGGCATGGCGATGTAGTCCTTGAAACGCCCCGGGAGCGGGTGCCAGAGGGTGTGGACGGCGCCGAGCGTGCTGTAGCAGTCACCCACCGTCTTGGTGAGGACGCGCAGGGCGATGAGGTCGTAGATGTCGTCGAACTCCTTGCGCTTGCGCGTCATCTTCTGGTAGATGGACCACAGGTGCTTGGGGCGGCCCTTGATCTGGTAGCCCTTGAGGCCCACGCGCGACAGCTCGTCGTCGAGCGTCTTGATGGCCTCCGAGGTCTTCTGCTCGCGCTGGGCGCGGGACTCCTGCACCATGCGGGCGATTCGCTCGTACTCCTCGGGCTGCAGGTAGAAGAAGGCCAGGTCCTCGAGCTCCCACTTGATGGACGAGATGCCCAGGCGGTCGGCCAGGGGCGCGTACACGTCCATGGTCTCGCGCGCCTTGAACGTCCTTCGGTCGGGCGGGAGGGCCGCCAGCGTTCGCATGTTGTGCAAGCGGTCGGCGAGCTTGATGATCACCACGCGGATGTCCTTGCTCATGGCCAGGAACATCTTACGCAGGTTGAGGGCCTGCTTCTCGTCCATCGAGGCAACCTCGATGGAGGTGAGCTTGGTCACGCCGTCCACGAGCTCCGCGACGATGTCGCCAAAGCGCTCCCTCAGGTCGTCGAGGGTCGCGGGGGTGTCCTCCACGGTGTCGTGGAGCAGGGCGGCGCAGATGGTGTCCTCGTCCATGTGGAGGTCCTTGGCCAGGATCAGCGCCACCTCAACAGGGTGGTTGATGTAGGGTTCCCCCGAGCGCCTCTTCTGATTGCGGTGGAAGTCTGCCGCAAACTCGTACGCGGACGTGACCTTGGCCAGCTCCTCGGGCGAGAGGTACGTGGCGCACGTGTCCGACAGGACGCGCCAGTTGTCCGCCTGGGGTGCGTTGCTTCGTCGCGCGACGCTCGGCGCGCCGCCAGTGGTCTCCACGCTCATGATTCCTCCAATGGGCTCACCCTCGTGCCAAATCCCGGCGTGATGGGGCTGTTGATGCGGGCGAGCAACTCGTCGGGACTGCTAGAGAGTACCCAATCCCTGAAACTGAGAAACGCGTCACGGGACCTCAATCCCTCGAGGTAGCGAATGGAGCGGCCAAGCTCGACGCGCTCCGGCGACTCGCTCATGGCGATGCTCCTGCCCGAGCCGTAGCCGCTCGTCTCGAGGAACCCAAGCTCCCGGAAGATCCCGATGCCGCACGAGACGGACCGCTCGTCCAGCCGCGTGGCGGGGTTGGACTCCACCGCCACCTGCGCGATGTCGGCGTTGGTCATGCGAATGGGCTCGGGGCCGGCGGAGCCATCACCCCTCGAGAGGCCCCTCAGCACGCGGTAGAGCGTGACGAGATCGCCGCGCTCGGGAGCTGCGGAGGCCAGGATGCGCTCGTTGATGCGGGCGTCACGCGCGCCAAACATGAGGTGCACCCGCGCGTCGGCGCCGTCACGGCCGGCGCGCCCGCTCATCTGGTTGAACTCGATGGCGCCGAAGGGCATGTGGTACAGCATCACGTTGCGGATGTCCGGCAGGTTGACTCCCTCGCCAAACGCGCTGGTCGAGACGATGCAGCATAGCGTGCCGCTGCGGAAGGCGTCCTCCACGCGCGTCCTGTCCGACCTCGTGAGCCCAGCGTTGTAGAACGCGATCCGCTGCCCCAGGTCGGGTATGCACTTGCGCAGCATGCGCGCGAGCGCCACCGACTGCTCCCGGGAGTTCACGTACACCACGGTCTTCTCGCCCGTGGCGACGACCGACACAAGCGCCGCCTCGCGGTCGCGCAGCTCGCGGTTGTCGACCAGGTGGAGGTTCTCCCTCACGCTGGGATCCACCACCACGTCCTCCTGGTCGATGGAGAGGAGCCGGCAGATCTCGCGCGCCACCTCGTCCTGCGCCGTGGCGGTCACGGCAAGCGCCGTGGGGTCGCCGAGCTTGCCCAGGACCTGCGGGAGCGACGAGTACGCGCCGCGGTTGCCGCCGCGCGAGGTCCCCGCGTGGTGCGCCTCGTCCACGACCACGAAGCCGATCCGCCCCGAGCCTGCGAAGCGCGCGGCGTGGATGGCCAGGAACTCCGGCGTGGTGAGCACCACGTCGGCCTTGCCCTCGGCCAGCGCGGCAAAGGCGTCGTCCCTCTCGTCCATGCCCGTCTCGCCCGTGAGGACGCGGACGCGCAGCCCAAGCGGAGCAAGGGCGGACTCCAGGTGGAAGGCCTGGTCGGAGACGAGCGCCCGTAGCGGGTACACGAACACGCTCGCGCGTCCCCGGGCGATTGCCTCCCTGGCCGCGTGGATGTGGAAGATGAGCGACTTGCCCCGGCCCGTGGCCATGACGCAGAGGGTGGAGCGACCCCTGGCCAGGCGGTCCAGCGCGGCGGCCTGGGCGGGCAGCAGGTCGTGCCCGCCGATCATGCGGCGCCGGAGCTCGTCGGTGAGCTCGTCGTAGCCCATCGAGGCGAGCCTCTGCCGCTCCCCCGCCGGTGCCGTGGGGTCGCCCCCGCGCGAGGGCTGCACGTCGTGACGCACGACCTGGATGCTCACGCCCAGCGTGGGCTTCTCCGCCGTCCCGCCGGAGACGCTCAGCACCTCGGCGGAGTAGGCAGCGCCGGCGTCCATGGCGGGGGCGAGGGCAGCTGCGATCTGCCGACGGAGGAAGCCGAGCGAGGATCCCTCGGTCGTCTCGACCGCTATGGCATTGGGGTCCTCGGGGTTGTCAGGCTGGCGCACGACCAGGAGCGCCTGCCCCGCCCGGAGCGACCTGGCGCAGTCCTGCCTTCCGCCAAAGCTCACTCCCACGACCTTGGTCACGAACGACGATGCCTCGACGATGCCCGAGTACTCGTCGCGCGAGAGGATCTGGGAGGCACGGGAGAACAGCTCGTCCGAGATGGACTCCGACTCCTCCGAGGGGACGCTGCGGCGGTCGAGGTCGCGGTACAGGATGTCGCGAACCATGAGCTTGGGCTTGGTGCGGCCCTGCCAGGTCTCGGCGACAGGCTCGAACACCAGGTCCACAGCCTGCTCGCAGTCCACCGCGCGGTCGATCTGTGGCGCGCGGAACATGATGGCGGCGACGCTGCTCGTTCCGTCCGTTGCGGAGAAGCGCAGGTGGTTGCCGCCGGCACCGACCTTTGCGCGGTTGCGCATGGTGACGCCCCGCACGCCAAAGAGCGGCTTCTTGTTGCCCTGGCCAAACGGCTGGAGCATCTCGAGCGCACGGATGTTGGGGACGCTCATCTCCTCCAGCCCCACCAGGGCAGTGACCTCTCCCCTGTCCTCGAACTGCTCGGTGGACAGGGCCGCCATGACCTCGCCCAGGCGATCGCGGAATGCGTCCAGGTTGGCGGCGTCGCAGGTGACGCCCACGGCGCCGGCGTGCCCGCCAAAGCGCACCAGCACGTCCGAGCACTGCTCCACCGCGTGGAACAGGTCGACGCTGCCCACGGAGCGCCCCGAGCCGCGCGCGATGCCGTCCGAGATTGAGAAGAGGATCGTGGGCACGTGGTAGCGGTTGGCAATCCTGCTCGCCACGATGCCCTTCACGCCCTCGTGCCAGCCCTCGCCGCCCACGACAATCACGCGACCGCCGTCGTAGGTGGCCTCGACCATGGCAAGGGCCTCCTCGGTCAGCTGGGCCTCGATCTCGCGCCTCTCGTTGTTGACCTGCTCCAGGCGCGCCGCGAGGGTGGCCGCCTCGGTGGGGTCGTCTGTCACGAGCAGCTCGAAGGCAACGTCGGTGGTGCCCATGCGCCCGGCGGCGTTGAGCCGGGGGATGAGCGAGAACGGCAGCTGGTCCGCCGTGACCGTGGTGATGTCCAGGTGAGCGGTCGCGGAGAGCGCGACGATGCCGGGGCGATGGGTGTCCCTCATGTGCTCGATGCCATCCGCCACCAGGGCCCTGTTCTCCTCGTCGAGCAGCATCATGTCCGAGATGGTGCCCAGGGTCGCGACCTCCGTGTAGTCGCGCCACAGGTTCGGCTGGCCCATGCGCCTACCAAGCTCGCACACCAGCTTGAGGGCGACCCCGGCGCCGGCGAGCTCCCGGCTGGGACCGCCCGCCCTGAGCTTGGGGTCGGTGACGGGAACCCCCTCCGGCACGCTCTCCGAGGGCTCGTGGTGGTCGGTCACCACAACGTCGATGCCCTGCGAGACCAGCCAGCTTACCTCATCCCTGGACGAGATGCCGTTGTCCACCGTCACCACGAGGTCGGGGTGGCAGCCGTCGATGACCCTCTCCAAGGCCTCGCGCGAGAGCCCATACCCCTCGCCAAAGCGATGGGGGATGAACGGGCTCACCGTACCCCCCAGCCTCCGCAGGGCAAGGGTCAGGAGGCAGGTAGCGCTCATGCCATCCACGTCGAAGTCACCAAAGACGGCGATCGACTCTCCCCCACGCAGCGCCTGCTCGACCCTGTCCGCCGCCTGGGCCATCCCCGGGATGCCCAGGGGATCTGCCCAGGAGGCCTCGAGGGAGGGCGAGAGAAACGCCCGCGCCTCGTCTGGCGAGGTCACCCCACGGGCAGCGAGCGTCCTGGCGACGATACCGGGAAGCCCCAGCGACTCGCGGAGGAGCCGCTCGACGTCCGGGCGTGCGGGCAGGACGTCCCAGCGCCTGCTGTCGGGGAGGCCAGACACGCTACTCCGCTTCCCCTGCGGCGGGCTTGACCTTGGTAGAGCCGTCACCGTACCTGGCCTCGAGCTTGGCCCACTTGGGCTCGCGCGTCTTCCAGATGGCCAGGAGCGGCGACGCCACGGCAAAGCTGGAGTAGGTTCCCAGCACCTCTCCCACGAGCATGGCGAAGGCGAAGTCCTTGAGGGTCGCCCCGCCCAGCGCGAGCATGCAGGCAACGGGGACCAGCGAGGTGATCGAGGTGTTGATGGTGCGCACGATGACCTCGTTGATCGAGAAGTTGGCAATCTGGTAGTAGGTGCGGTGCACGCCGTCGTGCAGCTCCTTGGCGTTCTCGTTCACGCGGTTGAACTCGACCACCGTGTCATAGAGCGAGTAGCCCATGATGGTGAGGAGCGCCGCAACGACGTTGGGGGTGATTGCCGTCTGGGTCCACGCGTACACGCCCAGGGTGATGACCAGGTCGTGCAGGAGCGCCACGACGGCAGTGATGGACATCTTGAACTCGTAGCGAATGCTCACGAACGCGATAATGAGCAGGATGGCAACGCCAAACGCGAGCGCGGACGACCGGGTGACGTTGGCACCCCAGTCGGGGCCTATCGTGGTGACGGTGTAGCTGTCCGAGGCGAGCGAGAGGGCCTTTGCCGCCGCAGAGGCGTGCTGGTTGGCGGTGTTGGGGTCGGTGGTGTCGGAGCGGACGAGGAAGCCCGCCTTGCCATCGGTGACGCTCGTCTGGACGGTGGGGTCCTTCTCGCCCGCGTCCACCAGGGCACCCCTCATCTGCTCGATGGTGACCGAGCCGGTGTCGCGGAAGTCGATCTCGGTACCACCCTGGAACTCGATGCCAAAGACCAGGCCGCGCACCACGAGGCCGATCACGGCGAGGACCACCAGAACCGCGGAGACACTCAGGAGCTGCCAGCGGTGCGGCATGAACGGGATCTCCCTTGAGAAGTGGCTACGCATTGGCCACACCCCCCTTCCCGAGCTTCTCTTCCTTCCGGCGTGCGGCCTCAGCCAGGTCCTGATCGACGCCCCAGAACTTGGGATGCCTCTCGATGGCGCCAAGGGCGAGGAGCCTCAGGGCAGGCGCCTTGAAGCAGAACATGGTCACCACGTCGCAGGCGATGCCCAGGGCGAGCGTGAGGCCAAAGCCCTTGACCGGGCCCACAGCGAAGGCGAAGAGCGCGATGGCGGTCACGAGCGTGACGGCGTCGGCGTCAAGGGAGGTCATGATGCCGTGCTTGGCGCCGCTCACGGAGGAGTTCTTGATGCTGCGGCCCATGCGGATCTCTTCCCTGAACCTCTCGAGGACGAGGATCGAGGAGTCGGCGGCAGATCCTGTCGTCAGCACCATGCCGGCGAGTCCGGGGAGCGTGAGCGCGAACGCGCCAAAGTGCGAGAGCAGCGCGAGAAGGCCCAGGTACAGCACAGCGAACACGCCCAGGGAGCCCAACGTGAGCAGGCCCAGGCCACGGTAGAACACGAAGAGGTAGACCACGACGATCGCGACGCCCACGACGATGGCGGTGACGCCCTGGGTGAGGGAGTCCTGGCCAAGGGTGGGGCCGACCACGCGGCTCTCGGAGTAGGTGAGCGTGACGGGGAGCGACCCGGAGTCCAGGACCGTCTTGAGCGAGTTGGCGTCGTCGAGCGAGAAGTTGCCCGTGATGGACACCTCGCCGGTCGAGATCTCGGACTGCACCGCGGGGGCCGACTTTACCACGCCGTCCAGCACGATGGCGATCCTGCCGTTGGTGGGGGCGAGCTCCTTGGTGACCTCGGCGAAGTCCTTGGTGCCCTCGTCGTCGAGCTTGATGTTGACGGCGTACGTGCCGGTCGCGGAGTTGGACGCCTGCGCCACGGTCACCTGCGTGATGTGCGAGCCGTCCATGAACGCCTCGTAGGTGCCGTCCTTCAGCTTCACGCCCTCGGTGCCGGCGTCGAGCTTGGCGAGCGCGTCGGCGTCGCCGATGTCGTCGAGCCGCACGAACTCCAGGTGTCCCGTCTGCCCGATGGTCTTGATTGCGTCGTCCGCGTTGGTGGCGCCGGGAATCTGGATCAGGATGGAGTCCGCCCCCTGCTGCTGCACGGTCGTCTCGGACGAGCCGAGCGAGTTCACGCGCTGCTGCACGATGGAGGTCGCCTCCTGCATCTGCTCGGCGCTGGGCGTGCCACCGTCGGAGGTCTTGGCGGTCATGATGACCGAGACGCCGCCCCTGATGTCGAGGCCCTGCGTGATGCGCTCGGAGAGAGGTGTGAATCCGAACACGCACACCCCCAGCGCCACGACGAGCACTACCAGGGTCGATACGTAGCGACGAACGTGGGCGCCCATCCTATGCCCGCGCTTGCGGCGGGGGCGAGACTTGGGGCGCCCCTCCCCCCTTCCCTCGGACTTGCGCCAGCGGTCGATCCCCGTGGCGCCGTCCTGGGGCTCCTTGTCATCCTTCATGAGAAGCTCCCGTCCTCGGGCGAGACGTGCCCACCCAACCTATTGCAACCGTCCCATTCTAGCCCGTGGGCACCCCTCGCGCCCGCGAGGGGCCTGACGCCTCCCCGCCCGGACGCGGCTACCAGTCGCGGGCGGCAGGCAGCGAGTCCCACTCGCCCACGAAGGAGGCGTACTCCCCCCTGACAATCGCCTCGCGCGCGCGACGCATGAGGTCGAGCAGGTAGTACACGTTGTGCATGGAGAGGAGGATGGAGCCCGCCATCTCGCGCTGCCGCACCAGGTGGTGGATGTAGGCGCGCGTGTAGCCGCCCGTGCACACCGGGCAGGTGCAGCCGGGGTCGAGCGGGTCGTGGTCGTGCGTGAAGCGGGCGTTCTTGAGGTTGAGCCTCCCCTCGCTCGAGAAGGCGGAGCCCATGCGCGCCGTCCTGGTGGGCAGCACGCAGTCGAACATGTCGATGCCGCACTCCACGCCGTGGACGAGCGTCGTGGGATTGCCCACGCCCATGAGGTAGCGGGGCTTCTCGCGCGGCATGTACTCGCTCGCCAGCGGCGCGAGCGTCTCGAACATGGTCTGGTGGTCCTCCCCCACCGAGTACCCGCCGATGCCGTAGCCGGGGAAGTCGCCGCACTCCTCCAGGTGACGCAGGCTGCGCAGGCGCAGGTCCATGTGCATGCCGCCCTGGACGATGCCAAAGAGCGCCTGGTCGCGCCTGTCGTGCGCGCGGTAGCACCTCTCCGCCCACATGCTGCTGAGCTCCACGGCGCGCTCCACAAAGCTGCGGCTGGCGGGGTAGCCCGGGCACTGGTCGAGCTGCATGCAGATGTCCGCCCCCAGGCTCTGCGCGATACGCATGTTGTCCTCGGGCGTCCAGCTCACGTACGTGCCGTCGTAGTCCACGGCGCGGAACGTGACCCCGTCGTCGGTGAGCTTGGTGAACTCCCCGTGGCTGAACACCTGGAAGCCGCCGGAGTCGGTGAGGATGGGGCCGTGCCACTGCATAAACTCGTGCAGTCCACCCATCTCCTCCACGAGCTCCTCCCCCGGCCGCATGGACAGGTGGTAGGTGTTGGCGAGGAGGATCTTGGTGCCCAGCTCGCGGAGGGTGGGGGGCAGGAGCCCCTTCACGGTCCCCTTGGTCCCCACCGGCATGAAGATGGGGGTGGGGACGTCGCCGTGCGGGGTGTGCAGGATCCCCGCCCGGGCATGCGTGCCGGGGTCTTCGGCGACGATGTCGTAGGTGAACCAGCGCGCCTCGTCGCCGCCCTGCGTGGCCGTCTGATCGTCGCTCATGGGACTCTCCTCTCCCGGGCATGCGCTCCCGCGTCTGCCCATAGCAAAGGGCCCGATGCCGCGAGGCACCAGGCCCTTCCACGTCTGAATGCTGGGACTACTCGCCGAAGAGGGCCTCTTCGCCGTCCTTGATGCCAAGGAGCGCGTTGAGGGCGTCCTGCTCGTCGGGGCCGTCGGCCGCGATCTCGACCTTGGTGCCGGTGCCCAGGCCAGCGGCCAGGATCATCATGATGGACTTGGCGTTGACGGGGGCGGTGCCCTTGTCGACGTCCTTGATGGTGACCGCGCTCTGGTACTGCTTCGCAACCTGGACGAACTGGGAAGCGGGGCGTGCGTGGAGGCCAGTCGCGCTGACGATAGTCACTTGCTTGGAAACCATTGCCAATCTCCTTTGCTTGAAGGGTCGCGAGCCCTCGTATGGCTTGCCTTCCGACATAGTAACAAACAAATGACAAAACCATGCATAACTGGGGGCTGTTTTTCAGGAGACGGCGGCAAACCGTGTCGGAGAGGGACATGCGGGTCCCGGATTGGTGCAAAATGGTCCTTGGGCGGGTGGCAGGTCGCCGCACGCCCGCGTCATGACGTGAGGAGCATCGCATGGACAACGACCAACAGACCGACGAGGGCAACCAGGGGCAGGCCGCGAGCGGCACGCCCGACAAGCCCGCCGGCACCGCACGGTCGAAGCGGCATCGGTCCGGGGGCAGGCCCAAGGGCTCCAAGGGGCCTGGCGCCATCCGGGGAGGCATTGACGCCATACGGAGCGTGAGGAGCGCCTCGAAGGAGCACGCCGACGCGCGCGAACGTGCCGAGGCGCTCAAGAAGCAGGTTGCGGCGGACAGCGCGGAGCTCGCGCACCGCGACAAGATAGAGGGCGACTACCCCCAGATCGTCGAGCGCCAGCGCGCCGAGATGGCAGAGGCAAGCACCCTTCTCGCAAAGGCCGGGGAGGAGTCCCAGCGGCTCTCCGTCGAGGTCGAGGGGCTGACCCAGCGCCTCGACGCCATGAAGGCTGCCAACGAGGAGCAGCTGCGCCCCTATCGCGAGCTCATGAACTCCACCAAAGGCCGCTCGGACGACGCCGCGAAGTCCCTCTCGGACGTGCGCCGTGCCGTCAAGGCCGCCGACCAGCAGGTGAGCGACACCGCAAAGAGGCGCGAGCAGCGCATTGACGCCAGCAACCGCTCGGTGGACAACGCCCAGGACAGGCTCCGCAAGGTCCAGGCGGAGCTCACCTCCCTTCAGGCGGACCCCAGCGCCTCCCCCGCCGCCGTAAGCAAGATGCAGAGCGAGGTCGTTGCCGAGCAGGCCCACCTCGACGCCGCCCGCGAAGAGGTCAAGCGCGTGACCGCCGAGTGCCAGCAGCTCATGGACAACGCGCAGACGCACCTGTGGACCCAGAAGCAGTCGCTCGAGACCCTGGAGCGCCAGGCAGGCGAGGCCCGCAAGGAGGCCGACGCCCGGCGCGAGGAGTACGAGCGTCTGCACAACGAGGCCACGCGCAGGGAGAAGGAGCTCTCCGACCAGATTGCGGCGCGCAAGGGCGACCTCGAGGCGGCCAACAAGGATGCTGCCGCCGCCCAGGGCAGGATCGACGCCGCCCAGGAGGCGCTCGACGAGGCGAACTCCATCCACGCCACCCCCGAGGCCACGGCGCAGCTCAGGGGCAAGATCGCCCAGGACAAGGCGAGCCTCCACCTGCAGCAGGCCGAGGTCGACCGCCTTGCCGCAGCCGAGAGGGGCCTGCGCTCCAAGACCCGGGGCCAGCGCTACGGCTTCGTGGCGATCGTCGTGGTCGCCTGCGTTGTCGTGCTCGCGCTGGTCGTGGTCATGCTCGTGCTGCCTAACCTGCACTAGCAGTAGCGCTCCGCGCGCCGTTCTCGTCGAAGGTCATCCGGCATCTGGAGGGGTCCCGCAGCCGTTGCGGGGCCCCTCACGTCTCATGTGCCCGAAGAAGGGGATGCAAGGTCTCCCCGCCTGCGGAGTTCACGGCACCGCGTGATCGCTCCCACCCCAGCGTCTCGCCCGCCTCTCCCTGGCAGCCCTCTCACGTGCGAGCGTAAGGCGCGTCTCCCTGCCCCCAAACCTGCACGAACTACGGGAGCGGCGCTTAATCTCACTAGGCCTCGTGCGGATTCCAGGATGGAATGCTTAACCTCACTAGGCCTCTTGGATGCAAAGCGGCTGAAATCCACATGAGGGCTAGGGGCGTTAAGCAATCTCAGGCAGAATCCACATGAGGCCTAGGATCACTAAGCACCACGGCGCCGAATCCGCATGAGGCTGGGAAAAGTTAAGCGTCGCGGTCGCACGCACCGCATCAGTGCGGACATAGAAAGGCACTCCACCAAGGCACCCCGCAAGCACGCCTTGTCTTCCAAGCGTTCTTTCCACCGGGTCGTTACCGCCGTCGAAACCGTGCGAGCCCGGGCGCGAATACCCGTCTCTGGAACCCATGCTCTGACCCATCCCGTCAGCCTTGCCCCAACCGGCAACACCTCGACCCCAGGACGCCTGGCGTCGCGACCCCTTCCTTACCCTCGCCTTTCTCCGATTGGCTCACTCGCCCGAACGACGGCCAGCGCGACCGGCCGCAACGACGTCCCAACATGTGGCGGGCCTCGGGTGGGTCAACCCCCCGAGACCCGCCGCATCCCTCTCGCCTGGATGCGCTACCTAATGAGCATGGCGTCGCCAAAGCTCAGGAAGCGATACCTCTGGTCTATTGCCTGCTGGTAGGCGGACATGATCTGGTCGCGGGTCGCGAGCGCCGAGACCAGCATCATGAGCGTGGAGCGGGGCACGTGGAAGTTGGTGATCAGCGCGTCGACCACGTGGTAGGTGGACCCGGGCATGAGGTAGAGGTTGGTGGTGGCGTTGCGCCTCTCCACTATGTCGCCCCTGCCGAGGACCTTGGCGGAGTCGGGGGCGTCCTCGAAGCGCCGCGCGACGACGGGGACCCTCCATGCCGGCGCCTCGGGGTCGTAGGCGCTCTCGAGCGAGCGCACGGAGGTGGTGCCCACGGCCACGACGCGGTGCCCTGCCTCCTTGGTCTGGTGCACGAGGTCCACGACCTCCTGGCTCACGTGATAGCGCTCGGTGTGCATGACGTGCTGGGTGGGGTCGTCCTCGGTCACCAGTCGAAAGGTGTCGATGCCAACCTCAAGCTCCACGGTTGCCCAGCCCACGCCCTTCTCCTCGATGCGCTGGATCAGCTCGGGCGTGAAGTGCAGGCCCGCGGTCGGGGCGGCGGCGGAGTGCTCCTCGCGCATGGCGTAGACGGTCTGGTACTTCTCAGGGTCGCCCTCGTACTTGGTGATGTAGGGAGGCAGGGGCACGTGGCCCGCCCTGTGCATGGCCTCGTCGAGCGTGAGGCCCTCCGCCGGCGTGAAGCGCACCAGCCGGCCACCGCGGTTGTCGTCCACGAAGTCCAGGACCTCTCCCGTGAGCACCACGGGGGCGGACATGGGCGCGTGCAGCCCGCCGGGGCGGTACTCCACCACGGCTCCGGGCTTGAGCCGCTTGCCGGGGTTCACGAGGCACTCCCACACGTGCCCCAGGGCGTCAACGTCCTCCCTTCGGCGCAGCAGGAGCGTCTCGGCGACGCCGCCCGTGGCGCGCTTGTGGCCCACGAGCCTGGCGGGCATCACGCGCGTCTTGTTGGCAACCAGGAGGTCGCCGGGCTCCAAATAGTCGATCACGTCGCGGAACCTGCGGTGCTCGACCCCGCCGTCCTCGCGGTTGAGCACGAGCAGCCTGCACGAGTCGCGCGGCTCCGCGGGCTCCTGGGCAATGAGCTCGTCTGGCAGCGGGTAGTCAAAGTCATCGGTTCGCATGGTATGCGGAATCTCCTTGGTGGGCGAGAGGATCGCCCCGTCTTGCCTGTGGCGCCGCAGCGACGGCACCCCTCCAAGCCCTCTACTCTATCCCCTGGCAACGATCCGTGCTCTGATCGATGCCGCCAACACCGTATCCCCAGCACGTTCGGCGGCATGGGCCGCCTTCCTCAGGTCGCGCGCCTCCTGCCGCTCGACCGCTGCCTCCGCGGCGGAGAACCGGCAGCCGCAGTAGTTCTGCCGGTACATGTGGAGCGCACGGGAGTCCTCCACGGACTCCGGGTAGTGCGGCCTGAAGTCGCGCCACACGGGGGTGAGGCCCCTCGCGCGCGCGGTCGCCAGGAGGACCTCGTGGCACGTGTCGAACAGCTGGTACGGGGAGACGGCCAGGGTCGTGCTCACAAACTCGAAGCCACGCTCGCGGGCGACCCGGCACGCCTCCGACAGCCGCAGGGCGTAGCACGCACGGCAGCGCCTCTCGCGGTCGAACGCGGCGGGGGCGACCGAGCGCTCCCAGCCGTCGCGGTCATCCCCCGCGACGATGACGTCCACGCCGGCGACGTCGCGAGCCCACGAGAGCAGCACGCCCAGGCGCCTGTCGTGCTCCTCCCTCGGCTGTATGTTGGGGTTGGTCCAGCAGATCGTGGGCTCAAAGCCCTCCAGCCGCAGGTACTTCACGGGCTCCAGGGAGCAGGGCCCGCAGCAGGCGTGGAGCAGGATGGGCGTGCGGCCGGTGGGAGTGGCCGGGGCGAGAGGGGCGCTCACCTCTCCCCCGCCTCGTCAGGCTGGCTAAAGCCCGTCGCCAGCGGTGAGAGCATCTGTGCCACGGACCGGGTCATCTCGCGCGAGAACTCCGAGTTCCACTTGCGCTCGCAGAACGCCTTGAGCCGCCGGTCCGCCTCGGGGGTGCCGGGCTCCACGCCGTCCTTCTCGGCGATGGCACGGCGCAGCTCCTCCGCACTCGGGTCGCGGTAGGAGTCCTCGCTCACCACCAGCGACAGGTCAAACCGGGCGGGCTTCCTCGGGGGCCTCCTCCCCTCGACCGGATGGCCGAGCACCAGCAGCACCGCGGGGAGCACCAGGTCGGGAAGGCCCAGGATCCTGCGCTGCTCGTCGTAGTTCTCGAGGAAGTCGCCCACGTAGCACGAGCCGATCCCCAGGCTCTGCGCGGCGACCACCGCGTTCTGGGCGGCGATCATCGTGTCCTCCAGCGCGAGCGCGGCATCGCCCACGCCCACGGGCCTGGGGTCGCAGCCACCCTCCTCGAAGGCGCGGGTCCACCTGCGCATGTCCGCGCAGAAGGCGAGCACGAGCGGCGCGCGCGAGATCATGGACTGGTTGTCGCAGGAGCGTGCCAGGGCGTCCTTCACGGCCTGGTCGCGCACGACGATGATTGAGTAGAGCTGCTGGTTGCCAGCGGTCGGCGCCTGGCAGGCCGCCTCGAGGATGAGCCTCTCGTCCTCGGAGGAGACGGGCTCGTTCGAGAAGGCGCGCGTGGACGCGCGCTCAAATAGCTGTCGGATGGCCTCGTTCATCGGTTTCCCCCCGTATGCCCCAGGTTGTCTGGGTACAGAATTCTAGCAGCCATCCATACGCGGAAGGGAGCGCCATGAGGATACGGGTACAGCTGGACGAGAGGGGCATGGTCCCCGACAGGTACGCAAAGCACGCGGACGCGGCGCACCTCTACCATGGCACGCCGACCACGTCTTTCCCCTTCGCCGTGGAGGAGGTGCCAGACGCGGCGCGGACGGTCGCCCTCGCGTTCGTGGACTTTGACTCCATCCCGGTATGCGGCTTCCCATGGATCCACTGGTGCGCCGCCAACATCCCTGCGAGCGAAGCGGAGAACGGGACCATCCGATTTGCCGAGAATGCCTCCAACCTCGGCGAGCACGGCATGGTGCAGGGCAGAAACTCGAGCGCCGCAAGATGGGCGGGCGGCAGCACCGACCCGCTCCTGGCGTGCCGCTACAACGGGCCCCAGCCTCCCGACCGCACCCACGTGTACACGCTTGCCGCCTTCGCGCTGGATACGGAGCTGCCCCTGCGCGAGGGCTTCTGGATGAGCGAGATGGTCGACGGCATGCGCGGCCACGTGATCGGCCACGCGGTGGCAGACCTCCCCGCGAGGGCATAGCGGACCCGCCGCCCCCTACCCCAGGAGCTGGATGCCGGAGCTGGTGTCCCGCACGTGGGTGCACCCCCGTGTGCGGACGACCTCCCACGCCATCGCCAGATCGCCCACGCAGCCCGCCAGGTGGGTGGAGAGGCACGTCCACGCCAGCAGCGGCAGCCCCAGCGTGGCGCCCAGCGCCACGAAGCCGCAGGAGAGGACCACGGTGGGGGCGAGGAGGACGCAGGTGAACCACCCGCGCGGAAGCACGGCCCCGCCGGCGCCCGTGAACAGCATCCCCTCTCGGTACCCAAAGCGAATCCGAACGTCTCGCCCGCCCAAAAGGCGGAAGGCACCCGCATGCACGAGCTCGTGGACGGGAAGCGCGACGACCGAGAGGGCGAGATAGGCCACGATGCCGGCGAGCGACGGTGCCTCCGTGGCGCCGACGCCCCACGCAATGAGCCCCACGGCAAACCCACCCGCGAGGATGCCCAACCCGAGCCATGACAGCAGGCGCTGGAGCCGCACGTCTCCCATGATGTCGATGTCCTTTATGACCCTCATGGCGGCCATGCTCCCACCGCACCTCCCGCCCGTCAAGGAGCCGGGCCGCCTTCCGCCACCGCCCGCACGGGGACGCAGCGACCCCCGTGTTGTGGGATAATCTCCCCCGTTACTGCACTTGCCGCTCCCTGCGGCGCCAAAACTAAGGACGCACATGCCTTCGAACGTCTCCTCGGCCGAGAGGCCAACCTTCCCCAAGCGGGCGGTCATCACGGGCGGCATGCCCTATGGCAACAAGAACCTCCACTTTGGCCACATCGGCGGCGTCTTCGTGCCCGCCGACTTCTTCGCTCGCTTCCTCCGCGACAGGATCGGCAGCCAGAACGTGGTCTTTGTCTCGGGCACCGACTGCTACGGCTCCCCCATCATGGAGGGGTACCGCAAGAAGGTCGAGGGCGAGGGGTACGACGGGAGCATCGTGGACTACGTCTCGGCAAACCACGAGGCGCAGCTCCAGGCGCTCGAGGCGTACGGGATCTCGCTCGACCTCTTTGCCGGCTCGGGCCTGGAGCCCGCAAAGGGCTTTCACGAGCAGCTCACCGCACAGGTGCTGAGGCGCCTGTGGGAGCGCGGGTACCTGCACAAGATGTCGACCAAGCAGTTCTATGACGTGGAGGCGGGCCAGTTCCTCAACGGCAGGCAGGTCATCGGCCGCTGCCCCGTCAAGGGGTGCAAGAGCGAGAAGGCCTATGCCGACGAGTGCGACCTGGGCCACCAGTTTGACCCCGAGGAGCTCATCGACCCCGTCTCGCAGCTCACGGGCACGCGCCCCGAGCTCAGGCCGGTCGACAACTGGTACTTTGATCTCCCGGGCTTCAAGGACACCCTGGAGTCGCTGATGGACGAGTGGGACGTGGACCCGCAGGTTCGCCCCATCGTCACCAAGACGGTGCGGGAGTCCCTGGCTGCGCCCATCATCTACGTGCAGAACAAGTTCCGCGAGGCATTTGACGCCGTGGAGGAGAGCCTCCCCGCCCACACCCTGCGCGAGGCAACGGGCAACCAGCAGTCCTTCTCCGTGGAGTTCGAGGACTGGGAGGCACGCGACCGCGCACGCGACCAGCTGGAGGGCGCCGGCGTGCGCTTCCGCACGGGCAAGACGCTGCTGCCCTTCCGCATCACGGGCAACATCTCGTGGGGGGTCCCCGCTCCCGAGCTCGAGGGCACGAGCGGGCTCACGGTGTGGTGCTGGCCCGAGAGCCTGTGGGCACCCATCAGCTTTGTCCAGACCGCGCTCGCGCTGGACGAGCAGGGCAGCGGCACGCGCTTCTCGTCCCACGACTGGCGCGACTGGTGGTGCTCCGACGACGCCAAGGTGTACCAGTTCATAGGCCAGGACAACATCTACTTCTACTGCGTGGCGCAGCCCGCCCTGTGGGAGGCGCTCGACTGGGGCCTGTTCCAGGACACCCCCATCGCCAACTACCACATCCTCTTCATGAACAAGAAGGCCTCGAGCTCGGGCAAGATCAAGCCGCCCATGGCCGCCGAGCTGCTGGAGCACTACACGCCCGAGCAGCTGCGCTGCCACTGGCTGAGCCTTGGCCTTGACCAGAAGGCCGTGTCCTTCTCGCCCAAGCCCTACGACACCAGCGTGAGCCACCGCGACAAGAAGACCGGCGAGGAGGTGTTGGTGAAGGACGACCCGCGTGTGGTCGATCCGGCGCTCAAGGAGTCCGCGTTCCTCTCCAACATCTTCAATCGCCTGGCGCGCAGCTGCTTCTATGGCGCCCAGAACGCCTGCGGAGGTCACCTCCCCACCTGCGACGCCGCCGACGACGTGATGGAGGCGTGCGAGAGGGCGACCCTGAAGTACGAGCGCTTTGCCCACGACTTCGACGCCCACGGCGCCCTCGCCGTTGCGGAGGCGTTCGCGCGCGACGCCAACAAGCGCTGGGGAGACGAGTCCAAGGCAGCCAAGGGCGACGACGACGCCTACGAGGCGGCACTGGCCAACGCGTTCGCGGCGTTGAGGACCACCACGCTCCTCATGCACCCCGCCGCCCCCTTTGGCTGCGAGGCCATCTGCGAGCACCTGGCCTTCTCCAAGGATGACTTCTTCAGCTGGGACCACGCGTTCCAGAACCCCACGCAGCTGGCCCGCACACTCGGCGAGGACCCCGCGGAGCACGCGCTGGTGGAGCTGCCGCCGCGCTTTGACTTCTTCCCCAAGCATCCCGAGGGAAGGTAGCGCCAAGGAGCATCTGACGGAGGGGGACGGGCGAGTTGGCCCCGTCCCCCTCCTGCGATTTGCAGGCGAGACGTGCCGCGTCTCTCGTCCGCCATCCCGAAAGGAGCGGCCATGGCACCCGTGCCCCCAAGCCTCCACTTTCCCAGCCCCTACGAGCGGCCCCACGCCGCGCCCGCCGCGGCGCTGCGCGTGCCCGTGTCGGACGGCGCGAAGATTGCCGCCTTCGTCTATGCCCCCGACGGCGTGCGGGACGAGCCCGGCACGCCCTTTGCGATCGACCGCAGCGTGCCACCCGTGGTCCTGCTCCACGGCAACGGAGAGGAGCACGGCATCTTTGGCCCCACTATTGACGCCGTGGTCGCGACAGGCCGCTCCGTCGTCGCCATCGACTCGCGCGCCCAGGGCAGGTCGACCCGCGGGACGGCACCACTGACCTACGAGCTCATGGCGTCGGATGCCCTCGCGGTTCTCGCCCGCCTGGGGGTCACGCTCTTCCACGTGCTGGGCTTCTCGGACGGTGGCATCGAGGCGCTCATCCTGGCTCGCGACTGCCCGGAGCGCGTGCTGAGCCTCGTGGCCATGGGGGCCAACCTGTGCCCCGAGGGCGTGGACGACGGCGACTGGGACGTTGCGGGGACGGCACGGTCGCTCCGCACATGGGCGGACTGGCTCGACTCGCTCGGTGAGGGCGGGCCCGTGGACCCGACGCTCCTCGTGCCGGACGCCACCGCCGCGCGCACGAACGCCGAGCTGCTGCAGCTGATGGTGGACGAGCCGCACATCGACCCCGCGTCCCTCTCGTTGGTGCGCTGCCCCGCGACCATCGTGGTGGGCGAGTTCGACTGCATCAGGCCATGGCAGACGCGCCAGATCGTCGAGGGGCTGCGCTCGGGCGGAAACGACCGCGTGCGCCAGGTGACCGTCCCCGGCTGCGACCACACCATCCCCAAGCACGAGCCGCTCTGGTGCACTAACGTCCTGCTGCAGACCGTGGCGCAGAACGACCTGCGCCTCCCCGTCGCGGGCCCCGCGCGACCGTCTATGAGAGTCCGAATGGCGCGCGTCGACGGGAGCTGGGTCCCTGCCCTCGAGGCGCTGTACGACCGCGTGGACGACGCGGAGGAGCGAACGGGGACGTCGGGATGGGTCCGCGGCGTCTGGCCGCCCGAGGGGCTCGCCGCGCGCTACGCCCGGGAGGGCCTGACCTGGTGCGCTTTTGACGAGGGTGACGTGGAGAGGGACGGGACGCCTCGCCCGGGGGCACGTCCGCTTGGCGCGGTGTCGCTCGACCTCGACGACGCCCTGGACGGGACGGGGGCGGACTGGCCCGCGCTGCCCTCTGGGGCCTCCCTCACCATGCACCTATTGGCGGTGGACCCTGCCGCCAGGGGCAGGCACGTGGGCGAGACGCTCGTGTCGGTCGCAGTTGACGAGGCGCGCCGCCGCGGCTGCAAGGTGATCCGCATCAACACGGCACCGGAGAACGTTCCCGCCAACGTTCTCTACCACCGCTGCGGCTTTAGCCTGCATCGCCCCATCTGGAACCCCTATCCCGGGCTCCCGCTGTGCGGGTGGACCAACCTCTGGGAACTCGAGCTGTAGGGGCGTTGCCCGGGCGAGAGGACCTGTCGAGTGGGCCAGGTGAGTCTCATAAGGGGGGTGCCAGGGGCTCGTCGCCCTTAACGATGTGGCGCATCGCCGGCAGCTTCGCCCCAGACGCGCTGGCTGCCAACGAGATCGGTGGCGACAAAGGCACCAGGGGCGAGGCCACCACTGGCCCCGCCCCCTGGCGATTGTCCTTCTCCCCTGCCTTGCGCCCTATTGCGTCTGGGCGATGTTGACCATCCCGGAGAGCGGGCGGTTCTTGGAACCCGTGGTGGGCTCAACGAGCTGGAAGCAGGTGTCCCAGTCGTAACGCGGGTCGAGACGCGCCGTCCCGGTCACGGTCATCGACGCGTCGAACGCGTTGGAGCGCGTGGGGCCGTTCACGTTCACGGCATAGCCCGGGTTCGTCAGCTTGGCCTGGAGACCGAAGAAGTCGTTGCTGTCGTTCCAATACCCAATCGTGCCAAAGTCATCGCTCTGCCGGCCATAGGTCTGCTTTCCGTCTCCCGCCTTCACCTTAACGTGGTCAAAGCTGGCGGAGATGGAATCCCCGTTCCTCTCGACGCTCCCCTCGACGGCAAACGTAAACGGGGGCTGGAAGGTCGTCTTCTGCGAGAAGACCTCCTCATTGTTAACGTAGCAGTGGAGCGTGTTGGTGTCCTTGTGCCACGAGAGCCTGATGAGGTAGGACTGCCCAAGCTGGGCGTTCTGGATGAAGGTGTAGCTCTTGCCCTCCAGCCCCGCCTCCGCGGCGTGGTCCATCACGTTCTCGAGCAGGAAGGCCGTGCTGTTGGTGCCGCCAGGGCCCTTGTGGGCGTAGCGCATGTTGTGCTCGTACTGGATGCCAAAGGAGGCGACGCCCCGGTGCCCGTTACAGGCGATGTCGACCTTGGCGTGGTAGCCGGTGCCACTGCCCCTGAGCGTCATGCGAGCCTCGATGACCGCGTAGCCGGTGTCGTGGTCAAAGTCGTCAACGGGCGCCAGCGACGGGTCGACGCCGTACCAGCCGATGCCCTCGTCGCGCCAGCCGACCTTCACCAGGTAGTTGCGCTCGCCGCCACTCGTGGTGTAGTTGTGCGTCCCCGTCTTAGCGTTGGGGTTGTACTGGCGGTACAGGGAAACGGTCTGCGCCTCGCTTGAGTACCAGCCAACGCCCTCGTAGTTCCAGCCAACCTTGACCAGCATGTCCCTCTCGGCGGCGTTCATCGTGTAGTGGTGATCACCGGCATTGGGGTTGTACAGCCGGTAGACGGGAATCCTCGACTTGCTGGGGGCGACCCAGCCCACGCCCTCGTAGCTCCAGCCAAGGTTAACCAGGTGGTCGCGCTCGTTGGTGTTGGCGGTGTAGAAGTGCTCCCCGCTGTTGGGGTTGTACAGCCTCTGCATGCGAACGGCGCCGGAGTCCTTTGCCATCGCGGGAGTCGCAAGCAGGAGCAGGCTTGCCGCCGACGCGAGGAGCGCCTTTGCGAGCAGCTTGTGCACGGGTCTCTCTCCATGCATGGTGGGTCACTTCCCTTGGTCTTGGGATGCCTTCAGGTAGAACGCTAGCCCTTGGTCGTGAGGTTGGGTGCAAACTTTCGGCGATTGGGGCGCCCCGGGAGCCTTGCAGCGCGATCGCCTGCGTTCTGGGCGGGAGCCCGCAAGCAGCCGCAGAAGAGCTCACAGAAGAGGGAGGCAGAAGCGCGAGAATCGGATGGGTTCGCGTTGTCAGCACGGGGGTTTCTTCTGAACTGGCTGAGTTTGTTCGACACGGATTTGCTTCTGCTACCGAAAGCCCTT
>CAIFEH010000012.1_pt1 | contig 68553 bp, 49 predicted proteins | sample 7355751 | NCBI WGS metagenome assembly CAIFEH01 (sample SAMEA6864055, study PRJEB38353) | metagenome | biome: bioreactor; feature: anaerobic; material: water | place: Germany | collected 2018 | reverse complement strand
AAGGGCTTTCGGTAGCAGAAGCAAATCCGTGTCGAACAAACTCAGCCAGTTCACGCGGCACATGTCAGACTTCTGCCAGCGTAAGGCGCTTTCACGAAACCATCTGGTCAGGCTTTCCTCCGTGCAAGAGAACCCGGAGACGAGGGACTCTGCCTTGTCTCCGGGTTCGAGTAGCACAACGATGTCGGCAACCAACTCTTCCAATGCATGCTCCAGCAAGGTTGACTAAGAAATGCTTGCGAGCCAATCGAACGTCTCGTCAGAGACGCTGAGCTTGCTTGGGCACGTGAACCTTGGAACATGATGTGCCCTGCGCTCCGTTGCGCTTTGGGTCAGCAGCCAGGAGTTCACGACGTGTCATCGGCACGCAGGTCGGCTGCCTGGCATCCACGGTGAACCCCTTCTCCGTGGGCGTGGCCTCGGGCATTGCGGGAATCTCCAGCGGAGACGGGCTTTTGCTCAGGGCGCTGCTGCTCGTCACCCTGGTTGCGCTGGCAAGCCTCATCATCTGCCGCTATGCGGACAGGGTGCAGCGCAACCCCGAGCTCTCCGTCCAGTACTTCCGGAGGGATGAGGACATCCGCGAGTTCGGCGGGGATGCCCAGGGCGCGGGGGAGCTTGACCACTGCCAGAAGGTCTCGCTCGGCCTGTTCATCGCGGTGTTCGCCATCATGGTTCTTGCGTTCATCCCCTGGACCTCGATCAGCGAGAGCTGGACGTTCTTCTCCGACTTCCTCGAATTCCTCGCGGGCGTTCCCGTCCTCGGGATGGTTCTGGGGCAGGACATCACGCCGTTTGGCAGCTGGTACTTCAACGAGCTCAGCATGCTCGTCCTCGTCGCCACCATCGCCATCGGCTTCGTGATGGGATATGACATCGACCGAATTGTCGACATCGTCATGAAGGGTGCGGCAGGCCTTGTTCCCACCGCGTTCGTGGTCCCCATGGCGCGCGGCATCCAGGTGGTCATGGATGCGGGTGGCATCACGCCCACAATCCTCCACCTGGGGGAGACGACCCTTGCGGCGCTTCCTCCCGTGGTCTTCGTGATCGTCTCCCTCGCCTTCTACTTCGTGCTCGCCTGCTTTATCCCCAGCTCTACGGGCATGGCCGCGGCGACGATGGCGATCATGGCGTCGCTCGCAAGGTTCGCCGGCGTCAACCCCAGCCTCATGGTGACCATCATGTGCATGGCGCTCGGCATGGCGAAGATGGTGACCCCGGCCTCCGTCGTCGTGATGACCTGCACGTCCGCCGCCCACATGAGCTATGCGGACTGGGTCAGGAGGATCCTCCCCATCCTCGGGATCTTCTTCGTGATCTGCTGCGTCTTCCTGGTCGTCGGGGTCTTCGTGGGGTAACCGGCGGGATTAGTAAAGAACTCATACGCAAGTCAACTAGCAGAAATCCACCCAATCGCAAGGGGACGGCCCCGTGCGGCAAGAGAACACCAACCGAAGGGATGTGCCACCTATGTCTACCGATGAGAAGGTCTACGTCACCAACGCAACGAACGTCCTCAAGAAGGTCATGGTCTGCTCGCCCAAGTACTACACGTTCAACGGCATCAACGTGATCACCTCGGAGTGGATGCGCAAGGGCGACACCGAGAAGAACGACGTCATGGTCCGCGAGTGGGAGGCGCTCGTTCAGGCGTACCGCGACAACGGGATCGAGGTCGTTGAGGTCGAGGCAAAGCCCGAGTTCCAGGTCATGACCTTTGCCCGCGACTATGGCGCGATGGTCCGCGAGGGTGCCATCATGGGCCACTTCCGTCACCCCGTCCGCCAGGTGGAGGCCGTGGCGTACGAGCAGAAGCTCAAGGAGATGGGCGTCCCCATCATCGCGCGTTGCAACGCCGGCTGTTTTGAGGGCGGCGACTTCTGGATGGTCGACGAGCACACGCTCGCGTTTGGCATGGTCGACCGCACGGACGAGGCGGGCGTCGCAAACCTCAGGGACCAGCTCCAGAAGTACGGCTACACCGTCGTGGGCGTACCCTGCCCGCCCTACAACCTGCACCTGGACATGGTCTTCAACATCGTCGCCCCGCAGGTCGCGCTCGCCTGCCTGGACGAGCTCCCGTACAACTTCATCCAGATGCTCAAGCGCCGCAACTTCGAGATCATCCCCGTCGCCTCCGAGGACATGTACAAGCACGGCTGCAACGTGGAGTGCATCGGCGACGGCAAGGTCGTTGCCATCGAGAAGAACAAGCACATCAACGACAAGATGCGTGCCCTGGGTCTCGAGGTCATCGACGTGCCCTTTGACCAGATCCTGCACGCCGGCGGTGGCCCGCACTGCCTGACGCAGCCCATCGAGCGCCCGTAGGAAGGCGCGACGCGGGAACTGCAACGAAACGCGAAAGTGGCTATCTGGGGCGACGGCACTCTGCTGGGCCGCCGCCCCTCTTCTGCAAGAGGGGAGCAATAGCGCCATGAAGGTACTCATCTGCGACTATCCGGAGAGCATGATGCCCGACCACTCCCTCGAGGTCGAGACGCTGAGGGAGGGTTTGGGAGATGACCTTAAGGTTGTCGTCCACCCATATGATGACAGCGGGAGGGGAGAGTTCCTGGAGCTTCTCTCTGATGCCGATGCCCTTCTTACGGCGTTTGTCCCGATGGACGAGGAGGCGTTTGCGCACGCGCCAAACCTCAAGGTCATCGCCATTAATGCGACTGGCTACGACAACGTTGACCTGGAGGCGGCGACCCGACACGGGGTGGGGGTGTGCCCGATAGGGGAGTACTGCACCTGGGACGTCTCGGAGAGCGCCATCGCCTACATGTTCGCACTCAACAAGCACCTCAAGTTCTATACGCGGCAGATCGAGGACGAGCACGTGTGGGACTTTGCCGCTGCCCCTGAGTACCCCAGGATGCAGGACCAGACGCTGGGAATCGTCGGCTTTGGCAAGATTGGGAAGTGCACCGCAAGGAAGGCGTCCGGGCTGGTGAAGAGGGTCATCGCATACGACCCCTACGTCGCGGACGAGGAGTTCGAGCGCCTGGGCGTGGAGCGCGTGACCGACCGGGACGAGCTGTTCGCGAGTGCCGACATCATCGTGAGCCACATGTGCCTGACGGACAGCAACCGGTTCTTCTTCAACGCCGAAGCGTTCTCGAAGATGCGGAGGTCACCCATCCTCATCAACCTCGGAAGGGGACTTGCGGTGGACGAGGGAGCACTCGTCAAGGCACTCGACGACGGCACCATTCGGGCATTTGGCGCCGACGTCCTCTACGACGAGACGCCCGACCTGGCGAATCACCCGCTGGTTGGGAGGGACAACGTCATCATCACCCCTCACTCGGCGTTCTACTCCACCGCGTCGATGCGCGACGTGCAGGTAATTCCGTGCCAGAACATCGTCCACTTTCTCCATGGGGAGAGGGACAAGCTGTTCAAGCTCGTGAACGACGTTCCCGTCGGCGTGGGGGCGTGCGAGCTGGCGTAGTTTGCGGCTCGACAACCAATCGCACGAGACGCCCGGGGGCAGGGGGTTCGACCTTGCCCCCGGGCTTTCTCTTGTGTGGGAAGGGTTTGGTCAACGTTAGCCCTTCGGGTGTCTTTCCGCTGGCGAACGGTCACCCTTCGCCTCCCTTGCAATGCCATGTCTTTCTGGAAACTTGAGCAGGCAGCTTCCAGCTGATGACATCTAGGCACTTGAGACACAAAACAACACCAATGGGAGAATGGTTTTTGCCGGGCGTCGAGCAGGGACCATTTTTGTCCGGGGTATGAGCGACCCTGAACGGGAGTATTAAGCGCTTCGTTGCAGTCTCTCGTCCCAAAGGGGTGGGCAAGGTGTCGCCAGTAGAGGAAGTCAAGGGCCTCTCAAAGCAGGCCCGATCGATTTGGGGGAAGTCTGACTACGGGATTGGTGAGAGGTGGCTCCCGCTCTACGTCCACATGGCCGACTCTGCCTCTGTCATCTCGCATCTCTGGGACGAGTGGCTTTCCGAGTGCCTGAGGAAGGCAATTTCTCGGCCCCTGGATGGGGACCAGGGTCTTGCGAGACGCGTCTGCATCTTCCTTGGCGGCGCCCATGACATCGGCAAGGCGACCCCCATCTTCCAGGCGAAGGGCATTCGTCCTCACTTCGGCGCCAGCGGCGGGGGTCTTGTCTGGATGGTGGAGCACGCAGGTCTGCCCGTGCGGCATGACCTTGGGAGCAGAAGCAAGCCGACGCACCCCGTCGCGGGGGAGTACCTCCTCACCAAGGCACTCCAAGACTATGGATGGGAGAGGAGCGTTGCCCTCTCCTATGCCGATGTCGTTGGTGCCCACCACGGGAACTTCCAGGGCATCGTCGGCTTTGACATGGACCCCAGCAATATGGTTGCAATCGGTAGCGCGGACGATTGCGTGGACGACTGGCCCAAGGTTCAGGAGGAGCTGATTCGTTTCTGTCTCGCAATCTCGGGGCTAACCGACTCGGATCTGCAGAAGCTATCCTCCGTCCCGCTTCCTGCGGCGACGGCGTGCCTGGTTACGGGCCTCGTCACCATGTGCGACTGGATTGCGAGCGACGAGGACTTCTATCCCCTCGTCCAGCTCATGGATGCGGGGGAGAGGCGCATCGACTTCGATGACCGCGAGTCCACCGGCTGGCATCGCGTCTCCCTCACCCCCGCCTGGAGGGAGCCGACGCCGAAGGTGAAGCCGTTCGACGAGTTCTTCTCCAAGCGCTTCTCGCTTCCGGCCGGCGCGTCTCCCCGTCCAGTCCAGAGCGCCGCGATGCGCATCGCACTGGAGACGAAGGAGCCCGGCCTGATTATCATCGAAGCCCCGATGGGGGAGGGGAAGACAGAGGGTGCCCTTGCTGCCGCGGAGGTCCTTGCCGTCCGTACCGGCGCAGCGGGCGTCTGCACTGCGCTTCCCACCATGGCGACGACAGATGCGATGTTCGCGAGGGTCGAGTACTGGCTCGAACGCCTTCCACAAGATTCGGGGATTCCCGAGAAGAGCATCTACCTCGCTCACGGAAAGGCCCAGCTCAACGAGAAGTTCCAGGGCATCGTCCATGCGAGCAGGGAGGATAGCCTCAACTCCGTGTCGTCTGCCGAGCGGAGGGGGAAGGACGCTGGCCTCACCGTGCAAGAGCACGTCGTGGCGTCGGACTGGATGTTCGGCCGCAAGAAGGGGATGCTCTCGAACTTCGTGGTCTGTACCGTTGACCAGGTCCTGATGGCGGCGCTTGACATGAGACACTTGCCGCTCAGGCAGCTCTCAATAGCGGGCAAGATCGTGATCATCGACGAGTGTCATGCCTACGACCTCTACATGCGCCAGTACCTCTTCCGGGTCCTCCAGTGGCTCGGCTACTGGCATACGCCCGTCATCCTCCTCTCCGCGACGCTTTCGAGTGACCTTCGCAAGCAGATGGCCGACTGGTACCTTTGCGGTCGGAAGGCATCAGAGATTGCTGAAAAGCCGGACGCTTCCGAGCAGCGGGTAAAGAAGTTGGTTCCGGCGTACCTGTCTGGAGCAAGGAAGAAGTCCACTGGCGCACCTTCTGCACCATCGCGAGATGATGCACCGCTTGTTCCCGAGGCGAGACTGGATGACTATCCCCTGATTACCTATACCGATGGCTCGCAGGTGAAGAGGGTCAAGACCGAGGCCTCCGGTCGTGGCGTGGATGTTGTGCTCTCGGTAATCGACGATGGGTTGGACACCTTGGTGTCTCTCCTCTCCGAGAGGCTCTCCGGAGGAGGTTGCGCTGGGGTCATCTGCGATACGGTCTCGAGGGCGCAGGAGGCTGCAGCGGCGCTTTCAAGCTCGTTCGGGAGGGACGTTGTCTCGCTCGACCACTCCAGGTTCATGGACCTGGACAGGATGGAGAACGAGAAGGAGCTGAGGTCTCGGCTTGGGCGAGATGCGACGCGGGAGAACGGCAGTCGACCCGAGCTGTCCATCGTCGTTGGCACTCAGGTCCTCGAGCAGTCCCTCGACATCGACTTCGACGTGCTTGTGACCGATGTCGCCCCCATTGATCTGCTTATGCAGAGGTTGGGAAGGATGCATAGACACCAGAGGGGAGAGGGGGAGTCGAGCCGCCCCGAGAAGCTCCGCTCGGCAGAGTGCTTCATCCGTGGCATCGAGGAGTGGAAGGAAGATCTTCCCAGTATCTCCAAGAGCATCGCGTTTGTATACCAGGAAGCTCCGATTCTGGAGTCGCTCGCAGTGCTCAGACTTATTGAAGCCGGTTCGAGGGCAGTAGTCTCCCTTCCTCATGATATTTCCCGTCTCGTGAGAACTGCTTACTCTCCCGACGAAATCACGTTGCATATTCCCGAGCGTTGGCGTGAGAAGTACGAGAAGGACTGCGAGGCGAGGAGTGCCAAGGAGGTTGAAAAGACAAACAGGGCGAATACATACCTCCTCTCTGACGTTAAGGAGCTTGTTCGCGATCAGTCTCGTCTGTCATCCCTTGCTTCCCACAACCAGGTGAGAGGGGACGAGGACCGTGGCCAGCGTGCCGTTCGAGACACGCAGGAGTCCATCGAGGTCCTCCTTGTGAGGGAGTGCGAAGAAGGTGGAATCTCGCTCCTGCCCTGGGTGTCGTATTCGGGGGTAGAAGCTGGGGAGGAGATCCCAACGTACGAGGAGCCTCGCCCGGCATTGGCGCGACTCATTGCCCAGTGCGCCGTCAGGCTTCCCCTCTCGGTATGTCCTGTCTCCCTCGAGGACAAGTGCATCGGGGAACTCGAGGAGAAGTGCGGGAGATACGTTTACGCCTGGCAGGACTCCCCGTGGCTTGCCGGGAGGCTTCTGCTTCCCATGAGAGAGATGGACGACGGGTCGTTCGAGGCGACTGTTCTTGGGAATGAGCTTCGGTACACCCGTCGCGACGGGCTATCAACCGTTCGCAGCATTACTAATCCTTACACAAACTAGTTAATATATAATCAACCTCGATAGGAAGGAGGAATGCATCCCCCGTCTCAGGTCTGGGATAGAAGTTTTCTGGGGGATGACCCGTAGTTTGTGGACGGGTTCGTGTGTTCCCCGCGCTTGCGGGGTTTGACTTTCGTTGGTCGAAATAGCTGAGGGGAGGAAGAATGGACGAGACGGACGCGAGGGTGGCGTTCAGCATCGCAACTGACCCATGGATACCAGTCATCTACCTAGATGGGAGCAGGGGCGAGCTCTCGATCGTTGACGTCTTTGACAGGGCGGCGGACATCCGAAGGATTCAGGGTGATGTCCCGATGCAGGAGCTTCCCATAGTGCGGCTGCTGCTGGCGATTCTGTATCGAGCGAACTCGCCTTCGGCCGCGGATGGGGGCGTGCTGGGCAAGAAGGATGTTCTCGATCTCTGGCATAGTCTCTGGATTGCGGGCAAGTTCGACATGGATGACATCAGGAGGTACCTGGATTACTTCAGTGATCGCTTCTACCTGGATGATCCCTCGTACCCCTTCTATCAGGTTCCCGGCCTTGAGTATGCGGGGAAGGAACCGGATGGTGTCGACGAGCTGGTGGCGGATGTCCCGAAGCCGGATAAGTTCCTGTTCTCGATGAGGGCGAGGGGGACCATCTCGGATCTTTCGCTTGCCGAGGGAGTCCGCTGGCTCATTTTCCAGCAGAGTTACGCCCCCGCTGGAATCAAGACGCCGGTGGTGGGGAACAGCCACGTCAAGAGCGGGAAGGTGTATGCGCCCAAGGGTTCGGTCGGAACGGGGCTGCTGGGTGCCGAGGGAGGGGTTTTCCTGGAGGGGGAGAACCTCTTCCAGACCCTGATGCTCAACTGGGTGCTCTTCGACGAGAAGCGGAAGAACGGGCACCTCATCTGTGGGAATGCCGCAGGCATCCCTTCCTGGGAGGCTGACGAGACTACGCCGGACCTCGTTCCTGCGACAATCGGCAACCCCGGGAACCCTGTAGGCGCGTATACGTGGCAGAGCAGAAGGATGCGGCTCGTATTCGACAAGACCGGACAGCGCGTGGTAGGGGTGGTCAGCTGCTACGGGGACATCCCCTCAATCGTCAATGGCGCCGATGCCGAACCGATGACTGCTTGGAGGAAGAGCGAGGCGCAGCAGAAGAAGCTTGGCCTTCCCTCCGTCCCCCTAATGCCGAGGGCTCACGATTCCGAGCGTGCAATTTGGCGTGGCCTCTCCGCAATCGTCGCCACGGAGAAGGAGAGCGAGGATTGTCGCCCGGGAGTGGTGCGTTGGGTCGAGCTTCTTCAGGAGGAGGAAATCCTGCCGAGGGAGACCCTCCCCTACGTTGCCATCCACGCCCAGGGGATGAGCTACGGGACGCAGTCGAGCGTGTTTGAGGATGGGGTCGACGACGTCCTGGACGTCAGCAGTGCCCTCCTGCGCCACGGTTCTCCGGCATGCTTGAGCTCCCTGAATGTGATTGCGCAGGCGGACGAGGCGGTGGAGCTGCTTGTTAGGTTCGTGCGAAACGTCCAGAGGGCGTCGGGAGACAAGAGCCCGAAGGATAGGGCAAGGGTCAAGTCGTCCTACGTTCGGGCGCAGGCCTTCGGTGAGATCGACCACCTCTGCAGGGACAGGATTGCGCACTTCCCGGGCGACGGCGACACCGTAATCGACGAGTACTGCATCGAATGGCGTGCGGAGATCAGAAGCAAGCTGCTCGCCCTCGAAGGTGAATACCTCCGCGAATGCGCGCCGTCCCTCTTCGCCGAGCGCTACGAGAAGCCCGAGGACAAGAGGTCGGACAGGGGGATGACCGTGGGCAAGGCAGACGCGATCTTCAGGGCATCCCTGAACAAGGCCCTGCTGAGCCCCCTGTACAAGGAGAAGGACTCCTTCAAGGCGGTTGGGTCAGCGACTTTGAGTGAGGGGATGTGATGGGGATGCAAGGCATCAGCGTTGCCTCCAGAGAGGTTGGCCGGTGCGTCAACGCTAAGGTCGGGAGGCTCCAGAGCGCCTACCTCCAGGGGTTGGCACCCGCGAGGGCGACGATGGCCCGCCTGAGGAAGCTGGACACCCCAGGCGGAGGGTCATGGATGGTCGTCGGTGAGGAGGTGTTCTCCGACCTCCCCGACCTTGGGATGGGGAGGTCGGTGGAGGACAAGGCCCTTCTCAGCATTAGGGCCTCGCTCAAGCTCTATTCGATTCACCAGCAGTCCAAGGACCATCCGATGGCGGTCTTCCCTAAAACGGGAGGGGAGCCCTCGGGGCGCTTTGGCAGGGCATGCCGCCTCATCACGCTTGGCAATCAAAATGAGGATGGGGCTCCGGGGGTCAGGAGGCGTATGGCGAGCATCGAAGCCGCGTCGGGGGACTTCCACGGTGTGGAGACCTGCGTGCGTGCGCTCGTGAGGCGGATGAGGGCGAAGGACGTCCAGCTCGACTATGGCGCTCTTGCCCGGGACCTGTTCCTCCTGCAGTTTGAGTCCGCTCGCGAGGGGGTCTTCCTCAACTGGGCGAGGGACTACTACGCACCCGTCAAGTCAGCGACCTCGGAGGATGGGGCCGCGAGCGTCCGCCAGTAACGAGAGTGGAGGTAATCATGTATCTTGACATCAACGTTTTGCAGGTTGTCCCGCCCAGCAACATCAACAGGGACGACACCGGATCTCCGAAGACGGCGGTCTATGGTGGGTACCAGCGCGCTCGGGTATCGAGCCAGGCGTGGAAGCACGCGATGAGGGAGAACTTCTCCCACTTCGTGGATGCGGAGAACCTTGGGCACAGGACTAAGCACGCGGTGGGCCTGATTGGGGAGAGCATCAAGGCACAGCGCCCCGACCTCTCCGACTCTGCCGAGAGGCTGGCGGTGGGTGTCCTTTCCACCACGGGCGTGAAGGTGGGGGAGTCGAAGCGCGCAGGTTCCGACAAGGGCTCTCAAGTCTCGCAGTACCTCATCTTCATCGGGAAGCGAGAGATAGACAAACTCGCTCGCATCGCTATCGACGCTCACGAGGCGGGCGAAGACCTCTCGAAGCCGTCGAAGGACCTCAAGAAGAAGGTCTCTGCCGCCTTCCACGGGCAGCAGGCCCTCGACATCGCCCTCTTCGGACGCATGCTCGCCGACGCCCCCGACCTCAACACGGACGCATCCGCCCAGGTGGCTCATGCAATCTCGGTGAACAAGGTGTCGCAGGAGTACGACTACTTCACGGCGGTGGACGACTGCGTCTCGTCTGATAATGCCGGAGCCGCGATGCTGGACACGCTGGGTTACAACTCGTCCACGCTGTATCGCTACGCGACGGTCAACGTGGCGTCACTGCGCGAGCAGCTTGGTGACGATGCTGCCACGGCGGAGGGTGTGCGTGCGTTCGTCCGTGCGTTCGTGGAGTCCATGCCCACGGGGAAGCAGAACACCTTCGCGAACAGGACACTTCCGTCCGCAGTGCTCGTCGCTCTGAGGGAGGAGCAGCCCATCAATGGCGTCGGTGCCTTCGAGAGCCCCGTCACTCCGAAGGAGGGGGAGTCCATCTCGTCCCAGGCGGAGGGTCTGCTTGCTAAGCAGCTCAACAGGATGGCGGACATGTACGGGCAGCATCCCGCAAAGGCATGGTGGTGCGCCGTCGATGGCGGTGACGAGGCGCTCGAGGAGTTTGGGCAGCAGGTTGACTGTCCCCAGCTCTACGATGCGGTCAAGGAAGCGGTTCTCGGGCTCCTCTCCGAGGGTGAGGAGGCATGAGCGTCCTGCTCCTGAGGTTCTCGGGCCCGCTCCAGTCGTGGGGAGACTCCTCCCGCTTCGTTCGCAGGGGCACCCGCCAGGAGCCGACCAAAAGCGGGGTGGTCGGTATGCTCGCATCGGCACTCGGCCGCTCCCGCGAGGACGACTTGAGCGACCTGACTGCCCTCGAGTTCGGCGTACGCGTCGATCAGTCCGGAAGCGTCTTGTGCGACTTCCAGACGGAGCGGCCCTCAGATGGTGGAAAGGCGATGCCGCTCTCATACCGCTATTACCTCTCCGACGCTAAGTTCCTTGTGGCCCTCGGTGGTGACGAGTCCATGCTGGAGGAGCTGGGACATGCCCTCAGGGCCCCGGTGTGGCCCCTGTTCCTGGGGAGGCGCTCGTGCCCTCCCGACGAGCCGGTCTGCCTCGGGCTGTCAGAGGACTACTCGGGCGTGCGAGACGCGCTCCGCCGCCACCCCTGGATTGCGGCGGACTGGTATCGGGAGCGCTCGGGACGCGTCGAGCTGGAGGCCCTCTGCGATGCGGGGAAGGGGGAGGCTGGGTTCGAGCAGCCGGATCTCCCCGTCAGCTTTGGGTACGCGTGCCGCAGGTATGCGAGCAGGCGCATCGTTAGGTTCAGGGTGCCCATCGACTCGCTGCCGGGTGCGGCACCTGTGGGGGTTGCTTCCCTGCAGGCGAGTGGGGCCATCCTTCCCGGCGGGCACGATCCCATGGGATTCATCTAACGGAGAGGAGGACGGAGTGTATATCTCTCGACTTCCACTGAACTTGGAGAGGCGTGGCGCGCTCAGGCTCGTGAGCTCCCCATACCGCATGCACGCAGCCGTCGAGGCGTCGTTTCCTCCTGGTGTCACAAGGGAGTGCGAGGAGGGGCGGATCCTCTGGCGCATCGACCAGTCCCCGAGGAGCGAGGAGGGCGTATGGCTGTACGTCGTGAGCCCGGAGAGGCCCGATTTCTCCCATATCGTCGAGCAGGGCGGATGGCCGACAAACCCTGGCTGGGAGACGAAGGACTACGGTCCTCTCCTCGATCGGGTCGATGACGGGCAGGTCTGGCGGTTCCGCCTCAAGGCGAACCCCGCTCGAAAGGTGAAGGCTGACCTTGGCAGGAGGTCAAAGAATCCGAAGGTCATCGGAAAGGTGCAGGGTCACGTCACCGTCGAGCAACAGCTCAAGTGGTTGGAGGACAGGTCGGGGAGCCACGGCTTCTCCCTGGTTGCGGACGACGATGGGTTTGTCCAGGTTAGCGTCTCGCAACGGCGCACGGAGCGCTCGAGGCGAGAGGGAAGCGACGTAACGATCTGCACGGCGGTCTACGACGGGGTTCTGCGGGTTGAGGACGCCGACGCCTTCAGGCATGCCCTGGGGTTCGGAATCGGGAGGGCGAAGGGGTTCGGCTGCGGCCTCCTGACCATCATGCCCACCCGCTAGGACAGAACAACAGAAGTCTCTTCAAGGGAGAGGGGCGACCATGTCCGATTCAAATGGGTCTGCTAGGGGCGCATCGAGTCGGAGGGGAGCCCCTCCCCCTGACATTTCGGAGCTGGTGCGGGTGGAGGACAGGATATCGTTCCTGTACTTTGAGCATTGCAAGGTCAACCGCTCCGACAACGCAATCACGGTCACGGACGAGGAGGGAACAATCTACGTCCCCTCCGCAAGGCTGAGCGTGCTCATGCTCGGACCTGGGGCGACGGTTACCCATGATGCCATGACCGTAATAAGCGAGAGTGGTGCCTCCGTGATCTGGGTGGGGGAGCGGGGCGTGCGCATGTACGCGTTCGGCAGTCCGCTCACCCACTCAAGCGCGCTGCTGCAGCGACAGGCCAAGCTTGTCTCCAACACCAGGTCGAGGCTCGCCGTGGCGCGCAGGATGTATGCGATGAGGTTCCCAGGCGAGGACGTGAGCGGCCTCACCATGCAGCAACTGCGTGGTCGCGAGGGGGCTCGCATCCGCAAGGTTTACAAGGAGTGCTCGGAGAAGACGGGCGTCTTCTGGGACAAGAGGACGTACAACCCGGACGACTTTGACGAGGGGACCGAGATCAACCAGGCCCTTTCTGCGGCGCATGCCTGTATGTACGGCCTCGCGCATTCGGCAATTGTTGCGATGGGATGCTCCCCGGGTCTCGGGTTCGTGCACACGGGCCACGAACGCTCCTTTGTGTATGACGTTGCCGACCTGTACAAGGCTGAGATCTCCATCCCGGTGGCATTTGAGACCGTGGCGGAGTTTCCCGTGGACGTTGGTGCGGAGACCAGGCGAAAGATGAGGGACGCGGTCTACAGCCTCGAGATCATGCCGAGGATGGTAGGTGACATCAAGTCGCTTCTCCTTGAGACGGAGGATGCAGAGTGCGTGGATCCATCCATCGATCACGTCGGGCTCTGGGACGAGAAGGTTGGAGAGGTTCCGGCAGGTAAGTCATATAGAGAGGGCTGAGGGGAAGAGGGGAGGTTACCGGCAATGGTGGTCATCGTGCTCACCGCCTGCCCTACTGGGCTGCGCGGCGACCTGACGCGCTGGCTGATGGAGATATCCCCCGGGGTGTTCGTAGGTGACGTCTCGGCTAGGGTGAGGGAGGCTCTCTGGGACCGCGTGCTCGCGCTCATCAAGACCGGGCGGGCGACGATGGTGTACTCGTATCCAAACGAGCAGCACCTTGCCTTTAAGGTGTGGCAACCGGACTGGGAGCCGATCGACTGCGAGGGGATAGAGCTTGTGAGACGCCCGAGGGGTACCGAGGATGCGACGATATTCGGCTCTCCTCCCAAGGGGTGGAGCCGCGCATCGAAGTATCAGCAGGCAAGAAAGTTCGGAAACTAGTTTTGAGGCGAACCTTGAAAACCGAATGACTTTCGTTGAAATGGGATATGATTCTGCTGGTCGTTAAGTGTGCTCCCCGCATACGCGGGGATGATCCCTATTTATGTGTGAAAACTTATTATCAAGCAGAGTGCTCCCCGCATACGCGGGGATGATCCCGATGTATGCGCATGAAAAAGCCCCGGATTCCAGTGCTCCCCGCATACGCGGGGATGATCCCGAGGCTATGAAGAAGATAATCAGCGGCAAGGTGTGCTCCCCGCATACGCGGGGATGATCCCTGAGGGGAGGAAAACAGAATCATGGGATATGCGTGCTCCCCGCATACGCGGGGATGATCCCAGTTGGACGATGGTCCTCATTTGGCTGGTCTGGTGCTCCCCGCATACGCGGGGATGATCCCAGCGAAACGTCAATCTCAATGTCTGGAGGGTCGTGCTCCCCGCATACGCGGGGATGATCCCTTTTGGCACAACGTCAACGCTGCCAGTCTGCCGTGCTCCCCGCATACGCGGGGATGATCCCGTGACAGGCTGTGAGGCTCCCGCGCCTGCGTGGTGCTCCCCGCATACGCGGGGATGATCCCTCCGCAGGTTTGCGCTGCCATCCATGACAAGCGTGCTCCCCGCATACGCGGGGATGATCCCTGTGCGACCAAACGATTTGACGCCCCGCCGCAGTGCTCCCCGCATACGCGGGGATGATCCTACTGCCAAGGCCAATGCCGCTACAGCCCAAAGGTGCTCCCCGCATACGCGGGGATGATCCCTCCTGCGAGATATGCGCCGACGGAGAGGACACGTGCTCCCCGCATACGCGGGGATGATCCCGGTGACGTGGTAGTTCAGGCCACGAAGGCCACGTGCTCCCCGCATACGCGGGGATGATCCTAGTACCTGGCAAGCCTCTCGGAATCCGTCTCCGTGCTCCCCGCATACGCGGGGATGATCCCATAGCGCAATACGGCACTCCCGACTCGCCGAAGTGCTCCCCGCATACGCGGGGATGATCCCCGTTATGACGTTTCCGCAGTCGCAGGAGCATTGTGCTCCCCGCATACGCGGGGATGATCCCAAGGCCAGAAAGGCCGTCGAGGAAGCGCGCAGGTGCTCCCCGCATACGCGGGGATGATCCTTCGCCGCGATTCTCGCCGACTCGACCGAGAGCGTGCTCCCCGCATACGCGGGGATGATCCCCATCGAGGACGCACCTCGCGAACGCATCGAATGTGCTCCCCGCATACGCGGGGATGATCCCTATGCGTCGCGCACCATCGTCGCCAAGGAGACGTGCTCCCCGCATACGCGGGGATGATCCCGTCATGAGCAAGCCATTGCCGTTTCGCAAGAAGTGCTCCCCGCATACGCGGGGATGATCCCCATCCCTATGCGCACCGCATCATCATGTCGTAGTGCTCCCCGCATACGCGGGGATGATCCCCTTGTCTAGTTCCTCGTCACCAGTGCTCTGGTGTGCTCCCCGCATACGCGGGGATGATCCTGTCGCCTACCAGACAGCAGCCGCCACAACGTGTGCTCCCCGCATACGCGGGGATGATCCCGGACAAGACCGCCGCCGCTCGGACTACGCAGCGTGCTCCCCGCATACGCGGGGATGATCCTTCGCCGCGATTCTCGCCGACTCGACCGAGAGCGTGCTCCCCGCATACGCGGGGATGATCCCGACGTTGAGATTATGCAGAACCGCAAGCCGCAGTGCTCCCCGCATACGCGGGGATGATCCCCCTCGTGAGAATCGGCACGGCCTTCTCGTGCCGTGCTCCCCGCATACGCGGGGATGATCCCACGAGCGGCGCAACGGGCGTCATGGAGGTTTTGTGCTCCCCGCATACGCGGGGATGATCCCTGCTCGTAGTCATTCTTGGCTGCTACGAGAGGGTGCTCCCCGCATACGCGGGGATGATCCCGGGTAGTCCACCGCGTGCTCCCACGTGGTCTTGTGCTCCCCGCATACGCGGGGATGATCCCCGCCTTGTCCGTCTTTGTCCTCGCGGTCACCTGTGCTCCCCGCATACGCGGGGATGATCCCCGGATGCCGGGGACGATGGACAGGTCGATGCAGTGCTCCCCGCATACGCGGGGATGATCCCGCAGATGCGTAGGCTACCAGAGCAGAGGTTGTGTGCTCCCCGCATACGCGGGGATGATCCCCGCCTTGAGGCTGTCCACAACATCCTCTGGAGGTGCTCCCCGCATACGCGGGGATGATCCCCAGGCACCGTCTGCATGTCTGGGTTGCGTCGTGTGCTCCCCGCATACGCGGGGATGATCCCCATCTGGGATTGAGACCCTTACGCCAGTTCCGGTGCTCCCCGCATACGCGGGGATGATCCCCAGACGATCCACCTGGCGTGCTCGGTGATGCCGTGCTCCCCGCATACGCGGGGATGATCCCGCAGATTAACAATGCGAAAACTGATATCAACCGTGCTCCCCGCATACGCGGGGATGATCCCCTACGGCTCACTCGTGGCTCAGCTCGCGAAGGGTGCTCCCCGCATACGCGGGGATGATCCCTCTTGAAGCGTCGCTGACAAATCCGCGATTTGGTGCTCCCCGCATACGCGGGGATGATCCCGCGGTGCCCATCCTCACGAAGGTGTTGGACGAGTGCTCCCCGCATACGCGGGGATGATCCCTGCCTCAAGTGCCTGTGCGAGCGCCTGGAAGGGTGCTCCCCGCATACGCGGGGATGATCCCGCCAACGCGAGCACGGCGGTATCCACCGCAAAGTGCTCCCCGCATACGCGGGGATGATCCTGCACGCAGTACCACCGCACTTCATCGACGTCTGTGCTCCCCGCATACGCGGGGATGATCCCGGCGGCAAGGCCAGCGTCCGTCTCGGCGAGGGGTGCTCCCCGCATACGCGGGGATGATCCCCGCAACGCCGCAATCAAGGCGCAGGCGGACTCGTGCTCCCCGCATACGCGGGGATGATCCCTATACCGCCTTCACCGACTACCGTAAGACCAAGTGCTCCCCGCATACGCGGGGATGATCCCGTACATGGCCTTGTCTGGAGGTTCGCTTGACAGTGCTCCCCGCATACGCGGGGATGATCCCCATGATGCCACGCAGCCCCATGTAGAACTGCCGTGCTCCCCGCATACGCGGGGATGATCTTGGATGAAGCCACAAGGGCGGCAATCCCAGTGGGTACAACCGGAACGTGCCGGGACGTCGGTTTTGTCGAGGCTCGGGAAGGGGTCTGCCGCGCATAGGGATGACTGGAGGCTGGCGGTGTTACCTGTGGCGGATACGCAAGGATTTGTCGCGTATGGGTATCCCCCTGGTTTTCCACTGAGCTTGGAGATTAGGCAGCCCGACTTGGGAGGGGGCAATGCCAACGGATGGGCGAGAGGAGCAAGTAAAAGATGGACATCGACGCTGTCTGCCGGTCGCTGACGGGTGTGGGGCTTGTCGACGCGGTGATTCTCGACACCGAGACCACGGGCCTCCATCCCGAGTGGGATGACGAACTCTTGTCGCTCGCAATCGTGGACTCCGACGGGCGGAGGCTGTTCAACAGCCTCGCTCGACCGAGGCGCCATGAGGCGTGGCCGCAGGCACAAAGGGTGAATGGCATCTCACCCGCCATGGTCTGGGATGCTCCTACCGCGGATGAACTGAGTGACGTCGTATCATCTTTTGTGTCAGATGGGCATTTGGTCGTCGGATTCAACCTCATATTTGACCTAAAGTTTCTACTGTGCGAGGAGATCATCTCCCAGCCACCGCAAATTACCTTCGACGTAATGAGGGAGTATGCGAGGGTTCATCCGCGTCGGTCTGGCCGTGGCTCCCGCGGATGGGTGAGGTTGGAGGACGTTGCCCATCATTACGGCATTGCGTTCTCCCCGCACAATGCCCTGGAGGATGCACGTGCGACGGCCGGATGCTTCCGCGCACTCCTAGGAGACAAGAGTTTTGTGCGTGTCGCTCAGGCTCGACGGGAGCGAGAGAGATGATCCCAGCACGTGCTCGGTAGCCGCTGCTACTGCTCGCAACGTTAACGGGGTTCCATCGAGGCAACGGGATGGGCACGCTGTAACGTGACCAGGCGCCTCTCGCCTAGAATTGCAGCGATGCCATCCACGACCTTGGGGGAGAGATGGACAACCAGAAGGTCTTTGCCATGAAGCTCTCGCGTGTGTATCCGCTGCTGGTGCAGAAGGCGGAGCGCAAGGGCCGCACAAAGGACGAGGTGAATCAGGTCATCTGCTGGCTCTGCGGCTACGACGAGGCGGGGATTCGCGCACAACTGGAGCGCGACGTTGATTACAAGACGTTCTTCGACGAGGCCCCTCGAATGAATCCGCTTGCCTCGCGGGTGACCGGCAAGATCTGCGGCGTGCGGGTGGAGGACATCGAGGACCCCACCATGCGCGCGATCCGGCAGCTGGACAAGCTCGTTGACGAACTGGCCAAGGGCCGCCCCATGGAGCGGATTCTTCGCAGGTAGGATGGCGACGCCCCTGGCGGGCAAGTGTCGCGGCGGTTCAGCGGAAAGAGCCCAAAGTGCTGGGAGACTCGCCGACGGGGGAGAGGGACTCGGGCCACGACCGTTCGCATAACAATCGCAGGGGGGAGCGTGCCGCCCCTCTCGCCTGCCGATTGCTACTGGGCGTCGGAATCCGAGCTGGCCTCGCTGACCTTGGGATCCTGCGCGGGCGCCGCCTGGGCGGCCTTGGGGGCATCGTCCTCCTCCATGCCCTCGCGGACGTTCTTGACCGTCTCGCCCAGGGTCTTGCCAAGCTTCGGGAGGTTCTTGGGCCCAAACAGGACCAGAACCACCAGAAGGATGACCATCAGCTCGGGCATTCCCATTCCAGCAATCATGTGATGCCTCCTCGCATCCGCGGCAAAGCCTGGGCGGGGCCTCTGCCTGCGTCTGCCCGGGCTCGTTCATCGAGAATCCTAGGCGCGTATCTGCTATTTGTTAAATACATAATGCGGCGGGCATCCATACACGGCTTGTATGTTGCCTGGCCGCTGGGAGAAAGAAGAACGCGGCCCGCGCTTTGGCGGCCCCATCCCATGGCAGGTGGGGTGCCGTTGCCGTGTGCCCTCCCGCGACCGGCACCGCCGGACTTCCGGCGGGAGGGGCCAGAACCCGGACGCCTGTCCCCTCTCTCCTGAGCTATCCTAGGTTGCCGTTAGCCATGACCTCGGACGGAGTTTCCGCATGCTCAGGATCAGCCACTCAATCCTTCACGCCTTCGACTTCCAGAGCGGCAGCTCGTACCTCTCGCAGCACGAGCTGGACCTGGAGGAGCGCCAGGTGAGGTCGTACGTCGCCCGCCGCATGCGCAACATCAGCTCCAGCCCCGAGAGCAAGCACGGTGAGTTCAGCGAGCAGAGCGCCTTCGCCGACGCCGTGCGCCAGTACGCCGTGGGCCAGCTGGGGTTTGTGGAGATCAGCCAGCAGGTGGGCGAGTACCTGTGGGAGGAGCTCCGCCGCTGCGACGACCTGGAGGAGTGCGACCTCCTGATGGCCGACTTCACGGACACTCGCGAGATGAAGGTGGACTCCAAGGAGGTCCAGGAGGACCCCGACGCCGCCGCGGCGGCAGCCTTTGACGGCAGCTCGGCCGACCGCTACCTTGCGGCCGTGCTCCTGCCGCGCAAGCAGGCCTTTGTCCACGACCTGGGCAGCGACGCGGGCGGGGCCCCGGAGAACGAGATCCTGCGCCAGGACAGCACGCTGCCCAACCCCACGCAGAAGGTCGACTCGTACGTGCTGGTGAACCTGGGGACCATGGAGATAGACTTCTTGGACAAGCCCCGCATGGTGGGGACCGAGGAGCGCCTGGTGATCCCCGACGGCCTGCTGCAGTGCACGGCGCAGGCGTCCAGCCGCGAGGTGGTGGAGTCGGTCGAGCGCATCGTGGAGGACGTGGCGGAGCAGTACGGCGTCAACCCGGTGGAGGCCGTGGCGCAGGCCAAGGCGTACGTGGCGAGCAACGCGGACAGGGACGAGTCGTTCTCGCCCGAGGACGTGGGTCAGGCCGTGTTCGAGGACCGGCCCGACCTGCAGGAGCGCTACCAGGAGGCCACGCGCGAGGAGAGCCTGCCCGAGGAGGTTCCCATCCGCCGCGGCGTGGCAAACCGCATGGCGCGCAACCACAAGATCAAGACCGACACTGGCATCGAGATCACCTTCCCCAGCGAGTACGCGGCCGACTCCAACTACATCGAGTTCACGGCGGACGACCAGGGCAACGTCTCGATCATCATCAAGAACGTGGGAAAGATCGAGAACAAGTAGGCGGGGCGGGCCCGTCATCGCAGGGCGGGGGAGAGGCGCGAGGTACCTGAGCCGAGGCCCATCCCGCCGGCGTCGCGCGCTCCGTCGTCCCGGGGGGCGTCCGTCTCGCCCGATGCCGCCTCCCGGCGCTACGCCTGGGGCGCCTCGGTCCCGCCGTCGCCGCCGCCCTGCGCGTCGCCTGCCGGGCCCTCGCCAAGCTCCAGCCACACGCGACCAAAGCCCAGGCCCAGCAGCCCGTGGACAAGCTCGCGACGCAGGCCCCCCTCGGTGTGGATGCGGGCTGCGGCCTCCGTGCCCGCATCCGAGCGGGCCGCCCGCACGAGCGCGACCTCCCCGTCCCCGCGCACCAGGTCAACGCGGACGCCCACAAGCCCCAGGGACGCCACCAGCGCGCGGGCGAACTCCACGCGAGCCAGCCGGTCGGGCGTGATGCCCACGCCCCGTTCCACCTGGGCTGCCAGGCAGATGGGCTGCGAGGGCGGCTCGGGGTCCTCTCCCATGCGCAGGGCTAGCTCCCGGACCTCCCGTGCGCCCAGCCCCACGTGCATGAGCGGGCTCTTCACATTGAGGTCGGTCGCCGCCCGGAGCAGGGTGGGCCGCGCAGCGACCTCGTCGGCGTCGGACGGTTCCGCCACGTAGCCCAGGCCGCGTGCCCGCGCGATGATCTGCAGCTCGGAGAACAGGGCATGGCGGCACAGGTCGCACCGGTTCCGGCGGTTGTCCGCAAGGCCCGGCACCTGAAGGTTGTCGAAGTCTGGCAGCAGAAGCTCGATTCCCTGCGAGTCGCACCACGCGCGGGCGGACTCCTGGGCCTCCGCGGCGATGGTCCCGCCGCAGGGCGACACCGCTATCATGCGGTCGCCCAGCACGTCGTGGCAGGTGCGGGCAAGCACGCGCGAGCCCACGCCGCCCATGAACACCATCGCGACGCTCCCCAGCGAGCGGACGTACGAGCGGAGCATGCGTTCCCGGCGCCCCAGGCTCTCTGCCTCGTTGGGCTTCCCGTCATGCGATTCCCACGCCATGCGGCCACCCCTTCCCAGGTACGGCCCTGCATTAGGGAACAGTGTATCCGTGGGCGAGGGGGAAGTGATTCAAAATGGCTGGCATTTTAGGTTTCCCACAGGCCGTGCGCTGCGGTCCCGGGCGCTTGGCGTGGTGTGGAACTTGGGGAGACGGGGTGGCGCCGCCGACGCTGCAGGTAGTATGCTGATGCATGCTCTACCACGGGCACAGATGTCACGCACGCAACTCAACCGAACAAGGGGACCTCTGTGGAATTCGATAGCATGACGCGTCGCCAGGCGATCAGGTTCCTGCTGGGCGCCACCGCCACGGCGGGGATGCTCGGGACCTTCCCCGGGCAAGCGCTCGCAGTCTCGCAGAGCGACGTGGACAAGACCAACTCGGACCTCTCCAGCGCGCAGGCGCAGCTGGACAAGGTCCAGAAGCAGCTCGACTCCATCGGGGACGAGTACCAGGCGCTCTCAGAGAAGCAGTCCGACACGCTCGACCAGATCGAGTCGGTCAACGACCAGATCGACCAGACGCAGGAGAGCATCGACGCCAAGCAGAAGGAGCTGGACGAGAAGAAGGAGCGCCTTAGCAAGCGCGTGTCCTCCGCCTACAAGTCAGGCGGGGTCGACATGCTCTCGGTCCTCCTCAACTCCAGCTCCCTGCAGGAGCTCGACTCAAACATCTACTACCTGGACAAGGTCAGCGAGGCCGACAGCCAGATGATCGCGGACGTCAAGTCCGCCAAGGCGGAGCTCGACCAGCAGAAGGCCGACCTCCAGAGCCAGAAGTCGGAGCTGGAGTCGCTCAACGAGACCCAGAAGGCTCAGCTCAAGCAGATGCAGGAGAAGCAGCAGGAGGTCCAGGACGTCATCGACGGCCTCAGCTCGCAGGTGAAGCAGCTCATGGACAAGCGCGATTCCGAGCTTGCCGCCATGGCCGAGGAGAAGGCCAAGCAGGAGGCGGCCGCAAAGGCCGCCGCGGCGGCTGCCGCCAAGTCCAAGAGCAGCTCGTCCTCCGGCTCATCCGGCTCGTCAAGCGGCTCCGCAGCCAGCGGCGTGTCCGGCAGCACCAGCGACGGCACCACCACGGGCTCGCAGGCAAAGGTCATCGCCGCATGCAAGTCCACGCCCTCGCCGGGCGCGGGGCTCTGCGCCATGTGGGTGTCGCAGGTGTTCAACAACGCCGGCTACGGCTATGCCAGTGGCAACGCTTGCGACATGTACAACGCCTGGTGCACCAGCTCCAACCTGTCAAACCTCAAGCCGGGCATGATCGTGGCGGTGTCCTCCCATCCGCACACCTCTGCGGGCAGGATCTACGGGCACATCGGCATCTACGTGGGCGGCGGCAACCTGATGGACAACATCGGCTACATCCGCACCATCAACATCAACTCCTGGATCAGCTACTACGGCGCCACGGTCACCCCGCGCTGGGGCTGGCTCATGGGCATCAAGCTGTCTTAGCGTCCCTTTCACGCGGTTGCCCATCGGTTTCGCAGTGGGCATCCCCGTAATGGGCGTCTCCGCAGCGGCGGTGGGGTGCGGAGGCCTTTCCCGGCATCCCACCGCCTCGCGTGACTGCTCCCTGCCCTAGCCGTCGCTGCGGGCGAACGCGTTGCGCATGCCCTCGCTCGCGGTGTACAGCACCTCCGAGAGCACCTTGTCCGTCTCGTCGTGGAGCATCGCGGCGATGGCGTCGTTCTCCTTGGTCAGGGCAGCCGTGGCGTCGCCATACGAGAGGTCCCTTGCCACCATGTCGTCATCCGTCGCGTTGACCGCCGCGTGACCCTTGGACCCTACGGCCTCCTGGTAGCGCTCGATGTGCACCGCGCAGGAGTTGAAGTGCGGGTCGGCGAGCGCCGCGATGATGCGGTTTGCCCAGTAGAAGCTCTCGGTCGTCACCTTGGCGGTGGTGTTGGAGAGGTACTCGGGCGTCCTGTCCACGTTCGCGTACAGCGGCACGAGCGCGTTGAAGGCGTTGCTGCCGTACGCCATCCACTGGAGGGCGCGGCACGACTCGGGCAGGTAGGGCCTGATCTGGAGCACGGCGAGCTGACCGTTGCGGTTGATGCCGATGGGGCGGTAGCGGCCGCGGGTCGCCTCGGTTCCCTCGGAGCCATAGGGGTCGTAGGGCGTGCCCTGGTAGTGCAGGCTCAGCACGTACTTCACGTCCTCGATGGTCACCTTGCGCTCGGGGACGCGGCTCCAGGGGATGTCGTCGTCCTCGGGGCGGAAGTCCGCATCCTGGCCGTCCCAGAAGTTGACGCGCGGGTTGAGGAAGCGCTGCATGCTCCAGACGCGCGGGGTGTTGTACACGTGGTCGGCGTCGGAGTGCGAGCCAAACGCGTCGCGGGGGTTGAACACGCCCTCATCGCCACCGAGCGTGAGGTCCAGGTGATAGCGCTCCATGAACTCGGCGAGGTCGGGGGAGCACATGTGCTCCACCTGGTCGCCCAGGGCGTCCCTCAGGTCAAACTCGTCGATGCCAAGCTGGTTGGGCATAGTCACGTACGAGTCGTCGGGAACGCGCTTGGCGATCCAGTGGTGCCCTCCCACGGTCTCGAGCCACCAGATCTCGTCCGCATCGCTGAACGCGATGCCGTTCATCTCGTAGGTTCCGTACCGCTCGAGGTAGGAGCCGAGGAGACGCGCGCCCTCGCGGGCCGAGGTGGCATAGGGGAGGGTGATGGTGACCATGTCCTCCTCGCCGATGCCGCCCACGACCTCGGGCACGTAGCCCTCCTCGCCCTCGGTGCCCTTGGCGGGGACGTACTCCACGAGCGGGTCGGCGCCCAGCACGCGCTCGTTTGTGGTGAGGGTCTCGGTCGCGGTCATCGCGACGTTCCTCTCGTTGACACCCGCCGCGGCCCAGACGCCCTGCGAGTCGTCCGCGTCGGGGACCGAGGTGTAGCGCATGGGGTTGTCCGGCAGCTCGATGCTCACGTGGCTGATCTTCGCCTGGTAGTGGCGCGGCTGCTCGCTGGGGTGGACCACCTGCATGCGCTTGGGGTTGTACACGCCGCTGGGCGAGTCCTCGTTGCGCGCGATGATGGTCGAGCCGTCGTAGCTCGCCGCCTTGCCTACCAGTATCGTGGTGCAGGCCATCGTTCCTCCTTGGTGCTCGTTACTTCTCATAACGCATCACATAATAGCGATGGCGAAGGTGTGACGGCGCCCGCCGTGCGACCGCTCCATCCAGCCACGTTGCAAAGTCGTAACCTATCTGGCCGCTTGGCTTGGGCCTTGGCATGCCATAATGCACACCACGCTTCATGCGAGGAAAACCACCATGCCAACGGAGGCATTCATGCCAGAAGCAATGCACTTCAAGCGTCGCCTGCCCATCCCCCAGGAGATCCGCGAGGCGATGCCCCTTCCCGCCGACCTCGCCGCAAGGAAGCCGGCGTTCGACGAGGCGGTCGCGTCCATCATCCGCGGCGAGAGCGACCGCCGCCTGCTCGTGATTGGCCCCTGCTCCGCCGACCGCGAGGACTCCGTGCTCGATTACGTGAGCCGCCTCGCCCGCGTGCAGGACGAGGTGCGTGACAAGCTCGTGATCGTGCCCCGCGTCTACACCAACAAGCCGCGCACGCGCGGCACAGGCTACAAGGGGCTGCTCCACAACCCCGACCCCGAGGGCGCGCCCGACCTGCTCGAGGGCGTCAAGGCCATCCGCAGGATGCACCTGCGCGTGGTGGAGGAATCCGGCATGTTCACCGCGGACGAGATGCTGTACCCGTCCAACCACCGCTACCTCATCGACCTTCTGAGCTACGTGGCCGTGGGCGCGCGCTCCGTGGAGAACCAGGAGCACCGCCTGGTCGCCAGCGGCGTGCCCATCCCCGTGGGCATGAAGAACCCCACGGGCGGCTCCACCGACGTGATGCTCAACTCCATCTATGCGGCGCAGGCCCCGCAGTCGTTCATCTACCGCAACTGGGAGGTCGAGACCTCGGGCAACCCGCTTGCCCACGCCGTCCTTCGCGGCTACATCGGGCCCGACGGCATGAACTACCCCAACTACCACTACGAGTACCTGGAGCGCCTCGCAGCCCGCTACGTGACCAAGAAGTACGAGAACCCCGCCGTGATCATCGACTGCAACCACGACAACTCGGGCAAGAGGCCCCTGGAGCAGATCCGCATCGTGGACGAGGTGCTTGACTCCGTGCATCGGTCGCCCATGATCGCCGGCCTGTTCCGCGGCTTCATGATCGAGTCGTACATCGAGGACGGCCGCCAGGAGGTGGGCGGTGGCGTGTACGGCAAGTCCATCACCGACCCCTGCCTGGGATGGGAGAAGACCGAGCGCCTGATCCACTCCATCGCGGAGCGGCTGTAGCGGACACCGTTCCGGCACCATCGGCAAACCCCTCCTTCGCAATCGCGTCCCGGCAGCCCGGGGCGCGATTTCCGTTTGAGCCCGTCTTGCGTGTCTGCTATAGTAGAACAAACGTTCTTATTTTGAAAGAGGTGGGCATGGCACAGGGACTGTCGCACGCGGACTACGCCCGGTACGGGCGCCAGTCCCTCGACCAGATCGCGAAGGACTGCGACGTGGAGGCGTTCCACGCCACCGGCCCGGGAGGGCAGGGCGTCAACACCGCGGACTCCGCCGTGCGCATGCGCCATCGTCCCACGGGCATCGTCGTGGTCAGCAGGGAGTCTCGCAGCCAGTACCGCAACCGGCAGCTCTGCCTGCAGAAGATTCGGGACGAGCTCCGCAGGCGCGGGATCCCGCCCAAGGTTCGCCGTGCCACAAAGCCCACGCGCGCCTCCGCGAGGCGTAGGCTGGAGGGCAAGCGGCGCCGCGGCCAGGTCAAGCGTCTGCGGCGCCCGCCCGAGGACGAGTAGGGTTGGCGGCATCGCCCCGTTCCCGCCAATCGGGCGCACATCCATCACGGTCATCGGAGGTAGCTCATGTTTCGCAAGTCAACCGACAAGCGCGTCGCGGCGTTCTTCGCAGACGGTCTGGAGGAGTGCGAGGGGCTGGTGGTCTGCGACCTCCTCTTCCGTTCCGGCATCCCGTGCGACAAGGTTTCCATCACGTCGAGCCGCTCGGTGACGTCCAGCCACAAGGTCACCATTGCCTGCGACCGCTCCATCGACGACGCAGACTTCTCGTTCGAGGACTACGACGTGCTCTTCCTCCCCGGCGGCATGCCCGGCACCAAGAACCTTCGCGCATGCGAGAGGCTCTGTGACGCCGTCGTCGCGCACGCCCGCGCCGGCAGGGACGTCGCCGCCATCTGCGCCGCCCCCTCGATCCTTGCGGAGCTCGGCCTCCTCGAGGGCAGGCGGGCCACGAGCAACCCCGGATTCCAGGACGTCCTCGCCGAGCATGGCGCCACGGTCCTGCAGGACCCGGTCGTGGAGGACGGCAACCTGGTGACTAGCAAGGGTCTGGGCACCGCCATCGAGCTCGGCATCGCGCTCACCAGGAGGATGCTGGGCGACGAGGCGGTGGAGGCCCTCAAGGGCAAGATCGTCTACAACGGGTAGGCCGCCGTGCCCCGCCAGTACCTGGTGATCGACCTCAAGAGCTTCTATGCCTCGGTCGAGTGCGTGGAGAGGGGGCTCGACCCCCTCGTGGCCCCCCTCGTGGTGGCTGACCTCTCCCGAAGCGACAAGACCATATGCCTCGCCGTGTCCCCCGCCCTCAAGGCGAGGGGCGTCCGCAACCGGTGCCGGATCTTCGAGATACCGGAGGGGATCCCCTACGTCGTCGCCCCGCCCCGGATGGCGCTCTACATGCGGCGCTCGTGTGACATCTACTCCGTTTACCTCCGCTACCTCTCGGCGCAGGACATACACGTGTACTCGGTGGACGAGGCGTTCCTGGACGTCACGGGGTACCTAGACCTGTACGGATGCACGGCGAGGGAGCTGGGCGAGCGCATACGCAGCGAGGTGGTCAAGGAGACGGGCATCCCCGCCACATGCGGGCTGGGAACCAACCTCTACCTCGCCAAGGTGGCGTTGGACATCACGGCCAAGCACAGCCCCGACTTCTTTGGCGAGCTCGACGAGCAGTCGTATCGGGACACGCTGTGGTCCCACACTCCTATCACGGACTTCTGGCGGGTGGGCCCGGGCACGCAGCGGAGGCTCGCCCAGATGGGCATCCACACCATGGGGCAGCTGGCGCTCCATCCGCGGGAGCCCATCTACGACGCGTTTGGCATCGACGCCGAGATACTCATCGACCACGCGTGGGGGAGGGAGCCCGTCACCATGGCGGACATCAAGGCGTACCGCTCCCAGAGTCACTCCCTCGCCAACGGGCAGGTGCTCTCGCACGACGTCGACTTCGGGGGAGGCCTCCTCATTGCCAAGGAGATGGCGGACCAGCTGGTGATGGACCTCGTCGCCCAGGGGAAGGTCGCGCGTTCGCTCCACCTCGACCTGGGGTATCGGGCGACTCAGGAGGAACGTGCGCTCATCGCGGACCAGTCCCGCCGTCAGGTGGACGGCAGGGCGGGCGAGCACGGGGCGAGGGTGCGCGTGGGCGAGCTGTTCGAGCGGGGGACGGCGGCTCTGCCCGCGCACTCGAGCTCGCTCGACGAGGTGTGGGGCTGCCTCGAGGGGCTGTACCGCTCCATCGCCAACCCCCGCCGCCCCCTGCACCGCATCTACATCACGCTGGGGGAGGTCCGCGACGCGGATGGGGACGGCATCCAGATGAGCCTCTTCCAGGACGTCCCCCGCACGGAGCGCGAGCTCCGGCGCACGCAGGCGGTCAACGCGGTGCGCGACAAGTTTGGGAGCAACGCGCTGCTCAGGGCCCACGACCTTCTCCCCCAGGCGACGGCCCGCGAGCGAAACGGCCAGATTGGGGGGCACCGCAGTGGCATGTGACGAGGGGGCGCAGACGGAGGAGGATCGGCAGTTCTACCTGAGGCACCCCCGCATGCCCATGAGCGAGCGCGCCAAGATCTTCGTCCCGTTCGACGCACTACGAGGCTTCAGGGAGATGCTCGAGGAGCGCGAGCGCGAGGCGGAGGGGTCGCCCGCTGGTGCCGGCGAGGGAGTGGCAGGCGTGTCCAAGGGCTCGGGAGGGCTCCGTTCGCACGGTTGGGATGGCGACTCGGAGGGGGTGCCCGACGATGCCGAGGCATGGTCGCCCGAGGCGTTTGACGCCGACGCGGCGGACGCCTGGGATGGCTGGGACCCAGGAGATTGGGCCGGTGACGACGGGATGGGTGTCGATGCCTGGGAGCCGGGTGGCGCGGGCGAGGATGCCGATGGTTGGGAGGCCGACGGCGTGGGACCTGATGACTGGTACGGAGGCGACTTGGGAGCGGACGACGGTGGCTGCAAGTTCTCGGGGAGGTCCCGGCGGGTATAAGCAATCGCATGCGTGGGACGAGGGGAAAGGTGCGTTGATGGCAAACATGACCGACTACCTGCGGTGGCGCGGGGACCTCGCGATGGATGAGTTCCCACTGAACGACGCGGACGCGCTCGTGCTGTCGTGCCTAAGCTACATCGACCTCGCCGGCTTCGTTCCCGTCGAGCGTGCCGAGGATGCCCCGTTCGCGAGCCTGCGAGAGGCGGTGGCGGGCGGTCCGACGGTGACGGTCCGCGACGCCGTGGATGGGCTCCTCTCCCATGTGGGCGGAGACATCAGCGGCAGGCTCAGGACCCTCGCCTCGCTCGATGCGGACTGGCTTAGGGCCCTGGGAGACTCCCGTCGCTTTGGCGGGCTCCTACTGCACGACTACCAAGACGTCCTGGACGAGTCCCGGGCGCTGCAGTTTGCCGCCCTGCAGGTAGACCTGCCAGATGGTGACAGCTTCGTCTCGTTCAGGGGGACCGACCTCACGATCGTTGGCTGGCGTGAGGACTTCATGCTCAGCTTCACCCAGACGGAGTCCCAGACGCTGGCGAGGGAGTACATGGAGCGTGCGGTGCGCAGGGCCTCCCGGCGCGGGCGCCGGGTGCTCGTGGGCGGCCACTCTAAGGGAGGCAACCTCGCGGCGTTTGGCGCGGCGAGCTGCCCGGAGCCCCTGCGCGACCGCATTAGGACGGTGTGGAGCTTCGACGGCCCAGGGATGGCGCACGAGGTCATGCCGCGCAGCGCCTGCGAGTTGCTGGGGGAGAGGTACCGGCGATTTGTGCCTGCCTACAGCGTCATCGGCATGCTCTTCGACCATCCCGAGGAGCCGCGCACCTACGTGAGGAGCACGGCGGACCGGATAAACCAGCACGACCCCATGAGCTGGGAGCTCACGCCCCGCGGGCTCGTGGACGCCGGGGAGCTGCAGGGCGATGCCCGAATCATCGACGATGCGATCGAGCGCTGGTACAGCGACGTGCCGCTTGCAGAGCGCGCCGCGTTCGTGAACGAGCTCTTCGACGTCCTGGGTGCGGGTGGCGCGACGAGCTTCGACGGAATGTACGACCCCGCGAGCGTGCAGAAGGTGCTCTCCGCCGCCGCCAACGCCAGCGATGCGAGCAAGGACATCGTGGCGAAGCTCGTGAGCTCGACCGTCTCGACCACCGTGGACGCGTATCGGAGCGCCGCTAGCGAGGCGATCGACAGTGCCCGGTCGGCGGCGGCCAGCGCGTTGGCATCGGCGGGGGAGAGCGTGGCGGAGCAAACCGCCGACCTGCTGAAGACGGTGGCGGGACGCTTGTCGAGGCATGCCGGCGAGCACGGCTCTCGAGGGGAGGCGGACCAGGCCGACGAAGCCGACAGCTCCGAGAGAGCTCTACAAGGGGGACGCGACGGGGCCTTGGCCACGAGGGCGCATGGCGTCCTAGCGCGACGCGAGGGCTCGGGCAGGATCGTGAGGGTCGAACAGCCCGAGAGCGAGGGCGGGGACGACGCGCCCCGCAATGCGACAGGGGGCGGGGAGGGCGAGGACTCGATCGTGTTGGAGCGGGTGCTCCCGGACGGGAGCGTCCGTAGGCCGTTCGAGTAGGAGTTCGGGCCCCTCTCGCACGCGGGCGAAACCGTGGCCAACGCGGTAGCGCCAGGCTTGGATGCTCAGGCCCCTCTCGCACGGGGCGAAATGCCGCGGGACCGCTGGGGCCACCTAGTCCGTAAGCCCTCCCAGAAGTGAGGACACGATGCTGATGATGATCGCACCCCAGAACGCGGCACCAAACCCGGAGAGGACGATGCCGGCATTGAAGATGTTGAGCGCCAGATAGCTGGCGAGCTCGAGCATGAGCGCGTTGAGGACGAGCGAGAACAGCCCCAGGGAGAGGATCGTGACCGGGAGGGAGAGGACGCGCATGATCGGCTTGACGGTGGAGTTGACGAGCGCGAGGGCGAGCGCTGCCATGATGGGACCCATGTACTCGCCGCCCACGACCTGGATGCCGGGAACGAAAGCGATGGCGAACATGATCGCGATGGTTGTGATGAGCCAGCGTCCTATGAAGCGCATGATCCCTCCCGTCGCCCGCGGGTGAGCGGGCCTCGTGTGATGGGACGATTCTACCCGTGGATGTTGGAGGGCATGCCAGTCTGTGGACGGGCCGTGGAACTTTATCGCACTAGTGCGCTAAAGTAGTCTTGTGGGAGCAGACGTGAACCCGTGGCATCCAGGGAGGGGCGCATGTCAGGCCAGTCCGACCGACAGAGGGAGCGGCTCGAGGTGGAGGAGGATCGCCTCTTCCAGGCGCTGTGCACGCTTCGCACCCCCGAGGAGGCGCGTGCGTTCATGCTCGACGTGTGCAGCACGCGTGAGATCGAGGATCTGTCCCAGCGTCTGCAGGTTGCCACGCTGCTTCGTGGTGGCAGCTCGTACGTTGCAGTCTCGGAATCAACGGGCGCCTCGTCCACCACGGTGAGCCGTGTCTCCAAGTGCCTCAATGGGCCCGCTGGCGGCTACCGGCTGGTGCTCTCGCGCCTGGATGGACCGCAGGTGGAGGACTGATCGGGGGCGGGGTTGCCGCTGCCTTGGGATTGTGCGTTGGGGGGAGACGGACGCTCCGGTCTCCCCGCGACCGACCATGCCGCCACATGGTCCCGCTCCCGCCCAGGTTGCCGCGCTCTTCTCGCCTGCCTTAGGGCAACCTCGTCGCGTCCGGGATGCCCCCTTTGTGTCCGGGGCTCGCGCTACCATGTCGTGCGTAGGTTCAAGCGTCCCCGCATGCCACGCGGGAACCGCCGATTCCGGGGAGGATCATGTCGCTCAGCATAGCCTGGACGAGGGAAGAGACAGTCGGGTGCCTTCGCACGCGGGAGGCGCTCAAGGATGGCCTGAGCCACGGTGGCCGTGCGGTGCTGCTGGTTCCCGACTTCCGCCGGCAGGTTGACGCGAGTCGCTCCCTCGCAGATGGCGGGTTTTCCCTCCTGGGCGTGACGGTCTCCACCCCGTCCGCGTGGGTGGGGGAGCGCTGGGAGGTCTGGGGCGACGGCACGAGGGTGATCGACCGCACCACGCGCGTCGCCGCGATGCAGCGCACCCTTGCGCGTGTGGACCCGGATCGCCCGGGTGGCATCGGCGACAATCCGGGTACGGTGGACGCTCTCTGCTCGCTTGCGTCGCTCGCGCTCCCGTGGCTTCCTCTGGGGGACGGGGACCCCGCCCGCTCCGAGGCGGGTCTCACGGATGCCGAGTGCGCCGCCCTCTCCCTCGTGGGGGACTACGCTCGCGCGATCCACGCCATGGGATTCGTGGAGGGCTCCGAGGCGATGGCTCGCGTGGCGGGCGCGATGGGGGAGCAGGGCGTGACGGTTCCGCCCGTGGTGTTCGACGGGTTCAGGGAGTTCCCGAGGAGCCTGCGCGAGCTTGCGCTGGGACTTGCCGCCACGTGCGACGTCACGGTTGCCGCGCACCTCCCGAACGAGTTTGCCGCAGAGGGGCTCCGGCGCGACCTGGACATGCTGCTTTCGGCGTTGGGGGACCGCGGTCTTGCCAACCGAGTGCTCAAGGTCGAAGGGGACGGGCGGTATCAAGCCGTCGAGAGGCCCCGCGAGCTGGGCGAGGTTCTCTCGTCGCTCTATGGCGCCCGCGAGCAGGGGGTGCCGGCCTCCGGTGCCGTCTCGCTCCTGCTGCCCGCCGGGCCCCTTGCCGAGGCGGAGTCCGTCGCCCGCAGCGTCCGCTCGCTTGCGGACGGGGGCTGCCGCAGCGTGGTCGTCGCCGCGGCGGACGAGGGGCGTGCCTGGAGGGAGCTCGCACCCAAGCTGGTCGCCCGCGGGGTGAGCGTTCGCGCGCAGCTCTCCGCCAGCGTCCCGTCTACCGAGGCAGGAAGGGCCTTCCTGGAGTTTGCCGAGTCGGTCGCCGCGCTCTCTGGCCTTGCGGAGGGGTGGCCGTCTGCGGAGGACGTGGACGAGGGCACGCTCGTGCACCTGGGCGACATGTCGTGGTGGCCGCCGCGTGCGCTGAGCGACTTCTTGCGCAGCGAGGTCTCCCACGTCCCCACGGCGCGAGCCCTCTCCCTCGATAGGGCCTGGAGGAGTGACCGCCTGCTCACCCCGGACGACGTGCTCGACACGCTCCTCAACCCTCGCCGTACGAGTCCCGAGGTCGCCGGTGCCACGCGCGAGCTGCTCCGCGGCAGGCTGGGGTCGGCGGCGGCGAGGCTCCTCTCGCCCTATGCCTCGGGCCAGGCGGCGGGCGAGCTGGCGGACTACGTCACCGACGACGCGGGCGAGACGCGCGAGGAGCACGTTGCCGGGGAGGACGCCCTGACGGGTTCGCTCGTCATGGGGTCGCTTGCGGCCGTGATCGAGGTAGCGGGCTCCCTGAAGTCCCTGGGAGTCACGGCGGACCCCGCGGCGGAGGGGCACGTTCCCCTCTCGCGGCTGGTCTCGCTCGCACGCGACGCCCTGGGCGAGGCGAGCGTGGTTGCCCGCCCGCGCGTCGATGCCCTTGGCGCGACGGCGGAAGCGACCATCCTCCCGTACCGCCTTGCCGCCTCCCTGGCGCCCGGCAGCGTGGACGCGGTGGTGCTCTGCTCCCAGACCTCCGTGGAGTCCCCGGTGGGCAACGGGGACGACGTGGTCACCGCCATCCTCGACAGGCTGGGCGTGGAGCCGAAGGCCGACCCCATGCTCTCGGCGCGCGCGGACTTCGCCGCCCTGGTGGCGCTCCCGTCCCGTGCCCTGGTTGCGGAGCGCTGCTCGTTCGACCCCTTGGGGAGGGAGTGCTACCCCTCGGTCATGCTTACCGAGCTCCTGGCCTGCTACGGCGTGGACTCCGGCGGCGACCCGCGCGAGGTGGGGCTTGCCGTGGCGGAGCTGGGCGAGACTGACGCAGAGGCCAACGCCGCGCCTTCGGGCGAGCCCTCCGCGCGCCTGGGAGGGGAGACGCCCGCGCCGTCCGGCACGATAGGGTCGTCCAACAGGGCGCTCGTGGTGGTCCCTCCCGAGGGGAGGGCCGAGCTGCTGGATGGCAAGCCGCTGCTCTCCGCCTCGCAGATAGAGTCGTACCTGGAGTGCCCCTACAAGTGGTTCAGCCTCAGGCGCCTGAGGCTGCAGGACTCCGATGCGGGCTTCTCTCCCATGGAGACGGGGACGTTCGCGCACCGGGTCATGGAGGTGACCCACCGGGAGCTCCTGCGCCAGGCGGTCGAGGCCTCCGACGTGCTGGGGGAGGGCTTTGACCCCGAGGAGACGCCCGCGGTGGCCATCCCCGGCTCGCGCCTCTCGGAGGGGGACGGCAAGACGCGTGAGCTTGCGCGCCGGATCCTGTCGCAGACCTTTGACGAGGAGCTGCGCCACCAGTCGATACGCGAGGGCAAGCGCTCGCGCTACCAGGCCTTCGTCCCTCACACCGCGAAGGACCGCGACCTGCTGCGCACGCTGAGGGACGACCTGCTCTCGGAGCTGGACTTTGAGTCGGGGCTGTTCCTGGGGTACGAGCCGCGCTACTTCGAGTGGAACTTTGGCGGGAGGGACGACCTGGTGGAGTACGCGGGCGCCTACCTCACGGGAACCATCGACAGGGTGGACGTGGACCGGCACGGCCAGGCAGTGGTGATCGACTACAAGCACAAGTCCCCCACGGGCTTCACCCGGGAGTACGACGTGTCGCAGCCGGACGGGTCGTCCCTCTCCCTGCCGCGGCGCGTGCAGTCGCTGATCTATGGGCAGGTGGTGCGCCGCCGGCATCCCGACCTCCGGGTCACCGCGGCAGTGTACCTGGGCACCAGGGGGGACCACGCCATCGCGGGCGCGGTGAGCGCCAATGCCCTCCAGAACGTGCTTGGCGACCACGTCCCGCACAGGGAGGAGGCGTGCAACGCCCTCACGGTGGACGACTCCGCCTCGTACGGGGTGGAGGGCGAGAGGGGCATGGACGCCTTCCTCGACGCCACCGAGGAGGCCATCCGCGAGAAGGTGGGCGAGCTTCTCGACGGCAACATCGAGGCGCGCCCCAAGGATGCCGAGGCGTGCTCGTACTGCCCGGTCATGAACTGCGACAGGAGGATCTCTCGATGAGCGGCATAGACCTCTCCACCCTCAACGACAGGCAGCTGGGCATCGTGAGGACGCTGGACCGCCCCGTGTTCGTGGAGGCTGGTGCGGGCTCGGGCAAGACCTTCACCCTCACGCGCCGCATCGCCTGGGCGCTCTCGCCGGGCTCGGGGGAGGGGGAAGCCGCCTTTTTGGACGATCTCTCGCAGGTGCTCGTGATCACCTTCACCAACGCCGCCGCGCGCGAGATCAAGGAGCGCGTACGCTCGACCCTGCGTGCTGCGGGCATGGGCGAGGCGGCGCTGCAGGTTGACTCCGCCTGGATCAGCACCATCCACGGCATGTGCTCGCGCATCCTGCGGAGGCATGCGCTCGACCTTGGGTTGGACCCGCGCTTCCGCGTTGCGTCGGGCAACGAGGCCAAGGCGCTCATGGACCAGGCGCTGGAGGAGGTGGTGGGCACCGCCGCCCGGCAGGGGGGAGACCCGCTCCTCTCGGCGGCGCTCGGCGAGTACGGCCTGGGTGGAACGGCGGCGGGAACCCCCAACGGGGTCGTGGGCATCGTCTCTTCGCTCATGGACGCCGCGCACTCGGCCCCCCGCGGGTTCGACTCGCTCGAGCTTGTGGGCAAGAGTGACCTCGACGGATGCATGGAGCGCCTCCATGGGGCGGTGAGCGCACTCGGTGCGCAGCATGGCGTGACGGCGAAGGCGCTGGAGAAGATCGTGCCCTCGACCCGCGCGCTTGAGGCATACGCGGCGCTGGCGCCCGGCGAGCGGGGGCCCGAGGCGGCTCTCGAGGCGCTGGGGTGCGTGAGCCTTCCCCGCAGCAGCAAGGCGATAGCGGAGCTGCTCCCCGACGCCAAGGAGGCGCTCACCCTCGCCAAGGCGGAGGCGGCGCTCGCCAGCGTGCGGCCCCTCGCGGGGAGGCTCGTCTCCCTTGCCCGCCAGGTGGACGACCGCTTCATGGAGCTCAAGCGCTCCCAGTCGCTGCTGGACAACGACGACCTGGTCGCCCTCGCGCTCGCCGCGGTGCGGGACGACCCGGCGGTCGCCGCCGACTATGCGGGGCGCTTCCGCCTGGTGATGGTGGACGAGTTCCAGGACACCGACTCAAGGCAGCTGGAGCTCATCCGCCTGCTCTCGGGCGAGGACGAGAGGCACCTGGCGACGGTGGGGGACGCGCAACAGTCCATCTACGGCTTCCGCGGCGCCGACGTGGGGGTGTTCCGCGCCCGCGGCGAGGGCGTGCCGGAGCGGGACCGCATCAGGTTGGACGTCAACTATCGCAGCCACGCGGACGTGCTGTCGTTCGTGGACGCAACCTGTGGCGGTCCCGCGGGGGTCGTGCGTGGCTTCATGCACCTGGATGCCAACCCTGGGCGCAGGGACTCCTATCGCGCCTGCGACCTCCCGCGCATCGACGTGGAGCTGGTGGAGGGCGCCTACGGGGCGTCCCGCGCGAACGGCGCGGTCATGGCGGCGGCAATAGCGGACCGGCTGCGCGAGTACGCGGACCACGGGGAGCGGCCGGGCGACATGGCGCTGCTTCTGGGCACCACGACCAACGCTGCCCTCTACATCGACGCGCTCAGGGCTCGCGGCATCGACTGCGTGGTCACGGGCGGCTCCACGTTCACGGCCACGCGCGAGGCGGGCGCCATGGCGGCGCTGCTGCACACCCTCGCCAACCCGCACGACACGCAATCGGGGCTGTTCCCGCTGCTCACCTCCCCCATGTTCGAGCTGGACGCCAACGACTTCGTGCAGCTGGGCACCCGCAGGCAGAGGGCGCTCGACGCCCCCACCAAGAGGACGATTGACCGCGGGCTCGAGACCATGGAATTCTTTGGGCTTGAGTCTCCCTCTGCCCGCCTGCGCCTGGCGCGCGACGTGCTCATGCACGCGCGGCTGGCGATGCGGCGCATGCCCGTCGCGGACGTGTGCATGCAGGTGGTGCGCGAGTCAGGATGGCTCGCCCGCCTGGAGCGTCGGGGCGAGGACGGGCGCGCCGAGGAGGCCAACGTACTCGCGGCGGTGCGCTACGTGCGCGACCTCACGTCAGAGCTGGGCCTTGGCCCGGCGCGCGCGGCGACCGAGTTTGACGTGTGGCTCCAGACCGCGAAGGTGCCGCCGGCGACCCTTCTGGGCGGCGAGTTGCGCAGCGTGCGGATCATGACGATACATGCCTCGAAGGGGCTCGAGTTCCCCGTCGTCGCCGTGGCGGAGTGCTGGTCGCGGATGCCGGACCGGGGGCCGGTCGTCTCGTCCCGCCTCCCCGGTGGCGGGGTTGGCGTGTGCCTCAAGCCCAAGGGCTCGGTTTCCGTGGGCGACGTCCCGGTGGAGGAGAGGCCAGAGTCGCTCTCCGAGTGGCTCGGCTGGCTCTCGGACCAGTCGGCGGACGCGGCGGCGGGGGAGAAGGCCCGTCTCCTCTACGTCGCGCTCACGCGCGCCCGCGAGGCGCTCGTGCTGGGATTGGGGGTCACGGTCTCCAAGGGCTCCGTGGGGCCCGAACTCGCGATGGGCGTGCTGGACGCGCTCGATTTGGGGCCGGGCGGGCTCCCGTCCCCCGGTGTGCACGCCCTGGACTACGGCGGCTCCGAGCCCGCGCGCCTGCGCTGCGTCGCGACCAAGTCGGAGGGTAGGGGCCCCGAACGCGTCGTGAGCGCGGACTCCGCCGGCACGCTGGTGGACGGGCCGCTCCCTGCCGAGCCGGACGACCTGTTCCGGTCGCTTGCGCGGGAGGGAGAGGCGGTCCCTGCAGACGGCGGAGGGGAGCCGGACGATACCTTCGGGCTCTACCGGGTCGAGTCGGATCCCACTGCGGGGAGGGTGCAGACGTGGTCTGCCCGCGAGGGGGTCTTCAGCTACTCGTCCGCCCACGCGCAGATGGCGGGCGCGATGGATTCGGTGGACACCCCCGTCGCAACCAACCCTCCCGTCGCCCCGACGGCGGGGCCCTCCGAGCGCGCCTCGCTCCAGGCGGAGTCGGAGGGCGCCCCGCTCACCGGGGACGGAGACCGCGCGACCAACCTGGGCTCCGCGTTCCACGAGCTTGCGCAGACGCTTGTTGAGTCCGGGGCGGATAGGCCCGACGCCCAGCGGGTCGAGCGCGCCAAGTCCTACTGGGGTCTCTCCCCTCGGGCGTCTGCTCGGCTGGATGCGGCGCTGGGGAGGTGGTGCGGGTCCGACCTGAGGGCGGAGGTCCTCTCCCATGGCCTGGTGAGGGCGGAGGTGCCGTTCTTCCTCCCGGTCGACTCGAGCTACGGCGACCACGTCGAGGGGGCCATCGACCTCCTGGCGACGGACGAAGGGTCGTCCCGCGCGCTGCTCGTGGACTACAAGACGGGCGACAGGGGCCTCTCGCCCGAGCAGGTGTCCGCGCGCCACCTGATGCAGGCGAACTTCTATGCCTACGTGCTGATGGCGTCGGGGTTTGACGAGGTGGACTGCCGGTTTGCCTGCGTGGAGGTCGATGACGGGAACGGCGGTCCCCTGGTGGCGCGCTACGTGTTCGACCGGGACAACCCGCCCCGGATCTAGGGGGTGGCCGCCCCCCCCCGGCGGGACGGGTTGCGGGCACGCCGCCGCGCCCGTCTCGCCCGCTCCGGCAACCGTGGAGCCAGTGCGGAGCTTTCGTGACGCGAGCTGCCTTGTCACAGTTGGGCGTCCCGAGGCCCGCCGTGCGGAGGGCGGGAGGCAACCCGCTTCGACTACCATGTTCAACGTTGCGCGTCCGCCCCTCCCTTGGGACGCGCCACCCCGCCCGCGGGCGGGACCGGCGGGAGGGTCCATCCGGAGGTCTTACCACATGGCGTTCGTTCACCTGCACAACCACTCCGACTTCAGTATCCTCGACGGGGCCACGCGCATTCCCGACATGGTGGAGCGCGCCGTTGAGTTTGGCATGCCCGCGGTGGCCCTGACCGACCACGGCTACATGTTTGGCATCCCCAACCTGGACCTGGAGTGCCGCAAGTACAACGACGCCGCCCCGCGCATGAAGCAGTGGCGCCACGACCTGGAGTGCTTCAAGAAGGGATGGGACCTGGAGGAACCCGAGGCTGACGGAGAGGGTGCGGACTACCAGGACTGCGTTCACGCCCAGTGGGAGTCCGACGTCGCCGTCTGGGAAGGCTCTGGACACGACCTGGACTCGGTCAAGGGCAACCGGCCTAACCTCAAGGTCAAGCCCATCTTTGGCTGCGAGTGCTACTTCATCACGGACGACTGCATAGAGCGCGGCACCAAGCAGCGCCGCTACCACCTGATCCTGCTCGCCAAGAACGAGACGGGCTACGTCAACCTTATCAAGTGCATGTCGAAGGCCGCCGGCCACGAGATGATGTACTACAAGCCGCGCACCACGCTCGCCATGCTCGAAGAGTACCACGAGGGCCTGATCTGCCAGAGCGCCTGCGTGCAGGGCATCATTCAGCAGCGCATCCTCGACGGCGACGTCGACGGCGCGCGCGAGTGGGCCGCCACCTTCAAGCGCATCTTCGGCGACGACTTCTACATGGAGATCCAGGACCACGGCCTCACCTTCCGCAACGGCTGGGACGACCGCAAGCTGGACGAGTACCTGGTGAAGATCGCCCGCGAGCAGGACATCAAGGTCATCGCGACCAACGACTTCCACTACCTCAGGCGCGAGGACGCCCCCACGCAGGACATCCTCTCGTGCATTGGCAAGGCGACCACGCTCGACGACCAGACCCGCATGCGCATGGAGGGCACCGAGTTCTACATGAAGAGCGAGGAGGAGATGCGGAGTCTCTTCTCCTGGATCCCGGAGGCCTGCGACAACACCCTTGAGGTCGCGTCAAAGTGCAACTACGAGATCGACTGGACGCACATGTACCTGCCCGAGTACCCTGGCCTGCGTCCGGGCGAGACGGCCGAGGAGCGCTTTCGCGAGGAGTGCGAGAAGGGCCTGGCCAAGCGCTACGGCGACGACTGGAAGAACGTCACCATCAACGGCATCAACGTCGAGGACCGCTACGAGCACGAGGCCGGCATCATCATTGGCAAGGGCTTTGCGAACTACTTCCTGATCGTCCAGGATTACGTGCAGTGGGCCAAGGACAACGGCATCGGAGTGGGGCCGGGCCGTGGCTCCGCCGCAGGCGCAATTGTCGCCTACGCCATGAACATCACGTCGTTCGACCCGCTGGAGAACGGCCTCATGTTCGAGCGATTCCTCTCCCCCCAGCGCACCGAGATGCCCGATATCGACATGGACTTCGACGACGAGCACCTGCAGGACGTTCTCCAGCACGTGCGCGACGTGTACGGCGAGGACCACGTGTGCAAGGTCATCACGTACTCCACGATCAAGGCAAAGCAGGCCATCAACGACGCGGCGCGCGTGCTGGGCTTCCCCGTGTACGTGGGGCAGAGGCTCTCGAAGATGCTCTCCAACGACCCCAAGCTCACGCTGCCCAACGCGCTGCACAAGAACGAGAAGAAGCCCGACCAGTACTCGCCGGACTTTGAGGAGGCCTACAACAAGGACCAGGACGCGCACCGCATCATCGACGCCGCCCTCTCCATCGAGGGCCTCACGCGCGGCGAGGGCGTCCACGCCTGCGCCACGCTGATCGCGCCCACGCCCGTCACTGACCACGTGCCCACCAAGCTCGACACCAAGGGCAACGTCACCATCACGCAGTACGAGGGCCACTCGGTCGCGGACATGGGCCTGCTCAAGATGGACTTCCTGGGCCTGCGCACGCTGACGGTCATCAACAAGGCCCTTGCCAACATCAAGCGCAGGTACCCCACGACCGCGGACATCGACCGCGTGCCGGAGTCGGTGCGCCGCTGCATCAAGGACGGGGCCACCTGCGTCGACATCGACGTGGACAAGATCGACTTCTCGGACCCGAAGATCTACGAGCTCCTGGGCTCGGGCCAGACGGCCGGCGTGTTCCAGGTCGAGTCCGGCGGCATGACCGCGACCATCAAGAACATGCAGCCCAACCAGTACAAGCAGATCGTCGCTCTCATCGCGCTCTACCGCCCGGGCCCGCTCGGCGCCGGCATGGTCGACAGCTACATCAAGCGCATGCACGGCGAGGAGAAGATCTCGTACTACGATGACCGCCTCAAGCCGATCCTGGAGGAGACCTACGGCACCATGGTCTACCAGGAGCAGGTCATGCAGATCTCCATGAAGATGTCTGGCTTCACGCCCGGTGAGTCCGACTCCCGCATGCGCAAGCCGGTCGCCAAGAAGAAGATCAAGATGCTGACCGACCAGATCTTCCACTGGGAGAAGACCGGCGCGGACGAGACGATCTACGACCACTGGATGAACGGCGCCGTCGCCAACGGCTACAAGCGCGAGATTGCGCAGGAGATCTGGGACAACGTCCTCGAGTTCGCGTCCTACGCGTTCAACAAGTCGCACTCCGCCGGCTACGCGATCCTGGTCATGCAGACGGCATGGCTCAAGGCCTACTTCCCCAAGGAGTACATGGCCTCGGTCCTCACGTCCTACATGGGCAAGACCGACAAGATCGTGCACTATGTCACCAGCTGCCGCCGCGAGGGCATCCCCATCCTGCCGCCCGACATCAACGAGAGCGGCCGCGACTTCACCGCCACCGCTGACGGCGTGCGCTTTGGCTTCGCGGGCATCCGCGGCGTGGGCGAGGGCGTCGCCGAGGAGATCATGGCCGAGCGCGAGAGGGGCGGGGCGTTCAAGAACCTCCACGACTTCGTTGACCGCGTGGACGGCAGCCAGGCAAACCGCCGCGTGGTCGAGGCCCTGATAAAGGCGGGCGCCTTCGACTCCACCGGCTACCCCCGCAAGCAGCTCATGGAGTTCGTGGACAAGAACGACCCCGCCAACATCATCGACTCCGCCGCCAAGCGGCAGCGCGACCGCGCCGTGGGGCAGAGCTCGCTCTTCGACATGTTTGGCGACGTGGCCGGCTCCGGCTTCGAGGACCAGGTGCCGCCCGCCAACCCCGCCGACGAGTGGGACCGCCACACCAAGCTGGCACAGGAGCACGAGGTCCTGGGCATCTACGTCTCGGACCACCCGCTGCGCCCGTACGAGTACGCCCTCAACAAGGCGCGCGACTTCACTCTCGCCCAGATCGAGGAGAAGCGCGAGGTCCCCAACCCGATGACGGGCGGCACCATGACCCAGTACACCGTGCCCGAGGGCAAGCCCATCCGCCTTGCGGGAATGATCCCCTCGGGCGGGGTCTCGAAGCGCGTGACCAAGAACGGCGACCAGATGGCCATCGTCACCCTGGAGGACATGGAGGGCGAGGTCACGGTCGTGGTGTTCCCCAAGACGTACAAGGAGTGCGCGCAGGTGCTTGAGGGCGAGGTGGACCCCGAGACCGGCGAGCGCGTGGGCGACGTCTTCATCAAGGTCACGGGCAAGCTGGAGCGCGGCGACCGCGGCAACCAGGTCATCGCCTCGTCGGTGATGCCCATCGAGCTCAACGAGAAGACCAACCGGCCCAAGGTGTTCGAGGTCTGCGTGTCGAGCCGCATGCTGAGCATGGACCGCATGCAGCAGCTCAACTCGATCTTCTCGCGCTACAACGGCTTTGACCGGGTCGAGATCCTGGTTGAGGGCGCCATGGGGGACACCATGCGCATGGAGCTCCCCACCAAGGTGGACGCGCACAACATGGTCCTTCTGGCAGAGGTGAAGGACCTCGTGGGCAAGGATGGCCACGTGGCGCTCGCCTAGCCCGCCCGGGGCGTCCGGCTGATGGGCGAGAGGTACGTCCCTCTCGCCCGCTTTTGTTCCCACGGTTATTTGCTACCAATCAGCAGTCACATGAATGAAACGCCGCGGCGCGGGAGACAATGTAGGTGAGCGGCGCACGGGCGCCGCCACCCACTAGGAAAGGAAACCACATGGCTGAGCTCACGTTCTATCGTTGCAACAAGTGCGGCAACCTCGTCATGGTCCTGGACGAGGGCAGCTGCGTCCCCCAGTGCTGCGGAGAGCCCATGCAGAAGCTCGTCGCCGGTGCCACCGACGCCGCGACCGAGAAGCACGTTCCCGCGGTCTCCGAGACCGAGGACGGCAAGCTCCTGGTCACCGTCGGGTCCGTCGAGCACCCCATGACGCCCGAGCACTACATTGAGTGGATCGCCTACGCGGACGAGAAGAAGACCATCGTCAAGCATCTCAAGCCGGGCGACAAGCCGCAGGCGAAGTTCTGCCACAAGGGCGAGGGCGCCACGGTGTACGCGTACTGCAACCTCCACGGCCTCTGGAAGACCGAGCTCTAGGGTCGGGACACCTGCCCGTCCCATGGCGGGTTGTTTTTGCGCGGCGGCTCTGACGGGTCGCCGCGCTTCGTTTGGGGTAGTCTCATGCCAGTCGGCGGCGTTGCCGTTGGCGCACGGACGCGGAGGTGCGACATGAGGGTTTGCATGGCACAGATGGCAACGCGCGCGGGCGACCTCGACCGCACCGTGGCGAGGATGGTCTCGCTCAGCGAGCGCGCCAGCCTGCAGGGGGCCGACCTCGTGGTGTTTCCCATGGCGGCGCTCACCGGACCCGAGGGCCTGGCGGTCACCGGGGAGCGCGAGGGGTTCGTCTCCGACGTTATGGCCGCGGTCGAGCTCCTCGCCCGCCAGGTGGCGTGCGCCTGCATCGTCCCCGTGGTGTTCGACCTCGACGGCGAGCAGGTGGCGGAGGCGGTCCTGATGGACGGCGGGCACGTGGTTCCGCTCAAGCTCGCTGCCTACGCCTCGTCCGTCCTGCAGGCGCAGGGGGCAGGCCCCGAGGCCCAGGACGCCCCGGCGCCCGACCTCCCCGAGTTCACGCTCGGCGACCTCCGGCTGGGCGTTGCCTTCACCTACGAGGACCTGGACGACTACGTCGACTTCGACTTTGACCTCGACGCCGTCATCTACATTGCCGGCTACGGCTACGCCATCGACGACCCGAGCTCGCTCCTGGGGGCGGACCTCCAGGAGGGGAGGTACGTCCAGGACGCAGAGGCCATGGGCGCCTGGGTCATAGGCGTGGGCTCCCTTGGGTGCTATGGGGCACAGCTCTACACCGGGTCGAGCTTCGCCGTGACCCCGGCGGGCGAGCTCGCCGCCTCCGCGCCCGCCTTCGAGGAGTCGCTGACCTGCGTGGACGTTGACCCGCATCTGTCGGGTCCCCTCGACTCGCCGGTCACGCCCGAGGTCTACGACGAGCCCACCTTCCTGTGGGAGGCGCTCGCGATGGGGGTGCACGACCGCATTGCCGCCATGGGGCGTCGCCGCGCCGTGGTGGTTCTGGACGGCTCGCTGTCGTCCCAGGTCCTTGCTGTGCTCGCAACCGACGCGCTGGGCCCCACCAACGTGCGCCTGCTGGTCTCGCCCGTCGACGAGGGGGAGAGGTCCGCATGCCTCGCCCTCGTGTCCAACCTTCGTGCCGAGTCGCGCGACCTCAGGGGCGCGGCGGGGGAGCAGGGCCCGGGGCTTGCCCTGGGCGTCGCTCAGGCGCACGCCCTGGCGTGGGCGGACGAGGACGACGGCGTGGTCCTCTCGCCCCTCACCAAGACCGCACTGGCCCTGCTCGACCGCCAGCCCGCGCAGGGGGCGTCCCCGATCCTCCCGCTGGGAGACGTCTACCTGACGGACGTGGTGGGGCTCGCCCATGCGCGCAACGTGATCAGCCCCGTCATGCCTCACCTGGCGCTTGCGCCCTGGGAGGTTCCCTCCGTCCCCGGCGTGGAGAGAGACCAGCGCTCCGACGAGGAGTGGACCCACGCCGTCGACACCATCATCCTCGACCACGTGGAGTGGGGGCACCCGCTGTCCGAGCTCCCCGGGGCGACGGGGGAGGACGCTGGGCTGTGCGCCGCCGTGGTCCGCGCGCTCGACAACGGCGAGTCGTGGCGCCTCGCATGCGGCCCATGCCTCATCGCCAGCACCTGCACCCTGTGGGACGCGCGCAGGCCGCTCGGCCTGGCCTGGCACGACGTGATGGACCGGCCGTCCCCCACGGCGGCGGGCGATGGCCTGGAGGAGCTTGGCAGGCAGGTCGAGAAGGGCGGCGACGTTGACTGGACGCGCCTCATGTCGCTGTTCGCGACGCCTGCCGACGCTGGCGGGGAGGACCTGCCGGACGACGTCGCCCCGGATGTGCCAGGTGACGAGGAGCCGAGCGAGGCGGACAAGATGAGCAGGCTCCGCGACACACTCGGCTGGCTGCACGACTTCTCCCAGGGAGGGGCCTTCCAGCAGCGGGGGTTCGGCGACCGCGAGGACGACGGGCGGAAGGGCCCGGACGGGTCCCCCGCAAGTGACGAGGGGCGCCGCCCCTGGCAGAATCCCTTCTCCGAGAACTAGGGGCATGCGCCCCGGCGGAACCCCTCCCTTGGCTGCCTCCGCGTGCGAGTCGACGGGTTCTGCTATGATAGAACAGACGTTCTAGACGGTACCTCGCATGGGGGAGCGGATGGTCATCATGGGCATTGACCCCGGCCTTGCCAATACGGGCTGGGGGATCGTAGAGACGCGGGGCACGGCGTGCCGGGCGCGGGCGTACGGCTGCGTGTCGACCAAGTCGGACGAGCCGCTCGACCGGCGGCTGGGGAGGATCTTCGACGAGGTGTCGAAGGCGATAGAGACCTTCCAGCCCTCCCAGCTCGCCATCGAGAAGATCTTCTTTGGGGAGAACCAGCGCTCCGCCATCGCCACCGCCCATGCCCGAGGCGCGGCGATCGTCGCCTGCGCCCTGGCGGGCATGGAGGTGGGTGAGTACACCCCCATGCAGATCAAGCAGGCCGTGGTGGGCACGGGCTCGGCGGACAAGCGGCAGGTCATCTACATGGTAAGGAACATCCTGAGGCTGGACCACGACCCGCGGCCCGACCACTGCGCGGACGCGCTTGCGGCTGCGATCTGTCACGCCAACCTCTCGCACACCATGAGCGTCACTCGCGATGCGGCGGCGGTGCAGGTGTTGGAGCAGGAGCGGGCGCAGCGCGAGCAGGAGCGCGCCATGGCGCGCGAGGTCACCGCGGCGGCGACGGCGGCGAGGGTCAACGGCGGAAGCCCCGTGATGGGCCGCTCCCGGCAGAGTAGGAGGAACAGCAAGTGATCGTGCAGCTCACCGGCTCCATCGTGGAGGTGACGGCAAGCCACGTGGTGCTCGACGTGGCGGGCGTTGGATACGAGCTCGGCATCTCGGCCAACACCGCCGCGGCGCTGCCCCCGGCGGGGGAGGCGGGCGTGACGGTGCTCACTCGGCTCGTCCTCAGGGACGACGCCGTGGAGCTGTACGGCTTCTACAGTCGGGAGGAGCGTGCCGTGTTCGATCGTCTGGTAGCGGTCAGCGGGGTTGGCCCCAAGCTCGCGCTCTCGGTCCTCTCCACCTTCACGCCCTCGCAGCTTGCCACCGTCGTCACCGCGCAGGACGTCACGCGCATGAGCCAGGTCCCCGGCGTGGGGAAGAAGAAAGCGCAGCGCCTGCTCGTTGAGCTGGAGGGCGTGTTCCAGCGTGACGCGGAGCTGCGCGGTCTCGTGGGGCTCTCGTCTCCCGGCGAGGTGGCGGCGGGAGCCGTCGCGGCGGTACCCTCGGGCCAGTCGGTGCAGTCCGAGGCCATGGACGCCCTGCTCTCCATGGGCTTCACCCCGCAGGAGGCGGAGCTTGCGCTAGAGGGGCTGGAGGACGCCGGGGCCACCACCATCGAGTCCGCCGTCTCGTACGCACTCAGGCGCCTTGGGGGCGGTAGGTGATGTGGGAGGCAGAGGACGAGGACCTCTTCGCGGACGACGCGAGGGGGCACGATTCCAGCCGGCGTGCGGTTAGCACCGAGCTCACGCAGGACGACCTGGACGTGGAGCACAGCCTCAGGCCCACAACGCTGAGCGAGTACTGCGGGCAGGAGCGCGTGCGGCAGAACCTGAGCGTGCTCATCGCCGCCGCCAAGGACAGGGGAGAGACGCTCGACCACGTCCTCTTCTCCGGCCCTCCCGGTCTGGGCAAGACGACCCTGGCCAACGTGGTCGCCAACGAGATGGGCGCTCGCCTCAAGACCACGAGCGGCCCTGCCATCGCGCGCACCGGCGACCTCGCCGCCATCCTCACCAACCTGGAGGAGGGCGACGTCCTCTTCGTGGACGAGATACACCGCCTCAACCACCAGGTGGAGGAGGTCCTCTACCCTGCGATGGAGGACTTCTTTCTGGACATCGTGATAGGCAAGGGGCCGGCGGCGCGCAGCATCCGCCTGGACGTCCCGCACTTCACGCTCATCGGGGCCACCACGCGCACGGGGCTCCTCACCGGCCCGCTGCGTGACCGCTTTGGCATCAGCTACCGGCTGGACTACTACAGCGTACCGGAGCTCACCCGTATCGTCCTGAGGTCTGCCGGCATCCTGGGCGTGCGCATTGACGAGCAGGGTGCGGAGGAGATCGCCAGTCGCAGCCGCGGGACCCCCAGGCTCGCCAACCGCCTGCTCAAGCGCGTGCGCGACTACGCGCAGGTGCGGGCGGACGGCTGCATCACCTGGGAGGTCGCCGCAGAGGCTCTTAGGTTCTTCGAGATAGACGAGATGGGCCTGGACTGGATGGACAAGAAGATCCTCGACGCCCTCACGCGGACCTTCCGTGGGCGTCCCGTCGGGCTCACGACCATCGCGAGCGCCGTGGGGGAGGACCCGTCCACCCTCGAGGACGTGTACGAGCCCTACCTCCTCCAGCGCGGCCTCATCATCCGCACCCCCCAGGGGAGGCAGGCAACCACCCTCGCGTTCGAGCACCTCGGCGTTGTCCCGCCGCCCAGCTCCTAGCCGGGGCCGTCCCGCCCCGCAACGGCTAGACTGTCTCATGGCAAGGCCCGCACACTCTCTTGGGAGGAACGCATGCTCCAGCACGACTACCTGCTCGAGGTCATCAACCAGTTTGTTGACTCAGTGACTCCCGCCCTGCGAGGCGCACTCCTCAGGGGCGACCAGGAGGCGGCAGTGCAGGCAGAGGAGGCGGTCGCGGGCGTGCTTGACTTGGATCCCCAGGTAGCGCTCCGCCTGAGCCCCGACTCCCTCGTCACGATGATGGTGCTCTCCGGAATCGGCGACAGCCTGGCGGGATACGTCGCCTACGTCCTGCGGAGGTTGGCTGACGCCTATCAGGCTATGGGCGAGGAGGACCTCGCCGGGGTGCGCATGGCCCAGGCAGAGGCCGTGGAGGGCTCGTTCAACGTGGAGCCCGGGACGGTCCCCCAGGAGCTCGCGTCGCTCGACGGGGAGCTCGCGGCCCCGCGGGAGTAGCGCACGGGCCCCACGGACGTGGCACCTCTCCCCATCAACGGCGTGACCCTGTGACGCCAAATCGATTGTCTTTCGTAAAGGGTTGTCGCGATGCGGTCCTCGTTTTGTGGAGGGCCCATGGCGTGGCATATTCTGTGACGGACGGTTCCGGCGGCGAACGGGCCCTGTGCCAGCTCTCGCCGGGAAGAAGCGATTTCTCTCCTTCGGGGTGGTTATTGATGAGGGCTCCCGAGAACTTCCCTTGGTCGAGCATGGGCTCCATAGCCGCAGGAGCGGTGCTCGCTGCAGCCTTCGCCTATGCGCCCGTGACGGCGAACGCCGAGGAGGCGGCCTCCAAGGCGCTTGCCAGCCAGGGCCAGGCGGCGCAGGTGGTGGCGACCGAGTCCGCGACACTGGCTGACTCCTCGGACCAGGCATCCGCGTCTGCCATCGCCGCCCCGAATGCCGTCGAGGCGACCTCCGACCAGGCAGTGAGCACGACCTCCTCCGATGAGTCGACGGCAGATTCCGCTGCTCGTGCGGCCGGGGCGGACGCCTTCTCCACCGAGTCCTCGACGGGCGCGGCGGATGCCGGCGAGTCAACGTTGGCCGCAGATGCCACCAACTCTGGCGGGGAGGATGCGACCTCCGCCTCCAACGGGACGACTGACGCGACCCAGCCCTCCGACGGGTCCGATGCGTCGGCAACTACGGGCGATTCGGATGGAGAGTCCGGCACTAACGGAACGGGCAGCACGCAAGATGACGGAGGCGCGACCGACGCGGGTGGCAGTTCCTCTCCCTCGGCGACGGACGGCACTGCCTCGGACACCCCTGCCGGCAACGCTGGAGCCGCATCCGATGAGACGGCAACCGATTCCGCCGATGCCGCGAGCGGCTCCGCTGCCACGACGGCGCCTGGTGCCCGCGCTGCCGCGGACGATACCTCCAACCTGCAGAACATGTACCGGTTCTACAACCCCAACACGGGGGAGCACTTCTACACCGCCAACACCTACGAGGGCCAGGTGCTCGTGACGGCGGGCTGGCAGTACGAGGGCGTGGGCTGGGTCGCGCCCAAGTCCGGGACCGCCGTCTATCGCCTGTACAACCCCAATGCCGGGGACCACCACTACACCACCAACGCCGCGGAGAGGGACATGCTCGTCTCCCGTGGTTGGCGCTATGAGGGCATCGGGTGGTACTCGGAGAGCGCGAGCGGCACGGCGGTGTACCGGGAGTACAACCCCAACGCGAAGTCCGGTGCCCACAACTTCACGACAAGCTCCGCCGAGAATGCCAACCTCGTGAAGGCCGGCTGGCGTGCCGAGGGCATTGCCTGGTACGCCTCGACGCACGCCTCGCTCGCGTACAACAAGTCCCTCTTTCAGGTGATCCTCAACGGCATCGACATCTCGAGCCACCAGGGCGACATGGACGTCTCCAAGGTGACTGCCGACTTCGTGATCGTGAAGGCGACCCAGGGCACTCACTACAAAAACCCCTACCTCTCCACGCAGGCGCACTCGACGCTCTCCTCGGGCAAGAAGCTCGGCGTGTACCACTTCATCGACGTGAGTAGCGGCGATGGGTCGATGGTCCAGCAGGCGCAGTACTTCGTGAACGCGGTCAAGTCGTACATCGGCAAGGCGGTCCTCGTCCTGGACTGGGAGAACACCACAGGTTCCGAGGCGCTTCGAAAGGGCCCCAGCTACGCAAAGCAATTCCTGGACGAGGTCTATCGCCTCACCGGGGTGCGCGCCCTGATCTACATGAGCCAGGGGGTCACGAGCACCTACAACTGGAGCGCCGTCGCCTCCTCCGGATACAAGCTGTGGGTTGCCTCGTATCCCAACAAGTACATGAACGGGACGGGGTACGTCTCAAACCCCACGCCCATCTCCACCAACTACGGGGCGTGGTCGAGCCCCACGATCTGGCAGTACTCTGACTCCATCAAGGTTGGAGGCTACTCAGATGGCGTCGACGTTGACGCGTTCTATGGCACCACGGCCTACTGGGACTCCCTGGCGAGGAAGAGCTAGCGCTGGGGGCAGCCCGTCTCTGCCCACAGTTGTCCTAGAGTGCGATTGCGGGACCAAAGGGAGCGTCGGCGTGCCTTGCGTGTGTCGATTGGCGCGGGGACCTGACGGCATGGGCCATCCTGCTGCTACCATGGGAGATTGACTTTTCCCAAGTGCCCGTATCTCTCACATTGGGGTGATTCGATGACTTCAGGGCAGGCGAGAAGGCATGGCGGCGCCATCGCCGCCGGAGCGATCCTGGCGGCACTCACGCTCGGGGCGCCCTCGCTCGCACTGGCAGAGGAGTCCGTGACGGCTCCCGACGCAAACGTTCAGGCCCAGCAGGACACGCAGGTGGGGCTCGTTGCAACGACGACGGACCCCTCCACCAAGGTGGTCACGACCACGAGTTCCCAGGCGGATGGCTCCTCCTCCGGCTTGGACGCGACGGTGACCCAGACCGCCTCCGATGGCACGTCCTCTGATGCGGTGGATGCCAACGCAACGACGGGGGAGAGTGGCCAGGGCTTGGGCTCCGCGACCGATTCCGCCGGCACCGAGTCCGCCCCGTCGGGCGAGACGGACACCACCGGGGCCTCGGGCGAGACGATTGGTGCCACGGGCGCCTCCGACGCGAAGGCCTCCGGGGACGCGCGGACGGACGCGGCCATCACGGAGGGCGACGGCACACAGCAGGTCTCCCAGGCAACCAAGGACGCATCCGCGCAGGTCACCGCCAACGAGCCGCCCGCCCGCACCGCCGCGACCACGGCAGCCGCTCTCGCCGCCGCAGCGACCGGCGTTAACATGTACCGCTTCTACAACCCCAACACCGGCGAGCACTTCTACACCTCAAACGTGACCGAGGGCGTGAAGATCGCCAACGCCGGGTGGAGCTACGAGGGCATCGGCTGGGTGGCCCCCACGAGCGGTGTCGCCGTGTACCGCCTGTACAACCCCAACGCGGGCGACCACCACTACACCACCAACGCCGCCGAGAAGAACATGCTCGTCTCGCTTGGCTGGCGCTACGAGGGCATAGGCTGGTACGGCGCAAGCGGGAGCAACGTGGGCTCCGCCCTCCTCAGGCAGTACAACCCCAACGCAAAGGGCGCGGGCGCGCACAACTTCACCACCAGCAAGGCGGAGAGCAACAGCCTCGTCTCCCAGGGCTGGCGCTACGAGGGGACGGCCTGGTACGCCTCGACCCTCTCCGCCAAGTCCATCGACACGAGCGTGTTCATCCCCTCCAGGGCGAGGATCGAGAAGTACGTGTCCTGGGCCGTCGACGTCGCGGAGGACAGCTCCCACGGCTACAGCCAGTCAAACCGCTGGGGACCGGACTACGACTGCTCGTCGCTGGTCATCTCGGCGCTCAAGCAGGCGGGCATCAACACCGGGTCCGCCACCTACACCGGCAACCTGCGCGAGAACCTCGTGAAGTACGGCAAGTTCACCGCCCTGGCGGTGGGCGATGCCATCAGCACCACCGGGTACTCCGAGCTGGTCCGCGGCGACATCCTCCTCAACACCTGGAACCACGTGGCCATCTACCTGGGCAACGGCCTCATGGTCGCGGCGCACCTGAGCGAGACGGGCGGCGTCACGGGGAAGGCCGGCGACCAGACCGGCAGGGAGATCAGCGTGAGCTCCTACTCCAACTACCCCTGGGACTGGGTGCTGCGCCTGTTGTAGGGGTACCCGACCAACTTGCGAACGGATACGGGGTCGCTTCGGCGGCCCCTTCTTGCTGCGCCCGACCCCCCATACGTGGGTTCTCCCTGATGCGTGGTCATGGGGGCGGGGGCCGCTCCGGTGCCGCGTTACAATCGACCGTGCGAACGAACCCAGAGGACAGCGAGGTCTCAATGCCAACCAACGATGCGAAACCCCTGACTGGCGCCGCCATGGCGTGGCCCGTGCACTTCTCGCAGGAGAGCGTCAGCGTGATGTCGCGCGAGCCGGGAGAGCTCCTTCGCGTGGTGTGCTGGACGTGGCTCCGCGACGGCGAGGAGACGGACGGGGAGGTTCGCGCGACGGCGACCCTGGATGACGGCACGACGGTGGGGGGCACCCTCCTGGGCGACGTGACGGTGGACGACGAGGACATCCCCGGTGCCCGGCGTCGCTACGTGGGCCTGTCGTTCCGTATCCCGTTTGGCGCGCCCGGCGCGGACGTCTTGGTCCGGATCGGTGGTAAGACCCCCCGCGAGGGCGTCAAGACCTTCTCCGAGGAGGACCTGAGGGGGCTAGAGGGCGTCTGGGGCTCGCACGCCACGCCGGCGGAGCTGAGCGACCGCTACGAGGAGATGTTCCAATTCACCAAGGCGTCGGCCCAGGACCTCGCCGCCCAGCGCGCCTCGCAGGACGCGTTTGGGCTGCGTCCGACCTTCTCCATCGTCGTACCCCTGTATCACACGCCCGTCGGCTTCTTCCGCGAGATGGCGGAGTCCGCCCTGCGCCAGAGCTACGGAAGGCTCGAGCTCGTGCTGGTCAACTCCACGCCCGAGGACCGCGAGCTGTCGGACGAGGTGTGGGCGCTGGCCAACCGCGACCGCAGGGTGCGCGTGGTGGAGCTGGAGCGCAACTACGGCATCACGGAGAACACCAACTACGGCATCGATGCCTCCACCGGCGACTTCGTGTGCTTCTTCGACCACGACGACGTGCTGGAGCCCGACCTCCTATACCGCTACGTGGAGGGCATCAACCGGTACCCGCAGACGGACCTGCTGTACTGCGACGAGGACAAGCTGGAGGACGGCCATTACGCCTTCCCCTTCCTCAAGCCCGACTGGAGCCCCGTCTACCTCGAGACCAACAACTACGTGTGCCACATGCTCACCATCCGCAGGAGCCTGCTTGCGGAGCTCCCGCGTCCCACGAGCGAGTTCGACGGGGCGCAGGACCACCGCATGACCCTGCTGGCGGGGGAGCGCGCCCGCAACGTGTACCACGCGCGCCGGGTGCTGTACCACTGGCGCGTGAACGCGGGGTCGACTGCGGGCCAGGCGCTGGCCAAGCCCGAGGCCCTGGACGCCGGCCGTCGTGCCATCGACGAACACTACCAGCAGCTCGGCCTGCCCCTGCACGCTCACGAGGTGCCGGGCGCGCCGCACTACTACGAGCCCCTGCTCGACGAGGGCGAGCATCCGTCCGTCTCCGTTGTCGTCTGGGGTACGAACGCGTCCGAGACGGCCGAGGGCATCCGGACGCTCGGTGGCTGGGATGGGCTCGAGGTCATCGCCGCGGAGGGCGGTCCCGCCGAGGCCAACGTGGCGGCGGAGAGGGCAACGGGCGAGTGGTTGGCGCTCGTCCAGTCCCCGTGCCGGGTGACCGAGCCCGACTGGGCGCGCCTGATGCTCTCGGTCCTGGCGAACCCCGGGGTGGGGCTCGCCGGCGCGCGCGTCAACCTTCCCGACGGGACCAAGGCCGGCGGTGCCGTCGCCTTCACAAACGCCGCCCCGCTGCGCCTGGACCTGGGCCTCACGAGCGACAACCCGCAGATCCGCTGCTACGAGGCCGTACCGCACGAGGCGTGTGGCGTGACCGGAACCCTGCTGATGCTCCGCCGCGACCTCTTCCTGGGGGTCGGCGGGCTCGACGGCGAGCTCACGGACTGGCGCTGGGGCGTCGCGCTCAGCTGCAAGGTGGGGGAGAGGGGCCTCACCGCCGTCGAGGTCCCTCGCGTTGCGGTCGAGCGGCCCATGGTCGCCGCGGAGCTCGGTGCCCCGGAGGCGGGTGCCGACCTGCGCGAACGCATGGCGTCCACGCGCCTCCGCGGTCTCTGGCCCCAGACCAACTACGCGCCGAGCGGGTTCTACTCCCCGCTCTTCTCGCTGGACGGCTACTACGACATCAAGTTCTAGACGGAGGAGCTTCTCCCCATGGCAGACAACCTGAGGATTTCGTACGACAAGGTCACGAGGGGTCGGGGCAAGGTCTTCCTGCGCATCACGGTGGACGGGGCCCCGGAGGGCTCCCGCCTCGTCGCCTCCGCGCAGATGGCGACCGGTGGGCAGCCCGTCCCTGCCACGGTCATGGACCTGGGAGGGAGCAGGTGGGTCCTCTCCGTCGCGGTGATCAACCTGGTTCAGGTCGCCCTGGTCAGGCTGCTGGACGCGGACGGGACGGAGCTGTGCCGCAGGCGCATCCACATCCGCCCCCAGGCCGCGCGCCTGATGTCGCAGATGCACACGGCGCTGCGCGACGGCCAGGCGGAGTCGATCCGCAACCTCGACAGCCGTGGCGGCAACGCCGGCCCCAAGCTCCTGGTGCACAACCTCATCGCCCTCGAGGAGGGCGAGGACCTGCGCGCCACGATGGTCTCCAACGTGGTGGGCGAGGAGGCGGCCCACCTGCCCATCAAGGTCACCGTCCTCTCGCAGGACGGCGAGCTGCTGGCAGACGACCACTTTGCGATGGGCGACTCCTGCAGCGCCAGCGAGGGCAACCCACAGCTGTTCACGCGCATGTACACCTTTGGCGTCATCCTCCCCAAGCAGGCGCGTGGCATCGTGCTGTGGGTCTCCGCCGAGGGGGAGGGGCAGGAGGATTCCTTCGTGACGCTGGAGGGCTTCTACGCCGACTGGCTCCGCGGGAGCTGGCGCCAGAGCGTCCTGCCCGCGGACCAGGACCCGCGCTACGAGCAGTGGGCGCGCGAGCACTCCGCCAGCGCGGAGGAGCTCGCCCTCATGGCCCATGCGTCCGAGCTCCTGCCCGAGCGCCCGACCTTCTCGCTCGTGGTTCCCCTCTTCAAGACCCCGCTCGACTTCTTTGACGAGATGGCGGACTCGGTCCTCTCCCAGGCCTACCCGTACTTCCAGCTGGTGCTGGTGAACGCGAGTCCCGAAGACCGCGCGCTCGCCGACGAGGTCGCCACCTACGCCGCGCGAGACAGCCGCATCACCGTTGTGGACCTCGACGGCAACCACGGCATCACCGAGAACACCAACCGGGGGATTGAGGCCTCGACCGGCGACTTCGTGTGCTTCTTCGACCACGACGACACAATCGAGCCCGACCTGCTGTACTGGTACGCCAAGGCGGTGAGCGACCGTCCCGACACCGACCTGATCTACTGCGACGAGGACCACCTGCTGGACGGGCACCGCGTGGGACCGTTCTTCAAGCCTGACTGGGACCCCGAGCGCCTGTGCGCGGAGAACTACGTCACGCACCTGCTCTGCGTGCGCCGCAGCGTGGTGGAGGAGCTTCCGGAGCTTCCGGGCAGCGAGTTCGACGGGTCGCAGGACCACAACATGACCTTCTTGGTGGGGGAGAGGGCCCGCAACGTCTATCACGTGCGCAGGATCCTCTACCACTGGCGCATGCACGCCAACTCCACTGCGGGTGGCCAGGGCGTGGCGCAGAAGTCGTATGCGCTCGAGGCGGAGCGCCGGGCGGTGCAGGGGCACCTTGACCGCTGCGGCATCGACGCCGAGGCGGTCATGGGAGGGCGCTTCCCCACCCGCTGCGACGTGCGCTACCGCTTCAAGACGCACCCGCTCGTCTCCATCGTGATCCCCAACTACGAGATGAGGGACGTCCTGGAGCGCTGCATCGACTCCATCGTCCGGTGCACCACGTGGCCCAACTACGAGATCGTGGTGGTCGAGAACAACTCCAGGAGCGACGAGATATTCGAGTATTACCGCAAGCTCGAGAGGGACTCGCGCATCAGGGTCGTGACCTGCGACACCGAGGGAGAGTTCAACTTCTCGCGCCTGATAAACTTCGGCTTTGCCGCCGCCCGCGGCCAGTACCTGGTGATGCTCAACAACGACACCGAGGTCATCTCGCCTGATTGGGTAGAGCAGATGGTCGGGCCGCTCATGTCGAGCGACATGGGTGCCGTGGGGGCCAAGCTGCTGTACCCCGACGGCTCGATACAGCATGCGGGCGTGCTCGTGGGAGGCTTCTCGGGACCCGTGGCGGCAAGCGTGAATCTACCGGGCAACGCCCCAGGGTACTACGAGTGGAACGTGCTCCCGCACAGGGCGAGCGCGGTCACCGGCGCCTGCCTCATGACCAAGCGCTCGGTCTACGACGAGGTCGGCGGGATGGACGAGCGCGAGTTCAAGGTCAACTACAACGACATCGACCTCTGCCTCAAGATCCAGGCCGCCGGCTACCATGTTCTGCAGCAGAACTACGCCGTGCTCAGGCACTACGAGTCCATCTCGCGCCACGGTGGGGACTCGCGTCGCATCTCGTACAAGCTCTCGCGCGAGCTCATGGCGTTCGCGGGGCGCTGGGGCCAGGTCCTCTCCAAGCCCGACCCGTACTACAACCCCAACTTCAGAAGGGACAACTGGTACTGCGCGCTCTCGTAGGGTGCGCGTCCGTCCGCGGCGGAGAGGCGCCACAACCTCGCCCCCGCATAGGGCGTGCTGATACAATCTCTAACCGAAGCAAAGCCATCTGACCTCGGGAGGTCAAGACATGAAGGGAATCATCCTCGCTGGCGGCAGCGGGACCCGCCTGTACCCGCTCACCACCGTGACGTCGAAGCAGCTGCTCCCCGTCTACGACAAGCCCATGGTCTACTACCCGCTCTCCACGCTCATGCTGGCGGGCATCAAGGACATCCTCATCATCAGCACCCCGCACGACCTCCCCAACTTCAGGAGGCTGCTGGGCGACGGCTCCGACTACGGCGTGTCGCTCTCCTACGCCGAGCAGCCCGAGCCCAACGGCCTGGCGCAGGCCTTCGTGATCGGGCGGGAGTTCGTGGCGGGCGGCCCCTGCGCCCTGGTGCTGGGGGACAACATCTTCTACGGCAACGGCCTCGGCAGGCACCTGAGGCGCGCCGCCGCCTCCGCCGAGGCGGGGAGGGCCACCGTCTTCGGCTACCGCGTGGACGACCCCGAGCGCTTCGGCGTGGTGGAGTTCGACGGCGACTACAACGCCGTCTCCATCGAGGAGAAGCCGGAGCACCCCAAGAGCAACTACGCCGTCACGGGCCTCTACTTCTACGACTCGCGCGTGAGCGAGCTCGCCGCCGGGGTCGAGCCCTCCGCCCGCGGGGAGTACGAGATCACCGACCTCAACCGCATGTACCTGGAGGACCGCACCCTCGACGTGGTGACGCTCGGGCGCGGCTACGCATGGCTCGACACGGGCACCATGGAGTCGCTCTACGAGGCGGGCGAGTTCGTGCGCACCGTGGAGAGGGCCCAGGACCTGCCCGTCTCGGTGCCCGAGGAGATCGCCTACGAGAACGGCTGGGTCTCCCGCGAGCGCCTGCTCGCGTGCGCCGAGCGCTACGGCAAGAGCGACTACGGCAGGCACCTGCGCATGGTCGCCGAGGGCGGCATCGTTCCCAGCGGGAAGTACGAGGACTAGGCCCCTCGAACCTCTCGGCTGACGGTGATTCCATCGAATTGCCCTGCGGCGGGGGAGACGAGCCCCTCTCGCCCATAGACTGGTACCTGCGAAGCAATCCCAGACCCATCCCTTGGAGTGATGCATCACATGAAGACCTACCTCGTCACCGGCGGAGCCGGGTTCATTGGCTCTAACTTCGTGCTCTACATGCTGCGCAAGCACGACGACGTGAGGATCGTGAACGTCGACGCTCTGACCTATGCCGGCAACCTAGAGAACCTCACCTCCGTCCAGGACGACCCGCGCTACACCTTCGTGCACGCAGACATCCGTGACAAGGAGGCGATCTCCAAGGTCATCGCCGAGCACAAGCCGGACTACGTGATCAACTTTGCGGCCGAGAGCCACGTGGACCGCTCCATCGCCAACCCCGGCATCTTCGCGGACACCAACGTGATGGGCACGGTCAACATGCTCAACTGCTGCCGTGCCGCCTGGGACGACGGCAAGGGCGGCTTTGGCGACCACCGCTACCTGCAGGTCGGCACCGACGAGGTGTACGGCTCGCTCGCGATTCCCGACAAGGTCAACCCCGACGGGAGCCCCGCCGACCCCGAGCACACCGACTACTTCCGCGAGACCACGCCCCTCAACCCGCACAGCCCCTACAGCGCCTCCAAGACCTCCGCTGACCTCTTCGTGAAGGCCTACCACGACACCTACGGGTTCCCTGCGGTCATCACCCGCTGCTCCAACAACTACGGCCCGTACCAGTTCCCCGAGAAGCTCATCCCGCTCATGATCCACAACGCGCTGCAGCACAAGAAGCTTCCCGTGTACGGTGACGGGCTCAACGTGCGCGACTGGCTGTACGTGGACGACCACTGCAAGGCCATCGACATGGTCGCGACCGACGGCCGCCTGGGCGAGGTCTACAACGTGGGCGGGCACAACGAGCGCGCCAACATCTACATCGTCAAGACCATCATCGCCGAGGTCTCCAAGGTTACTGGCGACCCCGAGGTCAACGAGGGGCTCATCTCCCATGTGACCGACCGCAAGGGACACGACCGCCGCTACGGCATGGCTCCCGACAAGATCAAGGCCGAGCTGGGATGGTACCCCGAGACCCCGTACGAGAAGGGTATCGTCAAGACCATCCGCTGGTACCTCGACAACCCCGAGTGGGTCGAGCACGTGACCTCGGGCGCCTACCAGGACTACTATCAGAAGATGTACGCCAACCGATAGCCGGTAAGGCGAGAAGAGCGACAACCGCGGGGGCGGGGCGAATCCACTGGGTTCGTCCCGCCCTTTGGTTGGCACGGGGTGCGCTCGCGGGGTCGTCGGGAATGGTTGCCTGGACGTACCGGCGCGTGGGGGACGAGGCCGAGGAGAATGGCTAAATAGGAGTCGAATTGCCAGGTGACCGGGACTCCGGAGATGACCGCTCCTGGTTGTCCCCCAAGCGTCAGGGTCGGGAGGACTCTGCGGTACCCTCCGCTTGCCGTCAAAGTTGGAACCTTGACATGCTGCCGACTGGGCGAACGCTATCGGCCGGCGATGGGAACCGTGCGAAAATGCTCATGGGGTCGATTTGTCGCCAGTTGCCTCCACCCTCGGCGCCGGGTGGCAGCCAAAGCCCGACGTGAGCACCTCCCCGTGGGAGGGAGGACGGTGCGGACCGATCCCACCCGACGTTTGACCAGGTAGGGTTTCGGATGTCTGGCTGGCATCTCGGGACATGCCAACCTCCGCGTCGTTGGGAGCCCGTACCGTTCCGAGGACAACGGAGGAGGCGTCTCCCTAAGAGGGCAGTCCAGCTGCGGAGATGCGGCTGCCTTCTCCTTCTTTGACAAATGGAAGTCCTCACATCCTGCGTTTGCGCATGGGCTCCGGCGTGCTCGCAGGTGGTCAGCCCAAGAAGCCTACATGGAAACTTCTGGCGCCTACCCGGGGGCAGTCTCCCCGCGAGTCCCGCTCAGTCCTCGTCCCCGCGCAGGCGGAACAGGCCGTCCGAGGACCACGAGGCGCTGTAATACGGGTCGCGGGTGCGGAACTCCGCGGGGAACATCTTGAGCAGGCGCTCCTGCTGCCGTCCCCACGCCTTCGCCTCCTCGTCGTCGAAGGGGGCCGCAGCCGGGGGCAGGCACCGCGCCACGTGTGCCATGGGCGCTATGCAGGTGCCAAGCCCGAGCCTGCCCGCCTGGATGCAGAGGGCCACCGACCAGTTTGTCTCGTCCAGCCCGGAGACTGCGCCGCCAACGGTCTGGAAGACCTCTTGCCTAAACAGCACGCACTCTCCCGAGACCGCGCTGAGGTCGTGTGGGAGGACCAGGTAGCCCTTGCCCGTGCCGTAGAACGACTCCAGGAAGCGCCCGATGGGGACCGCGCCCTCGCTCTGGAGGGTCATCCCCGCGCACTGGATCGTGCCGTCCGGGCAAAGGACCTTGGTTCCGGCGATGGCATGCCCCCTCCGCATGGCAAGGGAGAGGAGCTGCTCCACCAGGTCGGGGCTCTGAACCACCACGTCGCTCGCCACCACGAGGACGTAGTCGCCCGTCGCCCGTGCAACGCCCTCGTTGACGCAGTCGGCATAGCCCTCCCCGAGGGTGCCGATCTGTGGGATGAGTTCCAGGTTTGGCCAGGTGAGGATGTCGCGCAACCCCTGTGCCCTGGCATCGGCAGCGGGTTGGTCCATACCCATCACGACGGCGGAGACGAGCGGGGGCTCGGGGAAGTCGAGCATGAAGCGATAGCAGTGCGGCATTGTGGGGATGCTCTCGACCTTTGCGGGGAGTCCGAGGTCGCCCAGGTGGTCCTCAATCGCAAGGCGACCAGCCTCGAACGACTCCGCCTTGGCAACCGCGGAATCCGCAGTGGAGCCGGGATGCGCGCGCCAGTGGTAGAGCACCTTGGGCACATGGCCCACGTGGCGCGCCTTGCTGCCCGCCACGAGCGTGAGGCGATGGTCCTGTGCCCCGTCGTAGCGGCTGTAGAAGCCGTCCACCAGCTCGCGTCGAATGGTCAGCATATGGCAGACGTAGTTGTTGGTCTCCTCCTGAACCAGAGACCAGTCGGACTTGAACGCGGGGCGGCGGTACGTGCCGTCCACGAGGAGGTCCTCGTCGCAGTAGATCATGTCGGTGGAAGGGTCCTCCCTCACGCGCATGGCGTACTCAAAGAGGATGTTGGGCTCCAGCACGTCGTCGTGGTCGAAGAACGCGATCCAGTCGCCCTTCGCGGCTTTGACCCCTGCCTCGGTGTTCTTGGAGATGCCCAGGTTGTGGTCAAGGGTCACGACGGTCACGCGCGCATCCGCAGCGGCGATCCTCGCGACCTCGCGGGACATGTCCGCGTCCTGGGGCGTCGAGTTGACCATCACGAGCTCCAGGCGCGGATAGGTCTGGCCAAGGACCGACTCGGCCATCTCGACCAGGTAGGGGACGGGCGTGTGATACAGCGGTACCACGACCGAGTAGAGCGGCCCGTCGTCCCAGCGGGCGGCCTCCCTCCGCTGGGCCTCAAGCTGTCGGGGGGTTGCCCTGTGAGAGCGGAACCAGGCGTCATATGCCGCGTCTGCCTCCGCCGGCGTGTAGCCCTCCAGGCTCTGGCGCGCGAGGCGCGTGAGTTCCGGCTCGCCCAGCGGAACGGACGTGCCAGGAAGGTGACCGGTCCTGTCTCCCACAACGAGAGCTCTGGGAATCCCGAGCGTGGGGGAGGGGAGCGAGAGGAGCGCTGTCAGCGAGCGCGTGCCGTCGTCCGCCTGGTCCGGGCGCATCCTCATCACCTCGGACGGGACCTCCTCGCGAAGCGAGCGGTCCGGGTACTCCAGGCATGCGAAGGGGGCGAGGCCCGCGGGGTCCAGGTCACCGATGCCGGGGAAGCGCACCAGCACGTGCAGGTGCTCCGCCTCCAGGCTCACCGCCTGGACCGAGGCGACCTCGGGCCTTGGGTAGGAGTGCCTCCTCGCCCTGAGCACCACGCTTCTCGCCTGCCTGCCAAGTGCGGTTCCCTTGAGCCTCTGGAGCATGTGTCCCCCTCATCACGAACGCACATAACCCCCTCATCGTAGGGTGTCGCGGGTGCCGCGGCGCGCTCTTCCACCCTTGACCGCCAGATATTCATCCGCCGCCACCCTCGTTCCTACGGGGATTATTTCTTGAAAACGTCCCCGCTGGGGACGAAGCCCGCCGGGCGCCTGTTAGGGTGTATGCCGAGATAACGAGGGGAGAGACATGATCAGGCACAAGCTCGCCAACATACTCCTGGACGACGCGACGCAGTTCCTCCAGCAGCCCACGCTGCTCCACAGGTCCACCTCCGCGGTCACCCGCGCCGAGGGTGACTCCTGGCTTCTGGGGCCGCATGGCACCCACGACTTCACCACCTTCTTCAACGCGCTCTCGGTGAGCAGGTGGAGGGAGTACACCATCGCACGCAACATCCACCTTCACCTGGAGGTGCGCGGCGGCGCATTCACCCTGTCGCTCACGCATGCCAACGGCTTCAGCTGGGAGACGGAGCCGGTCGAGGGGAGCGAGCGCGAGGTACCGGCGTCGGGCGAGTGGCATGCCATCGAGCTCGACCTTCCCAACGACTCCGACGACACCATCGAGGCGTTCGCAGTGTCCATTGAGGGCGACGAGGGCGTCCTTGTCCGCAACTCCTACTACTACGCCGAGGTGGACGAGGACCGGGTCCGCAATGTGGAGCTCGCCCTCTGCACCACGACCTTCAGGAAGGAGAGCTACATCAAGCGCAACGTCGACCTGGTGAAGCGGTACGTCCTGGGCTCCAAGGAGCCGGTCGCTGCTCACTTCACCCAGCACGTGGTCGACAACGGCAGGACGCTCGACGTCGAGGCGCTCCAGACCGACCGGGTGCGCATCCACCCCAATGACAACGTGGGCGGCTCGGGGGGCTATGCCCGCGGGATGATCGAGGCGCTGCGCCAGGAGCCCAGGGCCACCCACGTGCTCCTGATGGACGACGACGTGCTCGTCTCCCCCGAGAGCATCATCCGCACCTACGCGCTGCTGCAGATCGTGGACGACGAGCACGCCGACCGGTTCGTCGAGGGTGCGATGATGGACCTCTTCGAGCCCGACGTGAGGTGGGAGGACATTGGATACGTCACCTACTACGGTGACTGCGTCCCCCTCAAGCCGTCCGCCCACATGGGACAGGTGCACTCCGTTGCCACGAACGAGATGGACCAGGCACGCCCCAGCCTCCCCGGCCACGGCGACCAGGCCCAACAGTACGGCGGGTGGTGGTACTGCGTCATCCCCGTCTCGGCAATCGAGGAGAACGGCCTTCCCCTGCCCCTGTTCGTGCGATACGACGACATCGAGTACGCACTCCGCTGCAAGGCACGGTTCATGACCATGAACGGGATCTGCCTGTGGCACCCCTCGTTCGTGCGTCGCTACAGCGCCGCCGTCGAGCGCTACCAGGTCACCAGGAACGCGCTCGTGGCGCAGTACACCACTGGCGTGGCGCCCATGGCGGACTTCGTGGACCACATGCTCCACCTGGTCCAGCTGGAGCTCAAGAAGTTCAACTACACCAACGCCGAGCTCGTCCTGGACGGGTTCGAGGACTTCCTCAAGGGGCCCGCGTTCCTGGAGCAGCCCGGCAACGCCGAGCGAGCCTTCATGGCGGCGAACAGACGGGCGGAGAAGCTCGTCCCCTTTGCCGAGCTGCGCAGGCAGTGCGAGGAGCAGGGCATCGACCTCAGCGCGATCTACGAGGTCGACGGCATGAAGCGGGCCGACGCGATAGAGAGGAGGTCGTTCCCGCGGCGCCTGGAGGACTACCTGAGCTTCAACGGCCAGCGGGTCGACCTGGGGTACGTGCAGAAGGGGACCGCCGCGATCATCGACGTCGCCGGCTGGCTGTATCCCGCCGACCTCATCAGGCGCAAGGACACCATCGTCGCCGTGGACCTCGAGAACCAGCGCGGCGTCATCCGGCACCTCGACAGGGACCGCTTCAAGGCCGTCTGGGGCCGCTGGCAGGAGGACCTCAAGCGCCTCAAGGCAAACGAGGCACAGCTGCGCGAGGCGTACTCTGCCGCCGCACCGCGCATGACCTCCCGCGAGTTCTGGGAGTCCTACCTCGGGATCTAACCACGCTGCGCTTGCGGACGAGCCTGGGCGGGGCGTGTTCCGCGACGTCCCGCCCAGGCGCTATGATGTGCTTTGAACAGCCCACGTGACCCTTGGAGAACCCGATGAAGCAGCTTTCCCTCGCCGGCTACCTTGCCGAGAACCCCCTCACCGACGACGAGCTGAGGGCGGGCCACGCGCTCAGGGTGGTCACCTGCCTGAGGAGCGGAGAGGGTGCCTTCGAGGACGGTCCCAAGTCGCATTCGTGGCTCGTGCTCTCGTGCGCGCGCGGGAAGCGCCCCGCCAAGCCGGGGTGCGAGGCAATCGCCGGCGAGTCGCGCCGGGTGCGCGGCGTCGCCCACGTTCCCATGGAGCTCATGGGGACCCATTCCGTCACGGTGGGCGAAGCGGGCGGTCCCGTCACGTGGCAGGCCTGGGAGTACGTGGCCACGACCCCCCTGACCCAGGGGCGACTCCTCTTCCACGCCGGTGGGAGGTTCGCCTTCGTGGGGGGCGAGGAGCTCGTGCGCAGCATCTCCGCCTATGGGGACCTCATCGCCAACGCCTCGGTTGACCCCAGCTACCCAGACTGGCTCAAGCGTCAGCGCTCCCTGCGCGCCATGGACGAGGCACCACAGGACGGCCCTCTCATGAGCATCGTTCTCCCCGCGTACAAGACGCCCCCGGCGCTGCTGGGGGAGGCGCTGCAGAGCGTCCTCGACCAGACGTACCAGAACTGGGAGCTCGTGGTGGTCAACGCCAGCCCGGACGACGATGGGGTTCGGGAGGCGCTGGGCAAGGTGGACGACCCGCGCGTCCGCGTTTTGGAACAGGACAACGACGGCATCGTGGGCAACACCAACCGCGGCATTGCCGAGGCGACGGGCGACTACGTCTGCTTCCTCGACCACGACGACACGCTCGAGGCGGACGCGCTCGCCCAGTACGCGCGCGCCATCGCCGACTCCGCGGGCGAGGCGGGCCTGCTCTACTGCGACGAGGACAACATCGACGAGGACGGGACGCCACAGCTCCCCCTGCTCAAGCCCGACTACAACCCCGACCTCCTGCTGGACGACAACTACATGGTCCACTGGCTGTGCGTGCGTCGCGACTTCCTGGACGCCACCGACCGCTCCGAGGCCAGGATGGAGGGTGCCCAGGACTACGACCTGGCCCTCTCGGCGATCGACGCAGGTGCGCGTGTGGTGCACGTGCCCTACGTCCTGTACCACTGGCGCATTACGGGTGGGTCCTCCGCAAAGGACCCGCTGAGCAAGCCGTATGCGCAAGACGCGGGCGCCGAGGCCATCCGCGCCCACCTCGCCAGGCGCGGCCTGAGCGGGTCCGTCTCGCGCGGCGAGCACTTCTTCACCTACCGCGTGAACCTGGACGACCCGTCGCCCTGGCCCTCCCTCGCGGTGGTGGGCAAGAACGGGGCGTCCCGGGTCACCAAGGACGCCCTCCACGCGTACGCCCGCAATACCGGCGCCTCGGTGTGGGTGGTCGACCGAGGCGTCGAGGGGCCAGGCTACGTCCAGCGCCTGCTGGGGGAGAGGAACGGCGACCTCGTGCTGTTCGTCTCCAATCAGGTGGACCTCGCCGTCGACGACCTCAAGTCCCTCGTGCGCCTGTTCCAGCGCGAGGAGGTCTTTGCGGCGAGCCCTCGCGTGAACAGGGCGGACGGTCTCATCGACTACGCCGGCATCAAGGTCCATCCCGACGGCACCCTGGGTCACAGGTTCCGCCTTCTCCCCAAGGGGGACGGCGGGTACGTGGGGCGCACCGAGCGGCCCTACGACTGCGTCGCCCTCGACGCGGAGTGCTGCCTGGTCCGCTCCTCCGGGCTCGAGGAGCTGGGGATGGGCGAAGTCTTCCTCACCATGCGCTATGCGCTCGCCGACTGCTGCGCCCGCGCGCGCGACCTGGGGCTCGTCAACGTCTACTATCCCTACGCCACCGCCACGCTCAACGTCCCCCGCCAGATGATGTGGGACGAGGGCGCCCGTGCGGAGCACGACCGTGCGTTCTTCATGGGCATGCACGGCGAGCTGCAGGACGGCGACCCGACCCAGAACCCCTCGTTCGACCCCTGGAACCTCTACGGGAGTCTCGACTGGGGCGGTGGGGCAGGCGGGTCCTGGTCCCGCGCGTAGCGGCTTGGCCTCCTTCTGGCACTGTGTTCAGTTCTTGGGGTGTCCTGGCACCTAGACGCTATGGCATAGAATGACCCTTGGCTCGCACCTGGGTCTTACGACATCAAACGTTTGGAGGACGCATGTCCCAGCCGATCACATCCGGCAACTTCACCTTCACTCCCACCTCCATCGAGGGGGTGACCATCGTGGACGTCAAGAGCTACGGCGACGCTCGCGGGTACTTCATGGAGACCTACAAGCGCCCGGACTTCGTTGCCGGTGGCATCGACGTGGACTTCGTGCAGGACAACCAGAGCGCAAGCACCCAGGGCGTGCTGCGCGGCCTTCACTTCCAGATCGAGCACCCTCAGTCCAAGCTCGTCCGCGTGGTGGAGGGCGAGGTCTTCGACGTCTGCGTTGACCTGCGTCCCGGCAGCGCCACCTTCGGCAAGTGGGAGGGCGTGACCCTCTCCGCCGAGAACCACCGCCAGTTCTTCATCCCGCAAGGCTTTGCCCATGGCTTCTACGTGCTGAGCCCGACCGCGGTGTTCTGCTACAAGTGCGACGACGTGTACCACCCCAACGACGAGGGCGGTCTCATGTGGAATGATCCCAGCATCGGGGTGGAATGGCCGCTCGTCGAGGGCGTTGAGCTCAACCTCTCCGACAAGGACACCAAGCACCCCTCCTTCGAGGAGTGGCGCAAGTCTGCCGGCCTGTAGGGCTTGCCTGGACGACAGCACGCAAGGAAAGCGGGAGAAGGGGAGACCGTCTCATGAGGATTCTTGTCACTGGTTCGCGCGGGCAGCTCGGCAACGAGCTGAGGAGGCTCATCGAGGGCGGGACCGCCGAGATCGGCCCCATTCCCGAGGGGTATCGCGACGCGCAGGTCGACTACATCGACATCGACTCTCTCGACATCTCGGACGCCGCCGCGGTCGACGCGTGGTTTGACGAGCACGGCCCCTATGACCTCGCCATCAACTGCGCGGCGTTCACCAACGTGGATGGCTGCGAGGCAAACTGGACCGGCGCGTTCAGCGCCAACGCGCTCGGCCCCATGAACCTCGCGCGCTCCTGCGCCCGCCAGGGGGCAAAGCTCGTGCACGTCTCCACCGACTACGTGTTCCCTGGCAACGTGGAGGGCGAGAGGCTCGAGTCCGACGTCCCCGCGCCCATCAGCGCCTACGGTCGCACCAAGCTTGCCGGCGAGGGCCTCGCGCTCGCGAGCAACCCGCGCACCTTTGTGATGCGCACCGCGTGGCTCTATGGCTACGTGGGCAAGAACTTTGTCAAGACCATGCTGCGCCTGGCACAGAGCCACGAGTCCGTGACGGTCGTGGACGACCAGGTGGGCAACCCCACCAGCGCCAACGACCTCGCGTACGAGATCCTGACGGTCGCCGCCACGGCTGACTACGGCATCTACCACTGCACCAACGAGGGCATCTGCTCGTGGGCGGACTTCGCCGAGGCGATCTTCCGCGAGTTTGGAACCGGCACCAAGGTCGTCCGCTGCACGAGTGAGGAGTACAAGGAGATGAACCCCGCCTCCGCCGACCGCCCGCACTTCAGTGCGCTCAAGAACGCGCACCTGGAGTCGGGCGTGGGCAACCGCATGAGGCCCTGGCGGGAGGCGCTCGCGAGCTACCGGGCAAACTTCGACTCGCTCGCAAACTAGGCATCGCATACAATCAACTTTAAGGTTGGTGAGACCCACGGGTGCGAGCACGTGGGTCTCTTCGTTGTCTGGGGGTGAACCGATTGTCGGAGTCGGAGGGTGGTCACATGAGGAGAGGCGCGAGCCTCGCACAGAGGGTTGCCGAGAGCCCCGAATGGGCCTTCCTGGTCCTCTTCCTCATCGGGTCGATGTTCTGCGCCCTCGTCACTCCCGTCGGAGCTGCCTTCGACGAGCCGAGCCACATCGGACGAGTAGAGCAGATTGCCGCGGGAGATATCCTCCCGCAACGTCTTCCCGAGGAGTACCTGGGGCAGACGTTCGCGAACCCGCATCGCAGGGACTACGACTCGTACGGCGGGCTGGAGTCTCAGCACGTGCTGGAAATCGTCTTTGGCAACACGTCCAAGTTCCTGGGGACCAGTGACCCCTACACGCTCGAGGAGCTCTCCCAGCTGGGTGGCAGCGCACCATATGGAGAAGGGCAAAGGATTCCCTTCCTCTTCTCCAACTCCTCCGTGAACAATCCCGTGGTCTACCTTCCCCAGCTTTTGGGTTTCCTCGTCGGCCGTGCCCTGGGGAGCGTTCGCAGCGTGGTCCTTGGCATGCGGTTTGGCGGAATTGCGTTCTTCGCCCTCGGGATGTTCCTGCTCATCAGGAATGCGCCCATGGGAAAGTGGGTGCTCTTCTACTTTGGCCTGGTTCCCGCGAATGTGGTCGCCTCGTCGACGGTCACCGCAGACACCATCACGATCCTCTGCTGCACCGCCTTCCTCGCGGCCCTGCTCTGGACCGTCTTTGCGGACGACCGGAGAAGGTCTACCCTCGCGCTTCTCTGCACCTGCACCATCATTCTTGGGCTTCTCAAGGTGACGTCGATACTGCTCCTCCTTCTGCTGCTCCTCCTCGTTCCGGGAAGGGCCGCTCGCCCCAAGCGCGACAGGATGCTCATAGCCGCAAGCGTCCTTTTGTGCCTGGTCCTCTTCGCGCTCTGGATGCGGGCGGTCTCGGGCATCAACACGGGGGTCATGTACAAGGAGGGGGTCGACCCCAAGGCGCAAATGGCATGGATCATCGCGCATCCGCTCAACTTCCTCTGGCTCAACGTGAAGAACTTCGTGGACATTGCCTCGTTTGACTTTGGTGACCTTATCCACCTCAGTGCGCGCGCGGGTAGCGGCGACAAGTTCTTCTGCGTGATCGGCCTCTTCCTCATGCTCTCGGCGGAGGCCGTCGCATGCCGCGGCATCGCCTCTTCCCACCGCAGGGAGGCCACCTGGCTTGCCATCGCCTCTCTCGTCCTCTTCATCCTCTACTTCGGGATGACCAACACGGCCCTCTACCTGCAGTACACCGACGTGGGCGAGGGGACGATCCGCGGAGTCCAGCCCCGCTACTTCCTTCCCGTGCTGACCATGGTCCTGTACCCCATCCTGCTCCTGGTCTCCCGTACCCTTCCCGGCGGAGGCGCACGTTCCGCGAGCGGGAATGAGGGGGAGCTCGCCCCAGAGGACGAGGGACATGTCACCGAGCGCGCCTACGACATGGGGTCCGGGGCGTCTCTTGCCATCGTGGGCATGGTTCTGGTCGCGGTCGGGATGGTCGAAAATGGCCTGGTCATCCTCGCCGCCATCTTCTAGACGGTGGTTCCGACTACTCCGCCATTGGCCCCAAATGCCCCTTCAGCGGATTGTTGGGCAGAAGGCTATGGCGATGGGGTAAGATAGAACTCGTGACTTGGGAGCACCAAGTCACAACGTATCGCGCGCAAGCGCAGTGTTTCGCCCGATGGGCAAGAAAGAAAGGCACGTTCATGGCACAGGGTACTGTTAAGTGGTTCAACCCCGACAAGGGCTATGGCTTCATCTCTCGCGA
>CAIFEH010000011.1_pt1 | contig 76302 bp, 63 predicted proteins | sample 7355751 | NCBI WGS metagenome assembly CAIFEH01 (sample SAMEA6864055, study PRJEB38353) | metagenome | biome: bioreactor; feature: anaerobic; material: water | place: Germany | collected 2018 | reverse complement strand
GCGGGTGGTTCTCTGTGTCGCGCGTGGCGCGACACAGGCTAAAGCCATGAAAAGAAAGCAGGTCACAGCAAAACATAGGCTGTGACCTGCGCTTTCTCGTGGTGACCCCGGTCGGATTCGAACCAACGACACCAGGTTTAGGAAACCTGTGCTCTATCCCCTGAGCTACGGGGCCGTGCCTGACTATTCTAGCATCAAGTAGTCACTAGTTGGGGGACAAATGACCCTTACCTGTGCTGCTCGTGACGATGGGCTCTCTTGGCCTTGCGGGCCTCCTTAGCCTCTGCCCGAGCGGCCTCTTCGCGCTGCGCCGCCTTGTAGTCCTCTTCGATAATCTGCATGACGCGCTTCTCGGAGAGGGACGCAACCTCGCGATCGGCTGCCTTACGCAGTGGCCTCACGTTGCGCCAGTCGTAGATAAACGCCACGATGATGCATCCGTAGGCCAGGATGATCAGGATAAGCATGATCAGGCCGGCAAGACCGGTGGCCTGATCGGCGGAGTAGATGTTGGAGAGGGCAAAGCTCAGGAGCGTGCATGCCATCCCCACGCCGAGGAGTATCCACCACATGCGCTGACCACTCTTGTATCCCGGCTTTGAGCTGAGGATGATCCTGGACGCAGCCGCACGCCGGTCCTCGGAGTCTCGCCTGGCCTCGCGGGCCTGCTTCTTCTCCTCCTTGGTCATCTCCTCCTCGCGCTTGCCGGTGCTGGTCATCTTCCCCGCTGCGACCTCGCTGGACTTCACCACTCGAACACCAGCGGCGGCCTCTCTCGCGGGGCGCGCACGGGAGACCGACCTCTTGCTAAAGCCTGCCTTGGGCTCGTCGGAGGACATGATCTTCTCGACCGCCTTCTGCTGCGCGGTCTTTGGCTCCGGTGCTTCGCTGTTTGCCTGCTCGGCCTCCTCGCGGGCGCCGCGGATAGTATCACGCAGTGACATTGGACTCCTTTGCGGGCTTGAACTCGGTTCCGGTAATGATCTGGTATGCCTCCTGATAGCGCTTGGAGGTTCCCTCGATCACCTCTGCGGGAAGGTGGGGCGGCTCGCCCTGCATGTCCCAGTTGGCCCTGAGCCAGTCGCGCACATACTGCTTGTCGTAGCTTGGCTGGACCTTGCCGGGCTCATAGCCCTCGGCGGGCCAGAAGCGGCTGGAGTCGGGGGTCAGGCACTCGTCGATAAGGGTGAGCTGACCATCGATGTAGCCAAACTCGAACTTGGTGTCCGCGATGATGATCCCGCGGGTAGAGGCATACTCTGCGGCAGCGCTGTAGATCTTGAGCGCCGCGCTACGAATCTGCTGGCCGACACTATCCCCCACCAGCTCCTCCATGCGATCAAACGAGATGTTCTCGTCGTGATCGCCGAGCTCGGCCTTGGTGGAGGGGGTGAAGAGCGGCTCGGGAAGCTTGGATGCCTCAACCAAGCCGGCCGGGAGGCTGATGCCGCAGACGGTGCCATCCTGGTCGTACGTCTTCTTACCCGAACCCGTGAGGTAGCCGCGAACAATGGCCTCGATGGGAACCGTCTTGGCCTTCTTCACCAGCATGGAGCGCCCGGCAAGGTAGTCGGAGTACTTCTGAAACTCCTCCGGGTAGTCCTTCACGTCCATGCTCAACAGGTGGTTGGGCATGAGGTCGGCGAACTTCTCAAACCAGAAGGCTGAGATGCGCGTCAGGATCTCGCCCTTGTAGGGAATCTCATCGGGCAGGATATAGTCGAACGCACTGATGCGGTCGCTTGCGACCATGAGCAGGCTGTCTCCGCAGTCATAGATGTCGCGCACCTTGCCGTGTGAATCCGGACGAAGCTCCATGGCTCCCATTAGGTCTCCCATCGATGAGTTTACTCAGCGTCACATCGAGACAGTGACCTCTCGATTGTAGTTGATTGGCCCCCAAACGCAGCGCGCCTCGCGCACGTGCAGAGGACGTGCACCAAGCCCAACCTATCGGTCTTGGGCTTCCTGTATCTGCTGCTTGATGCTCTTGTGGCCGTGGTCGATGGGGATGTGAAGGGTGAAGGTGGTTCCCTTACCCAATTCGGACTCAACCGAGATGGATCCGTTGTGCTTCTCGATGATCTCCTTGGTAAGCGATAGGCCGACCCCCAACCCCCCGCTCACGCGCTCGCGGCTTGCATCAGAGCGCCAGAAACGCGAGAACACCCTGGGGATGTCCTCCTTGGCGATGCCGATGCCCGTGTCCTGCACCGAAATGAGGACCTCGTTCTTGGTGCGGTCACGAGCGACGGAGACCACGACCCAGCCGCCATCAGGCGTGTACCTCATGGCGTTGGACATGAGGTTGGTAACGGCCTCGCGAATGAGGTCGGGGTCAACGTCCGCATAGCACTCGTGATTGGTCGTCTTATCGTCGAACCGCAGCGCAAGCCCCTTGTCGGCAAAGAGCTGCGCCTGCATGGAGACGAGGCTCTTCACCAGGTAGACCACGTCCGCCCGCTCGATCTTGAGCTCACGCGTCCCGTTCTCGATACGAGACAGGTGCAGCATTGCGTCGACCAGGCGAGAGAGGCGCCTCACCTCGCCTGCGACAATCTCAAAGTGCTCGTCGTCCGTGGGGAGAACGCCGTCCTGCATTGCCTCCACGGTCGCCTGCATTGCCATGAGCGGGGTACGGAGCTCGTGGGCGACGTCGCTGGTGAGGCGGTGCTCGAACTTGATGTCACGCTCGAGCTCGGAAGCCATGCTGTCGAAGGTCTCGCCCAACCTGCCAATCTCGTCGTCACCAGTGAGGTTGGTTCGAGCCGTGAGGTCACCATTGCGTATCTGAGCCGCCGTGGAGGTGATGACCTTGATGGGCTTGGTGAGCGCCCTCGAGGCGAGATAGCCCACCACGCAGGCGAGAATCACCGCCACACCCGCGGCACCCAGGATGGCGCCGTACGAGTTGAGCCTAAATGCCGCATCGTTCTTGGTGAGCAAGGGGCTTGACCCGACGCTCCAGATGCGGACTTCCCCCACCTTGACGCCGTCGCTGATGACATCGGCGGTAACGACAGACTCCGAGTCCTCCGGTTCCTCGGACTTTGCGGAGATGTGCTGAGACGAGTCGACGGTCCGTTTGGAGTCATCCCAGGTGTCGTCGTAGATGATGTCTCCGGCTGAATCAACTACCTGCACCACGACGCTGGACGTTGCGTTGGTGGCATAGTCGGCGTACTTCAGCACGTCGTCGTTCCACTCGCCCGCATAGCGATACTGCGTCGAGAGGTTGTTTGCAGTGCGCTCCGCGAGGGCCTGCATGTTATCCCTCGCGTACTCCTTGAACTGCCCCTCCCACACCACGGCAAGGACTGCGGAGAGGATTGCGGCGGTCATGATTGCCGTAAACGCGAAGTAGAAGGCCATGCGAGCGGTGAAGGTCTTCTCTGGTCGCTGCCGCTTTGTGTCGTGGGGCATGGTGTTGAACGATGCCTTGGAAGAAGAGTCGGAGGCCGCTTGGGCCTCCTCCTCATACCCCCTTGTCACTCCTCCGTCGTCAAGAAGGTCGCCCATAGGCTACTTCTTGTCCTTACCGTCGGAGTCGGCGGGCTTCTGCGACGCCTCGAACCGATATCCCACTCCGTGAACGGTGTACAGCCAGCGCGGATTGCGCGGGTCGTCGCCAAGCTTTGCGCGGAGGTTCTTGACATGGCTGTCGATCGTACGCTCGTAGCCCTCGAAGTCGTAGCCCAGGACCTTCTCGACCAGCTCCATGCGCGTGTAGACGCGGCCGGGGTAGCGGGCCAGCGTGGTCAGGAGCTTGAACTCGGACGCAGTGAGGTCGACCTCCTTGCCCTCAACCATCACCTTGTGGCCGGAGATATCGATGACCAGGTCCCCAAAGTCGAGGACCTCGAGCTGCGGCTCGCTCTCGGTGTGGGCGCGGCGGAGCAGGGCGCGGACGCGGGCGACGAGCTCGCGGGGAGAGAAGGGCTTGATCAGGTAGTCATCCGCACCGAGTTCGAGACCGATGATACGATCCTCGACCTCGCCCTTGGCCGTAAGCATGATGATGGGCACGTTGGAGGTCTCGCGGATGGCACGGCACACGCGCTCGCCCGAGAGCTTAGGGAGCATGAGGTCGAGGATGATGAGGTCAAACGAGTGCTTCTCGAACTCCTCCAACGCGCTCTGGCCGTCACCGACGCCACGGACGATGTAGCCCTCGCGCTCGAGGTAGGCGGCCACCGCATCGCGAATGGTCTTCTCGTCCTCAACCAGCAGAATCTTCTTCTCTTCCGAAGCCATGAGCGGCCTCCCAACCTAGCTATGAGGGAAGTTGCACCCTCTTTGCTGTGCAAATGTAAAGTCTCTCCGTATTTTACCGCAGTGAACGATTTTCCATTCGCCCTAAAGGGTGAACAGTCTGACCGAGACGGCGGAGGGATAGCCAGTCTCCTGACTCTTGACAGTCGCAAAGGTCACAAAGCTGTCACTCTGCCCTTGCGTCGCGGGATACTCCCCGTAGTCCACGCAGCGGTTCGTCGCAGCAAGGATTGCATAGGTCTGGGCGCTGCCGTCAACGACAAAGTAGGATGAAGTGCTCTTAATGATGTACAGGCCATCCTTGCCCGAGACGGTCGCAAACGGCTCTCGCGACAGTGCGAGGAACGGGCCATCGTTCGTACCAATATAGGTTCCCATGGTCCCCAGGACGCCACCGGAGGAGTAGGTCGACTCGATGGAGAAGGCGAACTTGTCCCCTATGCGCGTGGCGTTCATGGGCTTGACGCTCTGAGGGAGCACGAGCTGGTCGACCTGGGTGCCAAGCTCGTCCGAGAGCTTGTAGGAGGTGATGCCATAATAGACGCTGGAGGAACTTCCCACGCGGGGGACGAGGGTCACGGTTCCGTTGCTCACCGAGGGCTCCGTCGCAAACCTTCCAGGCGACTCAACGACGGCCTTCGCCTTTGAGTCTCCCGAATTCCACAGGTAGCAGTACGAGCTCTCGGAGGTCTTCTTGCCCGATGTCGAGGGCATCACCAGCCAGATGACGGTGGACCCAGTCACACAGAGCTTGGGCGGATCGTAGTTAGAGTCCGCCTTCCAGAGCGTCGTCGCCTTGCCCGAGAGGACGCCGTCCGAGAAGGACTGGGCGTAGAGCCACCAGCTATGGGTGAGAAGATCGAGCTCCACCCATGCGTACACCGAGTCGGAGCAGCGGACGTCGTATATCTCCACGTTGGAGTTGTTGGTGATGGGGGCAGAAACGACCTCGCTGACTGTCCCCGACGCGAGCGATAGGGCGGACCCCTTTACCATGGGAGAGGCGCTGGACCCCGCCGTGGTGCAGGGTATCCAGGTGCCCTCGGCGGGATGCAGGACGTTCCCGAGCGCGATGCTCCACGTCGACTGGAGCGTAAGCGAGGAATCCGCCTCCTTGTACTTGTCGAGGATGCTTGTCTTCTGGCTCTCGTCCACCACGACGGGATTGGCGGAGTCGTCACTGGATGATTTGCCGCAACCGGAGAGCACGCCAATGGTGGCGGCAACCGCACCGGTGGCGGCCGTGGCGCGGAAGAGTCCCCGGCGTGTGATGTTGTGACGTTGTCTGGGCATCGACGTCCCTACTCGGCCCTCTGGGCCGCAAGTTCGCGCTGAGCCTCCGTGAGTGCGATGGTCATCTGATCCGCACAGCTGGTGGGCCTGAGCCCGCAGGTGTTACCCGCAAGAAGGCTCACCACGTCCTCGACCGCCATGCCCGAGACGAGCTTGCCGATCGCCTTGAGGTTGCCGTTGCATCCGCCAATGAAGCCAACGGACTCGATGGTCCTCCCATCGTCGCTGAGCTCGACGTGAATGTTCTGGGAGCAGACCCCATGAGGGGTGTAGTCGTATTCGAACATGAATCACCTTTCGTCCCGTCGAGTATACCCAAGGGGATGCGGCGAGACCTGTCCGCCACATCCCCCCGTATGACTCGCGTCGGCTGCACGCCCAATCGGGCAGCACGGAATGCGCCTGCTAGTCGAAGCTCAGCTTCTCGAGGCGGTCAAACACGAGGTCGATGCGCGTGAGGAAGTCCCAGGGATCGAAGATCGTGTCAAGCTGCTCCTTGGTAAGCGTGCACTCGGGGTCCGCCTCGAGCCTCTCCTCAAAGGTGGGACCGGGTTTCACCTGCTGGACGTCGTGCCAGGTCGCCATGGCGTCGCGCTGCACGATGGCGTAAGCCTGCTCGCGTGTGATACCCGTGTCCACCAGGGCGAGGAGGACCTTGCTGCTGTAGATGAGCCCGCGGGTGCGGTTGAGGTTGGCCTTCATGCTCTCGGGGTAGAGGATGAGGCCGTCCACCACGCGGATGAGGCACTGGAACATGTGGTCGAGCGCGATGAAGCTGTCCGCCTGGGCAACGCGCTCGGCGGAGCTGTGGCTGATGTCGCGCTCGTGCCACAGGGCGACGTTGTCAAAGGCGACCTGGGCGTTGGCCTTAACGACGCGAGAGAGACCGCAGACCTTCTCCATCGTGATGGGGTTGCGCTTGTGTGGCATGGCGCTGGACCCCTTCTGGCCCTTCTTGAAGGGCTCTTCGACCTCGAGGGTGTCGGTGCGCTGGAGGTTGCGGATCTCGGTCGCGATGCGCTCGCAGGTCGCGGCGGTCGTGGCGAGCACTCCTGCCAGGTAGGCATGGTGATCTCTGCTGATGACCTGCGTCGAGAGGGGGTCGCCCTGCAGGCCAAGGTGCTCGCAAACGTATTGCTCCACAAACGGGTCGATGCTGGAATAGGTTCCCACCGCACCGCTGATGGCGCCAAACGCAACGTTCTTGCGGGCGTCCCTCAGACGATCAAGGTCACGCTTGAGCTCCCAGGCCCAGCTGCCGAACTTCATCCCAAACGTCATGGGCTCGGCGTGAATGCCGTGGGTGCGTCCCACGCAGAGGGTGTTCCTCTCCTCAAAGGCGCGGCGCTTGCAGATCTCGCCAAGCCTCTGGCAGTCCTCGATGAGGAGGTCGGTGGCCTGCGTGAGCTGGTAGCACAGGGCGGTGTCCCCCAGGTCCGAGCTGGTCATGCCGTAGTGGACCCAACGGCTTGGCTTGGGCTGCCCCTCTGGCACATCCTTGTCAATGTAGCTGCCCATGTTGGTGAGGAAGGCGATGACGTCGTGGTTGGTCACGGCCTCGATCTTGTCGACCTCCTCCTTGTTGAAGGCGGCATGCTCGCGAATCCACTTGGCCTCCTCCTTGGTGATGCCGCTCTTGCCCAGCTCGGCCTCCGCCTCGCAGGCAAGCACCTCGATCTCCTGCCAGATGGCGTACTTGTTCTCCAGCGAGAAGATGTGGCCCATCTCGGGGCGGGTATAGCGGTCGATCATGCTCGTTCCTTTCACGAGGTTGCCTGCAAGCACGATTCTAGCGCGCTGGGTGAGAGGGACTTGGGCAACGGGCCCGCGACCACACGATGCACCAGCAAGCACGGCCAAAGGTCATGCCCGCGCGAGAGGGGCAACCGATCCTGCCTCCAAAGGCGTCACGAGAAACGGGGACAACCGGACGGCCAACGCCCAGTCGCCCCGCCATCGCGAGCGGCTTCTCTCCCCTGGGGAACATCGCTACCCAAGGGTGGACTCGTCCCTCTCGAGCGCCGCCTTTGCCTCGCCCATCTGGACCCTCACTGCCTCGTCGCCCGTCCCGCCGTAGGTGTTGCGTGCTCTGGCGATGCCGGCGGGGTCCAGGTCCTTCGCGATGTCGTTGCCAAACAGCGGTGACGCCTGCCTAAACTCCTCGGGGGTCAGGTCCTCCAACCCCTTCCCATGCTGCTCGCAGTACAGCACGAGCCTGCCCACGACCTCATGCGCCTGGCGAAAGGGCATTCCCCTCTTCGCGAGGTAGTCCGCCACGTCCGTTGCCGCGGTGAAGCCCTTGCTGGCCTGCTCGAGCATGGTCTGGGGGTGCACCTCCCAGGTGTCCACCATCCCGCGCATGCAGGTCATGCAATCACCGAGCGTGCGCGCGGCATCCATTGGCCCCTCCTTGCACTCCTGGAGGTCCTTGTTGTAGGCAAGGGGCAATCCCTTCATGGTGACGAGCAGAGACACGAGGTCACCAACCACCCGCCCCATCTTGCCACGGGTGAGCTCGGCAAAGTCGGGGTTCTTCTTCTGCGGCATGATCGACGACCCCGTGGAGTACGAGTCGGAGAGCGTGATGAACGAGAACTCCGTCGACGACCAGAGGATGATCTCCTCGCACAGACGCGAGAGGTGCATCATGCTCACGCTGCATGCATAGAGGAGGTCCAGCAGGTAATCGCGGTCCGAGACCGCATCCATCGAATTGGGAATGGGATGGTCCATGCCCAGGAGCTCCGTTGTGTAGAAGCGATCCAGGTCGTACGTGGTCCCCGCCAGCGCTGCGGCGCCCAGGGGGTTCGCATCCGCGGCGGAGCGGGCCTCGGCCAGCCGGTGGAAGTCGCGCGTCAACATCCAAAAGTAAGCCAGGAGGTGGTGGGAGAAAAGCACAGGCTGCGCGTGCTGCAGGTGGGTGTATCCGGGCATTACGACGCCCAGGTTCTTCTCGGCGGCGGAAACAAGCGATGCTCGCAGATGGCAGTTCTCCTCCATCAGGCTCGTTATCTGATCCTTTGCGTACAGCCTGAGGTCGAGGGCAACCTGATCGTTGCGCGATCGACCGGTGTGAAGTCGTGCGCCCGCCTCGCCCACATCACTCGTGAGCTTGGACTCCACCGCCATGTGGATGTCCTCGTCGTCGACGTTCCACTCAAACTCGCCGGCATCCATCGATTTTCTTATTGCCTCGAGGCCAGCAACGATCTTCTCCGCATCCTCCTGGGAGATGACGCCCTGCCGCGCCAGCATCTTGGCATGCGCGATGGATCCCCGGATGTCCTGCGCGTACATAGCCTTGTCCTGCGGAAGCGATGCCCCAAACTCTTGAGTGAACTCGCTGACGCCACCCTCGAACCTTCCGGACCAAAGAGCCATCTGATCTCCCTCACTGTCGTCTGCCGCAGCACGTCGTTCCATACAGGTGGCATGCACGGGATGCCCTCCCGCACATGCCACCATCCCAACATCACCCAGACAACGCTGCCCTGATTCCGAGTCGAGGGGCAGTGGTGTCCAGCCCATCTCCCTTAGGCCGAGAGGCGCTGGGCCTGGGTATCGCTCTTCTCGCTCACGCCCTTGGCGGAGGGTCCCTGCTTGCCAGACCACGTCTTCACCGGCAGGCTGTGGATGTCGATGAATCCCTTCGAGGCGGTGCGGTCGAAGGTGTCGCCCTCGCCGTAGGTCGCGAGGCTGTATTCGTAGAGCGAGTAGGCACTCTTAACGCCCGTGACCGTGGCGCTGCCCTTATAGAGCTTTGCCTTCACCTCGCCGGTCACAAACTTCTGCGTGTTCTGGACGAAAGCGTCCAGCGCCTGCTTGAGCTGCGAGAACCAAAGGCCATCGTACACGGTGGTCGACCACTGCTGGTCAACCATGTGCTTGTACTTGAGCGTGTCCCCGTCCAGGCACATCGTCTCGAGCGAGTGATGCATCTTGATGAGCGTGAGGGACGCGGGGCACTCGTAGCACTCGTGACTCTTGATGCCCACCACGCGGTCCTCGATCATGTCGATGCGACCGATGCCATGCTTGCCGCAGACCTTGTTCATCTGCACGATAAGAGGCAGCAGCGCCATGGGCTTGCCATTGAGCGAGACGGGCTTTCCTGCCTCAAACCCAACGACGATCTCCTCGGGCTCGTCTGGGGCCTCCTCCGGGCTTGCAGTCATGGTCCAGATGTCCTCGGGCGGCTCGTTCCAGGGATCCTCCAGCACGCCGCACTCAATCGCGCGACCCCAGAGGTTGTCGTCGATGGAATAGGGCTTCGCCGCCGTCGTAGGCACCGGCACGTCATGCGCGGCCGCCCACTCCATCTCCTCCTCGCGAGTGTGGAGGTCCCACTCACGCACGGGGGCAAGAATCTTGATGCTGGGGTCCAGGGCGTGGATGCAGGTCTCAAAGCGCACCTGGTCGTTGCCCTTTCCCGTGCAGCCATGAGCAATGTAGGAGGCTCCGGTCTTGTGGGCGATGTCAACGAGGTGCTTCACGATAAGTGGACGCGAGAGTGCCGAGAGTAGCGGGTAGGTGTCCTCGTACATGCCGTTGGCTGCAATCGCCTTGGTCAGGATCTTCTCCGCATACTCGGAACGCATGTCAATCGCCTGGGAGTACATGGCACCCATGTCGTATGCCTTCTGCTCGACCCAGCCAAGGTCCTGCGACTCCTGGCCAACGTTGCCGCAGATGGCAACGACATCCAGACCCTTCTCGAGCTGCAGCCACTTGACCATGACCGACGTGTCCAGACCACCCGAGTATGCCAGGACAACCTTCTCCTTGCCGTTTGCCTTTGCCGCCATCTCAACCACTCCCTTATTAATTAATTTTTTGATTTTTATGCCTATGGGTGCAGGGACTTTGTCCCGTTGTTTTCGTTCGCTTGGGTATGAAAAAAGCGCCCCGGCGATGCCAGGTGCGCTTGCAGTCCAACCTATGGATGGCGTTTAGCCGCGTGGGACTGAAGACGACACGCACTGGCGTCGCTGATCACGGATTCCACCCCGGCGTCGCTCATCCCTCTTTGCTGCGGTCATCTTCGTCCTCCTTCCGCTCGTCCGCTCTGTTTTCCACCCTCGTGGTGTTGTCGGGTAATATATCAGGCTTCGTTATGCATCTGCGTGAGAAATTCCTCACGATTTCGTTTTGAAACATTCATGCATGTGATTCTGGGTGAAAGACGCCAACATCCTTTGTCACATGATTGATGCGATGCCCCATCACGACTTGAGGCGGCCGCCGTCAATTCGCCCGTTGTCCGTTTGATGGTTGCATCGCATCTCTCACCTGTGGTTTTATCCCTCGTGTACGTCCGCGTTTTTTCTGCGCAGTCGTCGGCGATGTGATGGCAGGTGGGTCCGAGTGACTAAGCCCATCGTCACCAAGCAATCGCTCGACCCCACTAAGTCCGCAACCCCACGGTATCTGGCAATGTGGAGCATCTGTGAAAGCGATGGAGGCCAGGGCTATAGGGCCACCGAAACAAAACCTTCGTAGGTCATTGAATGTACCGTCTCACGGCCATCCATAAACTCAGTTGGGCCCCGCCTGGATTGAAAACGGATTGAATCGTGGATTCAAGAAGCACCCTTGAAGCACGTCATGAAGCACAAACAAGAACAGGCCAGGGACACATGGCCCCTGACCTGCTGGTTTGCTGGTGGGTCGTATGGGGGTCGAACCCATGACCTTGGGATTAAAAGTTTCTTATGCTGGATGTTTGCGACTGCATTCGAAAGAATGGCATTACAAATAACAATACATTCTACCTGCTGATTCTTGTTGTTGACTGTTTCCTACCGTCTTTGACTGATATGCTGTTATCACACTGAATGAACTAAGTGTGAACTAATCCATGAACTAGGCAACGCGAAACGGGAGCATGCCACATGGTCACCTACAGCCAGGGTTCCGTCACGAAGTCGAACGGTAAGTGGGTTGGCCAGATTTGGAGGACGGACGATAGTGGAAAGCGAACCCACAAGTGCAGGACGCTGAAGGAGCAAGACGGCTCTGATATCCCCTGCGATAAGAGTTCGAACCGTGGCAGGAACCACGCGATAGGCGCGCTGAACCGTTGGCGCGACGAGCTGATAGCCGAGGCGACCCGGGAGGAGGCGGAGGCGAAGGACGGGCGCGACCTCAACGGCGTGACCGTACGCGAGTATCTGGGCCGCTACATTTCGATGCTCGAATCCTCCCACAGCATTGAGAAGTCAACAGCCCAGACCTACGAGACAAGCGCGAGACGGATATGCGAGGCCTTGGGAGACGTGCCAGTTACCGAGCTGACGCGTAAGCAGGTTCAGGCATGGGTAGCCGCGATGGTCAACGAGAACGGGTTCTCCCCCCGCACCGTGACAAAGAACTTCCGCACGCTAAGCCAATGCCTCAGGTACGGCGTCGAATCCGGGCAGCTTGCATCAAACACGTGTGATGGCGCGCGGCTACCGAAGTACCACCGCGAACAGCCGAGCGCGCTAACACTCGACCAGGCGCGCGACCTCCTGGCAAGCCTTGAGGCGATGCCCCAGCCCCGCGTCGTGTGCGCCGCCCGCGTCTCCCTGCTATCTGGTTTGCGTATTGGTGAGATATGCGCCCTCACCTGGGCAGACATTGACGTTTCGCACCACACCCTCAACGTCAACAAGGCCGTGGGCGCCGGAGGCGGCGGCTCTTACGTCAAGGGTACGAAAAACAGTTACAGCACCCGCACCGTCCCAATGACGCCACCGCTGGAAAGCGCCTTCGGCGACAGGCGTAGCTACGTGATGGGGAGGGCGACGGACGCCGGGGTCTACCCATCCCCCGAGCAGATGCGCGAATCTTTCGTCCTTGGCAACCTGGACGGTATGGTTATCGCCCCCGCTGGCGTCTCGCGCGAGTGGGCGCACCTGCGCGAACTGCTAGGTGTGAGAGATTCGAACGGGCGCCCCCTGGTGTTCCACGCCCTGCGACACACCTACGCAACGCTGGCAGTTCAGGCCGGAATGGATATCAAGAGTCTTAGCGCGATTCTCGGGCACTCTTCTAGCGCGATGACGCTGGATACCTACGCGAGTTCCGACGAGTCGGCGCGGCGCGCGGCGGCTGACAGGTTCGCCGAGTTCATGGGCGAGACCCCGAGGCGCGGGGAAGTCCGCCAATTCGGCATGACGGGCACCGGTCTTTAGCAGCACGCGACGGTAACATAGAGCGGCGCCGCCTCAGGCCGTGGCAGGTGAGGCAGCACCGCTATCACGTATCCTACACCACCACGGCCGGAAGAGGGAGGCGCAGGGACGTGGCAGGCAGGACGAGGGGTGCCAAGAGCACATGGGGCAACCTGGACGTGAGGCACATCGTTGCGCCGCACATGAACATGCGCGAGGCCATAGGAGCCAGGGGGCTGACGCGAGACGGGTTTGCCGCGGCGATGGGGGTATCGGCAAAGAGGCTGGACAAGTGGCTCGACGGCGCGCCCGGCAGCTCGCAAGCCGCCACGTGCATACAGAACGACGAACTCGTGCGCGCGGCTCGCATACTGGAGGTATCCGTCTGGTACCTGCTCGCCCTCACGGACAGCCCGGACGGCAACGGCGCGAAGCCATTCAAGCAGTACGAGACGCTCAGGGAGTGGTGGGGCAAGGCCAAGGACCCCGAGAAGGCCGCGCCGGACTATGAGGTTGACGGTTGCGACGAGGACGGGTTACCTACATTTTTAGAAGCAGGGATAGAGACATGGCGCCTTACTGACGTGCAGGGCCACAAGTGCTTTGTCCGCACTCGCCATGACGAGCGGGAGCTGTACGACAGTTGGTGGCAAGAACTTGGCTGCCCATCCTGCGACCCCGAAACCGGTGACTTTACCCCCGAGGGCGAGGCCGCGCTGGACGGCTATGACGCCTGGGAGAGGTGGTTCCGCGAGAATGCGGCGGAATGGCTGAGGCGCGACCTGCTGGGCCTCAGGGGCGACTACCGCGACCCGCTGGCCGTCGTGAGGGTGGAGCTGGAATACGCATCCAAGACGGCGAACCAGGATAAGTTCGACGCCCTGCTGGCACGAATCGACGCCGAGGCCAGAGACGCCATGGACGCGCTGGCCTGAGTCCCCAAATCCCACAAAGTATTTTCCAGCCCCCGCGAGGCGCCCACGATAGCGAGAGGTGACCCCGCGGATGGGCGAGTTTCATGCGACCTGGCCTCCAACGGGACCACGGACGGCCCACCACGCGGGGCTGGTCCGCGTTTTTTGCCGTTTGAACTGGTGAAACACGCACGATACCGTGGGATGCAGTGGGAAGCGCAGAGACGCGCCCCCCGGCCGTGCGCACGGCTCCAACACGTTCGCCGCGAGGCGAGGAAGGAGCCGAAATGGCTTGCAAGAACTCAGGACCGACGTTGACAATCGAGGACGCCCGCAGACTACCCGCGCTGTGCGGGGTGGCGGACGCGGCCGCGCTCACCGGCTACTCGACCCACTACATCTCCGACTGCTGCTCGCGAGGCACCATCCGCGGCGTGAAGTTCGGCCGCCGCTGGTGCATAGACACCGCCGCGCTACTCAAGCAGTTCGGTATCGGCGAGTAGGTGGCAGGCATGAAGTACAAGCTCGATTGGCGGGATTCGGGTTCGCTGTTGAACGCCCTAGAGGGGGACAGCTTCAGCACCGGCGTGAGGATACAGGGCCGCTGCTGCGGAATTTACCTCGATGACAGGAGGATACGGTACTGCTCTCTCACCCCGTCGCGCGGATGCAATAAGAGCTGCGAGTTCTACCGCGGTGACACGCACGGGGGAACTAGGCCGCACTGCGCGATGAAGGACCCGAGCCGGCACGGCAACACAAAGAGTAACGGATGGAGGTAGCGCATGAGGCAGGTTAAGGCCGTGGCCCCACCAGACCCCAACGAGGCGCTGGACGCGCTCAGTTGGATGGACCCAGGCGCCCTCAATCAGAACGAATGGGTGAGGGCGTCAATGGGCGCGAAGGCCGCAGGCGTCGGATACACCGAATGGGACGCCTGGAACCAGCGCGACCCCGGGCGCTACGACGAGGGGGAGAACAAAAAGCGCTGGGACTCGTTCGACCCCGAGAAGTCGGGGGGCATATCGAAGAACACTCTTTTCGGGATGGCGCGCGACCGTGGATGGAGGGGCGGGGGCACCGGCGCGGCGGCGTGCGCAGACCACCACGAGCCGCCCGAGGCTCCCGGTGGTGGCGGGACGATGCGGCCCCCACGCCTCGCCCTCGATGACGCGGAGGCTGTGCCTCTCCCCTCACTCGAAAAGGCGCGCAGGGTGCCGGCAAGCGAGCAGCTATCAAAGTACATGAGGGCACTGCACGGCCCAGACGCGCACGTTGCCGTAGTCACGGACTCTGTGGCAAGGAATGGAGGCAAGCCCCGCCCGAACGGACGGGGGGAGCTTTACCGCGTGGGGGACCTCATCGTCCACCCCGAGGAGGCCATGGGGAAGGTCAACCCCACGGCGGGCGCATGGGTTGCGGTCAACGAGTACGACCCCGAGAGGTTCGCCAAGGACGGACGAAGGGGCGAGGCCCTATCCTCGTTCAGTTACGCGCTCATCGAGGCCGACGAGGACGAGGGCGGCGAGCCGATTCCGCCCGAGGAGCAGATGCGCATGGCGGCGAAGCTCAGGCTCCCCGTCCGCGCGGCAGTGTGGAGCGGCGCGAAGTCGCTGCACCTCGTTTGCGCAGTGGACGCCCGTGACGCCGGGGAGTTCCGTGGGCGCGCAGCGTTCATGACGGGGACATGCACGGCAAACGGCTTTCACGTCGATACGTCCGTCAAGGACCCCGTAAGGCTCTCGCGCCTCCCCGGCGTCATGCGCGAAGGGCAGCAACAGACCCTCATATGGGCATGCGGCGGACCCGACGAGGGCGAGGCCAACGGATGCTTCACGGCATCCTGGGCAGAGTGGCTAGCGTTCGTGGAGGCGCACAGGGAGGAGGCGCCGACCGATAGCCGCACCACGGGGGGAGCCGTAAGCGAGGAACAGGGCAAGGGAGCGATTTCGAAGGCGATAGCGAAACTGCACAAGGAGAATAGTCCCCTCGTGGAGTGCGTCGGATTCGACACCCTACGCAACGACGTGGCGATTCGCCACCCCGAAAGGCTCCCGTGGAAGCACAGGGGCGGGTCAAGTTGGACCGAGAGCGATAGCGCGCACGCGACCCAGTACCTCCAAGACCTTAACGGCGGCAAGTTCTCCAAGTGCAACCTTGACGAGGTTCTTCTGATTGTTGCGGGCGAGAACGAGTTCAACCCGTTCCTGGAGCGCATCGAGTCCTTGGAATGGGATGGCCTCGGGTATGCAGAACATTTGTTCCATTGGTACCTCGGGGCGGAGGACACCCCGTATACCCGCGAGGTGTGCAAGCTGTTCCTCCGCCAGATTGTCATGAGGGTCACCCACCCAGGCACGCAGTGCGACAACACGCCCGTGCTGAAGAGCAACGTTGAGGGCATCGGAAAAACGACGTTCTGCCACGCGCTAGCGTTCGACGAAGATGCATTCTATGTCTCCCTGCACTCAATCAGGGACCCCAAAGCGGTGGGCGAGAACATGCGGGGGAAGGTGATATGCGAGCTGGAGGAAGCAACAGCCCTGCGGGCGGTATCGCCAGATGAGGCAAAGGCCTTTCTAACGGCACGGACTGACACCTACAGGCCGGCGTACGGCAAGCGCGCGGAGGACCACCCGAGGACCGCATGCACCATCATCACGTGCAACAGCACCGGGTGGATGGACTCCATAGGGCAGGACCGCCGCTACATGCCCATCGAATGCGGGGTGGACCCCAACCACCTGCCACTAGGATGCGGGGACGGCGGAGCGAGGGAGAAGCTGAGCCGCTACGTCGCGCAGGCATTCGCGCAGACGTACCACGAACTCAGGGAGTACAAGAGCAAGCACGACACACTCCCGCCGCTCATCCTGCCACCCGAGGCCCGGGAGCAGTGGGAGGCCGCGCGAGACTCCGCGCAATCGGTTGATGAGGAGCAGGAGGCGATTCTGGAATACCTGAGCGATGAGGCGGAGAAAGGCACCAAAGCGGTAACCGTGACCCAGATAATGTGCGGGGCGCTTGGGATGTTCCCCTCCGATGCCACACGTGACAGAAAGGGCCAGAGGAGAGTGAGGGAAATCGTTGACCGCAAAGCTCCTGATTGGGTCTGGGCATGCCACAAAGTCCCCGTAACCATAGACAAAGCCACCCAGTCACGACGCGCGTTCGTGTACGTAGGGGGAAGGCCAGCGCGGCAATAGTCATTCGCCCGTCACGGTACGTCCACCGTGGCGGGCCTTTTTCGGCAATGCACGGCAACGTCGCGGCAATTGTGTTTCCGCAGGCCCGTGGGGGTGCGAAAGAGGCACGGCAATGCACGGCAATAATGTTTCACCAGTTAGGACCCCATTTATTGCCGTACTACCCCTTTTCTATTAGTAAGTAATAAATAAGTAAGCATCCCCCACACATATACGCGCGGCGCGGGGGGTGCATTCGCAATGAAAGTCTGGAAGGCTGGGCAACATGGAAATACGACAATGATAGCCTATTTACCTGCGGTTTCCTTGTTGCCGCTATTGCCGTTCGCACGCCACCCGTAGCGAGGCGATATAGCGCGCGCAGGGAGCATTAAGCCACAAGGAAGGGTACGTCGCCCGGTGGAGGGGCCACGAGGGAAGCCTGCGCATTGGCAGGTCTGACCCCCGCCGAGGTGCAATCGCAAGGACTCGAAATCGCATATTGAACGATAAAAATAGAACCCAGGGGCTTATAGATTCTGTTGCAAGAGCAGAGGAGCAATCTTATCCCGTCAAAGATATTCGAGTTCCAAAGTCTCGCAAAAGACTCGATTGCCAAAATGCAAGAGTAAGACCCCCGAGGCACAGAGAAGTCCCGCACGGGAATCTGAACTAACCCGCACGGGACATTCTCAAAAATAAATATCGAACTAACTGCTACTTACTGGCTAATGTCGATGTGGTCTGCGACAACGGCAGGGATAGTAATGTCACCGCCCATTGTGGAGGTGTATGTCATAGTGCCAAGGCATGTCCCATATACGGTCACCGTATCATCCTCAAGGATGTGCGTTCCGCCCATAATATCCGGGGAGAACCCGACTAGCACCATGTCGTCGTATGAGCCATTTGTTGCAACGCGCAGGTCAGTCTCAGTATCGCCCTCAACCACCTGTGCAACCCTGCCAGAGAGAACTACCTTCTTACCCTTGAAATCATCGGGCGTTCGTGCAACGGATTTATAGTCAAGTTGAGCATAGTTCTCAGGCTTGAAAGCCTCCTTGAGGGCACTAGAGGCGCTCGAAAGCTCGCTTGCCGCAGAGTCAACTTCCGCTTGCGTGGCAGATGCGTCAGCATCAACCGTCTTTGCAGCTTCAAGCGCCTTAGAAAACGGCTCCCATGTCTCAGCCGTATAGTCACCTTGAGAGAGACCTTCGGATGACTGTATTGAAGCTTCGAGTGAACTCTTGTCTACCGTAACGGTCTCTTCTTGCGTAGTCTCCTGCTGGTCCTGCTCAGTAGCTTGCTGCTCCTGCTGAGAGTCTTGCGACTCTTGCTGAGACCCAGACGTATCCTCAGACCCTCCCTGACCACCAATAGCAGCAAGAATAACAATTGCAAGGAAGATCCCTAGGGCAATCTTCCAGCCTTTCCCCTTGCCCTTAGCCTTGCCCTTTTCCCTTTTCCCTTTGTCGGTTGAATCTTGAGTCTTTTCAGCCTCCGTTTCCTCGGCCTTACCGCCCGTCTCTTCGGTCTTGTTATCATCGCTTTCAGCCATGTTTCCTCCTTCTCCATTGCCTCAGCCCGAGGCATTGGTCAAAGACACGCCAACCAACCGTTGCTGCGCTTTCAGGCTCAAGCTATTAACCTTAATTACACCTGTATAGCATATGGCTGAGCAGCACTTGAGTTCTGCCCGCAGGAAATCGGACGAGCGGCGCGGTGCGTTTGTGCCAGTGCGCAGCCCCGACGATTTTTCATTTCAAAAGCGCACTTCATAGACCTGCAAAGGCTTGAGAGAACGGCCTATCGAAAACGGAGCTTTATGCACTACACAATGAGGTTGTCTAGTAAGACCGCGCGCATGGCACAGGCACACACGCGGAAGAATGACTAACGCGGAGAGCATGAAGTACGGACACAGGGGAGGCCCATCACGCACTCTCACGGGGTGGCTCGCGGCGGTACGCCTCTGCACTGCCGCCTAAGTATCACGTTCGCACATCCACACCGCGATTTTGTGGATAGACGGCCACAGGCGGACGAGGCTACACCCCGGCAACCCAAACCCCCTCCTCCCGCGAGGTGGGCAGAACGGCGCATGGGGGCCGGATTCTGAGTAGGGGGGTATTTTTTCCTCCATGGATTCTTTATATTGAACGACGCGCTTCGGGCCGATTTTCGGCTGGTATAGCAGGGGGCGGGGCGCGTGGCTGGAATCCTTGAACTACGGACGAACTAAGTAGTGAACTAGAAACAAGAACAGGCCAGGGCCACATGGCCCCTGACCTGCTGGTTTGCTGGTGGGTCGTATGGGGGTCGAACCCATGACCTTGGGATTAAAAGTCCCCTGCTCTACCAACTGAGCTAACGACCCGTTAACCTCATCGATTCTAACACGCGCCCGTGGCTACTCGTTCTCCCATGACCACTGGCCGTTGGTGAAGACTGAGACCTCCTTGCCACCCTCGGTCACGCCCCAGATGTCCATGTCGTCCGAGCCAATCATGAAGTCGACGTGGGTACGCGACTGGTTGACCCCATGGCGGAGAAGCTCGTCCTCGTCCATCTGGAAGCCACCCGCGATGCACTCGGGGAAGCCCATGCCCAGGGCGAGATGGCAGCTGGCGTTCTCGTCGTAGAGCGTGTCATAGAACAGGATGCCGCTCTGGCGAATCGGGGTGTTCTTGGAGATAAGCGCACATTCGCCGAGCCTGGTCGCGTTCTCGTCCGTCTCGAGGATGTGCCGTAGCACCTCCCTGCCGCGCGCGGCGTCGTACTCCACGACCTTCCCGCCCTCGAACCTGAACCAGAAGTCATCGACGATCTGTCCCGCATGGACAAGCGGCATTGCCGAATGGACAACGCCGTCCACGCGCATGCGGTCAGGGGTCGTGAAGACCTCCTCCGTTGGGATGTTGGGGAAGAAGCTCGTCCCATCGACGGTCCGCGCAGCGCCGCCCTCCCAGATATGACCAGGGTTCATCCCAACCGTCAGGTCAGTCCCGTTGGAAGACACGTAGTGCAGATGATCAAATCGGCTGTCGTTCAGAAAGCGCTTGTTCTTCTGGAAGGTCGCGTTGTGCGTCTCCCACGCCTGCTGCGGGTCCTCGCCATCGGAGCGGGCGACCTGCAGAATCGCAACCCACAGCCTGTAGAGGGCCTCGTCGGGGGCATAGTCTGGAAAAACCTTCTGCGCCCACGCCGCGATGGGCACGCCCGCGATGCACCAGACGTTCCTGCCAAAGTCCATTCCGTTCCTGAAGGCCTTGCACTCGGTGTTTCGCGCGCGGGGGCGGGCGGCAGGCTTGGCGGGGTCGATACCGTCGAGTGCCGAGGGGTCCGTACCCTCCAGAAAAAGGAAGCTGGCGCCACCACTCGCGAGCGAGTTGAGCTGCTCGACCTTCCAGGAGGGAGTGTGCTCAAAGTAGGGCAGGTCCACGTTCTCGTACTCGAGTCGGGTTACCTCATCATCAGCCCAGATGACGGTGACGTGACCGGCACCGGCCGCGTACGCGTGGCGCACGACGCGGCGGGCAAAGTCGGCACGCTCGACGGGGGCCTGGAGCACCAGCTCCTGCCCCGGCTTTATTGCCGCTCCCTGTCTCACCAAAAGCTCAGCATAGTTCTCGATCTCTTGGGAAATGCCCCTCATGGCACGGGAGCACTCCTCAGACGTCATGGGGATGCCCATCTCTGCCCTCCCTGCAACAAAGAGGGGCCCCGCACATGGCGGAGCCCCTCATCCTCTCTATGGAGCGGGCAACGGGATTCGAACCCGCGGATGATGGCTTGGGAAGCCATTGCCTTACCACTTGGCGATGCCCGCGTGCTACGTGATTCTAACACAGGGTCACGCCAGGCGCTACGACCTCCTTATGAGCTCCGCGACAAGCTCCGTCACGTCTGCCGCCTGCAGGTCACTCACGTTCTCGGGCACATCGCCGGCGGTATGAGAGAGCGCCGGCACCCCGTCCTCCGACACGCCCATGATGGTGGCACCCCTCACGGATGCGCGCATCGCCTGGGTCGCATCCGTCTCGCCCCAGTTGAGCCGCATACGTTCGAGTGGGATGTGCAGATCCTGGGCAGTGGAGAGGAGCAGTCTCACGAGCCGGCGATCAGCGCGACGGGGCTTGCTGGCACCCTCGTTGGTTATGACCGTGAGCTGTCCCGCGCCAACGCTGTCGAGGTTGATTAGGAAGGCACCGCGAATCGACTTGCGGTATCCCTCCAGGAACTTCTCCATTCCTGCGTGACGGAGCGATGAGGCGCCCAGGGCAACGAAGTAGATGTCGTGGGCAAGGATCTCGTCGTCGTCCATGCCCGTGATGGCCTCGACCAGTTCCTGGTTGTCTCTCCTCTGCTGCTCATCGTCAGGTACGGGTACATCCAGCGGGTCCTGGCCACCAAGCGTGTAGCCCTCGGCCTCCGACTGTGGTTGTCCCTCAACCTGGTCCGGCTCGCCACCAAGGACGTAGCCCTCCGCCTCCGTCTGCTGGGCGCCCTCCTGCGATGCCCCGTCGACCAGCCGCAGGTCAAACCTACGGGTGGCTCCACCCTTCCAGTGGCCCGGGGGTGTGGTATTGGAGCCGTCTTCCTCCTGCTCCTCGAAGTTCTTCCAGTTGCCTATGGCACGGCCACCGCTCTTGGCATCGTAGTCATCCCCCACGCCAAGCCACTCGCCCATGCTCTCCGACTCATCCTCCGCCTTGGAGCGGCCCCCAAAGAACCCAAACCTACGCTTTCCCTCCTTACGGTGGGACTGCTTGGAACTCCCGTTTCTGGACATGCTCCTCCCCTGCGGAGTGGTGTCAGAGCTCAAGAAACCAATAGGCTCCCTTTCCCCACGTGCATAGCTCGCCTTGCGACGCGGTGCCTCCGTCCCAGAGAGGGGCGTGACGGGAGGAACGGTCGCACGAGGAATGGCAGCCGTTCCAAGGTTCGTCGAGGTGTCATCGTCCCCGCCCAGCGGGTCGCTTGTCGCGACGGCGGGGTCGGGCAGGTCAAACAGGACCGCGCGCCGCGCGACATTGGCCTGTGGCGGAACAAAGTCGCTCGTCCCCCATGTCGGGTCATCCACCGCCGCCGGCTTCTTGCGAGGCTCGGCAGGGACGTCCTGGTCGATGGTCGACGGGTCAAGACCCGAGTCGTCCTTTGTCACGTCGCTCTCGGGAACCTCGTTCTTCTCCACGAAGTTCAAAACCTGGGGCTCCTCCTGCGAAATCGCATCGGCTTGTTCTGGCGCATCGCCCATCGGTTGGTCGGCCATGTTTTCGGCGATCGTATCGGCAGGGCCATCCTCCAAAGACTCCGCCTCTGTTGGCTGATATGCCATGGTCCCCTCAAGCCCGCCCTGCTCATGCGTGGGTTCAACTTGGACGTCGTCCGTCGCGGCGGGAGCAGGCTCAGGCTCGCTTTCGACGGGCTCGTCTGACCTGGGCTGCTCGGCTTCCTCCTTGTCGGACTCCTCCCCAACGGCCTGGGGCTCGTCGTCTATGACCTCGTACTCGGCGTCAACGGCATCGTCGAGCGAGAAGGGAAGGTCGCCTGGTTCCAGGTCGGAGGAGATGACATCGGGATTGGACGCAACGATGCTCGCCTCGGGCGTTTGGGGCACCTCAATCGGCGCCGTCTCGTTTGGGTCCGCCATGCGATAGTCTTCAGACGTGAGCTCGGCTGGCTCCTCGCCCAGGGTGTAGCCAATCGCTCGCTGTGGGACGCCCTCGGCCTCTGTCGCCTCGTACTCGTCCTCCGCGGGGAAGAGGCCACTCAAACTAGTCGTTTCGCCAGCGTCATGCCGCTCGACAGGCGTTGTGGCCGGCTCGTCGGCGGACTCCTTTGGCGAATCCGCCGAGGGGGCCTCTGCCTGCGAGCCCCCAGGGACAAGACCATTGGTCTCGTCGGCAGGCGTCTGGTCCTCTGGAACGTATACGTCGTCTATCGTCTCGAGCTTGACCGGATGTGAGACAAGCGTGGGCTCGTCGTCGGCAACCCCAGTTTCCAACTGAGAGGTGTTCGAGGGGGACGACGCGTCGTCCATCTCATCCGCCGCCTCGTCCTCGGGAGCAATGTCATCCGACTCGCCGAAGTCTGTCCGCACCCCCTCGTCAGCTGCAATGGGCGCAGGATCGTCTGCATTTTGGGCAGGCTCTTTCGGTTCGTCGTCTATCGTCTCGTACTCGGCATCCGCGACATCCCAGAACGGGGATGGCTCGCCATAGAGTCTCTCTGACCCCTCGACGAATGCAGAGACGGGCAGCCCATGGGGCACGTCGCCATCAGGATTGAAGGGCGCGGCATCCTCGTTTGCCATTGTCTGGCTACCCCAGGAGTCCCAGCCACCGTCGCCCGAGGATGCCTCCTCGGGTTCCTCGCCACCCTCCTCGGCCGTGGCGGAGTCAGAAAGATCGTCTTCCATAATCTCCTGCTCCCAAACCCAGGGGGAGGCAGTCTGGTCATCGGTCAAGGAGCCGGCGGAGGAGTCGTCCGTCCCATCAGACGCCACGACCTGATCGGACTCCGAGGAGTAGACGGCGACTGGCTGCTCCACCGCGTGCCCCTCTTCAGCAGTGGTCACGCTCTTCGAGTCGACCGGGGCGGGTGGCTCAACATCCAGCCTCGGAAGCCTCTCGCTCAACGGCGGCATGACAGTAGTATCGCTGGCGAAACCCTCGTCCTGCGAGGTGACGCCAGCCTCTTCCTCTGCGGAGGGAGTCGGCTCGTCTTGCACGGAAGCTTCCTCGGGAAGGGAGGTCTCGGCGTCCGCGGCGGACCCACTCGGCGCAGCGGAGTCAAACCCGGCGTTCGGCTGCTCGTCGGAGACGCTCGTCGCCTTCCGCGCGTCTGTAACGATGGGCTCCGGGATTCGCTCGCCCGCCTCGTCGGGAGCCGTCGCCCCCTCGTTGTCGTGAGATGCGAAAGCGCCATTCCCGCGCACGAAGTCGGGGATTTGGAAGGCGCCCTGCTCTGGCTCCTCCGAGGCAGCCCCCTCATCATCCGACTCGACGCTCGGGACGTGACTCTCTATATAGGTCTGTCCCTTCTCAATGTGAGGGATGTCGTCGTCGTGGGGACGAGAGACGACTTTGACGCTCGGGGCGTCGGCAGCGTGAGTCGAGACGACCTCGCCCGGCGAGGCTGCACCATCGACGGAGGAGCGCTGCCCCTCTCCCCTATCGGAGGAGAACCTCTGGGCAAGGCGATGGAAGAGCGAGGCGATGCCGGCGGACTGCGGCACGGACGGTTCCTCGTCCTTGATCACCTCGTACTCGGCAATCGGGTCTTCTTCCTCCTGGTAGGACTCGGGGTAGTACACCTGATCAACCGGCTTGGGTCGAACCTGGGTCTCCTGGACCTCGCCTTGGGGAGCGGCGCCAAAGAAGTCTGGAACGGCACCGGGCTTCCCCTGAGGCTCCGGTTCCTCTTCCTCCTCGGGAACCTCCTGCGGCACAAGGTCCTCTATGGGAGGGAGATCGGGAAGCACGACATCCGGAACCGGCGGGCGTTCGTACACGATCTCGCAGTCCTCGGGAAGGATGTGGAGGCTCTGGATGAACTCGGTCCCCCTTCGCACCGCACGCTCTCCATCCTGCGGGGCAGGGATGACCTGGGGCACGAAGGCGTCAGTGATCGAGGGTGTCGCATCCTGGTGCACCGGAGCCGACGTCTGGGCAGCGGGGGCATTGGGTGCGTCTGCCTCTGCCGCGGGAGCTGCCTGAACTGCCTCGGCGCCTTCGACTTCAGCAGCCGGCCCCAGCGGCTCCACCTCGGACTCGGACTCCATGGGCTGACGCGGGGGTTCGGCCATAGGCGCGGGGGGCTCCTCCTTGCGGGGATGGAGCTCCGCCCAGCGCTTTGCCTGGTCGTCGCCGGGGCGAACCTTGTCCATGACGCCGAGCATCGCGGCGACCGACGACTTGTTGTCGTTGGCGCCGACCGTGCAGGGCGAGAACCTCGCATACACGATGGATGCGGCGAGCACCACCAGGGGAATCGCCGCCACGATTCCCACGACCCAGAACAGATGGCGAATCCCAGCGGGCAGAACCGCGACAAGCTGGATGACCGCGCACAGGAGGTCGGCGATGACGCAGTAGAACGAGGCGCCCTTGAGCAGAGACTGGTAGCGGGCAAGACCCGGGGAATAGAGGAAGTCCTCGCTCGGGCTGTCATAGTGGGCCACGATCACAATGGGACGGTTGCCCTTCATGACGAGGGGCCCGCTCGCGCGGTGAACGCCAATCACGTTCTGGCTGTTGGCACGACGACCCAGGCGCGCCAGGGGATCCCGACCCGAGTACCTGGCGGCAAGCAGCGCGAATGACACCACGACAAGGGCGAGGCCGACCAACGCCACCCTGCTGCCGAGAAATCCGGAGAGAAGGGTCCCGAGGACGAGGACGATGTAGAGAACCGCATGCGGCAGTTCTGCCGAGAGGGGTGCCGAGAACTCCTGCATGCTGGTCTCGAGGCCGTGCTCGTCCATGAGCGAACGGATGAGCTGCGCCTCGTCAAGCTCCTCCTGGCTGTTGACCGGGGAGATGTCCACCTTGTCGTCCAGGTAGTCCAGATAGTTGCGCGTAGAGGACATATATGCATCCTTTGCCGAAGGAAGTGAGAATCGTCCATCTTTTCATCGTTCGAGTATACGTCTTATCATGCGTACGAGGATTACGGTACCCCGCCATCGGCGAGGCGCTGCCACGTTTTGCCAGCTACGTGCCACGCGCACACACAAGCCGGCCAGACACGTCCGGGGGGTCTGACATGTCACGAGAGCACCGTGGGGAGGATGCGGGCGAGAGGGTCACCCGTGACGACGAGAGGGCACGGCGCGTCGCCGGCCTCCTGATGTCATTCTCTGGCTCACGCAGGCCACTCACCTCCGGCGAGATTCGAAATGCCTACTACCCAGAGCTCTCGAGCGAAAGCTTTCGCAGGGCATTCTCCCGAGACCGGGAGGTACTCGCACAGTGCGGCATGGTCATACAAAACGTTGCACAGAGTGGAGAAGACGCTTCATGGGTCGTCGACGAGCGGCTCTCGTTTGTGCAGCCTTCCGAGCTCCTCCCCGAGGAGGCGCTGACGCTCGACGTAGCCTGCGCCCCATTGGTGACCGACCCAGACTTCCCCTATCGCTCTGACCTGCGCCTCGCGCTTGCAAAGCTCGACCGCCACTTTGGCTCCGCCACGCCCGTATTCGTTGGGGAGGGAGCAGGGGGCGGCGGGACGGTCGCGCGCGAGCTGATGGAGTGCCTGGCGGCACGTATCGCCGTCAGGGTGACCTATGTGGACGCGATGGGGAGGGAGACAAAACGGGTCCTCGCACCCTATGGCTCCTTTGGGCTGCGCGGAAACACCTATCTCGTCGCCGCAAGCAAGGCTTCGAAGGGGAGCGGGTGGGGAGAGGCACACACGTTCCGGCTCGACCGCTTCAAGTCTGCACGCAGGATCGAGGGGCGTTCGTACCAAGTCCCGGGGGACTTCTGCCTAAGGGATTTCCTCAAGCTTCCCTTTCAAGCTGGTCCGATCATCGCGACCTGCTCCTTCTCGTTTCCCACACCACCCAACCAAGAGCTTCGTGAGCAGTTGGAGGGAAGGGGGACATGGGAGGACGACGCCCCCGAACGGACCGTCTGGACCGCTGGAGTCTCGGACCTCGGACTCGCCTCCTCGTGGGCGGTGGCGGCGGGGGCCATACCGATTGGCCCCAACACCCTCGTTGACCAGTGGCGCACCCTGCTCGAGGATGCCCTTGCCTCCGCTCGGGACGCTTCAAGCTGCCTCGATGTCCTCCCCTCTCAACACCAGCCGCCGTCAGCGGCCTCCCTCAAACGTCACGCCGCGCGTATGGGGAGAAAGGGAGGAATAGACGAGGCGCGCGAGCTCGCAGCCCTGCTCGGCGCGCTAACGCGCGAGGGGGACCAGGTGTCCGCGGCCTCCGTTGCAGCGCGCCTAGGGTGTGGCATCGCACACGCACGACACCTGCTCATGCTCGTCGCCACAAGCTGGGACGAGGAGGAGCTGAACCTGCCGCTAATGTACGGCGAGGACGACGACACCCTAACGCTCGCATTTGACGGGGGGGTCAAGGGTCGCCCGTTACGATTGAGCCTCTCGGAGACCTATGCCCTCCTTGCCGCCCTCGACTCGATTGGCGTCGGTGACGGGGATCCAATCGTGACGCAGCTCAGGGAGAGCATCGGGGCGGTTGGGCAGCTTTCCCCTCGCAGCAAGGAGCTCGAGCGTGCAATGTCCGCAGAGGCTTCGAACGAGACATACGAGACCTGCGTGCGGGCTATTGCCAACAGAATGTGGCTCTCGTTCTCCTACACAGCCTCCCCTGACAGCCCCTCCACCAGGAAGGTCGCCCCAAGGGGTCTAAGGTCTTCGGAGGGTCGATGGTACCTCGATGGGTTTGACATCGTCCGCAGGGGCGAGAGGACCTTCCGCCTCGATCGCATGAGAGAACCCCGTTGTGAGAAGCCAAAGCAGCAGTCGGCAATCCAATCCCCAAACACTCACGGCGATGCCAAGAGGGTCGTCGTGCGCTTTGCCTCCGAGTCTCTCGCCTACTCGCGCAGCTGGAACGACCTCGCTATCCTCTCCCGCGACGAGGATGGGGGCGTGACCACAAGTCTCCCCTGGTACGGAGGTCAATGGCTTGTAAGGAACCTGGCATCCTGCGGGTCTAACGTCACCGTCGGGGACGACAGGCTGCGGGAGGCAATCGCCAGCTACTGCGACTCCTTGCTTGGACAGGAGAGGTAGCCGCCGCTCGCGTAGGCCGCCCGGACGTCACTCGTGGGACAGGCGCCAGTCTTCGATGTAGCGTCCGATGTCCGCGCGCCCCAGGCGCGAGAAGTCGCTCGTAGGCAGCGAGGAGGTAAACTGCCTCCCATACCTCTTGGTGACAATTCGAGAGTCTGCAAGGACAAGTATTCCGGTGTCGGTCGAGGTCCGTATGAGCCTACCTGCTGCCTGCTTTACCGAGATGACCGCCTCGGGGAGCGAGTGACGCCACCAGGAGCGATCTTCGCGCAGCTCCCTCTCCCTCACGAGCGGGTCGGTCGGGCTAGAGAACGGCAGCTTGGGTATCACGACGCAACGCAGGGTGTCCCCCGTCGCGTCAAACCCCTCCCAAAACGACCGCAGTGCGAGGAGGGAGCAGCTTCTCTCCGCCAAAAAGCCCTCCCTGAGTCTCCTGGGCGAGGTCCCTCTCTCTTGGCACAGCAGGTTGAGCCCCACCTGGCGGAGGCGTGGCGCGAGGCCCTGATACACGCGTTCCATGTCCCGCCTGTTGGTGAAGAGCGTTAGGACCGATCCCCCCATCGCCCTGTGGATGTCAAACAGGAGGTCCTCGAGCGCGGGCAGGTACTCGCGATCGCCCGGCTGTGGCATGTCCGAGCACACGATGGTCGACATGTTGTGGTCGTAGTCAAAGCTCGACCCAAGTTTGACGCACTTGCGCCGCCCTGCCGGCATGGTATCAAGCCCCACGGCGTGCTCAAAGTGCGAGAAATCCTTCCCCACCGCCATCGTCGCCGACGTGAACACAACGCTGCGCATCTGCGAGAGCCATCTCTTCCCCACCTCGGCGCCCACGTCAAGCTTCTGGGCAAGGAGCCGTTCGGAGGGGGCGTCCCTCTTGCGACGAGCAAGCTCGGCGGAGTACACGTACGTCTCGTCCGTGCCATTGGCGATGAGGTCGATGGCATCGCGAGTCTCGGGGACGAACTTTGTCGCGGACGTAAGGTCAGCCGCAAGCTGGGGATTGGTCTCCGCAATTGCCTTGGAGGCCTCCTCGGCATCCTTCGCCGCCTCGTCCAAGCGGGACTTGGCAGCCTCCATGCACTCCAGGAGCGATGCCCACTCGGGCGTCTGGCGCACCTCTTCGTCTATCCACAGCGAGATGCTGTCATACCCTCCGTTCTGCGGGGCGATGGCAGCAAGGTCGTGAAGGGCGTCAAAGAGCGACTCCATGGAAGTCATGGCACGAGACGTCGCGGCAGCCAGCTTGGTGACAAGCCGCGTAGGGAGAGATGCTCCCTCCACTGGCTCCAGCTGTGCCATCACCTGGTGGATGACGCCCGTCCGCAAGCCTCCGAGCTGCTCGAATCCCCTCCGCACGGCATCACCCGAAACCTCGCGAGCCCACTGGCGTCTCGCCTCGGCCTCAAACCCATGTGCCTCGTCAACCACCCAATGACGGATGGGGGGCAGCAATGCTCCGTCCATGTCGACATCACGAAGGAGAAGCGAGTGGTTGGTGACCACCACGTCACTCTGGGCTGCACGGCGGCGGGCGCCATGGATGAGGCACTCGTTGGGAAAGTAGGGACACTTGTTCCTCAGGCACTCGTCCGGCGTCACGGTGAGCATGGAGCGGGGAACAAACCTCCAGCGTATGCCCAGGGCATCGAGGTCGCCGTCTGGTGACTGGCAGCAATACGAGAGCGTCACCGCCAAGGCGGTGAGCATCTCGGCCTCGATGGTGTGGGCAGACTTCCCCACTCCGTCAACGAGCGAGACGGGCAGGTCGGCGGAGAAGGACGTCTCCACGCGGTGCAGGCACGGATAGTGGTCGTACCCCTTCAGGCTCGTGAAGCTCACTCCCCCCGGGAGCGCCGCAGAGAGGGCGGGGAGCTCGTGCGAGACGAGCTGGTCCGTGAGCGCGTTCGTCTTCGTGGCGACGCCCACAGTGAGGTCGTTCTGCTGCGCAAAGAGTACTTCGGGAATCAGGTATGCGAGCGACTTGCCAACGCCCGTCCCCGCCTCGATAGCGCGAAACGAGCCCTCTGCCAGGGCGTCTCGCACCTCCTGCGCCATCCTCAGCTGATCCGGTCGGCGCTCGAGCCTCCCGTACATCCGCGAGGCGACACCGTCCTCGTCAAAGCATTGGTCGATCAGACGGCTGGAGGGGGCCTTGGGCTCTACGTCAGACTCGGCCACGTCCTCGCGAACATGACCACGACCCTCTTCCACCAGGTCATGGCGGATCTCCTTGAGCGAAAAGGGCTGGTCGTCCCCCTCGCCCAGGGCAAGGTGCGAGATGATGGGGCGATAGGACCACTCGACCTCGGGGTGCATGTCCCCAAGCACCCCGAGGAGCCCCGTCGGCAGGTCGGTTAGCGCGAGCAGGATGATCCTCCACATGCCAGCAAGTGCATCGACGTCATCGGTCGCGCGATGCGTCACGGAGTCGCATCCAAAGGCATGCGCTAGGTCAGAGAGTCGATGGGTCGAGAGGCGCGGGAGTGCAATTCGCGAGAGGGCGAGGGTATCTATCCACATGTCAGAGACGCCTGTTCCGCCGGGGACCGACTCGATGAAAGTCCGGTCAAACGTCGCGTTGTGGGCCAGGACCGGCGCGCCCCCGACGAACTCTGCCAAGCTTGCGACCGCTTCCCTGGCTGACGGGGCATCCGCCACGTCGGAATCGCTGATGTTCGTCAGGCTCTGTATCTCGGGGGGAATCGGCTTCGACGGTCTCACAAAGGTCTGGAACCGCTCAATCACCTCGCGGCCACTCAGGCGCGCTGCCGCGATCTCTATGAGCTCGCACCTCTTGAACGAGAGCCCCGTCGTCTCGGTGTCCAGGACGACGATATCCTCCTCCAAGAGGTCAAAGTCACTCTCCCCCGCCCTGGCAGCAAGAGAGAGGTACCGCTCGCGAACCGACTCGGGCGTTCCGGGCAGGATGATGGACTCCAGCGTCACCTCGTTGGTGGCGTCTGGCTCGGTCCCCTTTGTCATGCAGGCAATCCCCTAATCTTCCAGTGCCCACTCCACGAAGCGCTTGCACAGCTCCGGGAACTCTATACCGGCGTGACGGGCGGAATCGGGAATGAGGCTCCTCTCCGTCATGCCGGGAATGGTGTTGATCTCGAGGATGACGGGCGTGCCGTCCTTCTTGACGATGAAGTCGCTTCTGGAGGTCCCACGGCAGCCAAGGGCCTTGTGCGCGGCGACGGCGTATTCCTGGGCCTTGCGATATGCCTCCTCGGGGATGCGCGCTGGAATCACGTGGTGCATGGAGCTTGGCTCGTACTTTGCGTTGATGTCATAGAACGGCGAATTGAACACTATTTCGACGATGGGGAGCGCCTGGGGGTCGTCGTTGCCGATGACGGGAACAGTGATTTCGGTCCCCTCGATGCAGGTCTCGAGGAGGACGCGGTCTCCTTGGGCACCGGCCTTCTCTATGGCGTCGTTGAGACCAGAGGCCTCTGTGACCCTCGTCACGCCAAAGCTCGAGCCGTTGGCGGCCGGTTTCACGAAGATGGGGAGCCCCAGACGCGCGACGAGCTCGTCGGCCTGCTCGGAGGTGAGCTTGGTGTCTGGCGCTACGTCGATGCCCTCGGGAACGGGGATGCCTGCTGCCTTATAGACAGACTTGGCAACCTCCTTCTCCGTCCCAAGCGCGGAAGCCAGGACCCCGGAGAAAGTGTAGGGCATGTGCAAGATCTCTAGCAGGCCCTGGATGCAGCCGTCCTCGCCGTAGTGACCGTGCATGGCGACGAACGCCACGTCGTAACCGCCCTGGGCCAACTTCACCACGAAGTCGGAATCCGCGACGTCAAGAAGCTCGACATCCTTGAACCCTGCCTCCCTGAGCGCGTTGGCGCAGGCAGTTCCGGACTGCATGGAGATGTCCTTCTCATCAGACCAACCGCCCGCAAGAACGGCAACCTTGTTTTGTGTAACGTCAGTCTTGGTCATGCATGGACTCCTTAGCGCGCTGTGGTGGTGCGTTAGACTCGGTTAAATGGGTGCTCTCACCCAGATTCCGAGGATACTCCACTACCGCACCCACCATGGACGAGAGGTAAAAATGCAAGAAGCAATGTCCGACCGCTCCTCAGCCACCATCAAGAGGCGTGACGTCCACACCGTCTCTCACTCCGAGCTCGTCTCCCTTCTCGAGGAGCTTGGTCAGCCTAAGTTTAGGGCCAAGCAGATCGAAGAGTGGGTATGGGAGAAGAACGTTTCTAATTTTGATGATATGTCTAATCTGCCCAAGGCTCTGAGGGCCACCCTTTCCGAGCACCTCACGCTCGGCGGCGTCGAGGAAGTCGCGCGTCAGCTGTCAAACGACGGCAGTCGCAAGTACCTTCTGCGCTTCCCCGACGGGGTCTGCGTGGAATGCGTAGGAATGCCCTCGCGCAACAAGCTTGCCGTGTGTGCTTCCACCCAGGCAGGCTGCGCCATGGGGTGCGCCTTTTGCGCCACGGGCGCCTCGGGTCTTACCCGCTCCCTCACCTCCGGCGAAATCTACGAGCAGGTCATGCACGTTCGCGACGATTTCAATGCACGTGTTACGAGCGTGGTACTCATGGGGCAGGGCGAGCCTTTCATGAACTATGACGCCACGCTTGGTGCCCTCCGCAAACTCAATTCCCCCGAGGGCGCCGGCATTGGTGCGCGCCACCTTACCGTCTCCACCTGTGGAGTCATCCCAATGATCAAGCGTTTTGCAAACGAACCAGAGCAGTTTACGCTTGCCGTCTCGCTTCACTCCGCCGTCCAGAAGACACGTGACATGCTCATGCCGGGGGTCAAGAAGTACTCTCTCCTGCGGCTCTATGACATGATGGGCGAGTACGTTGATAAGACCGGGCGGCGCCCCACGTACGAATACGCCCTCATCAAGGGAGTCAACGACACCGATGCGGAACTTGCTGCCCTCTGTGATTTCTGCAAGGACAACCTTGCGCACGTCAATATCATCCAACTCAACCATGTGAAGGGCTCCAAGTTCCTCCCCTCCTCCGACGTTCGTGCGCAGGAGTTCGTCCGCAGACTTGGCAATGTTGGTGTTGAGGCAACCATCAGGAACTCGCGTGGGTCTGACATCGACGCCGCGTGCGGACAGCTTAGGCAAAACGTCGAGGCCGGTCTCGCTTAGCACTTCACAAAGTTGCTTTTGGATCAGGGCCAGGGAACACTTGTTCTCTGGCCCTGATCATATATCTATTCTTTTGAGTTAAAGCCCAAGGGAGGCCCATTGTCTAAGGGTCTCTTCCCTGTTGCTCCCCCCTACTTCCTCTTCGGCGTATATGCCCTCTGAGTCATGGAAAACATCCTCTACGTCCATCACTGCCTTCCTAATGCTGCTGACCGTCTTTGAAAGGGAGCTTTTGGCCTCGTCATCCAATAGAAGGACATACGCAATCAACACAAGAGTGGACGTCGCTCCAAGTAGCAACGCAGGCGTTCGCAAGTTCTTCCATTTCATAGTGCTATTCTCCCGCGGAGCTCAGTCGCTGGACGAGCCTGACCAGTTCGTCCTCGTCCTTGAACTCTATCTCTATCTTGTTCTTGTTCCTGACCTTCTTAACCTTCACATTAGTATCTAACGCAAGGCGGAGCTGTCGTGCTGCCCTCTTGTATGACTGGGGCTGGGGTTCTCTCCTTGGCTTTTCCTCTTCATTTGTGCCAGAAAATAGTGGAGCAAGCTTTTCTGTCTCTCTAACAGAAAGATGCTCATCAACCACCTTATGTGCCAGTCTCAGGCGCCCTTCCTCACCAGCTACAGCGAGAATCGCCCTTGCGTGCCCGGCAGTCAGCTGACCATTTGCCATCATGTCCTGCACTTCGACTGGCAGATCCAACAATCGAAGTGTATTTGCTATCGCTGACCTAGATTTTGAGAGGGCCTTGCCAAGTTCTTCCTGAGTAAACCCATTCTCCTTTAACAGTTTCTGATATCCCTGCGCTTCTTCAATTGGATTCAGATCCGATCTCTGTAGGTTCTCTATCAATGCAAGCTTGAACACCTCCTTATCAGAGATGTCCTTAATGCAAACAGGTACCTCCTCCAAACCGGCCAACTTTGCAGCCTGATATCTTCTCTCACCAGCTACAATCTCGTATTTCGGACCCTTTTTCCTTACCAATATCGGTTGCAGAATTCCATTCTGGCGAATCGAATCTGCCAACTCGTTGAGTGCGTCTTCGTCAAAGTTCTTTCTTGGTTGCCCCTTATTCGGGCGTATCTCTTCTATAGGAAGGGTTGTAGCATCCGCATCTATAGCACTTACCTCTGCATCTGCGGTTCCCATAAGGGACTCAAGGCCTTTCCCCAGTCCACTCCGCTTAGCCACGACGCACCACTTCCTTTGCGAGGTTCCTATATGCCAAAGCACCCTTATTTACCCTCGAATACATTGTTATTGGTACGCCATGCGACGGTGCCTCCGAGAGTTTCACGCTCCTGGGAATGATTGTCTTAAAGACCTTCTTACCAAAGTACTTTCTCACTTCTTCTACGACTTCCTTTGAAAGCGTTGTCCTAGAGTCATACATCGTCATTACAACGCCAAATACGTCAAGATCTGGATTCAGCCTCTTCTTAACCATCTTCATCGACTCAAGAAGCTTTGTAAGGCCCTCCAAGGCATAGAACTCACACTGAATTGGAATGAGAAGGGAATCTGCAGCAACCAGTGCATTAATTGTCAAAAGTCCAAGTGACGGCGGACAGTCGATGAACACGTAATCAAAGTCATTTACGATGGGGGAGAGGATATTCTTGAGTACGCTTTCTCTCGCCATTGTCGACACGAGTTCGATTTCTGCGCCCGCGAGCTGTATTGTTGCTGGTATGACAAATACATTTGGCTCGCAGGTATCCAGGACTATTTCCTCGACAGGAAAGTCATGAAGTAGAGCATCGTAAATATCGTTCTCAAGTTCGTCTTTCTCGATGCCATATCCAGAAGACGTATTTCCCTGTGGGTCAAAGTCAATAACGAGAACCTTCTTTTTTGACTCTCCCAAAGCAGCCGATAGGTTTACTGCCGTTGTCGACTTGCCCACGCCTCCTTTTTGGTTGATTATTGCCAGAACATGCGCTGGTTTATCTGGGAAGGCTCTCTTTACATCTTTGAAGCTCATTTCTTCTTACCTCCCAATTTCACGCGATGTTTCACGTGAAACTTCGTTCTTATTTGTTCTTCTGAGTTTTGTCTTTGACAATTTGTTTCACGTGGAACATATCACCTCATGATCGGGGCAATAATGTTTCACGTGAAACATCGCGCGAGAACTATAAGGGCCTATGTTTTGCGGCACCAATTGGACGAGGCAAATGAATCTTTGACTTAGTGACTTTCTCAAAGCATAAGATTTCACGAGAGCCAAGCCCCTTAGGTAGTTCGAAAGAAAGTTGATTTGAAATCTCAAAGCCGAGCTTGGGGACAATGTTGATTGCATGCCTAAACTCATCATTCTGAATTCTGCCTTTTGATGCAACAAGAACACCATGTTGCTTTAAGAGTGGACTCGCATACTCAAGAAGCACGGAAAGCTTATCCATCGCACGGGCAGTCACAACGTCGTATGACGCGCGTTGAGAGTTTGCAATAGACTCAACGCGATCACAAAGAACATGAATACGACTGGAAAGGCCAAGCTCATCAACAAATTCAGAAACAGCCTGACACTTCTTTCCCACCGAATCCGCAAGGTCACAGCTCGCATTACTATAGAGAATCCCAAGGGGGATTCCTGGATACCCTGCACCCGTTCCCATATCAAGCAACCGGAAAGCTTCATCCTCTGCCGGGGGAATTGCGCGAGAAAAGAGGAGCGAATCAAGGATATGCAGAACAAGAGCATCTCTGGGCTTGGTGATGCGCGTGAGGTTGATACTCTCATTCTTCTCGAGGACAAGCTCAAGATGCCTCACCATCAACATGGTCTGTTGTTCAGAGAGTGCAATATCGTACTGACTCACGATTTCAAAAAGTAATGGTGATAGGGAATCCAAGCTGTCTTGCATGGTCATTCCTTTGGACAAAAATCTTTGAGTAGGAAGAATCTGACAAAAATAGGGGAGAGGCAGATTGCCTCTCCCCTCACAAGATACCATGTATGACTCAGTCTTACCTCACAGACGTCACCACAACACGCCTCTCGGGCTCCGAACCCTCAGAATGAGTCGTAACCCCTTCATCATCCACAAGGGCAAGATGCACGATACGCCTCTCGTAAGCGTTCATAGGCGGAAGAGCCACTCGGCCCTGCGTCTTCGCACGACTCGCCGCAGAGAGTGCAAGGCTCTGCAGCTTCTGCTTGCGGCGACCCTTGTACCCCTCGATATCGATGACAACGGGGTAGTGGAACTTCAAGCGATTACTCATAAATGATGTAATAATCATCTGAAGGGCATCGAGCGTGCGGCCATGTCGCCCAATTAGAACAGCCAGGTCACCACCATTAACGTCGAGAATCAACTCACCGTCGTCGCCGTCGTACTCGTCGATGGAGACACCATCCTCCCCGAAGTAGGAGAGTATGGCCTTGAGGTAGCCAACGGCAACATCGGCAATCTTGTCAACTTCTTCGTCAGAGAGTTCCTGACCTGCCTCAAAGTGCTCGCGGACGGAAGCGAAGTCGTCCTGCGACTGGGAAGCCTCGTCCGTCTCTTCTGCCGAGACGATCTTCTCGTCCTCCATGTGAACCTCCAAAGGGAACAGATACCAGGGATGTGGAAACCGATGGGAGCTGTTGGTTCTAGTGCTTCTTCTTGGGGCGCGGCTTGCGCTCCTTGCGAACCACATCGACCTTTACGGGTTGGCTCTTGAGCTTCTCCTCGGTCTCCGCCTTCACCTTATCCATTACCCTCTGCGTGACGACCTTCTGCTGAATGGTCTGCCACAGGGCAGAGGTCACATAGTAGAGCAGGACGGCGCCAGGGCACGTCCATCCAAACCAGAGCATCATGATGGACATGACAACACCCATGATCAGAGTCTGCTGCCTCTGGTCCTCAGTGGTGTTCTGCAGGTTCATCACCATGGGGATGAACGTCATGACGCCAAACGCGATGTCAAACAGGATGTAGACAAGAGCGCCAGAGAACCCACCAGCAGCCCAGGCACCGGACGCGCTCTGGGAGAGAGAGGGCATGATGTTGAGGAAGTGGGCGGTCTCGGGAACCTTCTTCATGACGGCGAAGAGGGCAAAGAAGACGGGCATTTGGATGAGGAGGGGGAGGCAGCCGCCCAGCGGGTTGAACTTGTTCTCGGCGTAGAACTTGCGCATCTCGTCCGCCTGGCGCTCGGGATCGTTGGCATATCGTTGCTGGATCTCCATGAGCTGCGGCTGAAGCGCCTGCATGCGAGCGCTCGACTGGGTCGACCTCGTCTGCAGGGGCATGACAATCAGTCGCATGATGAATGTGATGACGATAACGGCAAGGCCCCAGTCGCCCGTAAGGGCGGCAAGCTGCGCCAGAATGCCGGTCAGAAAGTTAATAAACCAATCCCACATGGTTCCTCCGGGCTGTTTCTGCTAGGGAACGGGGTCGTAGCCACCCTTGTGAAAGGGGTTGCAGCGAAGCAACCTCTTGAAGGCGAGCCAGCACCCCCTTGCGGCGCCATACTTTTGTATGGCTTGCAGCGCATATTCGGAACAGGTGGGGGAGTAGATGCACGAGGGAGGGGTGAGGGGAGAGATGAATCGGCGATAAAACCGAACGAGGGCGAGACACACCCTCTGTGGGAGTGATTCCCGCCCACGCTCATCACTCATCTCTCACCCCAGACCGAACCAGAAGGGCGGACAGCGCATCGCCCACCTGGCTCGGGGAGCTCTCATGAGTTTGCCTGGTCGCAAAGAGAATGACGTCGTAGCCTGGAACGGGAAGCCCGCATGAGCGCGCCGCCTCTCTGAGGACCCTCTTGCACCTGTTTCTGTACACCGCATTACCCAGTCTCTTAGGTGCAACAAAGGCGACTCTGCCCAAGTCGCCTTCATCACCCTTGAGAGCTGTGACGCGGACGAGCCTGTGACTGGCCCGTTTTCCGCTGGAGAAGACCCTCTCAAACTCCGCTTTGGATTTGATGGTCTTCATGGGGTCTTAGACGGTAAGACGCTTGCGACCCTTGGCGCGGCGGCGAGAAAGGACGGCGCGGCCGTTCTTGGTTGCCATGCGAGCACGGAAGCCGTGGGTCTTTGCGCGCTTCCTCTTGTTGGGCTGATACGTGCGCTTCATGACGAAATCCTCCTGGATGTAAACGTAGAACCTATAGCGTCAAGCCCCAAGATTGTAGGGGTGATAGCCCTCAAATGTCAATTTTTTCCATGGTGGGACGCACAATTCACCCATTGAACGCTTTTCCCTGGGTGCAGCCAGCCCGCGATTAGCCGCCGGATGGAGAGACAGAGGGCATGCGTTCGCATTTCATGCGGAATGGAAAGCGTGAATGAAAACCTGTAAGATTACATTCCAACTGGGAAAACATAGGCGATTTTGACCTTTTTCTTTCGTCATATTCGTAAACCGTGTCCCCAGTTATCAACATTTGTTCATCGCTTGTTGAAAACTTTCTTTCTCGTTTTCATTCACGACGGAAGTTTTCATCCATTGATGAACAGCGGTCGAAAACCCAAGGGGGAGCGCAGACGATGCAGGAGTCGTTCTATCCGTTCGTCGACAATCAGGGCGGCGAGCCGACACAGAACGAGGACGGAGACAACGGGCTCGAGGTAAGGTACCCCGCCCGCGTCGCCGTCTATGACGACGCAGCCGCCGCGCCGCGCGTCGTGGTGATCCAGCCCCAGGACGTGCGCTCTTACCTTGAGGAGATAACCGCCACCGTTGTCAGGCTCGCAAAGGAGCAGGGTGGATCCATCCCCTTCATGGTGATAAGGGAAGTTGTCGAGAACTTCATCCACGCCTACTTCATACAGCCGACCATCTCGATTCTCGACGGGGGAGACACCATCCGATTCTCGGACAAGGGTCCCGGAATCAGGGAGAAGGCTCGCGCGCTGGAGTACGGCACGTCCTCCGCAACCGAGGAGATGCGCAAGTATATCCGTGGCGTCGGCTCGGGTCTGCCCTATGCCCAGCAATACATGGAGGACAAGGGTGGCTCCCTCACCATCGAGGACAACATCTCGGGCGGAACCGTGGTGACCATATCAACCAGGTCAGTTCAGGGTCAGGACGGAGGAGAGGCGCCGGGAGCGCAACCATGGCCGCTCCAGCCGGCGGGACAGCAGTGGCCAGGAGCAACAAACATGCAGTCCTACGCCGCACAGTCACCCTGGCAGCAGCCTCCCGCAGCGTCCTATCCACCGGCCGGCTATCCACAGCCAAATTACGCGACGCAGGTGCCGTGGCCCCAGCAGCCGACGGCTTATGGACAGGGCTGGCAGCAGCAGATGCCAGCGGCATACCAGGCGCCCTATCAGGTACAGGTCTCCCCCACGCAGCCCTACCAACCACAGAGCACACGGGCGACGATGGCGGCCCAGGGTCCGCAGGGCGCTCAAATGGATACGCCGCAGATGCCAGTCGTGGCACTCACGGATCGCGGGTGGCAGGTTCTCTCATACCTCAGAGACCACGACTCGGTGGGCCCAACCGACCTCGCGAGAAGCCTCGGCGGTTCACAGCCAACCTGGTCGCGCGAGCTTCAGACGCTCGAGCAGGACGGGCTTCTTATCAAGCGCAGGGGCGAGCAGAAGAGGTGCCTCACCGAACTTGGCAAGGCGTATCTCGCCAGAATCTAGGCCACGCGGGCAGCTTCGCCAGGCACGGGCATTCGAACCCTCCCCCGCAGGCGAGTTTTCATCATATAATGTCAGGGACTTTTCGACATTTCAACGCCAAGACACGGGTGACCAATGGACCCAAGCCAGGAATCAGACGCCTCCCTCCTGTGGAATGACACGCTGGGACTGCTCCGCCAAGGCGGAATGCCCCCTGCGACACTCACAATGCTCGAGAGCTGCCGCCCCATCTCGTTCGACGGTTCGAGCCTTCACGTTGGCACCGCCCTCTCGTTTGTCCAGCGCAGGGTGTCACAGCAGGCGGGGACCATAGAGGGATGCCTTGAACAGGCAGCATTCCAGCCGGTAACTCTGGTGGTGGACCTCGTCCAGGACACGGACACCACCCCGGTCGAGACGGGCGCCCGCATATCCAGCGAGGAGGCCAAGAGGATCCGTGAGGACGAGGCGGAGCGAACCGGGGAAAGAGAGGCGGAGACGAGGGAGCCGGCTGCGGCGCCCGTGGGCAAGCGGGGCGACAGCGAGACCCCAGGCTTTGGCAACGATCCCGAAATCGCAGACTCCAAGCTAACCTTTGACCGCTTTGTGGCTGGCGAGGAGAACATGCTCGCCTACGAGGCGGCAAAGCAGGTCGCAAACGGCGAGAACAGCCGCTTCAACCCACTCTTCATCTATGGCAAGAGCGGACTCGGCAAGACCCACCTGCTCAGGGCCATCCAAAACTACATCATCAGCAACGATCCCTCGAGGCTCTGCGTCTACAGGACGGCGGCTGAGTTCATCGAGGAGTACCGCATAGCCTGGAACGACCCACAGCTCAGCGCGAGGAGCGCCCTCTCTCGGCGCTATCAGAACGTAGACGTGCTGATTATCGACGACATCCAGAACATGCGCACCGCAGCGGGCAGCATCCGCTTCTTCTTCGAGACGTTCAACGCGCTGATGGATCACGGCAAGCAGATCGTGTGCGCCGCGGACCGCTCGCCCTCGCAGCTTGGGATGGGCGACAGCAAGTTCGATGAGCGCGAAACGAGCCGAATGGACTCGGGAGTAACCGTGAGCGTGCAGGTACCCGACTACGAGCTCAAACTCAACCTCATCAACGCCTTCTACGATCGCATGAGACAGGACGCCGAGCGCGAGCACGTGCCCAACATCTGCGGGACAATCTCGCTCGAGAACAGAAAGCTCATGGCCGAGCGCGCTGGCACCAACATCAGGGTGATAGAGGGCTTCGTCCACACCTGCCTGATCAACGCCTACCGCAAGGAACAGAAGGGCGAGTCCCTCACACGCGAGGACATCATCAAGTACGCCGACGCCAAGTGGCCCACGGGCCAGAGGGTCATCACCGTGGAGCAGATCCAGAAGGCGGTGGAGAAGTTCTACGACGTGTCCCACACCGACCTCGTCGGCTCAAAGCGCAACAAGGAGCTCATGGAGCCACGGCATGTTGCCATCTGGCTCACAAGGGAGCTCACCGACAACACGCTGGCAGACATAGGCAAGCACTTTGGCGGGCGCAGCCACGCCACGGTGAAGCACAGCATCGCATGGGTCGACAAGAGCAAGAAGGAGGACAGGATCTTCCAAGACCGCGTCCAGACCCTACACGACAGCATCACCGATGCCAGCTAGGGTCTTGTCGACGGCGCGGTGCAAAGCATGTAGAAAAGTGTTGATAAGTTGGCAGAGGATGGTGAAAGAGTTTTTTACAAGATTAGGTGTTGTTGGAAGCGTTGACGGGACGGACACGTTCTCGTACGGATGACGGTATCGTCTACCTGCGCAGGCGCATTAATGTCAACATTTCGACAACGACTATTACTACTAATATCTCTTTATCTATATATAAGTACTAATACTCTTAGCCACGTACTCGAAGGGACAACCATGAAGTTCTCTGTTAGCCAATCCTCGCTCGCGCAGGCACTCTCCGTCGTGGCAAAGGGCATGGCGACGAACTCCACCCTTCCCATCCTCTCGGGCATCTACATCAAGGCGGAGGACGGCGTCCTCGAGTTCCAGACCACCAACCTCAACATCTCGATTCGCCACAAGATCCAGGCGAACGTAGAGGAGGACGGCACCACGGTCGTCTCGGGCAAGATCCTCTCCAACATTGTCAAGACGTTGCCCGATGCGGCAGTCACCTTCGAGGGCTCTGGGCACGTGATGTCCATCTCCTGTGACAAGAGCAGTTTCCGGCTCAACACGCTGGAGCCTTCCGACTTCCCGGAGTTCCCCGAGTTCGCCCTCTCCCGTGCCATCGAGCTACCCAGCTCGCTCCTCTCCGATATGGTCGACAAGGTTTACAAGGTGACCTCCAAGGACACGTCCAGGCCGATTCTGCAGGGGATCTTGCTTTCGGTGGAGGAGAACACCATCCGTCTCGTTGCGACCGACTCCTACCGCCTGGCGGTGTGTGACTCAAATACCGAGACCTCATCGTCCGACGAGGCGTTTGTGACCATCGTCCCCGGAACCACCTTCCACGACGTGTTGGGTCTCCCGTCCATGACCGAGACGATCCTCATCGGTACCACCGACAGCCAGGTCGTCTTCGTGTTTGGCAACACCACCTACATCTCGAGGAAGATCGACGGCACCTTCCCCAACTACCGTCAGCTCCTTCCCCCCAGCTGCTCGACCTCAGTCAAGATTGACGTCGAGCAGTTTGCGGCGGCGTTGCGCCGAGTCTCGGTCATCGCCCTCGCCAACCCCTCCGTGCGCTTTGACGTCGACGCCGACGGTGGCGTCATGAAGCTCTCGGCCAGCTCTCCCGACCAGGGCGAGTCGACCGAGCTCCTGCCCGTGGAGGTGGAGGGCGAGAGCATGTCCATCGCCCTCAACTACCACTACGTGTTCGATTGCGTCAACGCGGCGGGGAGCGAGAAGGAGGTCACACTGGAGCTCCAGAGCACCATGCAGCCGGCGATCTTCAAGTCCTACGCCCAGATCAACTACCTCTATCTACTGATGCCTGTGAGGATGTAGGGGCCTTGGGACTCGTCGTTACCAGCCTGGGGCTCAGGAACTGGCGCAACTTCTCAGAGAGGTACCTCGACCTCTCCCCGACGATGACCGTGCTGTGCGGGAGCAACGCAGTGGGCAAGACAAACACGGTCGAGGCCCTGCAGATGCTCACTGCGGGGACGTCGTTCCGCAAGCCCAAGCCAAGCCAGCTCGTTCGCGAGGACTGCGACTCGGCGAGGATTTCGGCGCGCATGGAGGGCGACGGGCGTGTGGTGGACGTTGCCTGCGTGGTGGAGCCTGGGAAGCGCCGGTTCGAGCGCAACGGCAAGCGGTGTCACGCCTCGGACATGCCACAGACGCTTATGTCGGTCCTCTTCAACCCCGATGACCTGAGCTTCGTCAAGCGCGGTGCCTCCTACCGCCGCGACGAGCTCGATGGCTTCGGGCGGCAGGCTAACCATGGGTATGCAAAGCTCCTCTCGGCATACGGTCGAGCCGTCGAGCAGCGCAACAGGCTCCTCAAGGAGGGCCATCCGGACCTCTCGCTGCTGGACGCCTGGGACGCCTCGGTTGCGCTGGGTGGTGCCACGCTCCTCTCGGCGAGGGTCAGGCTCTTCGAGCGCCTGCGCGGGCACATATCCGCTATCTACGGGCAGATCTCGGACGGCGAGCGCCTTGAGTGCACCTACCAGTGCTCCCTGGGCTCCGACGTCCTCGGCCTCTCCCGCGATCAGATTACCGACGCATTCCTATCCCGCCTTGGCGAAGTCAGGGGAGAGGAGCTTCGCCGCGGGCAGACGCTCATCGGACCGCAGCGTGACGACCTCGCGTTCACCATTGACGGACGCGACGCCCGCGCCTTCGGCTCGCAGGGCCAGCAGAGGTCCATCGTCCTCGCCTGGAAGATGGCGGAGGTCGAGCTGGCGCGCGAGGTGGTGGGGGAGCAGCCGCTCCTCCTCCTCGACGACGTGATGAGTGAGCTCGACGCTCACCGACGCGCGAGCATGACGCGATTCGTCCAGTCGGGGATCCAGACGGTGGTCACGACGACCAACCTGGGGTACTTTCCCGATGACCTCCTCGAGGGTGCCAAGGTGGTGGAGATAGGTGGGTAGGGGAAACCCGCGCTACCTCCCCGGCTCCGGCCGTCGCCGACCCGTTGGGCCGGACGGGGTGCCCCTCGACCTCAGGAGCGAGTCCTCGGAGGACCTCTCGTCGGTCCTCGACGAGATGATGGGGCGCGGAGCGTGGGCTCGGCTCGGCAGGAACCGACGAGCGGCGATGGCCTGGTTCAAGGCGAATGGTGACGTCGAGAGACGCCACACGTCGGGCGTGTACCTCAAACGCGCCGCATCGTCCGGCCTTCCGCCCGTCCTCGTCGTGTACGTCGACTCCCACGCCCGCCTCACCGACTTCATGGCAAATCGCGAGATCTACCTGGTGAGGCTTGCGGCGGTCGGGTTCGAGGTGTCGGGGGTGGAGTTCAGGCTGTCTCGCGAGCCGGTCCCGGAGGCCGCGTCGTCCCAGCAGGCCACCTCAAGACCCGGGGAGGTCGTGCTGCCTCCTCTCTCGGATGACGAACGGAGGCGGGCGGCCGAGCTCACTGCGGACCTGCCCGAGCCCCTCAGGCAGAGGGTTCGCCGCGCCATGGAACTCTCGATGCGGCGCGAGAAGCTTGACAACACGTCAAAGTGACAATGTGGCCTAATATCGGCATCTGAGCGCCTCAGGAGAGAAATCAGCCCAAAGAATGCGTGGTGATTCTCCTGAGCCTGGGGTAATGAGACAACCCGCGAACCATCCTGACGTATCATGAGAAGGCTGATGAGTCTGGGGAGGATAGTCTCTCCCACTCTTCGAGAGAGGAATTGCGTGGTCAAGAAGAACGAGCACCACTACGGCGGAGAGGAAATCAAGGTCCTCAAGGGCCTCGAGGCCGTTCGCATGCGTCCCGGCATGTACATTGGCACCACGAGCAAGACGGGCCTGCATCACTTGGTGTGGGAGGTTGTGGACAACTCCGTCGACGAGGCCATGGCCGGCTTTTGCAACAAAATCCAGGTGACGGTGCATCCCGACAACTCGATCACCGTCGTGGACAATGGCCGAGGCATCCCCGTCGACCTTCACCCCACCGAGAGGAAGCCGACCCTCGAGGTCGTCCTCACGATCCTGCACGCGGGCGGCAAGTTTGACAACAACGCCTACAAGGTGTCCGGCGGTCTCCATGGCGTGGGCATCTCCGTGGTCAACGCGCTCTCCAAGAGGATGGTCGTGCAGGTCAAGCGTGACGGCCACATCTACGAGATCGAGCTCGCTCGCGGCGAGGTCACCAAGAAGATGCACGTGGTGGGCGACTCCAAGGCAACGGGTACGACCGTCACCTTCTGGCCCGACGATCAGATCTTCGAGACCACGGTCTACGACTACGACACCCTGCGCAACCGCCTGCAGGAGACTGCCTTCCTCAACAAGAACCTCAAGATCGTCCTCAGGGACGAGAGGGAGCTCACTCCCCGCGTCGACGAGTTCTGCTACTCCGGCGGCATCATCGACTTCGTGAAGTTCCTCAACGATGGCAAGACCGTGCTGCCCGGCTGCTCCAAGCCCATCTACATCGAGGGCACCTCCGACCCAGACGCGCCTGCCGCACGAAAGGGCGAGGTCGAGGTGTCCCTGCAGTGGAACACCAGTTACTCCGAGACGGTCATGAGCTTTGCCAACGACATTTACACCGAAGAGGGTGGCATGCACCTCGAGGGCTTCCGCACCGCCCTCACCAAGACCGTCAACGACTACGCCCGCAGTCACAAGCTCCTCAAGGAGAAGGACGCCAACCTCACTGGTGACGACATCCGAGAGGGCCTTACGGCGGTAATCTCCGTAAAGCTCCCCGACCCACAGTTTGAGGGGCAGACCAAGGCCAAGCTCGGTAGCTCCTACATGAGGACGCTCACCAACAAGATCGTCTCGGCTGGTCTCGCCGAGTACCTTGAGGAGCACCCCAACCAGGCGAAGGAGATCTTCAAGAAGGGCGCCCAGGCCGCAAAGGGTCGCCTGGCGGCCCAGAAGGCGCGTCAGGCAACGCGCAGGAAGAGTCTCCTCGAGACGGCCTCGCTGCCCGGCAAGCTCGCAGACTGCTCGGTGAGGGACGCATCCATGACCGAGCTCTTTATCGTCGAGGGCGACTCCGCAGGCGGCTCCGCGAAGGACGGCCGCAGGCGGGACATCCAGGCGATTCTCCCCCTGCGAGGGAAGATCCTCAACGTCGAGCGCGTTGGAGACCACCGCGCCTTCAGTTCGGATACCATCCAGTCGCTGATCACCGCCATTGGCACTGGTGTCACGCTCAGCAACGGTGAGGGCGGGGACTTTGACATCTCCAAGGCTCGCTACCACAAGATCATCATCATGACCGATGCCGACGTCGACGGCGCCCACATCCGCATCCTTTTGATGACCTTCTTCTACAAGTACATGCGCCCCCTCATCGACGCTGGCTACATCTACAGCGCCTGCCCGCCCATCTTTGGCGTGAAGGTGGGCAAGCGCATCCACTACGTGTACCCCGACGGCAAGACGCCCGAGGAGACGTTGCTGGCCCAGGCAATTGACGAGTACGTTCCCCGCGACGCGGAGGGCAAGCAGCGCAAGTACAGCGTCCAGCGCTACAAGGGCCTGGGCGAGATGGACCCCCAGCAGCTTGCTGACACCACCATGGACCCCAAGACGAGGATCCTTCAGCGCATCAGCATCGAGGATGCCTCTCGCGCCGACCTCGCGGTCACGCGGCTCATGGGTACCTCGGTCGAGTACCGCAAGGACTACATCGAGCGTCACGCCAAGGACGCCCGCTTCCTCGACATCTAGGCGAAAGGCAGCTTAAGTGGCAGACGACAACAACATGAACGGCGGGACCGAGGAGGGCCAGTCCGACGGCGCCATGCTGCCGGAGGACCTGAGGGAGCTCCTCGACCGCGCCGAGCGCGACGAGTCCGAGGGTCCCGTCTACGACCCGGACGCAGAGGACGAGGCCGGTCTCGACGATTCCGCCGATGACGCCGATGGCGAAGACGATGCAGACGATGAGGAGGCCCAGATGGCCCCCGACAACCGCGGTGACGGCGACGGTATCGACGTCCACGGTGGCCGCCTGCAGTTCCACGAGTTCGGGCACGAGATGGAGCAGTCGTTCATCGAGTACTCCATGTCGGTCATCACGGCCCGCGCACTCCCCGACGTGCGCGATGGCCTCAAGCCCGTCCACAGGCGCATTCTCTACGCCATGAACGAGGCGGGCATCTTCCCTAACAAACCCCACAAGAAGTCGGCCTGGACGGTCGGCGAGGTCATCGGCAAGTATCACCCCCACGGTGACTCGGCGGTGTACGACGCCATGGTCCGCCTCGCCCAGTGGTTCTCCATGCGCGTCCCCCTCGTGGACGGGCACGGCAACTTTGGCAACATCGACGGCGACGGTGCGGCGGCAATGCGATACACCGAGTCGCGCTTGGCGCGTCCTGCAATGGAGCTGCTTCGCGACCTCAACAAGGACACGGTGGACTGGCAGCCCAACTACGACGAGTCGCTGCAGGAGCCCGTTGTCCTGCCTTCCCGCTTCCCCAACCTGCTGGTCAACGGCTCGCAGGGAATCGCCGTCGGCATGGCCACCAACATCCCGCCCCACAACCTTGCCGAGACCATCAACGCGGCCTGCATGCTTATCGACAACCCCGATGCGACCACGGACGACCTCATGAAGGTTCTCCCCGGGCCAGACTTCCCCACCGGAGCCGTGATCATGGGTTCCGAGGGAATCAAGCAGGCATACGAGACGGGCAGGGGCATCATCACCGTCCGCGCCAAGGCGCATGTGGAGTCCACGAAGGGCGGTCGCAACAAGCTGGTCTTCACGGAGTTCCCCTACGGCGTCAACAAGGGCACGTTGCAGGAGAAGATCGCCCAACTGGTGAACGAGAAGCGCATCGAGGGAATCTCCGACATGCGCGACGAGTCCAACCGCAAGGGCTTGCGCCTGGTGATCGAACTCAAGCAGGGCGCCATCCCCGAGGTCGTGCTCAACAACCTCTACAAGTACTCCTCGCTCCAGACCTCCTTTGGCATCATCGACCTGGCCCTCGTCAACGGGGTGCCCAGGCTCCTCTCGCTTAGGGAGATGCTCCAGTACTACATCGACCACCAGGTTGACGTGGTCACCAGGCGCACCAAGTTCGACCTCGCCAAGGCCAAGGCGCGCGCCCACATCCTCGAGGGCCTGCTCCTCGCGCTCGACAACATCGACGAGGTCATCACCATCATCCGCTCGAGCCGCACCGACTCCGAGGCCTCCGACAGGCTTATCGCTCGATTTGGGTTCACCAAGGAGCAGACCACCGCAATCCTCGAGATGCGTCTGCGTCGACTCACCGGCTTGGAGCGCGACAAGATCCAGGAGGAGCTCGAGGGCCTTCGCCGCGCAATCGAGTACTACGAGGGCCTGCTCGCCGACCAGCGCAAGATTCTCGAGGTCATCAAGACCGAGATGCGCGAGATTGCGGAGAAGTACGGCGACAAGCGTCGCACCACCATCTCTGACGCCCCGGTCGTCCTGGACGTGGAGGACCTCATCGCCGAGGAGGACATGGTCATCACCGTGACCCACGCCGGCTATGTCAAGCGCCTGCCCGTCGCGACCTACCGGTCGCAGAAGCGCGGGGGCAAGGGAGTCCAGGGCCTCTCGCTCAAGGACACGGACTTCGTTGAGGACCTGTTTGTTGCCTCGACGCACGACTACGTCCTGTTCTTCACCAACTTTGGCAAGGTCTACCGCGTCAAGGTGCACGAGCTTCCGATCGGGTCGCGCCATGCCCGCGGCTCTGCGCTTGTCAACGTGCTGCCCCTGGAGGAGGGGGAGCACCCCACCGCCGTCATCACCACGCGTGACTTCCCCGTGGACGAGTACCTCATGTTCGCTACGCGCAACGGCATGGTCAAGAAGACCGCGATGAGCGACTACGACAAGAGCCGTCGCGATGGCATCATTGCCATCAACCTCAAGAAGGGCGACGAGCTGGTTAACGTCCGCCGAGTCAAGCCGGGCGAGAGGGTCATCCTCTGCTCCGACGCCGGCAAGGCGATCGTCTTTGAGGAGAGCGAAGTCAGGCCCACCGGGCGTGACACCTCGGGCGTGAGAGGCATCACCCTCAAGGACGGCGCCAAGATGCTTGGCATGGAGATCAGCAACGGCAAGGGTGACCTCCTCGTGGTGACCGAGAGGGGCTATGGCAAGCGCACGCCCGTCTCAGAGTACCCCGTGCACAAGCGCGGCGGTCAGGGCGTCGCAACCATCAGCATGACCTCCAAGAAGGGCAACCTGGTAGCCTGCAGGGTCGTTGGCCCCCAGCACGAGCTCATGATGGTCTCGGAGGAGGGCGTGGTCATCAGGGTCAAGAGCTCTGACATCAGCCTGCTCGGCCGCTCCACCCAGGGCGTCAAGATCATGAACCTGGGCGACTCCGACCGCCTCTCTGCCGTGGCTCGCATGGTCGCGCACAAGAAGAAGGCCCCCAAGGCAAAGTACGAAAACCAGGGCATGCTCGATCTCAGTGCCGCTGGTGCCAAGGAGGCCGGCGAGGAGGAGCCCGTGGACATAGGTGGCGAGGAAGAGATTGACGAGTCCATGATCGAGGACGACGAGTAGGTTCTCTTCATACGGGTAGCTCATGACGAGGGGTGCGACGGAAGGCGTCGCACCCCTCGCTTTGTATGGGTTTGTTCGACACGGCTGAGGGACGATAGGGGAGAGATGCAATAAAAAAGCCAGGACGTTCAGTCCTGGCTACACAAAAACCATGGTGGAGACGATGGGGATCGAACCCACGACCTCAGGCTTGCAAAGCCCGCGCTCTCCCAGCTGAGCTACGTCCCCGAATAATAACCGCCCCAACGGCGACTCGGCTAGCGTTGGGGCGACTATTCGCGAAGGAAGTGGTGGGCCCGACAAGGTTCGAACTTGTGACCTCCCGGTTATCAGCCGGACGCTCTGACCAACTGAGCTACGGGCCCAACGCGAGAAGACATATTACTCGAGACTCATGGGTGGGTCAACATTCAATTTGAAAAAATGTCCCTTGGCACATCTATGTGTATTCTCGCGTCATTCCACTCGTTGTTGGGTACCATATGCGACACGATAGGCTCGAGAGGCAAAGAGGGATATGTGGCTATGAAGAGGATGGACATCGAGACGGTCGTCGTAGGCGGGGGTCCCGTAACCTCGCTCGTCGTCCTCAAGACTCGTCATCCTCACGACGGCGAGGCGTGCGAGCAGCTCCCCATTCGCATTGGGCCCGTTGAGGCGACGGCCATATCGATGGGCGTGGACGACTCCACGCACGACAGACCCATGACGCATGACCTCATGCTCGATACGATCGGCAGGCTGGGCTCCAGCCTTGACGCCGTTCAGATCGTCGATGTGCGGGGCACCACCTTCTACGCAAAGCTTCTTCTTACCAATGCGAACGGGGTTAGGGTTGAGGTCGATGCGCGTCCGTCCGACGCGCTTGCTCTTGCGGTTCGTGCCCATGCCCCCATATTCGCAGACGAGAAGGTCATCGAGGCGGCTTCGATGCCCAACTTCGATGCCGTGAAGCGCGACGAGGAGAATCGAGAGCTGGAGCGGTTTCGTGACTTCCTGAAGGACGTCTCGCCAGATGACTTCAAGGAGCAGCAGCACAAGTAGGCGGTCGCATCTGACGAATCCTCCCGAAGGAGGAGGGCTGGTTTCTTAGCTCCCCGGTTGAATGACTGGGGAGCTTTATTTATCCACTGTCCAAATAGGGTATCGACTGAATATCCAGGAATATTTGTAAGTGGAGAAGAATATTCCGTAAACGTTTCAAAATGGGTCAAACACGTTCACCAATCCATGGACGTGACACAATGGTGCGCGCGAGCCAAGGCGTCCTCGTCGCGGCGCATGTGGTGCCTCTCCCCTGGGGGGCGACCGCGTTTCCGGACGTTTTCGCCTTTCGCTCCACGGGTTTACAAGACCACCAGGTTTCATGTGTGGTGTCTACCATCAGCATGGGCACCCCGACTGGGCAGAGAGATTGGAGTGGCGAATGTCCGAACCCAACATCCTCCTCACGAGGATCGACAACAGGCTCATTCATGGGCAGGTGGGTGTTACGTGGACGCGCACCCTTGGCGCAAACCTCATCGTCGTTGCCGATGACGAGACGGCGTCAGACAAGGTCGTGCAGGAGATCATGAGCATGACGCTGCAGACCTCGGGCGTGGGCGTGCGCTTCTGGACGGTGGACAAGACCATCTCCACCATCCACAAGGCGGCCCCAAGGCAGAAGATCTTCATCGTGGTCAAGACTCCCCACCAGGCTCGCCAGCTCGTTGAGGGTGGAGTCCCCATCCACGAGCTCAATGTTGGCAACATGCACTTCTCCGAGGGAAAGCGCGCCATTACGAAGAAGGTCTACGTGGACGACTCCGACCTCGCTGACTTCAAGGCGATTGAGGAGGCGGGGGTAGACGTCTATATCCAGGACGTGCCGGGTGCGGTCAGGGAGCGCATCCGTTACGACGTTTAGCACCACGTCAGTATTGGTCTGCGAGCAGGGAGGCACGAGCGTATGCCAGTAACACTTGGGCAGGGGTTGGCCCTCACCTTGATGGCCATCATCTGCGGCATAGACTTTTGGCTCGAAGGGTTCTACATCTTTAGGCCCATCATCGTCTCGTCCATCACGGGCTTGATTCTTGGTGACCCGACAACGGGAATTATTTGCGGTGGCATCACAGAGCTGGCCTTTGCGGGCCTTACCCCGGCGGGTGGCACCCAGCCGCCAAACCCGGTGCTTGCCGGCGTGATGGCAGTGGTCATCGCCCACACCACGGGGACCAAGCCCGCGGCCGCCATGTCCCTCTCGCTCCCCTTCAGCTTCCTCATGCAGTATGTGATCCTGCTCTGCTACTCCGCTTTCTCGTTCTTCATGGGGCCGGCTGACGAGGCCGCCAAGAAGGGAGACACCGGCAAGATCGTCCAGATAAACGTGATTTGCACGGCAATCGTTGCCCTGCTCTACGGCGTGATCGTCTTCCTGTGCGCCTACGTTGCGCAGGATGCCATGAAGACGCTGGTCGAGAACCTGCCCGACTGGCTTGCCCATGGCTTCGAGGTCACCGGTGGAGTGCTCCCGGCAATCGGCTTCGCGATGCTCCTCAACGTCATGTTCACCGTTGAGTTCCTGCCCTTCCTTCTCATCGGCTTCGTCATGGCATCGTTTCTCAACTTCTCGAACCTGCTGCCCGTAGCCGTCGTTGGACTTGCGCTCGCGCTCTTCGTCTACTCGATTGACGACAACCGCGACAAGGCAGTGAAGCAGGCGCTCGCAGAGGCACGCGTGAATGGTGGGGAGGATGAGGAAGATGGCATCTAACGACAAGGAGCTCATGGACGACGCCCCCGCCAAGGAGGAGAGCGGAAAGATTCTCACGAACGCCGATATCACCAAGATGGCGTACAGGACCATATTCCTGCAGGCGTCCTTCAACTACGAGAGAATGCAGGCTGGCGGTTGGCTGCTGACCATGCTGCCCTACCTCAAGCGCATCTACAAGGACGACCCCCAGGGTCTCGCCGACGCCATGTCCGACAACCTGGAGTTCATCAACACGAGCCCGCACATCGTGGGCTTCCTCAACGGCCTCGTCCTAGCCATGGAGGAGGCGCATCAGTCGCGTGACATGATCAGGAACATCAAGGTCGCGCTCTTCCCGCCCCTTGCGGGTATCGGCGATGCCATCTTCTGGTTCACGCTCCTGCCCATCCTCGCGGGCATCTGCTCGTCCATGGCAATGGAGGGGAGCCCCGTCGGTCCGATCCTGTTCTTCCTGGTCTATCTCGCCCTGTTCCTTATCAGGCCCCTGTGGGCTCGCATGGGGTACGGTCTGGGCGTGAAGGCGATTGGCAGGCTCAAGGAGGCGTCCGCCAAGATCGGCAAGGCGGCGACCGTCCTGGGCTGCACCGTACTCGGCGGGCTCATCGCATCGTACGTGAGCATCAACATCCAGACGGTCGTTCAGGTCAACGAGAACGCCAAGGTCGCGATTCAAACCGACGTGTTGGACAAGATCTTCCCCAACATGCTGGCGTTTGGCTACGTCTTCCTGATGTACTACTTCATCAAGAAGCGCCAAGCAAACCCGGTCGTGCTCATCCTCGTCACCTTTGGGCTGAGCATCCTTCTGTCCTTCTTCGGAATCCTCTAGGAGTCCTGGCCTTAGAAGGCGAGAGGAGCGCCTGCCGTGGCAGGTGCCCCTCTTCTTGTGTTCTGCCCACGCGCGCTTGACGCAGGGCTAGTCGATCCGCTCCACGCGCGTGCCCTCGGCCAGCCTCTTGGCATCCTCCATGTTGAAGTGCCCGGTGTACTTTGAGAGGCAGTTGGCGGAGGCGCAGCCCATAGCAAAGCGCAGCTGCTCCGGCTTGGTCATGCCCCGTTCCATCGCGACCGCGAACGCGCCGACCATCGTGTCTCCCGACCCGACCGGGTTCACGACTTCGATTTTGGGGGCGATGCCCCTAAACACTCCCTCGTCGCAGGCCATGATGGCTCCGTCCCCCCCAAGGGAGACCACGACCTGCCCCACGCCGCCCTCATGCAGCTCGGCAGCCGCCTCGGCGACCTCGGACATGCTTGTGACCTTTCGACCAAGGATCTGACCGATTTCGTCCGTGTTGGGCTTGACCATGGTTGGATGCGCCTTCACGCCCCGCTCCAAGAGCGCCCCCGAGGTGTCGAGGATGCAGGGTGTTCCCATGTTGCGCACGCCCTCGACGAGGCCTGCGTAGTCGTCTGGGGAGACGCCGTGCGGCACACTGCCATCGATGGTGACCACGGAGGCCTCCGCGGCGAGGGAGAGGAGCCGCTCCCTCATGCGCGCAAACTCGGTGGCACTCACCTCGCGTCCAGGCTCGAGGAACTCTGTGGACGTCTCGTTGCCATCGAGCACGTTGACGCAGCAGCGCGTCTCGGCCGTCACCCTCACGAAGTCCTCCGGAATGCCGTCGCGCTGAAGCAGCTCGCAAAGGAGGCGGCCGTTGTTGCCTCCCACGAATCCGGTCGCCACGACCCTCTCTCCACACGTTGCGACGGCACGTGCGGCATTGAGTCCCTTGCCGCCCGCGGTGTCCGTGCAGTCGAGTACGCGCATGACGGTCCCGACCTCCAGGCCGCCTGAGATCCTGTAGGCCTTGTCGATAGAGGCGTTGAGCGTGACGGTGCAAATCATCGGTCCTCCAATGTTCGATTGCCCTGACGCCTAAACCGGGGCGGACAAGGGCGTCTCCCAGAGTCGAAAATAGGCATACCTTGTTATGGTCAACTAATACCAGTTGCTGAAAATTACAAAGTCGCATCACAATTGAGGTAAAGCCAAGACAGCATGATAGTAAGAATCCGTTGGGGCTACCAGTTATTCGCATCCAGCAGAGGGAAGCTGAGACCGTTCTATATGTTGGAATAGGATGTTTGGCGGGTGAATGGATGCAAACTGGCGGTAAACGTAACCTCTGTCAAAAGACACTCACGGAACCTTCTCGTTTGTGACATCATGCAACCACACGAAGAAACTGGTCTGTGGTTGTAACCAGTTGGAGACCACAGAGCAAACGTAGGGACACGAGTTCGAAAAGCGATGCTCGTTGGTGGTCGCTTTTGTGTCAGGGCATTTTCGAGAGGCACTCAAGTGGTTAACGAGGTGCCTTTAGGCCACGGTCTCCGGCATACCATCGGAGCCACGACAGGAGAGCCAGGAGAGAGGATCGGCGCATGGTAGGTTGCATCATCACCGGACACGGGACCTTTGCCGAGGGAATGCTCGGAGCCTTCGAGATGATAGCGGGCCCGCAGGATGCCCTGGTTGCAGTCCCCTTTCACGAGGATGAGGCTGCGGACTACCCCGGAAAGCTGACGGCCGCGATTGACGGACTTCTCGCCAAGGGCGAGGTCGTGGTGTTTACCGACCTCATGGGAGGGACTCCCTTCAACCAAAGCATGATGCAGGCGGCGCAGAAGGATGACATTCAGGTCGTGAGCGGAACCAACCTTCCCATGCTCCTCGAGGCGGTCATGTCGAGGGATGAGTCCTCCACTGCCCAGGACGTCTGCCAGGTGGCAGTCGAGGCGGGGCAGACGGGCGTCGCGCATGCCCAGCTTCCAACGGAGGATTCTGACGCGGATGGCGACGAGGAGGATGGAATCTGATGGAATCCCTCAACTCCCAGATCCTTGCCTCGTCGATAGTCCTTCTCGTCCTGCTGACTGTCGTCGTGATCATCTACTTTGCGGTCAGCTCCTCCAGAGCAAAAAAGCAGAAGAAGTACTACGAGGATCTTCATCGGGACCTCAAGAAGGGGCAGAAGGTCGCGTTCGGCGGAGGCCTGTATGGGGAGATCGTCCGTCTGGGAACCGAAACCTGCGACATCAAGGTCAAGTCTGGAGCCGTGATTGAGGTGTCCCGCTACGCAATCCAAGAGATCGTCAAGTAACGCGCTGCCCAACCACTAGGTTGGGAGAAGGGAATGGTGAGCCTCATGGCAGAGCCGAACATCGTGATGGTGAGAGTGGACAACCGCCTCATTCACGGGCAGGTCGCCACGCAGTGGACGAGCACCGTGGGGGCGAACCTCCTGCTCGTTGCCAACGACGACGTCGCAAAGAGCAAGATGCGCCAAAACCTGATGAACATGGCGGCACCTCAGGGCGTTGCGACCAGGTACTTCTCCATCCAGAAGACCATCGACGTCATTCACAAGGCGGCACCCCGCCAGCACATCATGATCATCGTCGAGACTCCGGAAGATGCCCTTCGACTGGTCGAGGGCGGCGTGCCCATCAAGAAACTCAACATTGGCAACATGCACATGTCCGAGGGCAAGAGGCAGGTCGCTACGACCGTCGCGGTGAACGACGAGGACGTCGCCGCCTTCAGGTCCCTGCAGGACCACGGTGTGGAGCTCGAGATCAAGCGCGTCCCGACGACTCCGACCGAGCCGACCGAGAAGCTCTTCGAGTAGCACGTTAGCTACAACCAACTTTGGTACTTCACCGAGCGTTAGGGGAAGGCGCGCGGTGTGGCACAGCTTTGCAAATTCACGGGCAATGCAGTTCGAAAGGAGGAACAGGGATGGAGTATTCGATTCTTCAAGTCGTTCTCGTCTTCATCGTCACGTTCATCGCGGCAATCGACCAGTTCAGCTTCCTTGAGTCCTTGTACCAACCCCTCGTTACGGGAATGGTCATAGGCCTGATCCTGGGCGACGTGCAGACCGGCCTCATCGTTGGCGGCACGTATCAGCTGATGACCATCGGCAACATGCCTATCGGAGGTGCCCAGCCGCCTAACGCGGTCATCGGCGGCATCATGGCGGCAATCCTCGCCATCACGCTTCACCTGGACGCCAACGTTGCAGTCGCCACCGCAATTCCGTTCTCCCTGCTCGGCCAGTACGGCGTGACCCTGATCTTTACCCTCATGTCTCCCCTCATGAGCAAGTGCGATCAGTACGCCGCCGAGGCAAATCCCAAGGGCATCGAGCACATCAACTACCTGTCCATGTGCCTGCTCGGCCTGATCTTTGGCACCGTCGTCACCCTGTTCTTCATCGGTGGTCAGAGCGTCGGCCAGACCGTCGTCAACGCGATTCCGGATTGGCTCAACAACGGCCTCTCCGCCGCAGGCGGCATGATGCGCTTCGTCGGCTTCGCGATTCTGCTCAAGTTCATGATGAACAAGGACATGTGGGGCTTCTACTTCCTCGGCTTTGCCCTTGCCATCGTGGTCTCTAACATCTCGGCACTCGCCACGCCCGGCCTGCTCATCCTCGCCCTCATCGGCTTTGGCTTCGCCTATTGGGACTACCAGCAGAATACCGAGCTTGGCGGCGCTACCGCAGCTTCTATGAATGACGGAGGTGAAGAGGATGGCATCTAAGGAGACCGAGGCGCAGAAGGTCAATCGCTTCGAGGGCGTCACCCAGTATCAGGACCTCACGCCCGCACCCGACCTCGACCAGAAGACGCTCAACCAGATGGCGTGGCGCTCCTGCTTCCTCCAGGCGTCGTTCAACTACGAGCGCATGCAGTCGGCAGGCTGGCTCTACTCTATCCTCCCGGGCCTCGAGAAGATTCACACCAACAAGGATGACCTTGCCCTCTCGATGACCCACAACATGGAGTTCTTCAACATCCACCCGTTCCTCGTCACCTTCGCCATGGGCATCATCCTGTCCATGGAGCAGAAGAAGGTCGACATCCCGACCATCCGTGCTGTCCGTGTCTCGCTCATGGGCCCGCTCGGCGGCATTGGCGACGCCCTGTTCTGGATGACGCTCGTACCCATCACGGCGGGCATCTGCTCCAACATGGCAATCTCGGGGAACATCTTTGGCCCCATCCTGTTCCTGGTCATCTTCAATGCAGTCCAGTTTGCCCTGCGCTTTGGCCTCATGAACTGGTCCTACAAGATGGGCATGAACGCGCTCGACTACCTCATGGAGCACATGAAGGCATTTACGCGCGCCGCCTCCATCCTGGGTGTCTTCGTCGTCGGCTGCCTGACCGTCACCATGGGCGGCACCCAGATCAACGTCCAGATTCCCAACGGCACCACCGAGGCCTATGTGGCCAAGACCGCGGTCGTTCCCACCAATGACGTCAAGAAGTTCGAGGTCATCAAGAAGAGCGACGACGGCAAGGACACCACCCTCTCTGGCATGGTTGACAAGGACGGCAACGCCCTGACCACCACCGACTCCGACGGCAACGCCGTCACCGCCGGCTCCACCGACCTTGGCAATGGCATGAGTGAGGTCACCTACATGGAGACGCAGGAGACCCCCGTCACCATCGACCTGGCCAGCATCCTCGACAGCATTTGCCCCAAGCTCGTCCCTCTGGCGATCGTCATGCTGCTGTACTACCTGTTCGCCAAGAAGAACTTCACGCCTATGAAGGGCATCGTCCTGGTCCTTATCATCGGCATCGTGGGCGCCGGCCCGTTTGGCCTGTGGCCCAGCATCTGGGGCTAGCCCAGAGCGAGTCTCCCCGGGGGTGCGCGGACGCAGTGCCCGCGCACCCCTCCTTGGGACGGCAGCCGTCCCGTCTTCCACGCAGAAGGCTCACATTCCGTTGGCGAGACTTGGCCTACTGTGATGTTCACACCGCGGGAGAAAGGCGTGAAGATGGCAAGCGGGACATACGGGCAGCCGCTCTACGTCCAATTGGCGGACGCACTTAGGGAGAAGATCGACAGCGACATGGCGCCCGGGGACCTGCTGCCCTCCGAGCGTGAGCTGTCGGAGCACTATGGTCTCTCACGCACTACTGTTCGTCAGGCCCTCCGCGAGCTCGAGTCCATGGGACTCGTCGACAGGCGCCACGGCAAGGGCACCTTCGTCGCCGAGCCGCACGTGGAGGCGACCAACCTCTCGGGGACGTACAGCTTCACCGAGCAGATGCGCAGACTCGGCCGTAACCCCAGCACCCAGATCATCGACTTTGACGTGGTTGACGCACCAAAGCAGGTCGCGAGCAATCTCGACCTTCCCCTGGGTGGGATGGTCTACAGCTTCAGGCGGCTTCGACTCGCCGATGGGGTTCCCATGATGGTCGAGCGCACCTACCTGCCCGCGAGTGTGTTCCCCGGACTCACGAGCGAACTGCTCGCCCAGAACCCCCTCTACGACGTTATCGAGAAGAGGTACGGGGTGATCATCCGGGAGGCGAAGGAGGAGTTCAGCGCAAGCCTCGCGAGCGGCGAGGAGGCGTTTAGGCTGGGCATCTCCGAGGGGTCGGCAGTCCTCAGGCTTGTGAGACGGACGCGCGACGATGTCGGCCAGATCGTGGAGTACACGCACAGCGTTGCGAGGGCAGACCAGTTCAAGTACAAGATCACCCACTACAGGGGCCAGCCGACGGGCTGACCCGAAAGGAGAGAGACATGTTCGAGAAGGACAAGGACACCCTGCTCAAGATGGGTGCCGAGATCACCACCCGCGAAATCAAGCAGCAGCCCGACCTCTGGGAGGACACTCTCGGGATCTATGACGACAACAAGGCTGCCATCGACGAGTTCGTCGGCCGCGCGAAGGCGCTCGGCGGCTCCAAGAAGACGCACGTCGTCTTTACCGGTGCCGGTACCTCTGCCTATGTTGGCGACACCCTCGTTCCGTACCTGCGTCGCGCTGGCGACAACGAGAGCTTTGAGTTCCAGGCGCTCGCTTCGACGGACATCGTGAGCGCCCCGTACGACTACCTCCGTCCCGACGACCCTACGGTGCTCGTGTCGTTCGCCCGCAGCGGCAATAGCCCCGAGAGCCTAGCTGCCGTCGAGAGGGCAGGCCAGGTTGTGAAGGACCTTCTCTACCTCAACATCACCTGCGCCCCCGAGGGCAAGCTGGCCGTGCAGTTCAAGGACCACGAGGGCGCCCTCACGCTTCTCATCCCCAAGGCAAATGACCAGGGCTTTGCCATGACCGGCAGCTACAGCTGCATGGAGCTCCTCTCCAACATGATCTTTGACCAGGCTAGCCGAGAGGAGAAGGGCGCCTGGGTCAAGACTGCTGCGGCCATGGGCCGCGACGTGGTCGCCCGTGAGGCCGAGATCCAGGAGGTCCTGGCCGGCGACTTCGACCGCATCACGTATCTGGGCTCCGGTGCCCTTGGCGCTATGACGCGCGAGGCACAGCTCAAGATTCTCGAGCTCACGGCCGGCAAGATCGCCACGTCGTACGACACGTCCATGGGATACCGCCACGGGCCCAAGTCCTTCGTAAACGAGAAGACGCTGGTCTTCGACTTCGTGAGCAACAACCGTTACACCCGCCAGTACGACCTCGACATCCTGCACGAAATCGCGGATGACGGCATCGCCCAGCACACGCTGGGAATCCAGCAGCAGTCCGGCGAGCTCTTTGAGGGAGAATCGTTCACTTTCTCCGCCGACTACGATGCGCTGCCCGAGGGGTACCTGGCGCTCCCCTTCGTCATGTTTGCCCAGACGGTGGCGCTCAACGCTTCCATCAAGGTTGGCAACACGCCCGACACCCCGTCGCCCACCGGCACCGTCAACCGTGTCGTTAAGGGTGTCACCATCCACCCGCTTGAGGTGTAGGGAGGGGCAATGGCTACGTATTTCATTCATGCGGAGAGGTTCGTTCTCCCTGGATGCGTGAAGGGGCCTGGATACCTTGCCGTGAACGACGGTAGGTTTGGCACGTATTCCAACGAGCAGCCAGAGGGCGAGACCCTCGAGCTTGGTGACGCCTGGGTGGCGCCCGGCTTTGTGGACACGCACATCCACGGGTTCCACAACCACGCGACGACCGACGTCGACCCCAAGGGGATCAACGAGGCAAGCCACGCGCTGGCTCAGCGCGGGACCACGGCATGGCTCCCAACCACGTTCACGGACGACGTCGAGCGGATAGGGGACCAGTGCGCCGCGATTGCCGACGCTGTGGACGCCCGCGGGGAGGACTTCGTTGGAGCCCGGATTCCCGGCATCTACCTGGAGGGGCCGTTCTTCACGCTCAAGCACAAGGGGGCGCAGAACCCCAAGTACCTGATGCCGCCCTCGTATGACGTGTTTGCCAAGTGGCAGGAGCGCGCCCGCGGCCTCATCGTAAAGAGCGCCCTCGCGCCAGAGTATCCCGAGGCGCCCGAGTACGTTGCCCGTCTCGCCCAGGAGGGGGTCGTGACCTCCCTTGGGCACTCCGACGCCACGTACGAACAGTGCCTGGCCTCGGTGAACGCGGGTGCGACCGTCTTCGTTCACACCTATAACGGCATGAGGGGGCTCCACCATCGCGAGCCCGGCGTCGTGGGGTGCGCGATGGTCACCCCCGACACCTATGCCGAGCTCATCTGCGACGGTCACCATGTGGTTCCCGCCGCCGCGGCGGCAATGGTGAGGGCAAAGGGTTGGCAGCACGTCGCCCTCATCACCGACTGCCTTGGGTGTGGAGGCATGCCCGAGGGCAACTACATGAGTGGTGGCCTCCCGGTGGTCATGAAGGGTGGCGTCTGCTATCTCGCCGACATGAGTAGCATCGCAGGGTCCGTGCTCTGCCTGCACCAGGCCGTCAAGAACGTCTACGACTGGAACATCGTCACCGCCGAGCAGGCAATTCGCATGGCCACGGAGGTCCCGGCGGTCTCGTCCAACATCGCCGACGTCTGCGGTTTCATCAAGCCCGGGCGACATGCGGACTTCGTGGTGCTCGACCGCGAGCTCAATCTCGTCAAGACCTACCTCGGGGGCGCCGAGGTCGAAACGGACTAGCGTTTGCCCAGGGGACTCAAGGTGGGGCCATCCGTGTCGGGCGGGTGGCCCCGTCTGCGTTCTCGCCCCTCTCGCCCTGAAGTACTATTGACCCGTTGACGAGGGGAAGGATGGGCCAATGGCTGACAAGGAAATGGACTCCCGGGACCGACGCGAGGGCGTCTCCCCCGAGCTCGACCTGATGAGCACGACGCTCATGGGGGACGCGTTCGACGCGCTTGCCAGGGGAGAGGAGCTCAACGTCCTCCTGGTGATGCAGGACGATGATGGTAACCTCGCCTCTTACGAGTTCGCGGACGACGGTCCGCAGGCCTGCCTCGACGCGGCGCGCGACAAGGTCGTCCGCACCGTGGACAGCAACGGCGACTCGTCGGCGGGCCTCGCCCTGCCCGTGCGCTATGCAATCGCCTACGAGGCGTCCATCGCCGACGAGACGGGGGCGTACCTCCCCGCCGTTCTCCTCGAGTTTGGGGAGAGGGGATACCACAGCTATTCGGCGTACTCCTTCGTGGATGGCGTGGGGGAGGGCGACGGCTTTCGCTGGACGGACCCCGCCCCGGCGGGCGAGCTCGATCCCCTCATCTGACAACAAGCAGTTTAGGTGGAATGACACCGTCCTTACGCACGCACGAGCAAGACTGATATACAGTGCGTGAGTCTATCTCTGCACATAATCGCTTCATCTGATCGAGAGGGACCTATGCTCCAGGAGCACATCAGGAACATCGCAATCATCGCTCACGTCGACCACGGCAAGACAACGCTCGTCGACCAGCTTCTAAAGGCAACGGATGCATTCCGTGCCAACCAGCAGGTGGAGGAGCGCGTCCTCGACTCCAACGACCAGGAGCGCGAGCGTGGCATCACCATCCTGGCCAAGAACATCTCCATCGACTACAAGGGCGTCAAGATCAACGTCATCGACACCCCGGGACACGCGGACTTTGGCGGCGAGGTTGAGCGAGTCCTCAAGATGGCGGACGGCGCCGTGCTGCTCGTGGACGCAGCCGAGGGTCCCATGCCCCAGACGCGCTTCGTGCTTACCCATGCCATCCAGGCCGGCCTGCAGATCATGATCTGCATCAACAAGATCGACCGCGATGGCGCCAACCCCGAGAAGGCCCTCAACGACTGCCTGGACCTCATGATGGACCTTGGTGCCGACGACGAGCACCTCGAGTTCTCGATGGAGCACGTGGTCTATGCGTCGGCGGTCAACGGGTACGCTCGTCTCGACCCCAACGACGGCAACGACAACATGTATCCGCTGCTCGACATGATTGTCAACGACCTTCCTGCGCCCGACGCAGACCTCGAGGGCCCGCTTGCCATGCAGGTCGTCACTGTTGACCACTCCGACTACGTCGGTCGCATTGGCATTGGCCGCATCTACTCCGGCACCATTCACGATGGTGACCGCATCCTTGTCGTGAAGAACGACGGCAGCCGGGCCATGAGCCAGGTCAAACAGCTCTTCACTTTTGACTACCTGGGACGCAAGGAGTGCCAGGAGGTCGGTGCCGGCGATATCGCCGCGGTCGTGGGCGTTGACAGCACGGACATCGGCGACGTCTATACCGACCCCGAGAATCCCGTGGAGCTCGAGCCCATCGAGATCGATCCCCCGACCCTCGCCATCGTCTTCGAGCCCTCCACCTCGCCCCTCGTCGGTCGCGACGGCGACATCGTGGGTGGCCGCCAGCTCAAGGAGCGCCTGGAGCAGGAGCGCGAGAACAACGTGACCATGCGCATCGAGGAGCTCCCCGACAAGACGGGTGTGGAGGTCGCTGGCCGCGGCATCCTGCACCTCTCCGTCCTCATGGAGGAGATGCGGCGCGAGGGCTTTGAGTTCCAGGTTGGCCGTCCCCGCGTCCTGGTGAAGAAGGACGAGAACGGCAACAAGGTCGAGCCCATCGAGCAGGCGGTCGTCGAGTGCCCCGGCGAGTACGCGGGCAAGGTCATCGAGCTCTTTGGCAACGTCGGCGGCACCATGTCGCAGATGGATACGGGTGCCACGCAGACCCACCTCGAGTTCAAGATTCCGACCCGTGGCATCATGGGTCTCAAGAACCGCATCCTTAACGTGACGCACGGCGAGGCGGTCTTCTATCACACCTTCCTGGAGTACGGCCCGTATGCGGGCGAGATTGGTGGCCGTCAGAACGGCGCGATGATCTCTATGTCCACCGAGAAGGCAGTCGCCTACGCCCTTGGCACGCTTCAGGAGCGTGGCACCCTCTTCGTTGGGCCGGGGACCGAGTGCTACGAGGGCATGCTCGTGGGCGAGCGCTCCAAGCCGGGTGACATGGTCGTTAACATCGCAAGGACAAAGAGCCTTGGCAACCAGCGCTCCTCAACCGCCGACATCGCGGTGCAGCTGACCCCTCCGCGCACCTTCACGCTCGAGGAGGCCATGGAGTACATCATGGACGACGAGCTGGTCGAGGTGACGCCCAAGAACATCCGCATGAGGAAGCGCATCCTCAACGAGACCGAGCGTCGCAAGTGGCGTGTCCGTCACGGGATGGTCGACAAGTAGTCACAATCAGGCGAGACATACGTCACGGGGTCCGGGCAAAAGCTCGGACCCCGTATTCGTCTCCGTACTCCATGGGAGACAAGGCTACCCTCTGGTCTGGTGATCCTCCTGCGGGTCATCGACCCCTCCGGACCTCTTGATGGTGTAGCGGGTGACGTAGGTCTTACCCTCGTGCTCGCCCCTCGCCATGGCCCGGTGATACACGACCCTCGCCGCACGGGTTGCCTTGGGCGTCAGGTCCACATCGGACGGGGAGAGCACGTTGTACTTGAGTGACCACATGCGCAGCGCGACCACGACCGCGACGCACGCAAGTGCGGCCCATGGCCTGTTGATGTAGAGAATCAACACGAACACGTAATAGATCGCGGATCCCGCAACCGCGCAGAGGGCATAGAGGTTGCTCCTCTTGAAGATCTTCGGTACGTCTCCCAGGAAGATGTCTCGGAGCATCCCGCCTCCCACGCCGGTCACCGTTCCCATGAGGGCACACGCCCACGGGCTGAGGTGATAGACGATTGCCTTGTCGGTGCCTGAGGCAACGAAGAGGCCGACCGAGATGATGTCCGCCCAGTTGAGCAGGTTGGGAAACTTGTGTAGCACGCCCGAGAAGAGAAAGCCCAGGATGGCGGCAAAGACCGTGACTGGAATGGCGTAGGACGAGCGAAGCATGTACACGTCGCCCACCTGCATGATCGTGTCACGGATGAGGCCGCCGCCAAGGCCGCAGAGGATCGAGAGTGCGAGGTACCCAACCAGGTCGAGGCTCCTCTCCTTGGCAACGAGGATGCCCGTGAACGAGCCTGCCACCACTGCGGAGAGGTCGAGCCAGGCGGGAATTGCGACGGCAGCCGTATCCGGCCCGTAGCTCGAGAAGAGTTCAGGTATCACACGTACCCCCACATCGGGCAATGCCCGGACACGTTTCCCACATTCCGTGGAGCATGGTAACGCCGCCACCCGTCACTCGCCATACGCCGTCGGGACGGTTTCGTCCTCCTCGGGGAGTGGCGCGAACCCGAGTGGCCCCGCGCCACCCAAACCTTGTTGGAGAAAAAGTGAGAGTCGCATCCCAGGAGTAAGTAATGTATACTTCCCTTTGCGGTTTTACGGAGAGTTGTCCGAGTGGCCGAAGGAGCACGATTGGAAATCGTGTATGCGCCCAAAGCGCATCCAGGGTTCAAATCCCTGACTCTCCGCCAGCGAATGAGGAGCGGCGCCTGCGGGCGCCGCTTTCACACCCTTCGGAGGGGTGGCAGAGTGGTTGAATGCGGCGGTCTCGAAAACCGTTTACCCGCTATGCGGGTACGAGGGTTCGAATCCCTCCTCCTCCGCCATTGAGTACTTTGGGGTCCGTCTCTGACGGGCCCCTTTTTGTCAAGGGCGCATCGTGACGGCTGACTGTCGCATGGCTTCCATTCTCGGGAGGCTGGAACCGAGGTTGGGGGATACTCTTTCAAAAGAGCATGCGGGAACGCCCCGCATGCATTAGCTGTCTGCTGTTGGCTCTTGGAAGGAGAACCCCTTGGCTGACGGAAACGAAGGATATTACTCCCGCTCCTGGAAGCTCCTCTCCAGGGACAAGGGATGGTACAAGCCGTTGCTGGTCATGGCAGTTGCGCTCTTCGTCCCCATCGTGGGGGCGCTGGGCGTGCTTGGCTACGAGCTCGAATGGGCGCGCCTCACCGCATGGGGTGTCGACTCATCGCCCAAGCAGAAGAACGTGCAGGTTGGGAAATGCATCAAGGCTGGATGGAGGGGCTTCGTCTCGACCATCGGCTGGGTAATAGTCTTTGCCCTCATCGGTGCCATGTTGACGGATGTCACCAACGAGAACTCGCTCGTTACCATCCTCATCGACGTAGCGGGCATCCTCTTTGCCATCATCATGCGAATCTGCGCCCTCCGTGCGACCGTGTACCAGAACTTTACCGCTGGGTATAGGGCGGACCGCATCACGGACATGCTGAAGAGGGATGGCTCCGGGTTCTTCAGGATCGCGGGGCTGTCAGTGGTCATCCAGCTCATCACGGGTCTCATCCTCTTCGTTCTCGCGCTCGTCCTTCTCGCGCCTGTGGTCTTTAGCATCATCGGCATTGTCGCCTACTCCGGCACAACCGAGGCACTTGCCTATGCAATTGTGAGGGCCTTCACGGACGTTGCCCCATGGGCGGTTCTGCTGCTGTTTGCCGCGAACTTCCTTGGCGTCTTCACGGACATGATTCTCGTGACCGCCGTTGGCCTGTGGATGCGCCAGTTCAATGTGCCAGCCTGGGGAGCCAGCGGCGACCCGCTTCCCGTGACGCCCGAGTTGCCCACGCCTGACGAGTGCCGTCCCGTTGATCCGGTCACCCCTCAGGTCTCCCAATCCGAGGGGGAGGCGGCGGAGACCCCCGTTGGTTCTAAAAGCGAGGGGTCTGCGGGGGAGAGCGACGAGCCCCAGGAGTCGTCGACCCAACCCGACGGCAGCCAGGAGCCCACTCGCCCAGAGGGGGATGACCCTCTCGCCTAGCGGGTCGTACGTGACGAAAAGAGCCCTGCCACGTTTTTGCAAGCATATGGATATCCCGCCCCTCTCGGCAGCTACCTTGTGGGGAACGGGGGACCGTAAGGTCCTTGTGCCCTTGGTAGCATAGATGTGGGGTCTGCGTGTTGTTGGTGCCGTGGGAGTGGCCGCAAGCCCTCCCGCGGCATCGTGTGTTAACATCGCACCTTGACCTTTCCTGCTCCGGAGGCAACCTTCACTAACCGGAGCCGTTTAGCCCAGAGGAGGTGACCACATGAAGGCTTATGAACTGCTGTATTTTGTCGATCCCGCGGCCACTGAGGAGGCTCGCGCCGGCGTCTCCAAGCGTATTGACGCCGCTGTCACCGAGAACGGCGGCACCATCGACAACGTCGAGGACTGGGGCAAGCGCAAGCTCGCCTTTGAGATCGACAAGCTCACCGAGGGTGACTACATCCTCGTCGACTTCCACGCAGACCCCGCTCAGATCGCCGAGCTCGATCGCGTTCTCCGCATCAACGATACGGTGAAGCGTCACATGATCGTCCGTCGCACCGACAGGGACTAGTTTGGAAGTGCGGACGCATGCGTCCGCGGATGAGAGGCGTGAGCAAGCATGAGCATCAACAGGGTGAACATTTCCGGAAACCTCACTCGTGACCCGGAGCTGCGTTCGACCTCCGGTGGCACCCAGGTCCTTACCTTTGGCGTCGCCGTGAACGACCGTCGTCGCAACCCGCAGAGCGGCGAGTGGGAGGACGTCCCCAACTACATCGATTGCGTCGTGTTCGGTAACCGTGCCGAGCCGCTCAGCCGTTTCCTCTCCAAGGGTTCGAAGGTTGCCATCGAGGGCAAGCTTCGCTGGAGCTCCTGGGAGCGCGACGGTCAGAAGCGCAGCAAGATCGAGGTCATCGTGGACGAGGTCGAGTTCTTCTCGCCCAGGAACCAGGGACAGCAGGGTGGTGGCCAGCAGGGCAATGGTGGCTACCAGAGCTATTCCGCACCCGCGCCCGCGCGCGCTCCACAGCCCTCGCGTCCTCCCGTGCAGACGCCGCCCTCGGCTGACGTCTACGACGAGGACATCCCGTTCTAGATTTTTTGATGGCGGTCACCTTCGGGCGGCCGTCGAACGAAAGGCAAATAGACATGGCTAAGCAAAGGCAAGTTGAACAGCGCCAGCCGCGTCGCAAGTATTGCCAGTTCTGCAAGGAGGGTGTCGAGCTCATCGACTACAAGGACACCCAGCTCCTTCGCAAGTACATGACTGACCGCGGCAAGATCAAGCCGCGTCGTGTCACTGGCGCCTGCACGCAGCATCAGCACGACATCGCGGTCGCCATCAAGCGCGCCCGCGTCATGGCACTTCTGCCCTACACGGTCCCCGTGGTCTCCAGCCGCGGCGGCCGCAACCGCGGGTAGAGGTTCCAAAGGGCTAAGGACCGCAATCGTTGAGCGACAGCGAGAAAAAGAACGGGCCGGTCAGGCCTGACGGTATGGGCGAGAGCCGCGAGGTCATCCCATTTGGCACACGTGGTCAGGGGGATGGCATGGGGCAGATGCGCTACCGGCGGGGAATGATGTGGTCCATCCTTGGCGGTGCCTGCGCTCCCCTGAGCGCAGAGATCGCGGCGGTCCTGACGACGTACGGCCTCTCGTTCGTGAACGAGAGCGACGACCGGGGATCGGTCAAAACGGCGGCCCTTGTGGCCGCGGGTGCGGGGATTGTCGTCTCTATCCTCTACAACCCCTGGCAGATCCCAATGTCCGTCCTGATCGCGCTCGTCTGTCTCGCCATGGTCCGCACGGTCTATGGCAGGCAGGTGACCGTGGGCAGGGTGAGTCTCGCCATCATCGCGGCCACGCTGGTGGTGCTTGCCTCGGACTCGGTGGCCGCGGCGTTCAACGGTACCTCGGTGCCAGCCGCGTTTGACGGGGTCCTCCGCCAGATGGGTGCCTCGTATGGGGGTTCCATGAACCTTACAATGAGCTCCCAGGTGGAGGTGGCACGAAAGCTCGTGGCCTCTTACTGGCCGTTGGCTTACCTATGCGCAGCCGGGGCGATCGTCCTGTTTGCGCACTGGGGGACCAAGTTGGCTGCGCGCCAGATGAACGTGAGCCTCCCCGTTGGAAGACTCTCGTCCTACGACGCGCCGCGGTGGGTGGGCGTTGTGTTCGTCCTGTCCGCTGCCGCAGCCATGGCGCCGAGGTACCTCACGAACCTCAGCCCCCTGGTTGGGTTCGTTGGCACCAACGTCCTCGTGGCGGCTCGCGTGGCGCTTTCCCTGCAGGGTACGGCGCTCATCGTGTGGTTCCTGGAAAGGAGGGGCTTTGGTCCCTTCACCAGGGCGCTTGCGGTCATGGTGGCGGTCTGGATCGAATGGTCGTTTGCCGTCGTTGGCATTGTGGGCCTCGTCGACCTCCTCGCTAACTTCCGCGGCATTGGTCGCGGTAGGCAGGGGAGAGAGGCTGGCCCAGGAGAGAAGAGCAAGGAGTCGGCTTAGGCCGACCAACCGAAGGAGTTCCCATGAAAGTCATCCTTTTGGGTGAGCTCAGGGGCAAGGGTGGCGAGGGAGACGTCGTGGACGTCGCCCAGGGCTACGCGGAGAACTATCTGTTCCCCAACCGCATCGCCCAGCCCGCGACCCCGGGCAACCTGAAGCAGCTTGAGGAGCGCCGCGCGGGCATCGAGAAGCGCGAGGCCAAGCGCCTCGCTGACGCGCACGCCACCAAGGAGCTGCTCGACGGCAAGTCCGTCACCGTGGAGGCCAAGGTCGGCGAGAACGACCAGCTGTTTGGCTCCATCACCACCGCGCAGATCGTCGCCGCGATCAAGGACCAGCTTGGCGTCGAGGTCGACCGCAAGCGCATCGGCCGTGGCGCGACCATTAAGACCGTCGGCAAGCATCCCGTCGAGGTCAACCTCTATCGCGACATCAACGCGGTCGTTACCGTCCTCGTTGGCGTGAGCGAGGAGGAGGCCGAGCCCGAGGAGTCCGAGGAGGACGCCCAGGCCGACGAGAACGTTGCTGCCGAGACCGAGGCCGCTGCCGAGTAGCAACCTCTGTCGGAGGGAAATCAACATTTTCCTGGCGGGTACGTCTTTGGGCTCGTAGCGCCAAAGGTCACTGTGGCCCCCTATCGGATTCTGTCCGACGGGGGGCCACTGCATGTCAAATGCCAGTAATAAGGCTCTCACCTGCGGTTATTTGACACCTTGTGCCTTTGCGAGTGAATAGTCCCACGTCAATGGGTTAAACCACTGAAAAAGCCCTGCTATGGATGTGTAAGGCGAGAGGATTCGTTGGCGACTTCCTCAAAATGTTGAAAACTGTGAAAACTTCTAATGCCCCCGCTAGACGCGTCACAGTGTCAACAATGCCCAGTTGGGTTGATGCCATTGATGTGGTGGTCTCGCCAATGTCGCGTTGCCCCACTCGAAGAGTATTGACGCGAATGTATGCAGGGAGATTCAGGCGCGCGGATGGCGCACGCTCCCGATGGGCACTTGGATTGCGATGTCATTGGGCCCGAAGGAACTATAGTTAGACGAAATGCACCCATCACCGGAGGTCCCATGCAAGACGCCCCCATCGACTACGACAGAGATCCGACGCCGCCTGCCGGTGACGCCTCGATGCCGCAGGACCTTGCTGCCGAGAAGTCCGTTCTCTCTGCGATGCTCCTCTCGCAGGACGTTCTGCAGGAGTGCCTGATCGACCTGGAGGAGCAGGACTTCTACCTCTACTCCCACAGGCTTATCTTCCTGGCAATGAGCGAGATGTTCGACCGGGGGAAGCCCGTGGATCCCATCTCGCTGGCCGACCACCTCAAGTCACAGGGGCAGCTTGACCGGACTGGAGGCATGGCGTACCTCCTTGAGCTCAATGGTGATTCGTTTGCCCTTGCGAGCTGGCGTCACCATGTCGAGATCCTTCACCGCGACTCCACCCTGAGGGCAATCATCGCGGCGTCTGCCAAGATCACGGCTCTTGCGTTTGACGCCCCGGAGGACACCAAGGAGGTCGTGGACTCCGCCGAGAACCTCCTTCTCAACGTCACCAACCGCGAGATAGGCGACAGCTACAGCGACCTTGCCGATGTCATGGGTGACCTGTACACCGAACTGGGGGAGGCGTGCCAGAACCCCGAGGGCTCCCTGGGTGTCATGACTGGATACTCGGGCATCGACCAGCGTCTGCAAGGGTTGCGCCCCGGCCAGATGATCGTCATCGGAGCGCGACCGGGTGTCGGAAAGACCTCCTTCGCGCTCAACCTCGCCGTCAATGCGGCCGCTCACGGGGCGTCCATCGCGTTCTTCTCGCTCGAGATGAGCAAGGTGGAGATTGCGCAGCGCCTCCTGTCCGCCCAAGCACGCATTCCGCTTTCTGCCATCCGTGGCGCCCGCATCCAGGACAACCAGTGGCCGACCATCCTCGAGGCCACCCGCGACCTATCCAAGCTCGACATCATGATTGACGACACGCCCGGCACCACGGTGACCGAGATCAGGGCAAAAGCCCGCAGGATGCTGCAGGGCAAGGACCACGGCTTGGTCCTTCTCGACTACCTGCAGCTTCTCTCGCCCCCGGCGGGACGTCACAGGGCGGACTCCCGCGCCACGGAGGTCAGCGAGATGTCTCGTGGCATCAAGATCATGGCAAAGGACCTCGAGGTCCCCGTCGTCGCCCTCTCGCAGCTCAACCGTGCCGTCACCGACCGCAAGGGTAAGAGGCCCGAGCTGAGCGACCTGCGCGAGTCGGGCTCCATCGAGCAGGACGCCGACGTCGTCATCCTCCTGGACCGCTCCATGACCGAGGAGGAGGCCGAGTCGAGCGACCGCCCCGACTTCAACGTGACCAACTTCATCATCGCCAAGAACCGCTCGGGCCCGCTCGACATCGTCCCGCTCACCTTCCTCCCCGGCTCCACCAAGTTCGTGGAGGTGGACATGCACCACGACTAGGCTGGGCAAGTGGTGGCTCCGAGTGCCCCCGCAGTCTGGGATGGGCTCAGGCGGGTCCGTCGTATACTTGACTGAGTATCGAACGCAGCTTCGAGAGGGGACTCAATGCCGGCATCAGTGCTAGTTGGAACTCAGTGGGGAGACGAGGGCAAGGGTAAGGTCACCGACCTCATCTCTGGCGAATTCGACGTGGTCTGCCGCTATGCCGGTGGTGCCAACGCGGGACACACGGTAATTGCCAACGGGCACAAGCTCGCGCTTCACCAGGTGCCCTCGGGCGTCATGTACAAGGGCGTCTATCCCGTCATCGGTAACGGCTGCATCGTCGATCCCGAGGTGCTTCTGGGCGAGATCGATGTCCTGGAGAAGCAGGGCATCTCTTGTGATGACCTCAAGATCTCTGGCAACGCGCACATCGTGATGCCCTATCACAAGGACCTCGACGGCGCACACGAGAAGAAGCTCGGCAAGAACCTCATCGGCACAACCAAGCGCGGCGTCGGCCCCTGCTACATGGACAAGATGAACCGCACCGGCCTGCGCATCCAGGACATGCTCGACGAGCACATCTTCCGCGAGAAGCTGGAGAGCGCGCTCGCCTACACCAACCCCATCCTCGAGAAGGTCTACGAGCTCCCCACCTATACGGTCGACCAGATCTGCGAGACCTACCTCCCCTACGCCGAGCGCATCCGTCCCTACATCGTGGAGAGCTCGCTCTTTCTCAACGAGCAGCTCGAGCAGGGGAAGAACATCCTCTTTGAGGGCGCGCAGGCGACGATGCTCGACATCGACCACGGCACCTATCCGTTCGTGACCTCCTCCAACTGCACCGCCGGCGGCGCGGTGACCGGGTCGGGCGTGGGCCCCACCCGCATCGACCGCGTCCTGGGCGTTGCGAAGGCGTACCTGACCCGCGTTGGCTCCGGTCCCTTCCCGACCGAGCTCTTTGACGAGGTCGGAGACAAGCTGGGCGAGGTCGGCCACGAGTATGGCGTGACCACCGGCCGCAAGCGTCGCTGTGGGTGGTACGACGCGGTCGTGGTCAACTACGCCGCACGCGTCAACGGGCTCACCGACCTGGCAATCACCAAGCTCGACGTCCTTGGGTGCCTGGACCAGATCAAGGTCTGCGTGGCGTACGAGTGCGATGGCAAGCGCTACACCACGGTGCCCGAGCACCAGAGCGTGTTCTACCACGCAAAGCCGGTGTACGAGACCCTTCCGGGCTGGAAGTGCGACATCTCGGGCGTTCGCAACTTCTACCAGCTTCCCCGTGAGGCAAAGGACTACATCGACTTCCTGGAGCAGCTCGCCGGCGTGAGGGCCTCTATCATCACCGTCGGTCCCGACCGCGAGCAGACAATCAACCGCTACTGGAATTAGCCTTGGCCGTGGATTCCGCCCGCAAGGGCTTTGCCATAGTGTGCGATAGCGCGTGCGACCTCCCCCTCTCCAACCTGGAGAGGGCCGGGGTCGCGCTTGTGCCGCTCGTCGTCCGCGTGGCCGGTCATAGCTATCGCGACTGCATCGACCTCAATCCGGTCGACTTCTTCGTGGAGCTCTCCTCAACCAAGGGACAGGTGACCACGTTCACCCCCGCGGTCGAGGAGTTTGAGAGGGTCTATCGCTCCCTCGTCAACAGGGGGTACACCGACATCGTCTCGTTGCATGTCTCGTCTCGCATCCGCGATGCGTACGACCTCGCCGTCAAGGCCGCCCACAGGGTTCGTGAGGCAAACGTGCACGTGGTGGACACCAAGTGCGTCTCTGGTCAAATGGCGCTCGTCCTCGCGCGTCTCGTCCTCGACCGCGACGCCGGCATGTCGACGGAGGCGGCGGTAGAGGGTGCGGTGAAGGTTGCCGAGTCGGCGCGGGCGCTCATCATCCCCGCTCCCGATGCCAGCCCGACGCTCGTTGGGGCCCGCGTCCACCACGGTCTTCTCGGCCGAGCCGACTCCCTGCGCGTTCGCGCGCTCGGGGTCCGTCGCTGCTTCTCAATTGGCGACGACGGCGTTGCCGTGGAGCAGTTCCGTTCCACGGACATTCGGCTCCTCGCCGGCAACATGGCGCGCTCGATGAGCTCCTACTCGCAGGTGGTGGGCCCGCTTACCTACGTTGAGATCAACGCGGGCGTGCCTCGGCTCCTCTCGACCATCGAGAAGCCGCTCGACACCAACGAGTTCGAGGCGAAAAGGGCGGCGATTCTCAACACCAACCCCACGACCACGGCACTCCTCGGCGTCGGAGCGGTGGGCCTTGCCTACGTGCCGCAGTCGCTCCTTCCTGCCGAGGAAGCCGCTGGTATCCTGCGCTACATTCCCTGACGGGTGACGTTTGGAGGAAAGCATGAGTAACGAAGAGAAGGTAGACATCCTCTTGCTTGGCTCGGGTGGGCGTGAGCATGCGCTCCTCGTGAAGCTGGCCGAGTCTCCCCGCGCGGGGAAGCTCTGGGTGGCCCCGGGCAACGGGGGCATGCTGGCGATGGCGAGCCAGGCGGACTGCGACCAGGACTCCCCCGAGGACGTCGCGAGGTTCGCGCGCGAGAACGGGATTGGCCTCGTGGTGATCGGGCCAGAGGCGCCGCTCGTCAACGGCGTTGCCGACGCGGTCCGCGCCGAGGGCATCCCCGTGTTTGGTCCCTCGGGCGTGGCTGCCCAGATGGAGGGCTCCAAGAAGTTCGCCAAGGAGGTCATGGCCCGTGCCGGCGTTCCCACGGCAAGCTACCGCTCCTTCACGGAGCAGGCCCCCTGCGAGGAGTACGTTCGTAAGCTGGCCGGCCCATGCGTCGTGAAGGCCGATGGCTTGGCGGCGGGCAAGGGAGTCATCGTCGCCCAGAGCACGGAGCAGGCGCTCGAGGGCGTTCGCGAGTGCTTTGGCGGGAACTTTGGCGAGGCGGGCTCCACCGTGGTGGTGGAGGAGATGCTCGAGGGGCCCGAGTGCTCGCTCCTCGCCCTCACCGACGGCACCACGCTCGTTCCGCTTGCGACCTCGCAGGACCACAAGCGCGCCTACGATGGCGACCTTGGCCCCAACACGGGCGGCATGGGCGTGTACTCTCCCGTGCCCATCCTCCTGCCTGGCGAGCTCGAGAAGATGGTGGACATCGAGCAGAGGGTCATCGACCAGCTGCGTGCTGACGGCATCACGTACAGCGGCTGCCTCTATGGTGGCTTCATGCTCACCAAGGACGGTCCCAAGGTCCTGGAGTTCAACGCCCGCTTTGGCGATCCGGAGACCCAGGTCGTGCTGCCCCGCATGAAGGGCGACCTGGTCGAGGCGTTCCTCGCCTGCGATGCCGGCACGCTCGACCCCTCGACCATCGGCTGGGACGACGACTGGGCCGTCTCCGTCGTTCTCACGAGCGCCGGCTACCCTGGCCACTACGAGAAGGGCAAGGTCATCACGGGAGTCGACGAGGCAAACAAGATGGAGGGCGTCACCGTGTACCACGCCGGGACCAAGCTCGGCGAGGATGGCAGCCTGCTCACCAACGGTGGCCGCGTGCTCGACGTTACTGCCGTGGCGGACACCTTCGAGGCGGCGCGAAACCGTGCCTACCAGGCCTGTGACAAGATCTTCTTCGAGGGAAAGACCTACCGTCACGACATTGGCATCAAGGCCATCAAGGGCCGTCAGAACCTGTAGGTCTGGGAGGTGCGAGAAATGTCATCACCCAAAGATGCGGACAGGGACGACGAGGGGGCCTCGCCCCTCGCCGGTGCGCTAAGGAGCGTGAGGGACTCAGCCCTCGCCTTTACCTACGACGGTGACCGCTCGTCACAGGACCACGTCTCGGGCGAGCCCCAGCGTCGCGACCTCGTCCTGGGTGACGAGGACCCTCGTGACGCTGCCCTGACCGAGCACGTGGACACCGAGCAGGTGGAGTGGCGTGGAAAGATCTTTGACGTCGACCGGCTGAGGGTCACCCTCCCGGACGGGCGTCCTGCCATCAGGGACGTTGTAAGGCATCCTGGTGCCGTTGCAATCGTTGCCCTCACCGAGGACGGCAGGATCTGCCTCGTACGCCAGTACCGTGCGGCACTGGGCAGGGTCACGGTCGAGATTCCCGCGGGAAAGCTCTCTCCCGGCGAGGATCCCCTGGACTGCGCCTCGCGAGAGCTTTTGGAGGAGACGGGCTTCAGGGCTCGCAACATTGCGTTTCTCACCACGATTGCCACGTCAGCCGGCTTTGCCGACGAGCTCATCCACATCTACATGGCAACTGACCTCTCGCTTGACCACTCGAGCCCGGATGCCGACGAGTTCATCAACGTCGACCTGGTGAGCCTTCCCGAATTCGTGGACGCGGTGCTCGACGGGCGGATCGAGGACGCGAAGACCGTGATAGGTGCCCTCATCTGCGACGCGGTCTCGCGTCGCCTGGCGCCAGACGCGGAAACGGCTTCCGAGTGACAAAACGGCCTCGTCTTCTCCCCATACGTGCAGTTGGGAAGAAGACGAGGTCGCATTAAGAAACGGATGCGATTCATTATCTATACTCAGACCTCGTGGGCCGCGTCCGCGTTGTGACCATACGTTCGTTACGGGAGACTTCAGATGGCAAAGAAGAGAGAGGGAGCGCGCAGGGAGAAGGACGCCCTCAACGCCGAGCAGGCCGAGAAGCTCTTTGCCACCGTCGACGAAACCGGCCACACCAACGAGGAGACGGCCCGCAAGGAGCGTCGGCATCGCGAGCAGGCGGGCCAGGGAGTCGACATCGACCCGCTGTCCCAGGCTGACCCCTCCGGCTCAAACGTTGGCACCACCATCACCCGCACCGCCATCGGATTTGTAATCGTCATCCTCCTGGTGGTCGTGCTCGGCCAGGTCTCGTGCGCCGCTGCGCGCCGCGCGAGCACCGCAAACCTCTCCGAGGACGTGAGCGTCTCAACTGTTGCCTCCGCCCTTGAGGGAGGCGTGGAGTGGGGCAACGGCTTCACGCAGTTCCCCGAGGACTTCCAGGTCGTCGAGGCGGACGAGAACACCCATCGCATCGAGGTCACGGTGACGGACACCACCTCGACCAACGAGCTCGAGGTGTTCTCCGGCTCGCAGATTCAGGCAACGGCCCTTGCGGTCAACGCCCTGCTCAACCCCAACGTCAACACCGTCATCTATCACGTCAACGTCCACGAGGGCGAGAACGGCAAGATTCAGACGTCGAGCCTGTTTGGCTTCCTCAAGCCCACGGGCGAGACCAAGACGCTGATGACCTTCATCTGGACCAAGACCAACACGTCCTCGGGCGTCAAGTTCAACTGCACCATCACGGGCATAGATGCGGACATGCAGAAGAAGCTGCACGACAGCATCACCTCGTCGTTCACACCGTCCGAGATCATCAGCTCCGTCCTCGGAAGCAGCGACTCGAGCGACAGCAGTAGTGACGACGACCTGATCGTGGATCGCACGGACACATCCTCGAGCGACGAGGCGGATTCGTCTGTGACTTCCGCCTCGTCGGCAAGCTCCGACTCCGCTGGCTCCAAATCCGCTGGAAAGTAGCGCAATGGGGGGAGGGGACCGTCCACAAGGGCGGTCCCCTCCCGTCTTTTCATGGCTTTAGCCTGTGTCGCGCCACGCGCGACACAGAGAACCACCCGC